>Ga0182024_10025972_pt1 | contig 10309 bp, 11 predicted proteins | sample P32metaG_FD_120480 | JGI IMG/M metagenome (GOLD analysis project Ga0182024, IMG submission 120480) | Permafrost microbial communities from Stordalen Mire, Sweden - P3-2 metaG (Illumina Assembly) | ecosystem: Environmental > Terrestrial > Soil > Wetlands > Permafrost | place: Sweden: Stordalen...
CCTCGGGCCTCTACAGAGATCGCAAAAACCATTCGCGCCCCCACGACCACGGCAAGCCGTGGACGTAAGAACGCGGCAGTTCTCGTGATTGCAACTTACCGCTCACCCTGATTGTCAAAGAACTGCTGGCCTTCCAGAGGTCGGCCAACTTTCGCAATAGTGGATTTCTCCACCCCGCGAAAGATTTATCCCATTCAGCATTTCCTGCTGACCGGGAGTCGCCGCACGCGCACGTGCGGCGACTCTCATCCAGACAGGGCGCAACCCGACTGTCGTTGTGTAAGTGCTTTTACACCAACGGGTTACTTCGTTTATCCTAGAGACGCTTGGCCGACCCGTCAACACCTCTTCCGAAATTTTTCTTAACTTTTTCCCCGCCCTGTGGAGATGAGGGGACTCGAACCCCTGACCCTCGCGTTGCAAACGCGATGCTCTCCCAGCTGAGCTACATCCCCGGCCGGCGTTTCCATCCATCCACGATTGCGGGTACTTGGATTCGAACCAAGGACCTCAGCTTTATCAGAGCTGCGCTCTAGCCAACTGAGCTATACCCGCGCTCCAAACAAAAAAGCCAAACCCGATGGTTTGGCCCTATCCGAAACGGATTGTGGATAGAGCGCTAGCCGACCTCACGAATAGGGAGTTTGGTGATAGAAATCATCGTGCGTCCTGGTTCCGCGGGCCGTCGATTCCGGAGCAAAGAGAATTATAGGGGGCCGAAATCGACTGTCAACACAAAATCGGGAAAAGTCGGGAAGGCGCGCCGGAGGGCCTATTTGGCCGCCCCGGAAGGCTCCGCCGGGGCCGTCACCGCGGGCGGGGTGGACGGCGCGGGGTTCGTTCGGTTCGTCACCCACTGTCCGATGAAGTAGCCGATGACCATCGCGCAAACGAGCAGGACGAACCAAACCGCCGTGCCCCAGCCGTCGCCGTCGCCGCTCCAGTGGTTGGCCATCCAGCGGCGAAACGCCGTTTGCCGCTGCAACTTCTTCTGCCAGCGTCGGCCAGGGGCCGTTTGATCGAACTGCCGCACCGCCGTCGCCACCTTGCCGACTTGGCGGCGAGCCGTGGCGTTGTCTGGATCGACCTCCAACACCTCCAGGTACTCCCACACGGCGTCGCCCAGCTCACCCTGCTTGGTCAACGCCTGGGCGCGCTGGAGGCCGTCGCGCAGGTTTTCCACGTAGTCCACCAAGAGCGAGACATCCGTCTTGCAGTTGGTGCATTTCTTGTCCATCCCCGGCAGCTTCTTCTTGCACATCGGGCAGGTCAGCATGTCACACCGAGGGGTCAGGGGTCAGGGGTCAGGGGTCAGAGAAGACAGGGGCGAAAACAAGGAGCAGGCTCCCGTGTTCTCGCTGACCCCTGACCCCTGGCCCCTGACCCCTTTGCTTCACAGCAAGTACGCATAGTTCAACAGCCGGTCGTTGAGCGTGGCGGAGGCCTCTTCCATCTTCTTCTTGTCGCCGGTCCCCATCGCCTGCCGCACCTGCCGGCACAGGTCTTCCAGCTCCCGTTTGTCCTCCGGGTTCTCCACGCGCGGGATTACGTCCTGCTCCGTCTTCTTCAACACCTCCACCGCGTCTTTGAACTCCTGCGTCGATTCCAGTTCCATCGTCTGGTTGATCAACGACTTGTTGATCTCCTTCATCTTGATGAGCTGCGAGGCGTTCATCTGGTCTTCGCCGGCCTGCTGGATGGCGAAGCGCTTCTTTTGGCTGGCGTACGTGTCCTGGATCTGCACCGTCAGGATGCCGTCGTCGCCGTACTCGAACGCCACCTCCAGGCCGCCGTCCCGCTGGGCACGCGGCGGTTTGAACTCCCACGGGATCTCGGCCAGCTTGACGTTCTCCTGGCTCTCCGGGTTGTCGTAGACGTCGCCCTCGTAGACGCTGATGAGCACGCGCTCGGCCGGGTCGGCCACTGGATAGTACGTCTTATTGAACGAGCACGGGATGTCGGCGCCGCGCTTGATGATCGGGTCGAGGAAGACGCGGTTGGTGCGCTGATCGACCGGGTTGGCGCAGAGCGAATGTTCGAGCTTGACGCTGTAGGCGAAGTTGTCGAGACCGGGCGCCCCCTGGAGGATGGCCGATACGACGGCCGCCCCTTGGGCCACGCAGGTCATCGGGTCGATGCGGTCGAACGGCTCCGGCTCCTTGCCGGCCAGCTTCTCCGTCACGAACCGCCGCACCAGCGGGATCTTGCTGGTGCCGCCGACCAGCAGCACGCGGTCGATGTCCTTGGGCCGCAGCCCGCGCAGCTTCAACGCCTCGTCGATGGCCGTGCCCGACTTCACCACCAGCGGCATGATGGCCCGCTCGAACGCCGCCCGGTCGATTTCCTCTTCCAAATTTAGGTGCCGTTCGGGGACCAACTCCGCCTTACGGGCCACGGCCGTCGTTTCCGTGGACAGGTCGATCTTGGCCCGCTCCACGGCCAGCATGAACTGCTGCTTGTACGGCGAGTTCATGATGTCGTAGCCTTCCTTCTCCTGGAAGCGCTCGGCCAGCACCTTGGCCAACGAGGCGTCGATGTCGTCGCCGCCGAGTTTGCCGATGCCCTTACTCGACAATTCCTCGAACATGCCGTGGTGGATGTGCAGGATGGTCACGTCGAGCGTGCCGCCGCCGAAGTCGTAGACCAGAACGGTCTGGTCGTCCTGGGCGTTGAGGCCGTAGCAGATGGCGGCCGCCGTCGGCTCGTTGATGAGCGTCAACACTTGCATCCCGGCCGCCCCAGCGCAGAGCTTGGTGGCATGACGGGCCAAGCCCTTGCTGTTGGCGGGGATCGTCACGACGGCCTTGAGGAAGTTTTCGCCGATGACCTGTTCGGCGTCCTTCTTGAGCATGCTGAACAGCATCACCGCGATCTGTTCGGTGCGCAAGTTCTGGCCGACCAGCGGCACGCGCTCGGGCGTGCCGAGGATGCGCTTGATGGAGCGGATGGAGCGCTGCTCGTCGAAATTTTCCTTGGCCTCCGCCCCGAAGGCCAGGGTGCCGTCGCGGCGGAGCGTGACGATGGAGGGCGTCCACTTCTGGCCCTCGTGGTTGGGCACCACCTCCGCCTGGCCGTACTGGAAGTTGGCCACGACCGAATTGCTGGTGCCAAAGTCGATGCCGATGTAGGGCATGGAAACCTCAAGAGAAGTAGTCAGTAGTCAGTAGTCAGTAGTCGGAAGCCAGCAGCCGTGGGAAACCAGTTGGCGACGCGGAAAGAACTTCCCAAGGGGGTTATTCGCCGCCGGCGTCCGAATCTTGACTATTCCCCACTGTAGCCGCCTTTTGGGCTACTGACTACTGACTACTGTGACTACTCCGGGACGATGACTACTCCGAAACGATCACCTCGGGCCTCTGCAACACGAAATCGGGCTGCTGGCTGGCGTAGCCCTTCTTGACGGTGCGGGCGATGAGGTTCGGCCCCATGCCCTCGGCGCGCTCGCTGCCGACGCGCTTGTGCCATTTGGGGTCATACGGCTCGCCGGGTCGGGCCTCGTGTTCCTTGATGTTCTTCTGGCTGATGAGCGCCTGGACCTTGCGCGTCTCGACCTCGACGGCCTCGATCCAGCGCTTGACCGCCTCGGCGTCGTCCGGCGGCGGCTTCACGGCCGTGATGTGCTCAAGGTCCTGGCTGATCTCCAAGAGCAGCATCAGCAGGTCCAGGCTGAATTTCTTTTCGCCGACCGTCTCCTTGCGGAGGTCCTGATAGGCGCGTTGGGTGGCGGCGGCGAAGCTGTCGAAGCTGCCCTTGAGTTCATCGCGCGTCTTGGCCAGGGTGCGCTCGAAGTCGCGGTGCGTGCGGTCGTTGCGCTCGCGCAGCTGTATGACTTCGGCGCACAGCTTGAAAATGGTCGAGGCGCCGAGCGTATGGTCTTCCCTCGGGGCGGCCGGGGTCTCGGCGCCGGGGAAGCTGGCGAAATCGTCGTTCATGGCGTGGGGTCCTGCGGGGGTAGTTCGACGGCCCAGGGGTCCAGGTCCAGCCCGGCGAGGCGTTCCAGGAGCGTCGCCGCGAAGGGCGTTTCCTCCGGCGTCTCCGGGACGGCCAGGGCGGCGCGGACCTCGACGGCGTTCGGCACTTCCGCCGGTGGCATATAGTCCGCCAACGGCTTCTCGTTGTCAAGCGGCTGCCACGCCCGACCCGGCCGGCCGTTGCCGACGCCGTAGCGGTCGCTGAGCTGAGTCACGATGCCGTCCGTCGTGTCGGTGTTGAGGCTGGACACGTCGGAGCGAATGCGCTTGTCGATCTCCTTGAGGACCTCGTGCGCCCAGTTGACGTCCTCGCGCGGCACTTTAATGAGCGGCGGCTGGCGCAGCGCCCAGCGGACGCGGTCGGCCCAGTTCTTGTCGATCTGCTCCTTGTCGGCCGACTTGTCCAGGCCGAGCAGCAAATACGGCCCGATCTGCTCACGCGACAGCGTGGCCAACTCCAGCACGACCGGGTCGGGACTCTTCGCCATGAGCACTCCAAGTAGTCAGTAGTCAGTAGTCAGTAGTCGAGAACGTACCGTATCGGACAATGCGTCCGGCCCCCGATAGAGTGCCGTCCTCTACTGACTACTGACTACTGTCTACTTCTTCACGCCCCCATCGACCGGCACGCTTCCATCTTCTTGTCAATGTGCTCCGACAGTTCGCGGATGACGCGCTTGTGCTCGTCGGTGTTCACCAGCGGGGCGCATTTGCGCGTGATGCGCTGGAGCTTCTGGAACTCTCGCATCAGGTCGCGCATCACCTCGCGCACGGCCGACCAGTTGATCTGGTAGTTCGGCAGGTGGCGCACCTGATCGATCACTTTGCTCATCTGGTTCGTCAGCTGATCGCACAGGTTGCCCATCAGCGGCAGCACGTTGCCCACCATGCGCACCGCCCGTTCCTCGACGCGGGCGTCGCCGGGATAACGCCGGCGAATCTGCTCGATGTCGGTTAGCAGCCGTTCGATGTCGGTCAGACCCTTGACCTCGATCAGGTCCAACTCGTACAGGTCGAGCTGCGGGTCGTTGGGCCGCGCGTTCCGCAGCTGCTCCAGGACCTTCTTGGCGTCCTGCGGCCGCTTGGCGTTATTGTACAGCTGGAAGATGCGTTCCATCAGGTCGGCGTCCCGCGGCCGCATCCGCTGGGCGCGCTGCATGTAGGTGACGGCGCTCGACCACTTCTCCTTCTCGGCGTAACTGTTGGACAGGCGCACCATGCTCTCGCAGCCGACCGCCTCCAAATAGCTCGGGATGTCGGACGGGGCCGGCAACCGCTTGTCGAGCAGGTCGAAATAGCGGTTCCAGTGCGGGTCGGCCTGCGACAACTCGCCCCGGAGTTCGTAGGTCAGGGCGAGGTTCTGGTGGATGCGCGGGTCGTTGGCGGCGTACTTGAGGGCGGCCGTGAAATGGCGGATCGCCCCGTCGAAGTCCTGGGTCAGGCAGGCGCAGACGCCGAGCAGGTTGTAGAGGGCGACCTGCGTGGCCCGGCCGACGCCGGTGATGGCCGCCATCGGCCGCAGCAGGATTTCCGCCTCGGTCCAGCTACAACGGTCCATCAACGTCTTGGCCTTGACCACCACCGACTCGACGTGGGCGTCGCGCACGGCCGGGCTGCGCGGCCGGGCGTCCGACAGCGCCTTGAGCAGCGTATGCACCGTGTCGAGCTGGCCGAGGCTGCGCACCACCTTGAGCAGTCGTTGCTCGTCGGCCGGCGTCAATTCGGACAGGACCAAGTCGGAACGCTGGCCGCCTTCCTTCTGGCAGACCCGCAGCAGCGATTGCAGCACCGTCAGGAAATGCCGTTCGTCCTGCCCGCCCGCGGCGCCGGACGACAACTCGATCGCCTGCGGCAGCAATTGCAGGCACTCGTCCACCTTGCCAAGCGTTAGCTGCGTCAGCAAGAGGTTATAACAGGTCTCGTAAGAGGACTTATCGGCGTCCCAGGCGCGTTGCAGTTCGCCCTCGGCCTGGGGAAGATTCTGTTCCTGCAAGGAGAGGAGGCCCATTTGCAGGAGGACGTTGGCGTCGGGCTTCTGGATTTTGCGGAGGGCGGTGCGGGCCTCGACCGTCTTGCCCTGGCGCTTGTGGGCCATCGCCAGGAGGTAGAGGACATTGGGATCCTGGCAGCCGGCCTGGATGGCGCGGTCGAGCACCTGGGCCGCGACTTCGTAGCGCGACAGCACCGATTCGGCGACGGGGATTTCGACCGCGACGGACGAGGCCATCGACTGCTCCTAACTACCGGCAAAGCCGGCAGCGACGCCGGTTCGGATCAAGGTTTCGGCATCGACTTGATGCCCGTGATGATCTGCTCCAGCGTGGCTTGCCCGAAAAGCGTTTCGCGCTCGGCGGTGTAGTCCCCATGACCGGTGGTGAACTGGCCGATAAAGCGCATGGTGTCGGCCGGACCCAGTTCACGCGAAAGGATTTCGATGGCCTGGCGCGTGACCTCTGCGAGTGGTTTCATTGGTGTGGTCACGGGCTAACCTCCGCTACGAGTTCCACAGGGCTGACGATTTTCGGCTGGCCACTATGCACGGCCCGCGCTCGCCGCAAAAGCCTGTCGTCACAAGTACAGAAGTAGTCGGCTCCTGCTTCTGCGGCCAAGGCCAGGTGCAAAGCGTCCAGCGGCTTCAAGCCACCGGCGGCAAGCGTTTGTGCCTTCGCCTCGACGGCGGGCGACAGGCGAACCATCCGAACCGCCTTGCTGAGAACACCCAAGGCATGGGCCTGTCGATCCGCGTATGGGTTTTGGACGGTCTCATATTGCAAGGCGTCGGATGAAAGTAATTGTATCCGCCCGGACTCGCTCAGGGCGAGGATGCCGAGGACGGCCGCCGTCTCGATGCGAATGCGCAGCTGGGTCTGGTCGTCAAGCGGACGCTGGATGCTACATAGATCAAGATAGACCAACATCGACGCCGCCTGCTTTCATTTTAGCCTGGTTGGTCAAGCAGCAGTTTCATACGGCCAGCACGGTCACGCTCCGTTCCCGCTCCGCGGCGAAGGCAAAGCAGGCCTGGATGTCTTCCGGGGTCAGGTACGGGAAGTCGTCGAGCACCTCGGCGACGGTCATCCCGGCCGCGAGGTAAGAAAGCACGTCGTAAACGGTGATGCGCATACCGCGGATGCAGGGGCGGCCGCCGCGCTTGCCCGGCTCGATGGTGATCCGCGTTCGCCATTGCTCGTTCATCAGCCCCTCCCTCTCAGGCAAAACATCGCATCAGGCAATTCGACTTCGTGCGACCAGCAATTTCCGGTCTCCCCTGGACTCCGAAACGCACCGGACCCTGCTGCCCGGCGGGAACTCCCACTCTTCGATGGCGGGGTCGTAATCGGTGGTAGCGAGCACCTGGACGATATTCGGCCCAAGAACGAGTCCCGTCGTCGGTCGGAGCACGTCCGTCCCCTCGTTCAGCAACGGGATGTAGATCTCAACCGCGTCAGTAGACGAAGCCGTCTCCGCCGACATGGATCACCTCCCCTGTAACGTCATCGACCACAACGGAACGGCCAGTCGTCGGGTGAACGTGCCGGGTAGCCGCATTGCCGGGGTTCACGTTATTCACCGCCGAAAACTTCCGGCCATTCTGGACGGCCTCGGTGATTTGGTCCGGCGTCCAGCCGCGCCGCCGCATCAGGTTCTGCCACTGCCGGGCGGTGTGATTGCCGCCGAACCTCCAACCCGGTTGGCCCGGTCTAGCGCCGTGTGCCATGCTTTCGCGGCCCTCTTCCGCAGATTCTACTCTCCAAGGCCGCCGCGAAAGCATGTACTCACCGGGGGTTCACATGCTTTCGCGGTGGTTCTCGCCGGGATTCGGGTTCCCGACCGGACCCGCGAAAGCATAGCACCCGGCATCTGGTTAGGCGCGCCTCTCTGCCGCCAAGCGGAACGCCTCCGCCTGCACTGCGATCAACTCCTGAATGACGGCCGCGTCGTCGAGCTTCTTGGCTCGCATGTGCCAAACAATGCCGGTGGCTCGGAACTTCCAACCACGCGACGCCGCCGCCTGTTTATATACCTCCCGCGACACTGACACGCCCGATAATGAGCAACCGGCCTGCAAGCCGGTCAGGAAGCTCTGGACCGTGGCGACCTCGACCGGGCCGACGTATATCCCCGTTCGCTTGGCGAAATGCTCCAGCAGTTCAAGGACGCTATCAAGCACCCTCGTGCCTCCGCCGCTCATCGGCTATTTCACTCCCTTAATATTCACCTCAAACAGCAGCCGTTGCCCCGCCTTGACCAATGCCAGCGTCAGCAGCGACCCCAGCCGCCGGTCGCGCAGCCCCAGCCGCCCCGCCTCGCGGATGCGCTCCGCCGCCAGCTCGTACTTGCCCTTCTCGAACGCCGTCAGCCCCGCCAGCAGCACCGTCTGCCGCAACGGCTCGTCCAGCTTCCATTCCGCCCGACGCCGCGGCTCGACTTGGTTCCACCAGCGAACCGCCTCGTCGTAGGCCGAGCGGTCGAACGCCTCTCGGCCCAGCAGCGCCTTCGCATACGCCGCCGACGGACTCTTGTCCGCGGCCGCTGCCTTCAGCAGCGATTGCCGGGCCGCATCGCCGTTCTTCAAATGCAGATGCGCCCAGGCCATGACGTAATGACACTCGGCCGTCAGCGAGGCGTCCGCCTCCGCGGCCCGCCGGCCCAGCTCCAGCGTCTTGGCGTAGTCGCGGGCCGCCAGGTTGCAAACGGCGCCGAGGTAGTGGAACCGCGCGTCCGTCACCGCCGGCCGGTCCATCGCCGCCGCCTGGGCGGCCAAACCCTCCCGGTCGCCGGACGCCGACCGCACCGCTGCCAAACACCAGAGGGCGTCGATGTGATCGGGGTCGTGGCTCAGACATTCCTGGAACAGCCCGGCCGCGTGGGCCAGCGCTTCGGGGTCCGGCGGCGCCGCGTCGGCGTTCTTCTCGTGGACCTCCTTGGGCGGATTCTCGCGGCCGAACGCGGCCCGTAGCGACAGCCGGCCGCCGAGAAAGGCGACGGCCGCCTTCCGCCGGCCTTGCGTCAGCCCCAGCGCCCGGTCGATGGCCTCGGCGCGGGCCGCGGCGTTGCCGCGCTGCTGCTCGATAATGCCTTGACGGATCAGAGGCCAGGGATCGATCGGGTTAAGGCGGTGCCATCCGGCCAGCAGCGCGGCCGCCCGGTCCATGTCGCCGCGGCGGTAGTGCAGACAGGCCAATCGGTCGTGCCCCGCCAGGCTCGCCGGCGCCAGCCGTAACAGCACCTCCACGCACTCCAGCGCGGCGTCCTTGCGCCCCGCCGTCTCCTCCGTTTGCGACCGGGCCAGCAAAAATTCTTCGCCCTTGGGGGTGTAACCGGGACCGAGCGCTTCGGGAAACGCGCCGGCCATAAGAGCGGCGCCGCGCTTCAGATAAGTGTATTGAGCGTCGTCGAAATTCCACTGGCGTTGAGCGAAATACTCCCGCGCCGGTTCCGGGTCGCGGAACGTCCGCGCGAACAGGTCGAGGTCGCGCTCGCCGCGGAGGTCGTGGACCGTGGCGGCGCGGGTGTAGAGCCAGGCGTACACCGGCTTCACCGCGTCGGGAAAGGCGACGGCGAGGTGGTTATAGGCCTGGGCCGACTGGGCATCGACGGCGGACACCGACGCCAGCACGTCGCAGAGCTGCGTCTGGTCTTCGACGGACAGCGGTACTTGAAGCGCCCGCGCCTCGGCGTGAACCGTGGACAGGACGCCGGCGTACTCGGCGTTGCCCGGTTGGGCGTGGCGGGCCAGCAGGCGGACGGCCCAGGCCACGTTCCGCGGCTTGTCTTCCGGCTGCGTCGGCCGGCCCATCGCGCCGCAAAGGGCGAGATACGCGGCCGTGAATGGGTCTTTTGGCTGCTCCTGTTCCAGGGCGGCGCGCAGGTGCTTGTACGCCTGATCGTATTTTGCCAGCCGGGCCAGCGACAAGCCGAGGCCGCGCAACAGGGCCGTGGTCGGCGCCGTGTTTTGCAGCAGCTTGTGAAACAGGTCCGCCGCTTCCTGAAACGCCCCCTGCCGGTAGTGTGCCTGGGCGAGCGCGAACTGCCCTTCCAACACGATGGCGTTCAAGTCGCCGCCGAGCACCGGGCAGACGTAGGGGTTCTTCGTGGCCAGTCGGCGGACGTAGGACCGGCCTTCCGGGAACGCCTCGACCCAGGCCCGCTGCGGCGCGTGACTCCACAGCGGCAGGCCGCGCGGCCCGAGCGCCCGTTGCAGCGCCCGGACGGCCATGCCGGGGTCGCCGCCGGACGCCACCAGCGACAATCCCATCTGCCACGTCACGAACGGGCAGCCGGCGGCGATGCGGTTGGCCTCACCGAGGTAGCGCAACGCTTCCTGCGGCCGGCCG
>Ga0182024_10025973_pt1 | contig 10309 bp, 10 predicted proteins | sample P32metaG_FD_120480 | JGI IMG/M metagenome (GOLD analysis project Ga0182024, IMG submission 120480) | Permafrost microbial communities from Stordalen Mire, Sweden - P3-2 metaG (Illumina Assembly) | ecosystem: Environmental > Terrestrial > Soil > Wetlands > Permafrost | place: Sweden: Stordalen...
CAAGCAGGACCGTCATGTCGGCGGCAGCGGCCACAAGGTGGTCTCGCCGGAAGCCGCCGCCGCGATCGCGCCCGCGACGGTGCTGGTGATGAACCCGGCCTATGAGGGCGAGATCGGGGACTACCTGCGCCAGCATGGCTGGACGGCAAAGATCATCGTGCTGCGATAGCGGCGGTCCCGCTGGCCGCGGCTGGCGGGGTCGCCAACTTAAGGCCGAAGCCTGATCCGCCGGGCCGCCCTGCGCCGCAGAATATGCCGGGTATTGCAAAGTGAAACTATCCAAGGACTATCCCTGTGAGGCAGGTATTCAGGATCGATTCACAAATGGACGCCCATGATGTATCGTTTGGCTAGGGGGAGATCTGCGCAGATGGAACCGCTTGCGTCAGGCCAGATTCAACTCGCTATTCACAGCAATTCGGCGGCCGACGACCCGGACGATACACAGGTTGATGGCTATGTTTTCGCCGCGAAGCTGGCGGCGCTTATCCGGGCGCTAAAGGCCGCTGATAAGGCCGTGAACGGGCAAGTCGCGCACCGGTACACCATCGCAAAACTCCAAACATCCACGCCCACGGCAGTCCTGAAAGAACGACTGCTTCCGAATGCCGGGACGATACTTCGGCTTATGTCTGGCATTGCAGGATTCTCGGAGTGCGCCACCGCCGTCTCGCTTGGAGAAACCGACCGCGCGCTAGGCTACGGCGGTTGCGCGGCTAACCTCGAAAAGCTTTCGGCCGGCGCTGAAAAGACGTTCGGTTACGGGGAGGTTTCAGCGGCCGACAATGTCATCCGCATCGACTCGTTTCTGCACGAGCGAGCCAAGACAATCATCGACCCTGAAGCGAAGAAAAAGGCAGCCGATAGCGATGTGCGATGGTTCAAGGGCTCGGCTCACCGCGCCTTCGCCGGGACGGTCCGCGCTGTTGATCTACGGGGATCTCTACCTGCGCTCAAGCTCGTCCTAAGCGCAGCCAATCAGCAGATCAACTGCGTTTGCCGCGGGCTTCAGATCCAAGAAATTCGCGACGCTCTCGACCGTCGCGTTCGCGTAACAGGCCAAGCCATTTACGACGGCAAGTCTGGGCTGCCAAGCCGCCTGGAGATCGTTGAAATCGAGCACTCTATCGCCAACGCCGACTTTGGGCATTGGCGGGGCGCGTTCAAGCCGTTCACGCCTTCGGATTGTGGCGGAGCCCACCATTGATCGGCGAACGGAACCTCTTCCGGGATTCCTGCGTGTTCATCCGGTATCTCACGCGCGAGCCGACCAATGGTCTGGACGACATCGATTCTTTTGTCGCTGATACGAAGCGGCGGCTGAGCAGGCTTGGATTCCTGTGGGATGGCGTTCCATTCCCGGGAGGCCTGATGGCTTAGAAACCGACGGCATCGGCTGTGCCGTGTCTGGGCAGAAAACTGGCAGCCCGAGCTGGTGCGATTGCACGCGATCGGGTAGTCGGGTTCCGTTCGGTCGCGACGCCACACTAGGCGGCGACGCCAGGGCCCACCCATGAGGAACAACGATCGCGGAATGCCGCATTGGTTACCGGCGCGACCGGCGACGACCGCGGCCCAGCATACGCCGCCGAGCCCGGGGACAGAGTGGATAATATGGCGATAAGCGCACGCGTCGAATCGCCGCTTACGCTGTTGATCACCGGCGGCTCCGGTTTCATCGGCACCAACGTGGTGCAATGGGCTGTACAACAAGGTCACGCGGTCTATAACTTCGATATCGCGCCGCCGCGCAATCCAGCGCACGCGGCCCATTGGTTGGCGGGCGATGTCCTCGACGGAGCGACGCTAGCGGCCGTACTGCGGGACCACAAGCCGGACGTCGTCTTGCATCTGGCGGCGCGCACGGATCTGTTTGGGGGGAACGCGAGCGACTATAAGGCCAACACGACTGGCGTGAGCCGAATAATCGAGGCGGTCACCAACAGCTCAAGCGTTAAGCGGTCGCTCATGGCGTCGTCCCTCCTGGTGTGCCGCCTCGGCTATCTGCCTGAGGGGCCGGATGACTATTCGCCCGACACGGCCTACGGCGAAAGCAAGGTGGCTGGTGAGCGACTGGTCCGCTCGGCCGATCCGTCGGGACGAGACTTCGTCGTCTTTCGCCCGACCTCCATCTGGGGGCCGTGGTTCGGCAGGCCCTACCGCGACTTTTTCGAATCGGTCGTGAAGCGGCGCTACGTTCACCCAGGACGGAGCCGGATACAGCGGTCCTATGGCTTTGTGGGCAATGCGGTCGCGCAGTTGGCCGAGCTCATGGGCGCGGATCAATCCATTCTCGAATCGCAGCCCTACTATCTCGCCGACTACGAACCGACTGAGATCAAGGTCTGGGCCGATCAGATCAACGCCGAGCTGGGAAGAGGCCCGGTCGCGACCGCGCCGCTTTGGCTCTTCAAAGTCGCCGCGGCGATCGGCGACGGAGCCCAGGCCGTCGGGGTCGCTCCGCCGCTGACGTCGCGACGCTTGAGGAATATGTTGACCCCGGCCGTCTATGACTGCGGGCCGATGCAACGGCTTTGCCCGACATTGCCGTATGAGCGCCGGACCGCGATCCGCGAGACCTTGGCATGGCTGGCGGGCGCCGCGTAGAGCCCGCTCTGACTGGGGTCGAGGCATCAGACGGTTGCTCGCTCAATCAGGGCTGACGGCAAGCACCGCGTTATCGTGCACGACAGCCGTCTGGCGGTATCCCAGAGGAGCAAGATGTGCCGCGATCCACCTCGCCTCCGGAAGCGTTTCGAGAACAAGCACTGGCCTCCACCGCCTGACCGTTACCAAGGCGCCCGTCAGCGCCCGCTGTTCGTGACCCTCGACGTCGAGCTGGATGACCGCGATCGGCCGGTCAGCCGGCAACAGCGAGTCCAAGGTGGCCACGGGGCTGAGCTCGCGCTCTTCCAGGCCGGATGGATTGCCGTCGACAAAGCGGCTAGCGCCGCCGAGGACCTCGCCGCCCGGCTCGCGGGTCCGGAGCGACAGCTCACCTTGGTAGTCGCTTAAGCCCCCATGGTGAAGCCGCACGTTCGAAAGGCCGTTCAACAGGCCCGTCATATGGGCGCATCGGAAGTTTTCGCGGCAAGGCTCGAAGGCCCAAACCGTCGACGCCGCCCTCGAGAGCGCGGGCAGAAAATCGCCGAAGAACGCGCCGGCGTGCACGACGTCCATCTGTCGGCCAACCTCGGCGACGAGAGCCAGCGTTTCGGGCTCCCAAACCTCGCCCGCCATCAGGGTTTGCGCCGCGGGTCGATGAAGGGCGGCGACGGGGATGCAATAGCCGCCGAACGCGTTGAACGCGGTTCTGAACTCGAGCGGTGATGACAGGGCGATGCTGTCCATGCGTCCTTTTCGCCCGCCTGCGACACCTGTCCAGCGGAATCCGGCTAGAATCTTCCCACCGGGACCCAAACAAAACGCGCTGCCCCGCTCTCAATCAGCTTGTGCTACACAGGCAGGCCGGACTGGCTTTTGAGCCGCTGTTGGCGTTCAGATAGCGAGATAATACTTGAGTGTATTTGAGATGATCGATAAGATGATGTATTTAGGCGGACCGTCCCGTCGTTGACCACATTAAAGAGCGTACTCGGCGTGGAAGACTTCATCTCGGTGGATAAGGGTTTGGCCGCGCCTGCGATCGGGCGACGCGCGTCTTGAGCGGGCAATGACAAAGGTCTCGCTGATTACAGCCTCCTATAACAGCGCCCGCACGATCGGCGATACGCTGCGCTCGGTGAACGCCCAGACCTATCCCCGAATCGAGCATCTGGTCATCGACGGCGGCTCCAAGGACGCGACGATGGAGATCGTGGGCCGTGAGGGCGCGCGGGTGTGCGGGGCCGTCGCGGAACCCGATGGCGGTATCTATCACGCCTATAACAAGGGCTTGGCGCGCGCCACCGGCGAGATCATCGGCTTCATAAACTCCGATGATGTCTATTGTTCGGACAGCGTCATCTCTCAAGTCATGCAGGTCTTCGAGGATCCGGCGGTGGAGGGCGTCCACGCCGACGTCGTCTATGTCGACCGGCGCGACACCAGAAGGATTCTGCGCCACTGGAAGTCGCGGCCGTGCACGCCCAGCCGCTTGATGCGCGGATTCATACCCGCGCACCCGACCCTGTTCCTTCGCCGTTCGGTCTACGACAAGGCGGGGGCGTTTGACACGAACTATCGCCTCGCCGCCGACTACGAGTTCATGCTGCGCGTCTTCCACATCCATCGGATCAGCGCGGTCTATATGCCGCAAATCTGGGTTCGGATGCGCGCGGGAGGCGCAACCGGCGGCAACGGGATGAGCATTCTGAAGCAAAACGAGGAAATCCGCGCCGCGCAGAAGGCGCACGGCGTCAACTACCCGAGCGTGATGTTTTACGCCCACAAGCTCATCGACCGCTCGCTGCAAAGATTGCGCGGCTCATGGTTGCGGATGCCCGCCGAGGCGACCACACGATGATTGGACAAAGGCGGGTCCTTGCGATCGTCCCCGCGCGACGCGGGTCAAAGGGGCTTCCACTGAAGAATATCCGCTTGCTGAACGGCAAACCCCTGCTGGCGTGGCCGATCAAGGCGGCGCTGGGCTCGGCGTTCGTTGACCGGGTGATCATTTCCACCGACGACGCGGAATTCGCCGCGATCGCGCGCCGACATGGGGCCGACGCGCCTTTCTTGAGGCCGGCGAACCTGGCCTTGGACGAAACGCCCAGTATCGACTTCATCCTGCATGCGATCCAAACCTTGGAGGCGCAGGGCGAGACCTATGACTACATCGTGTTGCTCGAACCGACTTCGCCCCTGACCGAAGCGAGCGACGTTGACGCGGCGCTCACGACCTTGCATGAGTCCGAGGGACGCGCCGAGGCGATCGTCGGCGTGGCCACCCTGGTCGCGACCCATCCCGCCTATGCGGTGCGGCGGCTCGGGGGCGGCCTCATCGCGCCGTATCTGGCGGACGGCTTCGCGAATCTGCCTCGCCGCCAGGACACCGAACCGCTATTTTGCTTGGACGGCAGTCTCTATATCTCGACGGTCGGGGCTCTGAAACGGGAGCGAAGTTTTTGCCACGAGCGAACCTTGGCCTACGAGACCGCCCCCCACAAAGCCCTCGAGGTGGATCACCTGATCGATTTCATCTGTATAGAAGCGATCGCGCAGAACCTCGATATCATCCTGAACAACGACCGCCCGTCCCCAGACTCCTCGGCTAGGTGAAAAATGCGAAAGTGTGTCAGGTGCCTGACGCCGGAGACGGTGGACACAATCACCTTTGACGGAGCCGGCGTCTGCAGCGTCTGTCGGCAGATCGAATTCAAGAAAGACAAGATCGATTGGGACGCCAGGCGCGTTCAACTCGACGAGATCATCGGCGAATATAAGGACAAGGGACTATATGACTGCATCGTCCCCTTCAGCGGTGGAAAAGACAGCACCTTCCAGCTCTGGTATATCGTCAAGCAGCTGAAGTTAAAGCCGCTGGTGATCCGTTACAATCACTGGGGCTATCGGCCGCTCGTCGAGCAGAACAATACCTCGATCTTCAAGCAGCTAGGGGTAGACGTGGTGGAATTCACGCCGAATTTCCAGGTCGTTCGCGAGCTCATGCTCGAGAGCTTCAAACGGCGCGGCGATTTCTGTTGGCATTGCCACACCGGCATCTATGCGGGCGTCATGCATATGGCTCTGCGCTTCGAGACCCCGCTCTTGTTCTGGGGCGAGAGCACGGCCGAGTACCACAGCTGGTACACGTTCGAAGAGATGGAAGAGGTCGACGAGAGGCGGTTCAACCGCCTGATGAACCAGGGGATGACCGCCGAGGATATGTACGAGTTCCTGCAGGGCCGCGTCTCGATGCGCGACCTTTGGATGTTTAGCTATCCCAAGCGCAAGGACCTCATAAACCTCAAGGTCCGCTCCATATGCCTGGGCAACTACATCCCCTGGGACACCAAGGCGAATGTCGAGACGATCAAGCGCGAACTGGGCTGGAAGGGCCAGCCGGTGGAAGGTGTTCCGCCAGAATACGACTACGAGAAGATCGAGTGCACATTCCAGGGCATGCGCGACTGGGCCAAGTATGTGAAGCGCGGCTACGGACGGACCAACCATCTGTTGAGCATCGATATCCGCAATGGCCGCAAGACCCGCGAGCAGGCTCTAGAGGTTGAGAAGAAATACGACGGAAAGCGCCCAGCGTCGATGGACTGGTTCCTCCAGACCCTGCAGATGTCGGAAGAAGAATTCTACAGGCATCTCGGCCCCCACCAAGTGCATCCCTGGACCTTCGATCCAAGCAATCTCGAGACAGGACCCGAAATGCCGGATTTCGGCGAGTGGGATCGGACTGATCTCAGCCACATCAAATTCGGCCCGCCCAAGGAATAGTCCTCAGCTTCGATGGGAACTGCGTGATCGCGATCATTGACTACGGCATGGGCAATCTCCGTTCGCTGATGAACGCCTTCGCGTTCATCAGCGAGTCGGCGGTGATCACCGCTGACCCGGCCGTATTCGACACCGCCGACCGAATGGTCCTGCCGGGCGTCGGCGCGTTCGGCGACGCGATGAAGGCGATCCGCGCATTGGGCTTGGAACAGCCGTTGAACCATCAAGCCCTGGAGGTGAGGAAGCCGATCCTGGGCATCTGTCTGGGAATGCAGCTCTTCGCCAAGAGCAGCCAGGAGCACGGCTTTCACACCGGCCTAAACTGGCTCGATGCGGATGTGCGGCCGCTGAAGGTCGAACCGCCCGCCAAGGTGCCGCACGTGGGCTGGAACGCAACCTGCTTTGCCGAGGGCGACTGGCTCTTCGAAGGCGTGCCAACGAAGGAGAGCGACTTCTATTTCGTGCACAGTCACCACATGGTCTGCCACAATCCCGCGGATCTGGCGGCGACGATCGACCATAGCGGCCAGGTGACCGCTGCGGTGCGCAGGGACAATCTCGTGGCGACCCAGTTTCATCCCGAGAAGAGCCAGGACAACGGTCTGCGGCTTCTTCGCAATTGGATGAACAGAGACTTCTCTTGCTGAAGAAGCGGATCATCCCGAAGTTCCTGATCCGCAATGGACGGCTCATCAAGGGGGTGAAGTTCTTTGGAGGCTGGCGCGAGGCCGGCAATCCGGTGACCACCGCCAAGGTCTACGACAGTTACGGGGTCGACGAGTTGATGTTCCTGGACATCGACGCGACGCCGCAAGGCCGTGTGGTGGATGAATCCATCATCGAGCGCGTGTCGGAAGAGGTGTTCATGCCCTTGACGGCCGGGGGTGGCCTGCGCACCCTGGACCAGATCGAGGCGCTCCTGCGCAGGGGCGCCGACAAAGTTTGCGTCAACACGGCCGCGATCGAAAACCCCGCCTTCGTCACTGAGGCGGCGTCACGATTTGGCGATCAGTGCATCGTTGTGGCCATCGACTACAAGGCTGACGAAAATGGCCGCAAATGGGTGCATAGCCACTGCGGCTTCACCACCACCAGTCTCGATCCGGTTGAGTTCGCCTTGAGAGTGCAGGACGCCCACGCTGGCGAGATCATGATGACGTCCATGGACCTGGACGGAACCATGGCGGGCTACGATCTCGATATGATCGCGGCCCTGACCGATCGTCTCGACGTGCCTCTCATCGCATCAAGCGGCGCCGGCAGCCTTCGCCACTGCCAGGATGCACTCGACGCCGGCGCCTCGGCCATCACCATATCGTCGATGTTCCTGTTCACCGACCATAGTCCGATCAAGGTGCGCACCTATCTGAAGACCAATGGCGTGAATGTCCGCAGTCAATTAGGTAGCCGCAGTTGACCTTGCAACTGTCCATGTCCCTGACGCCCAAGGGTCTGGGCGCCCTCGCGGCCGGCCAGGTGAACACCCTTTTCTGCGACGGCGATCCGGTGTCGGCCGACCAGCTCATGCCGGCGGTGGAGAGTGCGCTCCCGCGCCTTGAGCATTGCCTAGCCCAGGTGAACAACAAGTACTTCTTCGACGGAGTCCAAGCGCGGTTCAATCATCTGCACGGCGACCAGTATGCAATATGGCTCTATTTTCTATCCAACGAGTTGCACCGCCGGGGCGGCTCGGTTTCTGTCTGCGATAAGCTGTTCCTGCTGAACAAGGCGCTCCACGGATGCGACGTTTTCTATGAAGTCGCGTTGCCCGACATCTTCCTGCTTGTTCATCCGTTGGGGACGGTCCTCGGGCGGGGGACGTATGGCGACTATCTTGTGGCCTATCAGCGCTGCGGGATCGGCAGCAACCACGACGTCTTTCCCACCTTGGGCGATCACCTCACGCTTCGGCCGGGAAGCGCTGTTCTTGGCGCCTGCACCATAGGCCGGTCCTGCCAGATCGCCGCCGAGTCACTTGTTCTCGACCGCGACTTGCCGGACAACACGCTCTATATCGGCGATCCCCGGAGTGCGACGATCAAGCGCCAAGAAACGCCATATCCGCTATGGCGGGTTTGACAAGGTTTCCGCCGCCTATGCCCTTAGACGATCCGCTGTCTTCTAACTCGGCCGCCGATTTCGAGGCGTTGCGGGTGAGACTGCACAACGTCATCCCCGGCGGTGCCCACACCTATTCCCGCGGCGACGACCAGTTTCCGAGCACGGCGCCGCCGCTCCTGTCGCACGGCAAGGGTGCCTATGTGTGGGACACCCAAGGCAACAAGTATCTGGACTACGGCATGGCCTTGCGGGCGGTCGCGCTTGGCTACGCGGACCCCCGGGTGAACGCCGCCGCCTTCGCCCAGATGGAAAAGGGCGTCAGCCTCACGCGCCCTTCTATGGTCGAGCTGGAGGCGGCGGAACTGATCTGCGACATCATCCCGTGCGCGGAGATGGTGAAGTTCGCCAAGAACGGCTCGAACGTCACGACCGCGGCGGTGAAGGTCGCTCGCGCCTATACCGGCCGCCGCTATATCTGCGTACCGCGCCAGCATCCCTTCTTCTCGTTCGACGATTGGTTCATCGGCTCCACAGTGATCAAGCGAGGGGTCTTGTTGGATCAATCCGCCACCACCCTGGTGTTCGACTACAACGACATCCGATCGCTGGAGGCCCTCTTCGACGCTCACCCCGGCGAGATCGCCGCAGTGATGCTGGAGCCCGCGACGCATATCACGCCCTGCGGCGCCTGCCCCGGACCGGCCGATTGGCCGGCAGCGCCATGCAGCGCCTGCCCGAACAATGCCGGCAACTTCCTTCAGCAGGTCAAAGTGCTGGCCCATGGTAATGGCGCGCTGTTCATCCTGGACGAGATGATCACCGGCTTCCGCTGGCGCCTCAGCGGCGCTCAGACCTTCTTCGGCGTCGAAGCCGACATCGCCACCTTCGGCAAGGCGATCGCCAATGGATTTGCGCTGGCCGCGGTGACCGGCCGCCGGGAAATCATGGAGGTTGGGGCCATCAACAGGCCTGGAATTGAGCGGACGTTCCTGCTCTCGTCGACGCATGGAGGCGAGATGCCCGCGCTCGGCGCATTCATTGCGGCGACGGGCATATATGCCGAAGAAAACGTGCCAGAAGCCCTTTGGGCCTACGGCGCGCGCCTCCGCGACGGCATCGCCGATGTCGCCGCTTCGCATGGGTTGTCCGACCATGTCCTGACCGAAGGCCCGGCGATCCTCCTGAACTACGTCACCCGCGACGCCGACGGAGCCGCGTCGCTTCCGATGCGGACGCTGCTCGCCCAGGAGATGCTCAAGCGAGGGGTGATGATTCCCTGGATTGGCATCTGCCAATCCCACGGCGACGCTGAACTTGAGCTGACTCTCGACGCATTGGATGGCGCCTTGGCCGTCTACAGGTCGGCGCTCGATGGCGGTGTTGACAACTTCCTTGAGGGCCCGGCGGTCAAACCGGTGTTCCGGTCGCACAACTAGTGGCCGCGCCCGCGTCCCGCCTTGACGGTAAGGTCGCCTTGGTCACCGGCGGTGCCGGCATTCTCGGTCAGGTGTTCTGTGATGGGCTTGTCGCCGCCGGGGCCCAGGTCGCGGTGGTAGATGTTTTGGCGGACGCCGCCCATGCAATCGCAGATCGGATCGGGCCTGGGGCCGCCGGCTTCCATTGCGACGTCGCCGATCCGGATTCGGTCCGAGCCTGCGTCGCGGCCGTATTGGAGCGTTTCGGCCGCATCGAGGTCCTTTTGAACAACGCGGCCACCAAGACCGCGAACGTGCGGGATTTCTTTGCGTCGTTTGAGGATTACAGCCTTGCGACCTGGCGCGAAGTGATGTCGGTCAACATTGACGGCATGTTCCTGATGGCGCAGGCCGTCGGCCGCGAGATGCTCCGCGCCGGCACC
>Ga0182024_10025974_pt1 | contig 10309 bp, 10 predicted proteins | sample P32metaG_FD_120480 | JGI IMG/M metagenome (GOLD analysis project Ga0182024, IMG submission 120480) | Permafrost microbial communities from Stordalen Mire, Sweden - P3-2 metaG (Illumina Assembly) | ecosystem: Environmental > Terrestrial > Soil > Wetlands > Permafrost | place: Sweden: Stordalen...
AGCATTCTTTCTCGGCCGCGCCAAGGAGCTGCTGAGGCACGAAACATGAAAACCCTGGCGCTCCAAGCAACGCCAGCAAAGTGATTACGGCCCACGCTCTGGTTCTCAATGTCATCCTCGGGAAGTTTACCCCTCACCCCGCAGTTCGCGCAACAGACCATGCGAGGCACACTCATCGCGTGAGAAGGCTCGCAATCAGTGCGATGTAATAGACTGGCCGACTTAGGGCCTACGGCAGCGAGGAGATCAGCGATGGGTGGACGACTGGTTACGAGCGAAGGCAGAGTTAGCAGAGCGACAAAACGTACGCGCCGCTAGGATCGCTCGACAGATGCAACCGTAAAGTTAAACGGTATGACCCTGAGGCTACCGTCAAACCTGTCCCGCCACAAATCCACCGCGATGAAGAATGGACCATCCACGGGAATGGCCGCAGGCTTACCCTGCAACCCACGGAAAAATGCGGCACAGTCTTCCTTCGAAAACGTCTCATCGTCCGCGAATCTGATTCGAACGTCTTTAGCTTCGTCCCGCAACCGGACATAATCTGGCCCGGCTTCCTCAATCTTCAAAACTTCAACGGTTGTCACTGAGCTACCTCCCTGGTCTCTTCATCGACCGAGTCGAGTTGCTCTTGCAGTTGAGCAAGCGCTTCGTCAGCCGACTCATACGTGCCGGTCCACCTGGTCTCACGTCCCTTCATGTGAGCACCAGTCTGCCATACGGGTTCTTGAGCGGCAGGACGAACATTCCGAATTGAAATCTTCCCACCCTCCGGCAGGCCTTCGATCTCATACAGCATGACCGGGCCAGTTTCGTACTCTGCGCCGGTGCGAGAACGAGCGGTCGGTTTCAAAGTTAGTTTGTATTTCACGCAGTTCTCTCCTGTTCTGAACCCATTTCGCTATTACGACCAAGGTTAGGGCGCGGCTATCTCGGAGTTCCGTTGGGCCACTTCGCGTCGATCCGCTGCATGATCCGCTCGGCGTTCTGGATCGCTTCGGCAATGGCGGCCTCACGCGCTGGCGACGGACGGCTGTCGATCTGAGCCAGCTTCCGCGCCGCCAGGATCGACGCTGCGATTAGCAAAACTCGCTTGCGGCTTTCGTCCACGCCGGAAGTCTAACAGCTTCGCCATATGTTCGCCCATGGCTTTTCTAGCGAGACCTGCCTCGGTTCCTTGTCGTCCCGAAGAGCGATGAACTTCGAGTGCCGCAAGCGGTTCGCAGGCGTCAGTTCAGCGTAGCCAATCTCGGCCACGAGTTTGGGCTTTACCCAAATGCATTTTTTCATGTCTTCTTTAGTTAGACCCTCGCCCCACCGGCCTTTCTTCTGCTCCGGCAAATTGACGAACGGACAAGAGGCGATGTTGAGAGGCTTGAGGCGGGTAACGATTTCGGTCCTGAGCGGCGGCGCGAATCCGGCACGAACACGCGCAGCATACATGAGCTTTTTCCCTTCGTAATAACCGACGATCAGGGAATCGAAACTGCTACCGTGTGGCGCGTATCCCCCGATGACGAATTCCTGCCGCCCGCCGATCCTGAGCTTCACCCATGCGCCCGTGCGCTTCCCAGATTCATAGCGGCTGTCCCGACGCTTCGCGACTATGCCCTCTAATCCCTGCTTGGTGACGGCGGCGACCATCTCTTCCGCACGGACCTGGAAGCTTTCCGAGAATCGGATTACACCAGGCAGGCCCGGAACGGCTCTCCTCAACGATTCCCGTCGCTCGTCAAGGTGACGCTCGCGCATGTCCTCGCCTTCCCACATGAGCAGATCGAACGCAAAAAAGGTCAGGGGTGTATCGACAGTCGCGTTCTGTAGCCCGTGAAAGTTTGGTCTCCCCGATTCGTCCAGCGCGACGATCTCGCCATCTAGAATGCTCTCGTCGGGAAGGGAAGTTAGAGCCTGGACCAAGGCGGGATAGCGTTTGTTGAAGCGTTTTTCGTTGCGCGAGTAGAGAGTCACTTCGCCACTGTGTTTCACTGCCAATGCACGATACCCGTCAAGCTTAAGCTCGTATTCCCAGTCGTCGCCGCTCGGTAGACGACTCACAGCGAGGGCGAGCATCGGTTCGGTGAAGGCAGCTTGTCGCACGACATGATTTTGCTACGTTCGTCCCTCTCGGTCGAGCGACGCAAAGGGTGGTCGGTATCCGACGTGGCCACATCACGAGGCGCGGATTCGGGGTCTCTAGTGCTCCGGCTTCTGGCTGCTCTGCGGATCGGCTTGGCTCCGGCGAAAGCTTGATGTTCTCCACGAGGAACGGAACAATTTTCCTTCCGGGGAACGTCGAAAAGCGTTGCCTCCGCGACTGTTGGCAGGGAGGGTTCCACGCGTTCATGTGATACAGGAACTCGTGGCTCCGCGAGGCGAACTGCCAAGCGGACATCGTGCTCTTCTGGATGGGGCATCGACCGACCGTGATTACTGAGGCTTACAGCAAGCTCAGCCGCAACCTGCAATTCCGTCTCGCCGAGGCGGGGCGCGTGTCGTTGGGGTTTGAAGTGAAGGCGGGCTGTCCGCCTCCCCCTCATCCCGCTACTACAACGTGGGCAAGTTCCGCGCCACGATGGCGGCGAAAAGGCGGAGGGCAGTCGAAGAAGTTTCGGACCGTCTTAGAAAACAGAAGACGGTTGTTTAATAAATCTTTCTTCTAAGCAGCAAATTTGAAACTGTTTAGATTTTGATCGTCTTATGCAGCAAAGCTGGGAGCCGCCAAAAACGAAAAGCCTCCGATTTTTTGGGGGCTTTTTTGTATTGGACTTAGCCCTATTCCGGGCGCACGATGACACGTGAAATTCCGATGAACAAACGGCAGAGGAAGCGAGCGAAGAAGCTGAAAGAGCGGAGGGAGAGGGAGAATACCGAATACAACCCCACTCTCACCCTTCACGAACCATTAACGCCGAAGCAATACCAAATCGCCAAGACATCCAAAACAAAGTCTGATGGGCAGCCCATCTGGCTCAAAATTATATTTGGCAGTGTCCCAGCGATCTTAGCTCTCATCGGGCTTTACTGGGCAATCAGTGTGCCCGACATCCGCTACATTCCAGTTGTTGAGCCGGAAACGATGACTACGGTTGAGAACACCGTTGATAGTGCCGGGAACTTCATCCATAACGTGAAGCTGCGCGTAATGTTCACGAACTACGCATTCAAGCCCGGTTTTATAGATAAAGTGGACTTCGTCCCGGAATCAATAGTCACCTGCCGGACATCAAAGTCACGAGCATTGATAAGACTTTCATCTGGTGGCATCAGAAAAAGACAATAGAAATTACATTCCTTGTGAGCGTTGCGAGCGATCCGATCAATCACATGAACACGACCCGCAACTTAGTGATAGATCAGGTGCTCGCCGTCTACGACAACACAGGGCAGAGAATAGAACACTTCGCCGAGCTTGAAGCAGCGCTTTCCATCATTTTCACAATCGAGGCACGAGCCGACTTCCTGCAAGGCATCGAGGTGCCACGCGACGATCCTAGCGATGACCGCAAGGCTGAGGGCTACACGGGATTTCTCCGCTACGCCTGCAAGATGGCGACGGGCGGCGGCAAAACCACAGTAATGGGAATGCTGGCGTCGTGGAGCATCCTAAACAAGGTCAACGACCGGGGGGATGCGAGATTTTCCGATGTCGCGCTTGTGGTCTGCCCGAACGTGACAATTCGACAGCGACTCGCGGAGCTAAACCCTGAAAGTGGTGAAGCGAGCATTTACCGTACCCGCGACCTCGTCCCGCCGCACCTGATGCCGCTGTTGACTCAAGGCAAAGTTCTGGTCAATAACTGGCACGTCTTCGAGCCGCAATCAATGCAGTCGGCGGGAGTCGGCGGTAAGGTCATCAAGGCGGGCGTTCCAGTTCGTGTGAAAGAGACGATCAACATCGGCAGTAAAACCACAACCGCACGCGGCAGCCGATACCTGACCCTCAAGGATTATGAACTTCAAGTAGCCGCTGGAATTTTGGTTGTGCTTGAAGAAGAGCGGGACAAGCAAGGCAACCTTAACAAAGTAAAAGTCGCGTCTACCCGCTACTACGAAAGCGACACCTCCATCCTCAACCGTGTTCTCGGACGGGAGGTCGGTGGAAAGCAAAACATTCTGGTGTTTAATGACGAAGCACACCACGCATATCGGATTAGACGTGACGAGCCGGAACCGGGCGAGGAGGACGAGTTTGGAGACACAGAAGAGGCTGACGAGTTCTTTCAGGAGGCGACCATCTGGATTGATGGTCTGGATAAAGTTCAAAAGCTACGCGGAATCAACATCTGCATTGATCTTTCAGCTACACCTTATTTTTTGGGCAGAGTCGGGGGGGAAACGAACAAACCCTTCCCGTGGGTAATCAGCGACTTTGGACTGATCGACGCCATCGAAGCGGGGCTGGTCAAGATTCCCCAGTTGGCAGTCCGAGACACCACGGGTGCAGAGATACCCGGATACTTCAACATTTGGCAATGGATTTTGCCTCAGTTGACGCCTGCCGAACGTGGCGGCAAGAAAGGCAGTCCTAAGCCGGAGGCGATCCTCAAGTACGCACATCATCCCATCGCGATTTTGGGAGCGCGATGGGAAGCGCAAAAGGAAGATTGGAAGAAGTCTGCTACCGATCCCCGTCCCCCGGTCTTCATCCTCGTCTGCAAGAACACCGCTATCGCAAAGGTGTTCCACGACTGGCTGGCAAACGACGCGGCACCCATCGGTATTCCGTCCGCAAAGATCGAGGGCTTCCGCAACCGAGACGGCAAGATAAACACTATCCGCGTTGACTCGAAGGTCGTGCATGAGACGGACACAGGGGAAGCCAAGAGCGACGAATCCCGCTGGATGCGGCTGACTCTCGACACGGTGGGAAAGACCGATTGGACGAGCGACCGACAGGGCAGACCGATATACCCGGAGGGATTTGAGGAACTAGCGAAGAAGCTGGAGCGCCCGCTCTACCCTCCGGGGCGCGACGTTCGCTGCATCGTCAGCGTTGGCATGTTGACCGAAGGGTGGGACTGCAACACGGTCACGCACATCATCGGGCTGCGCCCATTCATGTCACAGTTGCTTTGCGAGCAGGTTGTTGGTCGCGGGCTGCGGCGGGCTAGCTACGAATTGGGAGACGACGGAAAGTTCACGGAGGAGGTCGCACAAGTGTTCGGTGTGCCGTTCGAGGTTATCCCATTCAAAGCGAGCAAGACCGGGGCCTCCGCGCCGAGAGTGAAGCGTTACCACGTACACGCCTTGCCGAACCGAGTGGAGTACGAAATCCGCTTTCCTCGCGTAGAGGGCTACACGCAAGCGATCCGAAACAAGATCACCGTCGATTGGAGTAGCGTACCATCGCTGGAACTTCAACCCGACCGAATCCCTCCCGAAGTCGAAATGAAGGGGCTGAACGTCAACAACATGGGTCGCTTGTCGCTAAGCGGACCGGGACGTGCGAGCGACGTATCCCTAAAGGAGTTTCGGCAAGGACGACGCCTGCAAGAACTGGTTTTTGATCTGGCGAAGTCGTTCACTCGGGATTGCCTAGCGCAGCCGCAATGCACCGTACCGAGCCATGTACTCTTCCCCCAGCTAGTGCAGATCGTTCAGCGTTATCTTCGGGAAAAGATCAAGGTTCACCCGCCCGCCGACCTGAAAGACCTCTTCTTGGCACCCTACTACGGCTGGCTGGTCGAGATTTTGCTGGAGGCTCTGCGACCCGACACCTCGGAGGGAGAAGCGCCGGAGGTCCCGCGTTACGAGTCCACTCGCGGTCCCGGATCGACCGCTGACGTGGACTATTGGACGAGCCGCGAACCCGTCGAAGTCCTGAGAAGCCACGTCAACTATGTCGTGCCAGACACGAAGAGGTGGGAACAGTCTGCCGCCTACTACATCGACAAGCACAGCGAGGTGTATTCGTTCGTGAAGAATGCCGGACTAGGATTCGCGATTCCGTACCTTCACAACGGGCAGATGCACGACTACATGCCGGACTTCATCATCCGATTGAAGACGGAACCGCGCGTCCACCTGATTCTGGAAACCAAAGGCTATGACCCGCTCGAAGAAGTTAAGAAAGCTGCGGCTGAGCGATGGGTGGACGCTGTCAACGCGGATGGCACTTATGGTCACTGGCACTACACCATTGCTAAAAAACCTACCGAAGTGCCAGAGAAAATAACTGTCGCGGCGGTACCCTGATTCAGGACTGCGGAGGTGGAGGCCGTCCATGAAGATTGCATTGAAGTGGGAGAAGCCGATTCGCTTGGCGAAGCGCCGTCAGCACGCGAAAGGACGCTTACGATTCGCGGAGAGATTCCAACGGAGGTCTGTAACCGCCTCGGTCGAACGCTCATCCCGAAGCTGAACACAGGGAACGAACTGGTCATGAAGCTGGATGTGTCCGTTCAGGTGGAGGGCGAGATGGCTCAGGGCTTGCCAAGAGCTTCTGCAAATCTTGCGTGACCTGAACCTAACGGATAGAGTTAAGATCGAGATCGTTTAAGCGTCATGAGTACTGTGATCTCAACACCTGACAGCACCGACGACAGCGCCAGCCGACAGCACATCCTTGAAGATTTCGTCGCCAGCAATGTAGACCTGCAACGACTTGAAATCCTGCTTCGAAGATTTAATCTTTTCGAGGCGCTCAACTTGGTTTGGGTTGAGATAAGGCACTCAGACTTCTTAGCCTACCTCCTCGATCCACAGCAAAACCATGGTTTGCGAGACGGCTTTCTGAAAGCACTACTCCAATCTGTGCTTAAACGCGGAGTCAGTCAAACTGTCACACCAATTGACATCGACGTATGGAATCTCACCTCTGCCGAGGTCTATCGAGAATGGCAGAACATCGACATCTTTGTGCGCGATGAGTCAAACCGTCTGGCAATACTGATCGAAAACAAAGTCCAGAGCGGAGAGCATTCCGACCAGCTAGCAAGGTATCACGATTGTGTAGCCCGCGAATGCGCAGGCTGGAAGATAGTCCCAATTTATCTCTCGGTTGAGAGCGAGATGCCTTCAGACGAGCTGTTTATTCCACTCGGATATGACCAAGTTTGCGACTTAGTTGAGAAACTTGTTGAACTAAATGGCGGTGCGCTCGATGGCGATGTTCGCGTCGTGATCGCGCATTACGCCGAAATGCTTCGGAGGCATCTCGTGACTGAATCCCAGATTTCAGAGTTGTGTCACCGCATTTACGCCAAGCACAAACAGGCTCTTGATCTCATCTTTGAGCACCGTCCTGATCGCCAGCAGACCGTGCGCGAGCTTCTTGAAGGCTGGATAAAGCAGGATTCCGAGCTTGTACTCGACCACTGCACGAAATCCTACATTAGATTTCTTCCAAAACGGCTGGATACTGACGTTTTCAAGCGGGGTTCGGGATGGACCAGTTCAGGCAGGATTCTGTTGTTCGAAGCCTCAAATGATGAAGATTCCGTCACGGTTCGAGTGATCATAGGTCCGGGACCGCTCGAAACTCGCCGCAAATTATTTGACCTTGCTCATGCCAAGCAACCACCATTCAAGCCCTTTTCAAAATTTTATAATCAGTGGAATACGATCCTCGCGCACAAGCTGTTGACAGCCAAAGCCTACGATCTTCATGACGACGACTTCAAAGTGGAGTTGGAAAAGCAATGGAAGCGGTTTGTCGAGAAGGAAATCCCTGTGACTGTCGCTGCGATTGACGAAGCATCGTGGATTCATGATAAGGTCAGCCCTCAACCCTAGAGGGGGCAGAAGGTCCGTCTGGCGAATTATACGTAGTAGACGTGATTGCGGATGATCGGTAGCAACTCTCAGAACTGACGGACTCGCGCCGTGGGCCGCTGCTGTCCACGGAAAGGGATTCGAGATGCTCGGGCGATGCGCGGGATTCTCGTAATCGGATCAGCATTACACACGCTTTAGCGCTGCAACACTCTCCCTAAGAACCACGATCTGCTTTTCGAGGTTGGCAGCCATTTTTCGAACTTCTTCGAGAATCTTGCCGCTGTTCGACTGGATAGTTTCTGTCCACGTCTTCATGTCCGCTAGGCGCGTCGCCTCACGTTCCAGTCCCAGAATAGCGGCATCCATATCCTCCCAGTTCCCATTCTCCGCTTGACGTTCCTTCGCCTGCCGAACGCAAAGGGCTTTCGCCAGAGAGAGGCCCGCTCGCAGGATTACATCGGACTCAACTCAGTCGGCATCCCAAACCACAAATACGTCATTGCCATCGCGAAACAAAGTCTCCATTCCATCTGGGCAGGTCTTCTTGGAAAATACAAACAAACCTACACTCGCCTCCCGGTTCTTGCGAGCAATCTCGATCTCGGCGCGGGCATCGGCAAGCTTGTAGCTCTCATCTTCCTTTGCTTCGACCACAAATCGTTCGCCCGCCGCAACGCAGTCCGAGCCGAGTTCCACCACAAGGTCACCCTTTTTGCAATTCCTAATCGAGCCGACTGTCATGCCAGTGCGGGATGGGACGTCGCTCGCCTTCCGAACCTCCTTCTGAATGAAATCGGCGGCAACGTCTTCAAAGTCGTCCCCGTGCCGGGTCGAACGCGCAGCCTCTTCCCGCTGCGCTTTCATCGCCTCCAGCGCGGCTTGTACACTTGTTTGAAACGCGCCGACCTTCTCTTCGTGGCGCTCAAGGATCGTCACAAGTTCCCTCTTGAGGCGCGACAGCGCTGAATCGTCCGTATCCAATGTCAGGTTGGCGTCGATGGCTTCCTTAGCCCCGGCGACCACTGCCGAAAGCCTAGACAGGGCGGAGTCCCGCTCATCCAACGAAAACTGCTTGGTGATCGTCTCTTCCGCCGCCTCCACGCGACGAACCAACCTGCTAAGGGCGGAATCCTCCTTGTCCAGAGAAAACTCCGCGACCACGTGCTGAATTTCGTCGGCAAATCCTCGCTTTAGCTGTCCGTTCTCCTCCGTCAGTTCCCCGACTAGTCTGCTCAGCGCCCCTTGCTTGTTATCGAGCGAGAATTCGCCGAGAATACACGCTCGTTCGGCAGCCACTACCTCGAAAATTGCGGAGCGCATCGCGGAAACCAATCCGTTTGATTCCTCGGGGTTGAGCAGTTTCATGAGGGGGCTGTTGTCGCCGATGTGGGTTGCGAGCGTAGCAGCCAATTCGGAGCCGTCCGAACCGATTTGGCGCTTGAGGACTTGTTCTAGTTCTCCATCCTGCTTGATGAGGCGATCCACCCGCTCCTGGAACCTACCGCTCGCCGGATCGAAGTACTCCTTGAGCGTCGATGTAAGGTCGCCTTGGATTTCGCTGCGAGACTGCTCAAGTGCATGCTTCAGATCGGCGACAAGCTGTTCGCCTTCGTGCTTCACGGCTTCGGCGTCGATCTGACCACGAGCGTGCCGAAGCGATAGCAGCCCGATACGTAGGGCAGCGAGCGCGTATTCATTCCGTTCTCGCCCTTCTCCCTTTTGGAGCAATTCGCTTAGGGAATCTGAATCGGAGACAAAAAGCTCCAAAAGGAGAGGTTTTGGACTGTCGCCATCGGACGGCTTTGCGAGTTTCCCGAGGTGTGCTGTGATGTGCAAGGCAGTTTCGCTCATATCGCCTCCGCCTGCGCGTACGCGGACAGCAATTGCTTTTCGCGACGCGACAAGGCAATAGACTTCGCAATGATCTGTTTGATGACAGTAACATCCATCGTCGGTGTTTCTTTTTGAGCCTTTACGAGGCACGCACGTATTCTGCGAATGCCGTCATCGAACCGTTCGATGGCATTTTCGATTCTCGACGCGTCACCGGAGGTCATAGCGTCAGGCAATTGCGCCAATTGCGCCCAATCACGATTGAGGACATCTTCGCACACGGTTTCAAGGGTCTTGTACTCAGTATCCCATTTCACGTGCTTCTCTACCTTCGCCAACTCCACGCCGTAACGGGCGTGGGGCATCGGGCTTCCGCCGCGTCTGGCGATTCGCGGCATCATTCCTCCAGCGCTTTCTCATAGCTCTCCAGTCTGTCGAAGAGCGCCCTGTTTTTGACCGACACCGGGCTTAACGGCTTACATAGTTCCGTGCCGTCTGCGTGGAACCACCCCCTGCCGCCTTCCTCTTTCGGTTTGTCGAATTCTGCCGGGTTCCTGCAAATGCCGCAAACTATCCCGAGGGTTTCCGACAGCGGAATGTTCTCTATTTTGCCTAGTTCCTTCCAAGCCCGCGCCGTGCCGAAATGCTCGTCCCGCGTCCATTCGATTTCCTCGAACAGGAAGCGGTTGCCGAACTTTGTTCGGATGCCGATGAAGCCGCGCCCGGCGAAGACGCCGACGACCAGATTCCGCGATAC
>Ga0182024_10025975_pt1 | contig 10309 bp, 6 predicted proteins | sample P32metaG_FD_120480 | JGI IMG/M metagenome (GOLD analysis project Ga0182024, IMG submission 120480) | Permafrost microbial communities from Stordalen Mire, Sweden - P3-2 metaG (Illumina Assembly) | ecosystem: Environmental > Terrestrial > Soil > Wetlands > Permafrost | place: Sweden: Stordalen...
CGCAACCGGGGCGACGCGTGGAAGGTCATCGAGGACGACGTGGCCAACGTGGACGGCCGCGGGTTCTCAGGGCTCGACCTGTTCTCCGGCGGCGTGCCCTGCCCGCCGTTCTCGATCGCCGGCAAGCAGCTCGGCCGCGACGACGAGCGGGACCTGTTCCCGCAGGCGCTGCGCCTGGTCGAGGAGATCGGCCCGCGGGCGGTGCTGCTGGAGAACGTGCGGGGGCTGGCGGCCCGGCGGTTCGACGGCTACCGGACCCAGGTCCTGCAGCGGCTGCACGACCTGGGCTACCAGACCTGGTGGGACGTGGTGCAGGCCAGCCAGCACGGGGTGCCGCAGCTGCGGCCCCGGTTCGTGCTGGTCGCGGTGCGGCAGCCGTGGGCCTCCTGGTTCCGGTGGCCCGAGGCGGCCGCCGGGCCGCCGCCCACGGTGGGTGGCATGCTGGCCGACCTGATGGCCGCGCGGGGCTGGCCGGGGGCAGCGGACTGGGTGGCGGGCGCCCAGGGGATCGCCCCCACCATCGTCGGCGGCAGCAAGAAGCACGGCGGCCCGGACCTGGGGCCCACCCGGGCCCGCGAGGCGTGGAAAGGGCTCGGCGTGGACGGGCTCGGCATCGGCGACGAGGCTCCCGGGCCGTTGTTCCCGGCCGACCAGCGGCCCAAGCTGACCGTCCGGATGGTGGCCAGGCTGCAGGGCTTCCCGGACACGTGGGAGTTCTCGGGGCGGAAGACCGCTTCGTACCGGCAGGTCGGCAACGCGTTCCCGCCGCCGGTGGCCCGGGCCCTGGGTGAGGCCATCCGGGACGCGCTCACGCACGCCGACCCGGGCCCGGCCGATACCGGCCACCACGCTTACCCGGCCCGGCCGCAGGCGCACTGATCCTGGCGATCGTGAACTTCCCGATCGAGCGCGATCCCGCCGAGGCCTGGCCGCACGGCACCCATTCCGCCCCTCGCCCGATTCCCGGGCAGACAGACTCCGCGGCCGCCGGCCAGGGCTCCCGGGCTACACGGCGGTGAAGCCGCCGTCGACGGGGATGATGGCGCCGTGGATGTTGGCGGCGTCGTCGCTGGCCAGGAAGACGGCGGTGGCGCCGATCTGGGCCGGGGTGCTGTAGCCGCGGGACGGCAGGGTGGCGATCAGCGGGTCCAGGAAGTCGCGGTGGGCCCGGGTGATGTCGGTCAGGGTGGGGCCGGGGGCGATCGCGTTGACCCGGATGCCCGCCGGGCCGTACTCGGCGGCCAGGGCGCGGGTCAGGCCGTGTACCGCGGACTTCGTGCTGCTGTACAGCGCGGCCTTGGCCATCCCGCTGGTCCCGTTGATCGAGCCCATGTTGATGACCACGCCGCCGCCGCGTTCGGTCATGCCCGGTACCAGGGCCGCGGTGAGCAGGATCGGGGCCTTGACGCTGACCGCGAGGGCCGCGTCGATCATGGCCTCGGTGGTGTCCGTGGTGGCGGTCTGGCCGATCAGGTAGGCGGCGTTGTTGACCAGGATGTCGATGGGGCCGCCCGCGAGTTCGGCCGCGCGGGCCGCCAGCCGGGTGATGGTGCCGGCCCCGTCGGCCAGGTCAGCAGCGAGGAAGTCGGCCGCGCCGCCGGCGCCGGTGATGGAGTCGACCACCTGGGCGCCGCGGGCAGCGTCCCGGCCGTGCACGATCACGCGGGCGCCCGCCGCCGCCAGGGCCTGCGCGACCCCCTGGCCGATGCCGTTGGTGGAGCCGGTGACCAGCGCGGTCCGGCCTTTGAGCACGGCAGTCATATCGGGTCTCTCCGAGGATTGGACTGTATAGTTCAAACAGCAGGAACTGTACGGGCTCAAAAGTGGACCGTCAAGTCCACTCCTGGGTTATGCGAGATTGGAGGCCTGCGGCCCGGCATGGTGAGGTGGATGTGGAGGACGGCAGATGGCTGCGACGCTGACCCGGAAGGGGCAGGCCACCCGGCAGCGGATCGTGGCCGGGGCGGCGGAGCTGTTCCGGGCGCGTGGGGTGGCGGGCACGTCGCTGGACGACGTGTGCGAGGCCACCAGCACCAGCAAGAGCCAGCTGTTCCACTACTTCCCGGACGGGCGCACCCAGCTGCTCGCTGCGGTGGCCCAGCACGAGGCGGACCGGGTCCTCGAAGACCAGCAGCCCGCGCTCGACCAGCTGACCTCCTGGGCCGCGTGGCAGGCCTGGCGGGACCGGGTCGTCGAGCGTTACCGGGCCCAGGGCCAGTCCTGCCCCCTGGCCGTGCTCACCTCCCAGCTCGGGCCGGGCTCGCCCGAGCACCAGGAAGTGGTGGTCGGGCTGTTCCGCCGGTGGCAGCGGAAGATCGCCGACGGGATCCGCGGCATGCAGGCCAGCGGCCAGATCGGGCCCACGGTGGACGCGGACCGGCGGGCGGCCGCGCTGCTGGCCGGTCTCCAGGGCGGAGTGCTGATCATGCTGGCCACCGGGGAGATCGCCCACCTCGAAGTGGCCCTGGACGAGGGAATCGGGGCGTTGCGGGGGACACAGGGCGCGGCCCTGGACGGGGGCGTGGCGTGAGCGGGCTGCGTTCCCGGATGCGGCGCTTCCTGCAGAAGCCCGGGTCGGCCACCCTCAGCCGCTACGAGGAGCTCCTGCCGGACATCGCCGCGCAGGAGGAGGAGCTGCGCGGGCTCGATGATGCCGCGCTGACCGCGGCGGCGGCCGCGGCCGCGGACGACGCCGGGATCTGCGCGCTGGGCCGGGAGGCGGCCCGGCGGGCGCTGGGGGAGCGGCCGTTCGACGTCCAGCTGCTCGGCACCCTGGCCCTGCTGTCGGGCCAGGTCGCCGAGATGGCCACCGGCGAGGGCAAGACCCTGTCCGGCGCGCTGGCCGCCGCCGGGTATGTCCGGCGCGGGCACCGGGTGCAGGTCATGTCGGTCAACGACTACCTGGCCCGGCGGGACGCGGAGTGGATGGGCCCGGTCTACGACCTGCTCGGGGTCAGCGTCGGGTGGGTCACCCAGGTATCCACCCCGGACGAGCGGCGCCGGGCCTACGCTGCGGATGTCTGTTACGGGTCGGCCAGCGAGATCGGGTTCGACGTGCTCCGCGACCGGCTGGCCACCAGCGTGGACGACCTGGTCACCACGGAGCCGGACGTGATCCTCATCGACGAGGCCGACTCGGTGCTGGTGGACGAGGCGCTGGTGCCCCTGGTGCTGGCCGGGTCGGCCGGGGAAGCCGACTCCGGGCGGGAGATGGCCCAGATCGCCGGGCGCCTCCTGCCCCGGCTGCACTACGAGGTGGACGACGAGCGCCGCAACGTGTTCCTGACCGACGCGGGCGCCCGCGTCGCGGAGCAGGCCCTGGGCGGGATCAACCTCTACGCCGCGGAGAACCTGGCTGTCCTCACCCAGCTCAACGTGGCGCTGCACGCGCAGGCCCTGCTCCAGCGGGACGTGGACTACCTCGTCCGGGATGACCGGATCCAGCTGATCAGCGCGTCGCGCGGCCGGGTGGCCCGGCGGCAGCGGTGGCCGGACGGCCTGCACGCGGCGGTCGAGGCCAAGGAGGGAGTGCGGGCCAGCGAGAGCGGCCAGATCCTGGACAGCATCACGATCCAGGCCCTGGTCGGGCGCTACCCGGTGGCCTGCGGGATGACCGGCACCGCGGTGGCGGTGGGCGAGCAGCTGCGGGAGTTCTACGGGCTGGAGATCGCGGTCATCCCGCCGAACGTGCCCTGCGTCCGCGAGGACGAGCCGGACCGGCTCTACCTGACCGCCGCGGACAAGGAGGACGCGGTCGTCAGCCAGGTAACCAGCACCCACGCGACCGGCCGCCCGGTCCTGATCGGCACGCTCGACGTGGCGGAATCCGAGCGGCTCGCGGAGCGGATGAGCCAGGCGGGGCTGTCTTGCGTGGTGCTGAACGCCAAGAATGACGCGCAGGAGGCGGCGATCGTGGCCGAGGCCGGCGCCCGCGGGGCGATCACGGTGTCCACCCAGATGGCGGGCCGCGGCACCGACATCCGGCTGGGCGGAAGCCACGGCGACGGCACCCTCGGCGGTGCCACTCATGGTGACGGCACCCAGGGCGACAGTCCCCGGGCGGACCGGGACGACGTGGCCGGGCTGGGCGGCCTCCTGGTCATCGGCATGGGCCGGCACGCCAGCAGCCGCCTCGACGATCAGCTCCGCGGCCGGTCCGGCCGCCAGGGCGACCCGGGTGGCTCGGTGTTCTTCCTCGCCATGGAGGACGAGCTGATCACCACCTGCGCGCCGGATGCCGAGCCGGTCGGGGCCGGCGGGCCGGATGGCGAGGTGACCGACCCCAAGGCGCACTGGACCGTCGGCCACGCCCAGCGGGTCGCCGAAGGGGTGCACCTGCAGATCCACCGGGACACCTGGCGGTACAACACGCTGCTGGAGGACCAGCGGCGCACCGTGCTGCAGCACCGCGGCGAGCTGCTGCGGACCGACCTGGCGCTGCGCACGCTGGCCGAGTCCCTCCCGGAGCGGGCCGCCACCCTGCGTGAGACCGTCCCCGGGGAGGTCCTGGTGGAGGCGGCCCGGCAGATCAGCCTGGCCCAGCTCGACCACGCCTGGGCCGAGTACCTGGCCCAGGCGGCTGAGGTGCGGGAAGGCATCAACCTGCGCGCGCTGGGCCACGGCCCGAACCCCTTCGGCGGGTCGCTGAGTCCGGTGGCGGAGTACAACCGCGAGATGACCCGGCTGTTCGGCCAGTTCCGCGACGACGTCACCGCGCTGACCGGGCACGCCTTCCAGACCATCACGATCACCGCGGACGGGGCCGACCTGGCCGCCGGCGGCCTGGCCCGGCCCAGCGCCACCTGGACCTATGTGGTGCAGGACAACCCATTCGGGACCGATTTCGCCCGCGCGGTGAAGTCGATCAGCCGGATGCTCGGCCGGCGCTGATCAGCGAGCAGCGATAACTAGGACCGGGGCCGCTGCGCGGCCCGGCCGCGGACGTCATCGAGCAGGCTCGCGGCCCGGTCGCTGGTCAGGCCCGGGTTCACGATGCAGGCCCGCAGCGCGAAGACGCCGTCCACGGTAGTGCCGGCCAGGAACACCCGGCCGCCCAGCTGGACGGCTTTCAGCACGGCCTGGTTGTGCCGGTCAAGCCAGTGCGGGTCCAGCCGGGCCGGGTCCATCCCGCCGGGCCCGTCCCCGCCCGGCCGGTGCCGGAAGCAGACCACGCTGAGCCCGCTGGCCAGCAGCTCGAAGTCGGCCGACGCCTCGACCAGGCGCCGCAGTTCCGCGGCCGTGGCCAGGTCGGCGGCGATCAGCCGCCGGTAGCCGTCCCGGCCCAGGTGCCGCAGCTGCATCCACACCTTCAGTGCCCGGAATGGCCGCGTCTGCTCCAGCCCGCACTCGGAGAACCACACCGGCCCGCCCGGGCCGTCCTCGTCGCCGTCGGTCCGCAGGTAGGCGGGTACCAGGCTGAACGTGTCCCGGGCCACGCCGCCGTCGCGCAGCAGCACCAGCCCGGCGTCCACCGGCGCGTACAGCCACTTATGCGCGTCCACCGCGACGCTGTCCGCGCGGGCCAGGCCGTCGCGGGCCGCCTCGTACCCGTCCAGCAGCAGGACCGGCGGGGCCCCGTACGCGCCGTCCACGTGCAGCCAGAGGCCGTGCCGGGCGCAGACCTCGGCGATCTCGCTGAGGGGGTCGATCGCGCCGGTGTTCGTGGTGCCCGCGGTGGCTACCACCGCGACCGCGACCTTCCCGGTGGCCTGGTCGGCCCGGGCCAGGCGGTCGAGCCCGTCCGGCCGCATCCGGTGCCCCGGGTCCGACGGCACCACCCGGATGCAGGCCGAGCCCAGGCCGAGCACCTCGGCCGCCTTGGTGACGCAGCTATGGCTCTCGGTGCCCGCGTACAGCACCAGGCGCCCCGCCAGGCCGGCCAGCCCGTCCCGGCGGTCGTCGGTGCCCGTCCGCGCGGCGGCCCGGTGCCGGGCCGCCGCGAGCGCGGTCAGGGTCGCGGCGGAGCCGCCGCTCACCAGCTGGCCGGAGTACCCGGCGGGCCAGCCCAGCAGCCCGGCGAACCACCGGATCACCTGGTGCTCCAGGTGCACGGCGGCGTGGTTGCCGCCCGCCACGCTGGGGTCCATGGCCGCGGCCAGCGCCTCGGCCAGCACCCCGAGTGGGTGCGGGGGAGAGTTGACCCAGGCCGCGAAGCCAGGATGCCCGTTCCCGAACGGGTACGGGGCGACGTGCGCGGCGAACTCGGCGAGCACCGCGCCGGCGGACTCGCCCTCCTCGGCCCACTCCGCGGCGCGCATGGCCTCGGCCAGGCCGCGGGGCGGCGGCCGGTACACGGGCCCGTCCGGCAGCCCGGTCAGGTAGTCCGCGACCAGGTCAGCCACCTGGTGGGAGACCTGGCGGATCTGCGCCGCGTCCCAGAACGCGGGGAGCCCGCCGGCCCGCGTCCCCGGCTCCGGTGAGCCCGGGAGCGGTTCGTTAGGGCCCGGTACGGGCGGGACCGGGGCGGTCATGCCCGCGGGGCCAGGCGGCGCAGCACCTCCGGGACCGGGCCAGGATGGACGACACCAAGCCGCTGGGTGGCCCGGGTCATCGCGACGTACAGGTCGCTGAGGCCGCGCGGGGACTCGCCCAGGATCTGGGCCGGGTCGGCGATCAGCACCGAGTCGAACTCCAGCCCCTTGGCCTGGCTGACCGTCAGCACCACGACCTGCTCGTCCAGGTCCGGGCCATCCCGGTCGGCCGGGCTGGTGCCGCCGGGGCTGGCGGCCGCGGTGCCGTCCGGATCCGGGTGGCTGCGGCGGTGGCCGTTGGAGCCGGATCGCAGAGCGGCCGCCACGGCCTCGCTCACGTCACCGACCAGGGCCGGCGGGACCAGCACCGCCACGTTGCCGCCTACGGCCTCTGCTGCCTCACTGGCCGCGGCGGCCGCCACCTGGTGGGCCAGCTCGTCCTCCTTGACCTCCATCCGCCACGGCGTGGTGCCCGTCTCCCGCACCGACATGGGCAGGTCGACGTCCGCGTCGATCTTGGCCAGCACGTCCCCGGCCACGGCCATGATCTCGGCGGGCGTCCGGTAGTTGATGGTCAGCCGGTCCAGCCGCCAGCGGTTGCCCAGGTGCGGGCTCAGCACCTGGTCCCACGATGTGGCGCTGGCCGGGTTGGAGGACTGGGCGATGTCGCCGGCGATCGTCATGGACCGGCTCGGGCAGCGGCGCATCAGCATCCGCCAGGCCATCTCCGACAGCTCCTGCGCCTCGTCCACCACGATGTGCCCGAACGCCCAGGTCCGGTCGGCCGCGGCGCGCTCCGCCGTGGTCAGGTGGCTCATCTCCTCGTGCCGGCCGGCCAGCCGGTCCGCGTTCAGCAGGTCGTAGGCCATCAGGATTTCCGGGTCGTCCTCCAGGTCGCGGGAGACGATGTCCAGCACCCCCTGGGCGTAGGCGACCTCCCGCTGGCGCTCCCGCCGGGCCCGGCGGCGGGCCGCCCGGTCGTCCTCACCGAGGAGTTCGGCCACCTCGTCGAGCAGCGGCACGTCCGCGGGCGTCCAGCCGCCCCTGGGATCGCGGCGGAGCAGGTCACGCTCGGCCGCGGACAGCCGGGGAGCGGCCGTGGCCAGGCGGCGCGGCGAGGCGAACAGGTCATCCAGCAGCCGCTGCGGGGTCAGCACCGGCCACAGCCGGCTGACCGCGGCCCGGACCTGCGGATCCTCGCGCAGCTGGGCGCGGATGTCCTCGGTGTCGGCCGTCCCCAGCACGCTGCTGTCGGTGGCCGGGACCTCCTCGCCGAGGATCTCGGCGACCAGCTTGTCGGTGTCCTGCAGGCCGGCCGTGAACTTCGTGGTGACCTGCTGGACCAGGGCGTTCATGATCTCCCGGACGAAGATCGGCCGGGCCTGGTTGTGTGGCCGGCGGGACCGCCGGGCGCGTTCCCGGGCCCGCTGCACGGTCTTGCGGTCCAGCTGCAGGACCTCACGCTCGAACGTGATCTCGAGCGGCTCGGCCGGCAGCTCCTCCCGGGCCCGCACCGCGGCGGCGAGGATGCCGGCCATGGCGGGGCGGCCCTTGAGCTCCGCGGTCTCCGGCGATTCCTCGCGCCGGGCGCTGATCCCGGGATACAGATCGCTGATGGTGGACATCACCACCCCGGTCTCGCCGAGCGAGGGCAGCACGTGCCCGATGTAGCGCAGGAATGTCGGGTTGGGGCCGACGATCAGCACGCCCCGCCGGGACAGCTGCTCCCGGTAGGTGTACAGCAGGTAGGCGGCCCGGTGCAGGGCCACCGCGGTCTTGCCGGTGCCCGGCGCGCCCTGGACGACCGTCACGCCGTTGTGCGGCGAGCGGATGATCAGGTCCTGCTCGGCCTGGATGGTTTCCACGATGTCCGCCATCCGGCCGGTCCGGGTGGCGGACAGCGCCGCGATCAGGGCCGCTTCCCCGGTCAGCCCGGCGTGCCCGGCCGCCTGGTCCTGGCCGGCCTCGCCGTCCGGGCCGATGTCGAGGACCTCGTCATCGACCCCGGTTACCTTGCGCTGGCGGGTCCGGATGTGCCGGCGCCGCAGCACGCCCTCGGGGGTGAAGGCGGTAGCGATATAAAACGGGCGGGCCGCCGGGGCGCGCCAGTCCACCAGCAGTGCCTCGTAATCGGAGGCGTCATCGAGAAGGCCGATCCGGCCGATATAACGCCGGTCACCCTCAGCAAGGTCCAGCCGGCCAAAGCACAGCCCGTTCTCGGCCGCGTCGAGCTGGGTAATCCGCTGTGAGTACATCTCGACGAAAGCGTCGCGTTCTGACATGGCCGCAGGGGTGCCGCCGGTCTCCAGCAAAACCTTGGACAACCGGCCAGACGCCCGGTCCCGGAGGTCGTCGAGCCTGCCATAGAGCATGGAGATGTATTCCTGCTCTTGGTCAGAATCTCCGTTTGACAACCGGCCTCCTTTTACCTTATAATGCGGCCTATTCGGGCCCCATTAAAGCCGTCTAGATTTAAACTCTAGGCGGTTTTTCTTTCTTCCCGGCCCGCGGTGCCGGGTCCCGAACTCACCCGGCCCCCACGGCCAGCTCCGGCCGGAGCAGGTCCATCAGCAGGCCGTCGTGGAACCGCCCGTCGCGGCCGCGCTCGTACTGGCGCAGCACACCCACCCGGCGAAAGCCGACCTTTTCGTAGGAGCGGATAGCCCGGTGGTTGTCCGCCGCCGGGTCGATGGTCAGCCGGTGGTGCCCGCGCTGCTCGCACAGGAACCTGGCCAGCAGGGCCACGGCCTCCGTGCCGAAGCCCTGTCCCTGGCCGCGGGCGCTCAGGTAGATGTCTATACCGGCGTGACGGTACATCGGCTCATTCTCCTCGTGATACTCGACCCCGCCAATGACCTGGCCGGCCGTCTCGATCACGAGCAGCACGCTCTCGTCGTCCCCGCGGAGCTTGGCCTCGACCATGCTGGCCGGCTCGGGGTCACCCCACCAGCGAGCCACCTCCGGCTCGGCCAGGATCGCGCACAGGACCGGCACGTCCCGCTCGTCCCCGGGACGCAGCCGGACCCGCGGCCCGGCCAGCTCGGGGCGCGGCCGGTCTTCGCCGCCGGCGCTTGTCATGGTTACGCTCGCCCCTCCCGGATGGTGCCAGCCTGCCGGCCTGCCTGGCAGTATGCAGGCCGCCGCTGACATCTTCCCCCGGATGGCATGGCTGCGGGGCGGCCGGGGAAGGGCGCAGGTGAGACGGTCTGCCGGGGAGCGTCGCGTCGGGGAGCCAGGTCCAGTGCAGGATCAGCCAGTGCAGGACGAGCCGGCCCAGGCCAAGCCGGCCCGGGATGCGCCGGGCGGCGATGAGCCAGGGCCGGCCCGGCCCTGGGTGCTGCACGTGGACCTGGACCAGTTCATCGCCGCGGTCGAGGTGCTCCGGCATCCTGAGCTGCGCGGCCGGCCGGTCGTGGTCGGCGGGGACGGCGACCCGGCCAAGCGGGGCGTGGTCAGCACCGCCTCCTACGAGGCGCGCCAGCACGGCGTCCACTCCGGCCTGCCGCTGCGGACCGCGGCCCGCCGGTGCCCCGACGCCGTGTTCCTGCCGGTGGACCGGGCGGAGTACGAGGCGGCCTCGGCCACGGTCATGGAGACGCTGCGCGGGTTCGGCGCGGTCACCGAGGTGATGGGCTGGGACGAGGCGTTCGTGGCCGTCGAGACCGACGACCCGGAGGGGTTCGCGCGGGAGATCGCGGCCGGGATCCGCGCCGCGACCCAGCTCGACGCCAGCGTCGGGATCGGGCAGAACAAGCTGCAGGCCAAGCTGGCGACGGGATTCGGCAAGCCCGCCGGGGTGTTCCGGCTGACCCACGAGACCTGGTTCGACGTGCTGGGCG
>Ga0182024_10025976_pt1 | contig 10309 bp, 17 predicted proteins | sample P32metaG_FD_120480 | JGI IMG/M metagenome (GOLD analysis project Ga0182024, IMG submission 120480) | Permafrost microbial communities from Stordalen Mire, Sweden - P3-2 metaG (Illumina Assembly) | ecosystem: Environmental > Terrestrial > Soil > Wetlands > Permafrost | place: Sweden: Stordalen...
CTGAGGATTGACCGGAGCGGGCGAAAAAGGATGTTCGCAACATGAGAGTCGGATCGGGAACAAAAGATCGAAGGGCAACGCGGCCGCCGCGGCCGCGGCCACCAATCCAATCGCGCCCGGTCGATGCCCCCGATGCGCTGGGTGGCCAAACGCACGCGCCTGTGATCGGCTTGCCGAGCTGCATCTGGGCGACGGTCTGGCGATCGACCCTCAACGATCCACCCATCCGGGGATATTTGGTTACGCGCGGTGCCGATACGTTCCCTGAGCCGATCGCGTTCGCGCCGGCCTGGGGTGATTTCTCTATCGCGATCAAACTGGCCATCGCAGTGCGCAAGACGCCATACTATCAGTGGGATCTGCGGCCCGAGGGCGTGATCAACCTCGACCGCCACGACAAACCCGGCTTGGTGCCCGACGCACTATTGAATCAGGTTCTAACTCCGGTTGACGACAAAATGCATCCCGTCGAGTCGCATCCGTTTATTCGGAGCGCGATGTACATGAAGCAATCGCGGGACAGCGCTATCAGATTCTGTTTGCTCGGCCCCTGCCAGCGCCAGGAGCGACGCCCGGCCCCGAGCTGGCTTTTTGATCCGGTTTTTGCTTTCCGCCCTCGTCCAGCGTCTGACGGACGGCAATTTTTTGAGGCAACGGCTGACCTGCCGCCCATTGAGCATGGCCGGACGGGCGCCCTTGCCAGGAGCGCGAGTTGAACGGAACACCGCTCCAATTTCACGATGCGGCGAGCCGGGAAACCCGGCGGCCGCTACGGATGTCGTGTTTCTGCCATGGCGGCGATTGGTCCTCGCCGCCCCTTTCGAACGACCGCTCCGGCGGCGGGAGGTCAGACTCCCGCCGCGGGGCGGTTTTTGTTTTGTTGACTTGGAGTGAAGCGACTTGAAATTTTAACGCCGGCAAGGACGCCGGAAGGATGAAGCGTCATGGACGACAAAGCACAGCCCACCCAAGCGACTCCGCCCGCCGCCGCGGCCGCACAAATCGCCAAGCCGGTCTTTCGGCAACCGAAAGTGGGTGACCATGTTTGGTTGCACGTACCACCGCGGGTCAATCGCCCCGCACAGCCGCTGCCGGCCACGATCGTTCGCGTCGTCAAGGGAATGACTGTCACGCTGAAGACGACCGAAGAATCTCCGGATGAGTTTGAAATCCACAAATCGGCTTTCGACCCGACCGGCTCGAAGCCGGACGGCTGGAGCTTCAGGGATTGACCTGGCGGGAACGGGGCCGGCGGCACGCCAGCCCACAAAGGACTCGACCCATGAGCAAATCGAACGATGTCGGCGTGATCCGGCCCGGCGGCAATGAGCCGCCGGCGCCGGGGCGTTCACCAGATCAGATCGTGGAGCTTCCAGCCGGGGCGTTGGAGCATTTGCCGGCGGGCGCCCTGGCGCCCGGCGTTTGCATCACCGATTGTCCTTATGACCCGGCCTGCTCCATCCCCGGTTCCTGGCATTGGCCCGACGAAGAAAAGGATATTGAACCATGAACATTCTCGATGCGCTTGACAAGCAAACCGCCGATGGCCGACGGCAATACGTCGCGCTCCTCCAGCGTTTTGATCCGAATGAAGACAGCCACGCGGCCGAGCTCAATCGCCTGCGGATCTTGCTTGGGAAGACCACCGAACAGGTGCAGGCCGACTTCGCAATAGTGAGCGAGGCTTGCATTCACCTGCTTACGCTGGTGGACGATGGAGATTCGGAAAAGCTGGCCCAGGAGGCAGCGGAGGCGCAGGATGCGGTGCAACGGAGCGTGGATACGTTCAAGGCGTTCAACGAAAAGTGGAAGGCGTCGCACCAAAGCCTGATGCAGGCGATGTTCAACGCGCGGGGGCTTCTCACACAACGCGGCGAATCAAGACGCGAGGCCGTCCGGCGCTTGAGGATATGGCCAAAAAACGCCCGGACCTGTTCCATCCGGAACAAGACGACGATTCAACCGAGCCGCCCCGCGCGGCCTGAGGAGGATTGACGATGCCCGAATTATCCAGCGGCAGATTCGTATACGGCAGCAGCAAGCCACCGCCCCACGACGAGGTGGCGGAGCGCCGGCGGGAGGCGGCCCTGCGCACAATTAGGCCGGACCCTGTACCCAGAAAATCGTGGGAAGTGGCGATCGCCGAGGCGCAGAGCAAACCACGACAACCCGAGCCCCAGAAAGTTGAGGACCATCCAATGACAGAACAGGACGCAATGATGCTCGCCAAGGCCAATGACGCCTGCCGCGTGCGGCGTGATTACATCAACGCCCACCCCGAGCTTTCAAAAATCTCCTCCGTTTACGCGGAGCTGATGCCGGCCACCACCGATCGCGCCCAGCTCGACCAGGCGGCGACGCAAGTGATGCAAAAATACCGGACGGAATTCCTCCCGTTGGCGCAGGCACACGCCGCGAAAGAGGCCGTGGCGCAGGACGCGGCGCGTCGGGAGAAGATGAAGGCTGACCTCATCGCAAACGGCCAGAGCGAGGCCCTGGCGACAGCCGCGGCGGCATTGAAATTCCCTGGCGATCTGGGCTACGGCGATGAACTTGCCCCGCTCAATGCAGAGGTAACGAAGCAGCTCAGCCAGCAAATAACCCGTTGAGCAGGAGAATCATCAAATGGCACGCAACACTTTCATCGACCTCGGATATTTCGACATGCCGGTGGCTTATCCCGCCGCCAGTGCCTCCGCGATCGGCGGTCCCGTGGGCGATCTTTCGCGGCTCAACGGCCGGTTTATTTTCTTCCTCGACCTGCCGGCCATCCCAGTGAGTAGCCTGCGCAACGGCGACAGCTACACGTACAACCTGATCAGCTCTAACAGCCCCAGCTTCGGCAGCATCGTTCAATCTGTTGAAATCGGGTCGGTGGTGGGCGCTGGCGGCAACGGATCGCCCGCCACGCTGCTGGCCATCAAACCCAACCAGATCACCGGCGGCGAATTCCTCACGCTTCAGATCGTCGCGAGCAGCGGAACGACGCCGCCGGCCGCCCCACAGAATGAAGCAACATTGAGGGTCGCGGCATGGTGAGCGGGGACGAAATCGAAATGACACAGGGCGCCACCGATCAACCGCTGCAGTCCGCCAGGCAGCGCTTCATCGACACGCGCATGCGGGCGTTTCCTTCAGGCTGGCAAGATCGGATGCCCCACACCTCCGATCCCAGGGAGTTGGAGGCGGCGCTCGAACGTCTGAGCCGGGAGCATTCGCTGGAAGAGCAAATGAAGGCGCAGGCGATCCGCGAGGGAAAGAAGGGCGCCCGGCGGCGACGGTAAGAGCCCAGGAGCGTTTTATGGCTGACTTTTCATTCGCCGAATTCTTCCGCAACGTTCGTGAGCGCGGCGAGCGTGCGATCGCCGCCGCGCGCCGCGGCCTGGACGAGGCCGGGGAGCAGTTGCTGGGCGACGCCCAGCAGCTTGCACCGCTGGGCGGCGGCAGCCATTCGCCCCACGATCCGGCCCCCGGCACGCTCCAGGGCAGCGGCACGGCCGAGCCGGCGGAGCTGGTGGACGGGCAGCTTGTGAAGGTCATCGGCTTCAACACAGAATACGCCGCGGTGCAGCACGAGGACCTGGATTTCGGCCACGACCAGGGGCAGGCCAAGTATCTCGAAACGGCCATGCGCAACGGCCAGGACAAGATGATGGAGCACATCGCCGGCCGCGTGAAGGAGCAGTGGGGAGGCTGACGGCCGACGCTCGCGTTGATGCGACGCGAAGCACGTTCGAACGGCTTTCAATTGGCAATCGGTCTGGAGGACCCAAAATCATGCAAGTCGAAATCGACATCGACAAAGTCATCGAAGAGTCGCTGGGCTGGGACCTGCACGTCCGCGCCGGCGGCCATCGTTTTGGGGTGGCGCCGATTCTCCTGGGCACGCTGCTGCAAATGCAGAATCTACAGAAGGCCTCCCTGGCCGGCGTGGTGGAAAGACGGCGCGAAGTCATCCTGCCGCTCTTGCGACCGGTGCCCGAGCCGGGCCAATTGGATGATCTGCAAATCACGGTGGTGATGACGGCGATCCTCCAATACGCGGGGGAGAAACTAAAAAACTTGCCTCGGATCGCCCCCCTGATCGGGGAGGCGATCCGACGCCAAATCGGCCGCCAGGCGCCAGCGCAGCAGCATCAGCCGCAGTCGCCGGAGGAGCAGGCCCCACCGCCGCAGGTGGGCTGATCCGCTGCCCCGACCCCTGGGAGCTTCACGCCCTGGCGTTGATGCTGTTTCCTTTGCTGCGGCCGCGTGAAGTCTGGTCGATGCCTTTTGCCGAGATCGTCATGATGTTTCGACACCGATTCCGCCTCCGACCTGGCCAGCCGGCCGCGAGCAATCCACGTGCTGCGGTCACGCCTCCTGCCGAATATTTCAGCGGCGGCGTGCGCCACGTGCCGGTGCGATCGCTGGATCAGCTGCGCCAGGTGCTGGGCGGAGGCCGCGCGTAATTCGGACCGCCGGCTTGAGGGGCTGGGACGCACATTTCTGGGGGCCGTTTTGGGGGTGGTTCGAAGGGCGTTTAATCGCCCTTCGAAACCGACAATCAGGTTTCCCCAAATTACCAGGACAACGTCCTGGTTTCTTCGCTGCGCCGAGAGCCAATCCCACATTGCGCGGCAAAATCCCATTTTGCTTGCGGCACTACGACGGCCTGGCCTGGGTTCAATGGAACCTTCTTAAATTTTCTCCAGCGGAGGAACGAAAAGGGATTGGGAGGATGGGGATCCTATAAACTGTTGTTTTTAAATTATTTATAGCGATTGCCTATCATTCCTAGTTGAGTTATAGATAAATGACCTACATCCGGATGCGGCAACGGCGGGCAGGCCCGCCGGCTAAACGGGGGGCTTTCAGGGTTGGCCGGAGATGGCGGCGACGATCTGGCGGACATCGCCGATCTGCGTGATGCGAAGGCCGAAGTTCTCACCAACTTTCACCGCTTCGCCAAGCCCGATCGCCTTGTTGTTCACCAGCAGTTGCAGCGGCTCTTCGCTGCTCTTGAGAAACTCGATGATGGCCCCGGCCCCTAACCGCATCACCTCATTGATGCTGAGCTTGCGCTCGGCCAGCTTGACGATGATGGGCACTTCCAAGCGGAGAATGCGGGACAACTCGGCCTCCGATGGTGCGGCCGGCGCTGCCGGAAGCTGGGCGTGCAGGACGGGCATCGACAGTATTATCGGCTGATCGCTGACGGAGACAAGAGGCGCAGGAAACGGTTTGCTTATTGGAATGCTCGCACTGAACATTTCAATTGGCAACAGGCAATTGGCAATCTCCCCGCGGCCGCTATCATCTTCTGCCATGCGATTGGCATTTACCGACACGATGACAGCAGCGGTGCGTCAGGCGGACCAGGAGGCGCGGCGGCTGGGGCAGGAAATGGTCGGCGCCGAACACCTGCTTTTGGGTATTCTCGACCAGCAATCCGCCCAGGCCGTGCGCGTCCTGGCGTCGGCGGCGGATGTCGGGCGGTTGCGACGAGTCCTGGCCAAGAAACTGCCCAACGCGGCCGAGGAGACCACTGTGACCGGGCGACTTTCGTTCTCGCCCCGAGCGCAGCAGGCGATCAACCTGGCAATTTCGCAGGCGCAGGCGGCGGGCGAATCCAAAGTCTCCACGCGGTTTGTCCTGGCCGCCCTGCTGGATGAGCCACAACTGGCCGTCGCTGAAGCCCTGCGCGCCAGCGGAGCCGATCTGGATGAGCTGGCCCAAAAGCTGCGCCAGGCGGTGGATGAGATCGAGGCGTGAAATCCCATTTGAATCCCCCAGAGCCGGGGCGTGTCGCGGCTCGACTGAAGCTCGCCGAAGTCCCCGGTCCGGGCCGGCACGGCCCGGCTCTTTAATTTCAAATTTCGATGGATGCCAATGTCTGAGCTGTTTTGCGACCGTCTGCTGGACGCCGTGGAATACAGCCACGCGCCGGTGTGCGTTGGGATCGATCCTGTCCTCGAATCGCTGCCCGAGGATGTGCGGGCCAAATTCCCATCGCGCGACGATGGGCCGCAGGCGGCCGTCGACGCGATCTTTGATTTTGTCGCGCGGGTCTTGAAGATCGTGGCCCCGCTGGTTCCGGTGGTGAAATTCCAGTCGGCCTGTTTTGAGCGATATCTGTGGGAAGGCGTTGAGGCGTATTTCAGCCTGATCCAGGAGGCCAAGGACCTGGGGCTGCTGGTGATCGGGGACGTGAAACGCGGCGACATCGGTCCGACCGCCGCCGCCTATGCCGCCGGGCACCTGGCCGAACAAACCGGCGGGCCCGAGGAGCCGGCCGCCACGCCCGATGCCATTACCGTCAATCCCATGCTGGGATTGGATACGCTGGCCCCCTTCGTGCAGACGGCGCGCGATTCAGCCAAGGGTCTGTTCGTGCTGGTGCGGACCAGCAATCCCGGATCGGCCGATCTGCAGGATGCGATGCTGGCCAACGGAAATACGTGGTCGGAAATGCTGGCTGATCGACTGGCGAGCGTCGCGGCAGAACGAGCGCTGGTGGGCAGGCGCGGATACAGCAGCATCGGCGCGGTCGTCGGCGCGACCCAGCCGCAGGTCATGCAAAGCCTGCGGCGGCGGCTGCCGCAATCGATCTTCCTGCTTCCCGGTTATGGGGCGCAAGGCGCCACGGCGGAGATGACCCGCGCGGCTTTCAAGGATGGCAGCGGCGCGATTGTCTCGGCCAGCCGAAGTATTCTATACGCGCATCGCGAACCCAGATTCGCGGCTCAATTTGGCGACAACTGGGAGAAATCCGTGGAGGCGGCGGTGACCGAGATGAAGCGAGACCTGGCCCAGGTGCTGGGCACGGCGTGAAGTACATTCTCCGAGCCGGGCCGTGCCGGCCCGGTTTGCGGCCCGGCGCGGGCCGGCTCTGTCAATATGATTGATCTTCGCGGAAAACGAGTGACGGTGGCGGGGCTGGGCCGCTTCGGGGGACAAATCGCCGCCGCTCGCTGGCTCTGCGGGCAGGGGGCGATTGTCTGCGTCACTGATCGGGAGCCGCCCGAGAAACTGGCCGACTCGGTTTCGCAGTTGAAAGGATTGCCGATCGAGCTTCGCCTGGGGGAGCATCGCGAGGCGGATTTTTGCGGCTCGGATCTGGTGGTCGCATCGCCGGCGATTGCGCCGCACAATCCATTTCTGTTGGCCGCTCGCCGCGCGGGCGTGCCGGTGGTCACGGAAATCCAGTTGTTCATCGAGCGCTGTCCGGCAAAAATCCTGGGAGTCACAGGCACCAAGGGCAAATCCACCACCACCGTCATGCTGGGCCGCATTCTTTCGCGGCGATTTAAAACCTGGACCGGCGGCAACATCGGCAAATCGTTGCTGGGCGACCTGGGACAGATCGGCCCAACTGATCTGGTCGTGCTGGAGCTGTCCAGTTTTATGCTGGAATACCTGGGCGAGAGACAATGGTCGCCGCACGTGGCGGTGGTAACGATGATCTGGTCCGATCATCTGGATTGGCACGGCTCGGCGCAGGCGTACGTGCAGGCGAAGAAGAACATCCTGCGTTTTCAGACCGCCGATGATTATGCGGTGCTGAACCAACAGGACCCACCCACCGCCGAGCTGGCGCGCGAAGCGCGGGGAAGAGTGATTTTTTACGGGGGCGCCGAGGCGCGCAAATTCCAGTTGATCCTGCCGGGCGATCACAACCAGCTAGACGCCCAGGGCGCGTTCGCGGCGGCGTCAATCCTGGGCGTCGATTGGGAAACCGCGCAGCTTGCCTTGGCCGATTTTTCCGGACTCCCGCATCGATTGCAACTGGTCCACGAATCCGCCGGGGTCCGCTACTACAACGATTCCATCGCGACGGTGCCCGAAGCGGCGATCGCGGCGCTGGATTCGTTCCCGTCAAAAAAGGTGATCCAGATTGTGGGCGGCTCCGACAAGGGCCTGGCCCCCACGGCCCTGTGCGCCGCATTGGTAGAACGCGCCAAAGCGATTTTGTGCATCGGCACAACGGGTCCACATCTGGCGGAGCTCATGGAGCGTTCCGATTCCCCCACCGCCGCCGCCGTTTACCGTTGCGGGGATTTGCCCACGGCTGTGGCCATGTCCCGCCGCATCGCGGCGGCCGGCGATATCGTGCTGCTGAGCCCCGGGTTTGCCAGTTATGATCAGTTCGTGAATTTCGAGCACCGAGGGGATGATTTCCAAATACTTTGTTTGCAATAGTTTAGATATATGGATAAAAATATCCTATTATCCATGCGGATTGGCCATATATATGATATTATGTCATCATGACAATCATAGATCGTCGATGGATTGATGGGCGAACCGGAGCCGCCGGACGAATCGCCGGCGATGCGGTGTTGGCGGACTTGTCGCGCGCCTTGGGCAACATCCGCCACGTCAAGGGAACGATCTTTGAAACGGCCAACGACCGGATCATTGGTCGGTGCGCGTCGGATCAGTACCTGCTGCCGCCCGAAGTCCATTGGTCCACTTATGAACCGGACCAGCAAAATCGCTTGGCGCGCGAACCATCAACTTCCAGGAAAAACCTCTCGTACCTGTTCATCACATTGATGCCGGACAACGGCTCGGTTGCCTATTGGCTGATCCCTGCATCGGTTCTGACCGCGGCGGTGTCAAAGACGAAGCCGCGCGGCGACGGGGCCGTATTCGTGCGCATCCACCAACGCAATGGGCGAACGTTTCTCTTCGACACCGATGTGACCGCGTATCGCAAGCAGCTTGTACTGGATGTGGAGCAGAGAAATCGGGTTGCGATGGCATTGGCCCTGGGGCCGCGGCGAAAACGTCGTTCGCAGGCTGATGACCCCCCGGATCCCCTGGCTGCGGTCCCGCCGCCGTTGCACATGATCGGCAGTGAGAATCGAATTGACAAAGTTTCCATTGGCGCGGACGGAACGATTTGCCTGCCCCAATGGTTGCGACAGGGGCTTTCACTGACGCAGGGCATGCACACACTGGTGTTTGTCGATGGGCAAAGGATCGTGCTTCAACCGATTCGTCCGGGCGAATACAAGCGATCGCGCGGCATTTCCAAGGGATCCAAAGCCTTCGACATAATGATGGAAGAGCGCCGACGGGAAAGAGAGCTTTGAATGACAACGGTTCTTGATTCGTGGGCACTTATGGCCTTCTTTCGGGGCGAACCTGCCGCTGAGGATGTGGAACGCCTTCTGCATCAGGCAGAGACCGAGGGCGATGGTCTGCTCCTGACGGCCGTGAATTGGGGTGAGATTTATTATTGTTACTGTCGCACCGAGTCGAAGGAAGCCGCGGAAGATATCTCACTGCGCATAGCGGAGATGCCGATTCGGATCATGCCGATTTCTGACGACCTGGTACTGGTGCGGCAAGCGGCTTGGTTCAAGGCGCGCAACCGCATATCTTATGCCGATTGCTTCGCGGCGGCGCTGGCCAAACTCACCGCTGGCATCCTGGTCACCGGTGATAAGGAATTCCGTCCGTTAGAGAAAGAATTGAAGATTCACTGGCTGGCCAGTTAAGTTTCACAGCCCCACCCCTTCAGGGATCTCCGCGTTGTGGCTGACGTTCTGCACGTCGTCGTTGTCTTCCAGCGTATCGATAAACTTCAAAAGCTTCTGCGCCTTCTCGGCGTCGATGGGGATCGTGCTGGTCGGGGTGTTGGTGATCTCCGATGCCTCCACGGGAATACTGGCGGCGGTGATGGCGTCTTTTACCCTTAAGAAATCTGTCGGGCTGGTGACCACGACGTAATATTCCCCCTCGTTTTTCACGTCGTCGGCGCCGGCTTCCAGGCCGAGCTCCAGGAGACGATCCTCCTGCACATCGGTGGATTTGATCGTGATCAGGCCCTGGCGGACGAATTGGAAAGCCACGGCGCCGCTGCTGGCGAGGTTGCCGCCGTGCTTTTCGAAGATGCTGCGCAGCTCCGGGGCGGTGCGGGCGCGGTTGTTGGTCAGGGCCTCGATCATCAGGGCGATGCCGCCAGGGGCGTAGCCTTCGTAGGTGGCGGCCTCGTAGTTTTCGCCGCCGAGCTCTCCGGTGCCTTTGAGGATCGCCTTCTCGATGGTGTCCTTGGGCATGTTGGCGGCTTTGGCTTCGTCGATGGTGTAGCGGAGGGTGAGGTTATCGCGTGGATCCCCACCGCCGCGGGCGGCGATGATGATCTTGCGGGCAATCTTGCTCCAGATTTTGCCGCGCTTGGCGTCGTTGGCGCCCTTGGCACGTTTGATCTTGGCCCAATGACTGTGTCCTGCCATGTCCTCTCCGCTCGCTATTGATCACGATGCGCGGCGGGGCCAACTTCGCCGGAAACCACCGGCGCCACGTTAACCGGCTGGCC
>Ga0182024_10025977_pt1 | contig 10309 bp, 10 predicted proteins | sample P32metaG_FD_120480 | JGI IMG/M metagenome (GOLD analysis project Ga0182024, IMG submission 120480) | Permafrost microbial communities from Stordalen Mire, Sweden - P3-2 metaG (Illumina Assembly) | ecosystem: Environmental > Terrestrial > Soil > Wetlands > Permafrost | place: Sweden: Stordalen...
CCTTGCGATAACTGACAGTTAACCAGCATATTCTAGCCTTACTCAGAAGCAGTGCCAAATAAAAACAGAGACATCGTTCGGCTACCGTCGCGCCTCTCGATTTACGGAAAACGTCTTTCGATCAGCATTCTGAGCGAAGCGAAGAATCCTCGTGATTCAAAGAAAAACCTAAGAGCACGTCGCACAAAATCGGCGCTCAGAATGACCGATTCCGACATTTTTCGCAAACTTGCTACAGGTCACGTTCGCGAAAGTGGACCATCGCAATAACCAGCGCGAGAAGCAGATATACAGCCGCATAGACGATCATTGCGCTGCTAGGCACCGAAACATCCGCGAACGGTGAAAATTGGATCGAGCCTGCCAGAGGAGACTCCATTTCGAATGCGGCGCGGCGCCAAATCGCTTCGCTCGGCATAATCAAGCTCGAGATAATGCCCACCATGGCCAGCCGGGAACCCTCCGTGAATCCGCTCATCTGTTCGAGCCAACCGCCCATGAAGGCGAGGCCCAGCAGGCCGAGAACAATCACGCCATTGGTGAGCGTGGAAAACCAGGTGCCGAAAAGAAACGTCACCGAGAGAGCGATCATGCATTCAAGAAAAACAAGCATGCCGCCACGGATGGGGTGCTGCGCCATTACCCCGCCAATCCAATACCCTTCCGCGAGGGCCCCCCCGAACATGATGGCGACATAGACGGCGACCATACCCGCAAAACCGAGCCATTTGCCGATGAGGATTTGCCAGCGCGCGAGGGGTTTTGTCGCGATGGCATAAATTGTCCCGGAGGTGATCTCGCCGGCGATCGTGTCGACCGAGGTGAGCGTGGTCATCACCACTGCTAGCAGGTCCACCGTGTAGAGGCCGACCATTAGCATCGCGCTCACGATCTGGTAGCGCAAGAAGGGCGGCACGGCACTTGTGCGGAAATCGCCGACCTGGACGTGTAAGCCAATGCCGAAGACCAGAAGGAAGCCGGCGCCAGCGATGAGCGCTGTCCAGAGAATCTTTTTGCGGGCGGCCTCTCGAAACGTCACGCCGGCCATGATCCAGGTGCCCATCAAAGACCTCGGTCCTCGCCCATGACACTTAGGAACAGCTCTTCGAGCGACATGCGATGCGGAGTGAACTGGTAGACGTCGGCACCGGCGGCAACGAGGTGGCGCAAGACATCGGGCAGATCGCCCCGGGAGCGCGCCACGATAGTGAGGCGCTCTTGGTCCAGAACGGCCGGCGTACCCCATTTAGCTAGGCTCGCGAGGCATTCCGGAGTGAGATTCCGCGCGCGCACGTCGACGTGCACCTCACCTTCCTGGTGGGCACGCATGTCGCGGCTGGTGACCACTTCCCCTTCGCGGATGAACACGACCTGGTCGCAAGTGATCTCGATCTCACTCAAAAGGTGCGAGTTCAGAAAGACAGTAGCACCGCGATCGCGCTGAGCGCGAATGATATCGCGCACGGTGCGTCGGCCCATCGGATCGAGCCCTGAGGTTGGCTCATCGAGGAAGATCAAGTCGGGTTCGTGAATGAGCGCTTGAGCGAGGCCGATCCGCTGGAGCATGCCTTTGGAAAAGTTTTCGAGGCGCTTGTCGCGGTGCGCGCTGAGTCCGACCAAATCGATCAAAGCGGGAACGCACTTACGCAGTGTATCTGAGGGAACACCACACAGGCGGCCATGCAAATGGAGGAGTTCGACTGGCGTGAGCCACTCGTAAAAACGGAAGTCTTCGGGCAGGAATCCGATCTTCCGGCGAACCTCTACGTCGCCAGCAGGGACGCCGAGTACAAAAGCCTCACCGCTCGTCGGCCTGGCGAGACCGAGAAGCATTTTAATCGAGGTGCTTTTCCCGGCGCCGTTGGGGCCGAGGAAACCGAAGATTTCGCCGCGGCGCACTTCCAAGGAAAGATCGCGCACGGCGAGCTTATCCCCAAAAACTTTGCGCAGATGCTGGGTGCGGATCGCACACTGATCGGACCGGGGCAGGAATCGCCTCCTCTTCTCGCTCTCGGGTTATCGGAGCGAGTCTGCTAAAACTACTGCCTGGCTGGAGTCCCCGAATCCGGTGAGAGAGTAGGCGATCCCGTCTTTGGTCCAGATCAGCGCATAACCGGGATTGCGGCGGCCGGCCATGCTGAGTAGCGTGCCGCGCGCACCATCCACCTTTACCTCTTCGTAAGAACGCAAAAAGCGCGGGACGTTCAGGGTGAGAATCGCCTTCCAATCAACGGCTTGGAGAAAGTTCCGTGCCTGAGCAGAAGTCATCCCCGCGGTCTCCAGGCCGATTTCTGCGAGGTTGGCGACGTCCAAGCCAGGGGGAACTTTGACGTCGGCGGCAGGTCCTTCGCGCAAACGGATGCAGTCGCTATACTGCGTGGTGGTAGGCGTGGGGCCTGTAATGTTGCTAGCGATCGCGCTGGTAGCATTTGTGGGGCTGGGGCAAGTGCCGTACTGCGCGTGCACGGAACGCGGGATTTGGACGTCCAGATCGGCGCCATCAAGCGATTGCGGCAACGTCAACTCCGAATGACCCGCTTCGGTCGCGATGGCCTGCAGGCGGAGGCGGTCCACAGACATGTCGACTTTATGCGCGCCTCCTACCACGAGTTTCGGGGGATCTTTTCGCGCGCCTGGCAGAAGCACATGGAAGCCTGCCATTTGGCTGGCCGCGGCGGCATCCGATACTGGCTGGTCGGGTTCGTTCAGTTCCACCTGTACCTTATCGGAGATCATCTGCGTGACCATCTGGTGCAAGGTGGGGTTCGCACTGGCATCAACAAACGGCGAGAAATTGACGTTGACCGCTTGCACGTTTTGCATGCGGAGCGATGAAAGAAACCTTCCGGCCAGGCTGCGTCCCGGGGCAGTGCTCAAAGCGGCGATCGTCAGAAGGAGTGCGGCGGCTGCCAGCCCGAGCGCACGACGGTTCTTAAAACCGAGCTCGTTTGTCATGGCCAAACCTCCCTGATGGAGAGTGCCACTGTATTTACTGAACCTGAAGGTCAGGTGAAGGCGCCATGCGGGATTGCGTGCAGGAGATAAGGTTTAGCCCTTGCATCGCTCAAAGGTGCAGGCTGGAGCTTGGGGCTTCCTATTTTCGCCGCCGAGATCAGCTACAATGTCCGTGTGTCAATAAAAATCATCGCGATGGACATTGACGGGACGTTGCTCGATAGCAGCACGCAACTTCCGGTGGAAAACATCGACGCGATCGCGGAGGCGGCGGAGCGGGGGATTGAGATTCTACTCGTCACGGGGCGGCGGTTTGATTTTGCGCGAACCGTGTCCGATTTACTTCCCTGCGATTTGCATCTAATCGTCAGCAATGGCGCGCTGATCAAGTCGAAGACCGGCGAGACTCATCAGCGGCTTTTGCTGCCAGCGTCGGTTGCGCGAAGTGTGGTTGAGGCGCTGCCGCAATATCGGGCTGAGGCTGCCGTGGTGTTTGACCGGCCGGGAGAGAAGCAGGTTTTCCTCGAACGGATCGACTACGATGACCCTTATCGCGGGAGGTATTTTCGCAGGAACAGCGCTCATATCGGCGAGATCGTTCCTTTGCAGGGGTGCTTTAACGGCGAGGATCCGATTCAGGTGGGATATGTCGGGAGAGTCGAGACGATTCGTGAGGTGAAACGCGCGCTGGGCGAACTTCCCTTCTCTACCGATTTCACCTTGGCGCTCACCGAATATCCCGAGCGGGACCTTTCGATCCTCGACGTGATGCGGCGCGGGGTGACGAAAGGTTTCGCCCTATCGGAATGGGCACGGCGGCGAGGGATCGCGCGGGAGGACGTGATGGCGATCGGCGATAATTGGAATGACCGGGAAATGCTCGAATTTGCGGGACTTCCGGTGGTGATGGGCAACGGCGTTCCGGAGTTGAAATTGCACGGTTGGACGGTTACCCTCTCGAATGACGAAAACGGCGTGGCCGAAGCGATTCGGACTTACGCCCTGGACCGAGCGGCTCGAATCGGATGAAACAACCGAGACTCATCGTACTTGCGGCGCTGGCGGCCGCGTTCGCCGGAGCGCCTGACGCGCGGGCGGATTACGCTGTTCTGCGCTCGGGGCTACGCCTTCACGTTACCGGTTATGAAGACGTGGGCGACCGAGTTCACCTGACGGTGCAGGGGGGTGTTGTTGACGTTGCGGCAAGCGACCTCGTTTCCGTCGAGCCCGAGGACACGTTTCAGGCGCTGCCGGCACCGGTGCCAGCGTCGGGGCCCTATGGTGAGCTGATCCGCGCTGCTGCCGAAAAGCATGGACTCGACGAAAAGCTCATTACGCGGCTGATCGCCGTGGAATCGAATTTCAATCCGAAAGCGGTGTCGCGAAAACAAGCGCTTGGGCTAATGCAACTGCTGCCGAAAACCGCCGCACAATATGCTGTGGGGAACGTCTTCGATCCGGCACAAAACATCGAAGGCGGAACGCACTACTTGAAAGACCTTCTCGAAAAGTACGATGGAAATCTGGCCCTGGCCCTGGCGGCGTATAATGCCGGGATGGCTATGGTCGAGCGGTACGGCGGCGTTCCTCCGTTTGCGGAAACCCGGAACTACGTGAAGCGCATTACATCGGAACTTGCGAAGGCAAGTCTGCCAGCGGTGCAGTAGCTTCCCGATTTTCACAAACGATGCAACTTAGGAGGTTGTTGAAGCGCAAAGCCCGTCAACCCTTGAGAACGTATCATTGCGGCGTCGAACCTGGTTGAAGAGGGTTCGATGCGGGTGATGGCGTTGCGTTGGGCGAGGTGGACCCGTTCGTATTAGCTCCCAGGCTGGTTCCGGCGGGGCCGCCGCCAATGGATTGGCCGGGCTGTCCGGGCAATGTTCCTTGAGGATTGTCAAGGCCTTGCTGGACGGCTTTCGCCTGATCCTCGACGGGATTCCAGATGAATTCCCACTGATTGTATTTTTTCCCACCGTCATAAATCCGGACCGAAGGCTTATCGACAGTGCTGCCGACCCCCGTGAGGAAGCCGCCAAGGACGGGGCCATCTACCGGACCGGTTGGTTTTAGCGCCGCCAGGGCCGCCATGGACTGATTATTCATACCCGTGTTGATGCCGCCTGGGCCCGCTGGCGTGCCAGCAGCGCTGGTTGGCGATGGCGTAGCGCCTTGCGTATTTTGGTTGGGCTGCGCGGATGCCGGATTTTGCGGATTATTTCCGGCGGTCGAGGAATTATCCGGTGCGGCGCCCGGAGGAGGGGCGTTCGCCGGATTTTGCGGAGACGGGTTTGACGAGTTTGAGTTGCTCTGATCGGCAAGACTGGATGCCGGGACGCCGGGCTGATCGCTTTGGTCACCCTGCTTTACCCCGGGAATTTTTCCGCCGTTCATGTCCATGAGGGCCATTTGCTGAAGCGTGGCGTACTTGACGCTACCAATGATCTGACCGGCAGCATTTACGTAGATGAACCGCCACGCGCCATCGTCTTTCTTCATGGGGTCTTTGTAGGCGGCGTAGCGCAGGAAGTGAAGTTCGGGCATCCCTTTTTTCAAGTCGTCCAGCGTGGAAGGATAGTGACCCGTCTTGCGGTAATACATACGGATGGCGCGGACATACTGCTGGCCACGCCAGATCATTTCGTCTTCATGCTGGCGGCGGCCTTCGGTGAGGATGTTCTTCATCGCGACCTGGGAGGCGATGATCATTGCGACCGCGAGGAACAGAGCCATTAGGTAGGCGAAGCCTCGTTCCGAGCGTGACCGGAAACAAGACCGGCATCTCGCCGCGGGCGTTTGAACCGAAGACAAGGACCACAACCGGCAAAACATTACTGCCCTCCAGCTTGTTCGGCGGGGGCCTGAACCATTGGAACGGTGGTGTGACGGCCAGTGCCGAGCTCTTCGACTTCTGCCATATCGTTGCCAACGCGGACGAGACGGTAGCGTCCTAGAAAAGTATCGCCCTCAGCGACGACTAGAACGTCATCGCCGCTCGTGAAAAACGCGACCCGTCTGCCGGAGGCCGAGCGCGTAGCGTAGCCAAAAAATTCCGCCGGAACCTGCAGCGGGGAGGCGGGGGCGGAGGCTTGGGGCCAACGAAAGATTCGCGAGGTTTTAGCGCTTTCTGTCCAGCGACCTGGGTGGGCGGCAGAGCGGCGGCCACGAAAATGTTCCGGTGTGGCCCGGAATATTCGAGCTTAAGAAGTTTGCTCAGGCGATCGATATGCAGGCGAGGTTCCTGGACGTCCAGGGGCTGAAATGTAAAATTGTCGACGGGAACCGCCGAGCCGGTGTCCGCACTCCGGGTGTTGTAATAGATCGACGCCGCAAGGACGATGCCGAGCCCCATGAGTGTGTAGGTTTGTGTATGCCGTGATGCCATCAATCAGGTCCTGAAATACGTGTGCAAGCCAATACGCAGCTGAATCCCGCCAGCCTGGGCGGTGTTCAATTCAACTTCATCCAAAAGGTAAAAATATTTCGAGCGCTCGAGGCCGTTGATGAACTGGATTACAGCGGGATAGTCGGCATCAACGCTCGTGTTTATCGTTATTTCGGTAACACCACGATCTTTGACTTCCTTCTGCTTGAAGCTGAAACCGGTCGTTTTTACTCCCGCCTTAGCCGCTATAGAATCCAGATCCGTTGCGATATCGGAGTACCCTGTCACTGGATTGAGAAATGATTCCCGATAGAAAGAATCTGAGTCCTTCCGCACTTCAGGAAGGGAGGCCCGAATCTTTTCCCCGCGAGTAATATCCGCTTTCAAGAGCTTCGCCTGGATCGCCAACCGCTCTCGCCTCGCGCGCATTTCTTCAGGGCCCTGACGGGCGGACTGCCAGAGGAACACAGCCAAAGCTACATCCGCAATAAGAAGAACTGCTACTGCGATACCCGTCCATTTTTTCCAAGCCTGCCACTTGGGTTTCATGTGGTTGTGTACCGCACAGTGAGATTCAGAAGGATTCGATCCGGCGTTCCCGCCTGCGTCACAGGCCGGACCTGGTCGACGCGGACGCCGGAAAATACTGGAGATTTCTCGATCGCGTGCAGGAACTGGATTTCACTGTCGGGGCTCATCACACCGACCTCCATGGCGACTTCAGCGCGACCATTCACAAGGCTGGGCGTTATGCTGATCACCCGCACGCCGGGAGGCATCGTCTTTTCCAGATCCATGAAAATTTTCGTCCAGGGAAAACTGCGTTCGTCGATCAGAGAATTCAAGAAAGTGGAACGATCCATAACCTGTTTTGCCGCGGGCGCATTGAAATAGGCCTCGAGTTCCCGCTGCTTCTGATTGTCAATGCGGATTTGCTGCTGCCAATGTGCGATATCGGCGCGAAAATCACGATTAGACTGCCACGAAGAGTAGGCCGCGTGCGACAAAATAATCAGTGCGAGCAAGCCCAGCGTACCTACGGCAACGGCCGCCGCAATGAAAGGCCGCTGGTTCTCCTGCGGAGTAGCGGAGAGATTCAGCCGCAGCTTCATGGCTGCCTCCAGCGGCAAGAAGCCTTACAAGCGTTTCGCAGTCTCGACAAACATTCCCTCAGGCGGCGGATGCCGCGTCTACAAATTCTCGAACATGCAACGCCGGCGCTGCAAGAAGCGCTAGTTCATTCGCAAAACCATTCCGGATTCACAATTTGCGGGGAGAGATGGGATACCGTGATTCCGAGCGCTGATGGGGGGCAAAGAATCTCCCCTTTGGGCTTTTGTTTTGAACCAGGAGGGATTCTTCGCTTTGCTCGGAGTGACGATCGAAAGACTTCTTCCCCAAACTGTTCAGCTGCCGAGTTCCGATTGCGCGACTCGCCCGCGGGCTTCCGATAACACCTCGGCGAAAGCCACGGCCCACAGAGACTCCCTCGTCGCTGCGCAGATTTTTTAGGCTCCCTCATTCATCATCCATCCGACGAGGGAATCCAGATTCTGATGCATCATGTCATTTGCCGGGGAATTCAAGCCGCGCATGCTTTCTGAATCGGCCAGCGACGCAACCGGTAATCGCAACTCCGATTCGAGCGCCTCGCGAAACTCTCTCGCGCGCACGCCGAAGCCGGCGAGACGAGCTCGGTCGACCGTACCGCCCCAGGTGTCCTGATAATACGCGAGCGCCGGAAAGATTTCCTCGAGGACGGTCTGCGTTTCCAGAATGTCTGCTTCCGCGAACATTTCCGTGGCGCGGTACACGCAAAGATTGGAGCCATTCACGATGACGGTTGTCAGGGTTTTTCCGCTGATACGGGCAAGCATCGTCGCTCCGCGCTCTTCGAGAAGCGGCACGGTGGCCAACGTAGAGCTCAAGACAACGATGTTACGAGCGCCCAGGCTCTCGACGATTTCCTCGTATTCTCGAATGATGCTCTTCCGTGCAATCGCGATAACCACCTCGAGATTTCCCTGCGCCCCGGCCTGGCGCATCCAGGAAACCACGGTCTCGTCGACATCGAAAGGAACGCTCTTCTTCAAACGCCAGCGCAGGACCGGCAACGCTTCCTCTGCGCGCCGCGGCAAGCTATCAAACGGCAAGATGAAGACCCGAACGACGGGATCGGGCACGAGCAGCGCGATGGGAGTCCCGCGGTCCGGGACGCGATTAAAAACGGCGCGAAGCGCCGACCTCACCGCATCTGGCTGCGTCACATTATTTTCGACCGGCGACGGCATCACCGAACCAACCTGAAGTGGTTCCATGGCACAGGCGTCGATTGACTTGGAATTTCCACAGCGAGCGGCCGCAACGTGGTCAGCAGCAATTTCCACGACCATGGCAGGATGCGGCATCACGTTCAGCCATCGGTCCAGGCGGCGCACCAGACCGACCTGGAAGAAACGGCTTTCGAAGCTTGCCTGCTGGGTAGCGAAGCTATTCAAGGAATGTCACCTTGTTGATTTCGCGCAGTGTCGTGATGCCGGCACGAACCTTGCGAAGTCCCGATTCGCGAAGAAATGACATGCCCTCTTCCCTGGCCGCCCGCTTGATCTCAGATGTTGGGCGGCGGTTGATAATCATTTCGCGAATGCGGTCGGATAGATCGAGAAGCTCGGTGATGGCGGATCGCCCGCGGTATCCGCTGCCGGAGCATTCAAGGCAGCCGGGGCCCTCATAGAAGGTCACTTGGCCCCATTCCGCAGGGTCGAGCCCCGACTCCGTCAAGACTTCGGGAGCGTAGCTGACCCTGCGCTTGCAGTTTTCACAGATCACGCGAACCAGACGCTGTGCCATGATGCAGTTCAGCGCGGAAACGAAATTGTACGGCTCGACGCCCATGTTGATGAAACGCCCAATCACATCGGTGCAGTTATTGGCATGGACCGTCGTGAAAACCAAATGGCCGGTCAGGGCGGAGTTGATCGCGATTTGCGCCGTTTCCTGATCGCGGATTTCACCGACCATGATCTTGTCTGGATCGTGACGCAGAATGGAACGGAGACCGCGGGCAAAAGTCAGTCCCTTTTTCTCATTAACGGGGATCTGCGTGATGCCGCGAACCTGGTATTCGACGGGATCTTCAATGGTGATGATCTTGTCTTCGTCGTTCTTAATCTCGTTGATGGCGGCGTACAGTGTTGTCGTTTTCCCGGAGCCCGTGGGGCCCGTGACGAGCACCATGCCATACGGCTCGCGTATATAGCGGCGAAAGCGAATCGCCTCGTCGTGATCGAAGCCGACGACGTCGAGCGTGAGATTGCGGAATTTTTCGCTGAGCGTTTCCTTGTCGAGGACGCGGAGAACGGCGTCTTCGCCGTGCACCGAAGGCATGATGGACACGCGGAAGTCAACGAAGCGGCCCTTGTAACGCACGCGGAAACGACCATCCTGTGGAATGCGCCGCTCGGCGATATCAAGCTCGCTCATGACCTTGATGCGGGAAAGAATGGTTGCGTGCCATTCTTTCGCGAGAGGCTGCATAGCATATTGCAATACACCGTCAATGCGGTATTTCACGACGACTTCGGAATTGCGCGTTTCAATGTGGATGTCGCTCGCGCGCCGCTCGAGGGAGGTGAAGATCACGGTATCGACGAGGCGGACGACCGGGCTCACGCCGGTGTCGCGCGTGAGCTTCTCCATGGAAATGTTCTCGTCGTTGTCTTCTTCCTCGCCGACAACTTGAAGCGTGAAGCCTTCGGTCGCTTGATCGAGGACCCGCTGAGATTGCTCGGTGCGCTTCAGCAGGTCACCAATCTGGGAAACCGTCGCTACTTTGAGTTGCAGACGCTTTCCAAGAAGCAGCGAGAGTTCGTCGGTTAGCTGCAACTGGCTCGGGTCGGCTATGGCAACGACCAGGGTCGATTCTCGCGACTCGAGCGGCACGAAGTTGTAGCGGAACATCAATTCGGC
>Ga0182024_10025978_pt1 | contig 10309 bp, 8 predicted proteins | sample P32metaG_FD_120480 | JGI IMG/M metagenome (GOLD analysis project Ga0182024, IMG submission 120480) | Permafrost microbial communities from Stordalen Mire, Sweden - P3-2 metaG (Illumina Assembly) | ecosystem: Environmental > Terrestrial > Soil > Wetlands > Permafrost | place: Sweden: Stordalen...
ACGTCGTACTGACCCGCGCTGGCCACGTAATTCGCTCGAGCAAGCACGGCCAGTGGATTGCCGCTGCCATCGCTGACCGTGTAGGTCGTCGAGAGATCGCTCACGGACGGGCAGCGAAACAAAGCAATGGGAGTCGTCGCGGCAACGGCGTTCGACGGGTCCCAGCAGGGGAGATTGTGATTGAATTGCTTATTGAGCGCGGTTTCTTCGACGTAGGGCAGGATCTGAAACAGGCAGCTCCAGCCAGGCCCCGCGTCGCCATCGGTGCTGGCCGGCCCCATGACTCCGCCGGGAGTGCTCATATAGGCCGACGGAAAAAAGCCGCGCGCCTGTTCGTGATTCAGCAGCGCCAGGCCGATCTGCTTGAGATGCGTGCTGCACTCCAACCGCCGCGCCGATTCTCGGGCCGATTGCACCGCGGGCAACAGCAACCCGATCAAAACTCCGATGATGGAGATCACCACTAGCAATTCCACCAATGTAAATCCGGCGATTCGCAGGCTGCGGGATTTACGATTGCCGGTCGATGCCGGGCCGCCGGGCCGGAACATCGCCGCGAATGGATCGAACGGGAAACAATTGTATCGAGCAAAATGAAAGCGCATGAGAACGCGTCCGATAGTTCTTCGGTCCGAAAAAAACTCCCGGCTGGCAATCGCCGGCCGCTCCGGCATCCGCCAACCACGCTTCGAACCTGGTTCGACGCGATATCAGGCGCTGCGAAGCATCCGCGCAACTTCATTCCCGCGGCATTGCCAGCGAAACGTTCAAGGGGCGGCAGCCAGAGTCGTCCCGCCAATCTGAGATCAGCAATCCACCGGCGCGGGAGGAGCCCGCGAGAGAAACGGCAGATGCTCCAAACGAAAAACCAAGGAGATTGCTTTGGCCGGCCGCTGGAACCCCTGGAAAAACCGCCAATGCAGGATGGCAACCGGCCGCGAAAACCAAGTGCCTTGCGCAAGAAAATCGCAGATCGCACAATGATCGTGTTCGTGCAGTGCGCCGCCCGCGCCTACGACAGCCCCACCGTTGCTGGAACCTCCGCCAGACTCGGTCGGACTCGCGCAACATTCGAGAGCCTGGCAACCGTCATCGTGGCAAGAATCGGCTTGATGACAGCAAGAATCGTGCCCCTGTCCCGGCAGCGAGTGCAATCCCTCGCCCATCGTCGAAACGAAGCCATACAAGATGGCCAACGTCCAGGTGAGTCGGATTCGCCAGGTTTCGCGCATGAACAAAGCCCGCCGAAAGGAAGTTTGCCGCTAAGCAGCCCTACGTATCTTTACCCTCTTAAGTTCGGAAAAACAAGCACAATGACCGATTGGCTCCCGCGCTCCTGCCCCGCTGATTTTCCCGAAATTCTTGCCTTCGGACCCTCACCGTGATAAGTTCAATATTATGGACAGAGAACTCTCGCCCCAAGCCGAACAGTACCTTGCCAGCGTCGTTGCCAGCGGGCTATTTGCATCGGAAGAAGCTGTCCTCGAGGCGGCGATCGACGCACTTCGGAAGAAGAACGCGCCGATCTCGTTTGTGCCGGATGAACATATGGATCGCGTCGAACAAGCGATTGAGTCGGCCAGCACGGGTCGAACGCGCCCCATGACGCCCGAGTTTTGGGAGTCTCTGCGGCAGACAGTCCGGGATGCGGCTGCCAAAAAATAACAGCTAATGGCAAGGGCTTCGTCCACGGAGCCCGTGAGCAGGAACGGCTACTTTAGCTGCTGCGACTGACATTCGTTCCAATCGACCGCTATCGGCGAACGGTGGCCCCGCAGTCGGGCTAAGCCGTTTCCAGCACTTGCAGAATCCCGCGGCAGAAGGCGGGGAGGTCGTCGGGTTTGCGGCTCGAGACGAAATGGCGGTCGATCACTACGGGCGCGTCTTCCCACGTCGCGCCGGCGTTGATCAGATCGTCTTTGATGCCCGGCGAGCCGGTGACGCGGACCCCTTTGTAAACTCCGGCGGAAATCGGAATCCAGCCGCCGTGGCAGATCGCGGCCACCAGTTTGCCGGCCGCGGCGAATTCGCGCACCAGCACTAGCACCTTCGGATTGCGGCGCAGCTTGTCGGGCATGAAGCCGCCGGGAATCACCACGCCGGCGAAATCCGACGAATGCATCTCGCCGATCGTTGCGTCGGCGGTACACGGATAACTATGCTTCCCATGATAGACGTGCCCTGCCGTCACTCCGGCCACCGTCACCTTGCCGCCGGCTTCGATGAGCCGTAGACGCGGATACCAAAGCTCGAGGTCTTCATAAATATCGTCCACGAACATCAAGAAACGTTTTCCGGTCAGTGGCATGGGAGACGCCTGCGTGTGAAGGGATCGATGTGAAGGGGGGACTATTTTCTAACACAGCCAAGGCGGTGGCAACAGCGGCGAGGCTCAATCCGCGCCCTCGCCCGTAGCGGGATTTGTGAAAATTCCGAGGGCCAGAGTGAACGCGGCTGAATTTTGGCAAATTCAGCTACATTGGATGTCCAGCTTCAGTGGGACTTCTACGCCAAGTCGAAGAGCATCACTTCGGCCGCGTCATTGCCGGTGATGGTGAGGTGGTTTTCATTGCTGACGGCCAGCCCGTCGCTCGTGTCCAAATCGGTCCCGTTGACGCCGACCTTTCCGCGCAAGACTTGCAACCACGCAAAGCGCCCGGCCGGCAGTTCGTGGCTCACCGATTCACCGGCGGCAAGTGTCGAAAGGAAAACCTTCGCATCTTGATGGATGCTGAGCGATCCGTCGGTTCCGTCGGGCGAAGCGACGAGTCGCAATCGGCCCTGCTTCTCTTCGCCCGCGAAAAATTTCTGCTCGTAGCTCGGTTGGATGCCGTTGGTCCGCGGAAGCAGCCAGATTTGATAGAAATGGACACCTTCGCTGGCCGAGGGATTGAACTCGCTGTGGCGCATGCCGGTTCCCGCGGAAATGCGCTGGAATTCGCCGGGATGGAGCACGGAGCCATTGCCCATGCTGTCTTTGTGCTGCAACGCGCCTTCGAGAACGTAGGAAACAATCTCCATGTCGCGATGCCCGTGGGTGCCGAAACCCATGCCGGCGGCGACTCGGTCTTCATTGATGACGCGCAGCGCACGAAAGCCCATGTGGGCCGGATCTTCGTAGTCGGCGAAGGAAAATGTGTGATAGGTGTTGAGCCAGCCGTGGTCGGCGTGGCCGCGGTCGGACGATCTGCGAATTTGGAACATGGGGAGGCTGCAGGCTGGAGGCGGTAGACCGAAGGGCGATAAGCCCAACGGTCGGAAATTCGTGTCTGCCAAACGTGAAAGCGTCTTACGCAGCGAGGCAAGATGATCGAACGACCAGGGCGGTCGCTCGGCAGCCACTTTGATTCTGCAATTGGCCGAAGACTCAGCGCCCTATGGGCTTCTGGCTAGCTAGAGTCGCCGTGCGAGGATGCGGAGGTTCGGCGGGATCGCCGCTCTGCCAGCTTAGCGACAGCCAATTGTGATCGCCGGACCATCGCATGACCGGACGACCGGCCGGCCTCGAACCGGGCGATGACGCCAATTGGACGGTCATCGGTTGAAGCAGCTTGTGCAACTCGACGTCGGCAATCGCGCTGCGAACCATTGCAACATGAACCTGCACCTCGACTTCGGCGTCGGCAATCGACGGCGTCGGAGCGGCGACGGGGCTATTCTTGTCGCCTGCGGGGGCCAGGATCACAATCTGCATTCCGTCTTTGGTGCTGCTCGCCCGCCACCCGCATTGCCGCAACGGATGATCGGCCGGCAAGGCAGCGATCTGCGCGCCGATGCTTTTCCAAAGCTCCGCCACTTCCGCAGTCGCCGATTTGTCGAAGTCGCGGTTAATTTGGCGCTGCGTATGCTGGGCGGTAATCGCTTCGGCAGCCGGTCGGCTTTCCGCGGCGCGGCGTCCGCCGATTCGCAAGGCAATCCGGCCGCGCAAACCGGGCAGCGTCGTCTGGATTCCGGTGATCGTCGAGGAAGTTATCGCGTTGGTGGCCCCCGATCCCAGATGAATACCTTGACCATCCAACCGGAGTGCCTTGGCGGATGCGAACCGCGTGACGCCGCTGGTGAAGACTTGGATCGGGCCGGCATCGGCGACGGTGTCGTAGGTGGTCGAGCCGAATAGGTGAATTTCCGCCGAGCCGAATTGATCGCTTGGTTCCAATTCGAATTCCGCGGAGCCAACGGTTCGGGAAACACCAGTCACCGCGGCACCCAGCACATTGTCGTGTACCGCGGCGTGTTGCGACACTTCGTGCCAGGCCATTCGCTGCAAGAACTGCCTTGAAAGGCGTATGTAGATCATGTTTTCCGGCATCGGCTGGGTGGATTGCAAGATTCGGGGGCCCGCATTCGCCACGGCGACCGCGTCTTGGATCGTCGGCGTCGTTAAGGAAGCCCAGCCGGCTTGCAGCCCGTCCCACCAGGCCGCCGGCGTGTTGCTGGAAGCCGATGGCGCCGAACTGGAATCCGCTGGAGTTGCCGATGATTTGCGCGAATTCAAAACGAACTGCTGATCGCGAGCGCTGAGTCGAGCCAGCGCGACAGTCACCACCGAACCCGTGGTTTTTTGCAAACGCACGGAAGATTGATCGCTGTCGAGCAAGGTTCCTTGCGTGTGGAATCGGCCGGTCGAATCGATCCAAGTTCGCACCAAGGGATCCTTGGACAACTCTCCGGGCGTGGCGCCATGACACGCAAGGCATGCGCCAAGAAAAACAGCGATCGCCGTGGCGAGACGGGCCAACAGGAGAGGACGCATATGATGATCCTCGGACGAATGATCGCTAAGAGGGTGGGAACGATTACGTTGAACGTGCAGTTCTCATGCCGCCTTTGTATCCGAAAACCTTTTGATTGCAAATTGTCGTCCAAGCGCCGTGTTGAAAAAGGGGACAGGCACCTCGCTGCAACCCAAAACCTTCGACAATTCCATATCGTCGCTCGGAGCCAGTCCCCTTTTTCAACGGTCTGCCAAAAGCCGAACGGCCGGTCAGTTCCCGGAGGAACTGCCGGCCGTCGGCTGATATCAGCGTCGGTGTTGAAGGGCTCTTATTCTTCGAGGGCCGGAATGTCGTTGCGGTCGTAGACCGACAGGTTATTGGCCTTGTTGGTTTCCACCAATTCCCGCTGACTGTCGATAATCGTGTGGAGGAATGAATACGGGGCGGCCTGATCGTCGTCGCTTCCCATGTTCATCGCCTCGATCGGCAAGCGAATGTCGACCGACATCGTCTCGTCGGCAGCCATTCCGTCGACCCGAACGCTGGCGTAAGGCAAGTTCTTGGCAAGCGATTGGTCCATGGAAGCCAATATGGCCACGTCGAACGGTTGGTCGATATCGACCGTGCTGTTGTTGTGAAACCAAACGCGGTAAGACGGCGCCAGGTTCTTCGCGGGATCGCCGGCATCGAGTTGCCGGATACTGGTAAACTCGACATCAATTCCGCCTTCAACCGCGTCGGCGTCTCCATCGTCGATATCGCCGCCGAACCAGAAGCTAACCGGGTAGTGCATGTGGTAGCGCGGCCGGGGGTGGCGCGGATACCGCGGATCGCGCGGCGGATGGACCCGCGGATGCTGCTCGCTCTTGTTCGACACCGACTTGTTCATGTGCGAACCATTGTTTTGCGAGACATGGCTGGTGTTGCGAATGCTGCTGCTGCTGCGACCGCCGCTGCTATGACCACCGCCGCCGCCACCACCACCACCGCCGCCGCCATAAGCCATTGCGAACGAATTGGTCAACGAAATCAGCCCCATCACCACGACCGCCATCAGATTTTTCAAAAACCGTTGCATGGTACACGCTCCCTTGATCTTAGTGGATTCGTATGTTTTTATCGGGGCGACATGTTTGTCTTCCCCCACAAAGCACAGCGTGATTTGCCGGCGGATGTTACCGGCGACTTGAGAGAAATTCCTGGGTTTTCGAGATTTGGCTTCCGATGGGTTGCCGAACCCAAACAATTCGTCTGGTTTGGCGAGACGGCCGGCGACTGTTACAACAATCGCCATGGAACTCCACCCCTTCGAACTTGCCCTCGCTGCCGCCTGGCCGCCGAACACATGGCAAGATACGGGCGTTCTCGCGGCGATTTCCGGCGGGGCCGACAGTGTCGCGATGATTCGCGCTCTTTCGGCCATCAAGATCACTGGGCGCGGCCGGCTGGCGGTCGCTCATTTCAACCATCGGCTGCGTGCGGATGCTGGCCAGGATGCCGAGTTCGTTGTCGAACTGGCGAGCCGGCTAGGACTTTGCTGCGAATTGGGCGACGGCGATACGGCTCTGGCGGCCCGACTCGAAGGCGATGGCCTTGAAGCGGCAGCCCGCGGCGAGCGCTACCGGTTCTTGCAATCCGCTGCCGAACGGATCGGGGCCCGATATGTCGTCACGGCTCACACCGCCGACGATCAGGCCGAAACGATCCTGCATCGCATCATCCGCGGCACCGGCGTGGCCGGTCTGGCCGGAATGCGGCGGGCTCGACCGCTCGGCGAAGCGGTGACGCTCATTCGGCCGCTGCTTAGCGTCAATCGCGCGGAAGTGCTGGCCTATCTGGCGCACCTCGGCGAGCCGTATCGCGAAGACCCGAGCAACACGAGCCCGGCCCACACGCGAAATCGCATCCGGCACTCCTTGCTGCCGCTGCTCAAGGCCGATTACAACGCGAAAGTGATGCCGGCCCTCTTGCGACTTGGCGCCGCCGCCGGCGACGCCCAGCGAATCATCGAGCATCTTGTCGCGCAATTGATCGAGCGGGCGGTCAAGTTCCCGAGCTCCGATCGCGCCACGATCGACTGCAACCGCCTGACCGGCGAAGACCGCCATTTGATCCGCGAGCTTTTCATCGCGATTTGGCGCCGCCAAGATTGGCCAATGCAATCGATGGGTTTTGCGCAATGGAGGCGGCTCGCCGAAATGATTCTCGCAAGCGCACCGCGGAAGCAGACGTTTCCCGGCGCAATCGTGGCCGAAAGAACGGCCGCGCTATTGTCGATCGAGCATCTCGCGTGTCTTCCGCTGAATCCATGAGTGAGACGCATCGGTCCAGTCGCTAATACTCGGACGGGCCAACAACGGCTGCCGGCAGAGTGACCTGCTTGTATCCGCCCGTGCTCCGGAAATAGACGACTAACAGCAAATAGAGCACAGCCATCGTGGCTGGAATGGCGGCGGTCCACCGCAGCGCCATCCGCCCGCCATAGAGGCGGGCGCCCAGGACGAGATCCTCGTCGCTAGCCTGCTCCGGGGTCAGTGGTTGGTCGGCCGCTTTCTTCGCGGCAATTGATTCTTCAAGAGCGCCTACCTTGGCGCCGTCTAGTCCTGAAATCTCGGGGAAGAACAAAAACTGATTATGCTCCTTCGACACATAACGATCGAAGGTTGCTGGCGATTCCGCCTTGAGTTGGTTCGACGCGAAGTAATCCTGTTGATAGCCGATGCCAGGCCCTCCAAGGAGACCAGCCGAAAGCATTCCGATGCCCCCGACCGTGCCCATGACCATCGCGCCCCCTTTGGGAAACCGCTCGCCGACAACGCCCAGCATCGTCGGCCAGAAAAACGTCTTGCCCATCGCATAAACCGTGGCCGCGAGAAACATCGTGATCAGGCTGGCGGCAAACCCTAGAAACGTCAAGCCGATGGCTCCCAACACGGCGGCGACGCACAGCAACCCGAGTGGGTTGATCCGCTCCACGATCGGACCGGCGAAAAATCGCAGGACGAACATCAATGCCGACGTGTAAACGAACAAGATCAATGAATACTTGGCAATCACATTTGCGGTGATATTCGAGATCCAACTGTCCGTGCCGAGTTCGACGTAGCCAATCATCGCCATAATCACCATCAACATCAGCAACAGCGGCGACGCGAATTGCGATAACATTTCACCGAAGGAAACGCCAGCAACGCGGGCTTCCGACATCGGAAATTTCTCTTTTAGCGCAATGAATCCGTAGGCCAGGGTCGGCACCAGAAACATCGCCATGGAAATCTCCCATCGCAAATGCACGATGGCGGCGCCGTTTCCGACAAAGCAGAATGCGATCATGCCGCCGATGACCAAGCCGGCGGGCCAGCCCGCGTGCAGAATGTTCAAGTAATGCGTTTTCTGCCTGGAATACAACGTTGCTACAAGCGGATTGATCACGGCCTCGCAAAGGCCGTTGGCCAACGCAAACATGAACATGCCGATGTAGAGGCACCAATACGTGGCGCCTCTCGCCGCGACCGTACCACCCATTGCATTGTAGATGGGCGTCGCGGCAAGCGTGACAAGCACCGAGCCGACGTGCAAGATGAACGCCGCAACCAACAAGGGTTTATAGCCGACTCGATCCAAGAAGAAGCTGCAGATGATGATCGTGACGCCGAAGCCGACCAGCCCGCCGCCGGTGATCGTGCCAAGGTCGGTCTTCGTGAACCCGAACTGCGAACCCCAATCTCCCAAGACGCCTGCCCGAACGCCAAACCCAATTCCTTCGGCGATCAAGGTTAAAAAGCTGGCAATGAAGATATTGCGATTGGTCGTGTTCCCGGTCATCCGATCAACCCCCGTTGAGAATGATGAGTTTCGCCCCGCATCGCCCACACCAAACAAGGACCAAAGCGGTCGGAAAGGGTGGGCGGCCGAGGGCGCACAATTTGAAGGATTGAGTATACACGGCCGCGCGCCTAAGTAAACCAAGGGGGAATGCACATTTCGGGAAGTTTTGCTGGCAAGCCGGTCTCGCATTCTGCAAAACCGGACGGCTTTCCCCGAATTGCCCAGTTGCCGGGCTACGCGGCGACGGCAACCGAGCCGACGTGAGCCCTATTGCCGGATAAATGGCTGCGCGTCGGCCTTTGAATTACTGCCCAATCTGCCTTGACCGGCCCTGCCGGCACCCATACCATACCCCCCTATTTTCCGTTCCCAGCGGCGCATTCCGGCAATTGGTCGTCGGCCGGTTCGCCCTGCGCCGATGGTGACCGTTAGGCACGCACTCCGCCAAAGCCGCTCACTTCGGCCGCTACGCAAGGAATCCGCACCATTTTCAAACACTTGATCGACACCTGCTGGTTCGCATTCAAGTGGGGCGCGCTGGCCGCGTTGATGGCCGCCGTCGGGCTGGGGTTCTATTTCTATAGCCGCGTGAACGACCAGATTCGCCAGCGCGTTCAAGCGATGTGGCAACATCACTATCAAAATCTCCAAGTCAGCATTCGCTCGGCCCAATTGGTTGATGGCGAGGGAGTCGAAATTCGCGGACTGACTCTTTTGGATCCCCATGCCGCCGGGCCGCAAGGCGAATTGGCCTATTTCGACGAGATCGTCGTGTTTTGCCAGACCAGCCTTTCCGAGTTGATCAACGGCGATCCCGAAATCTCGCGCATCCTCGTGCGCCGGCCGACGATTCATGCGACGCGCCGGCCCGACGGCTCCTGGAGCGTCGAGCGAATGCTGCCGTTGCCAAAGTTTTCGGAGCAACCGCACGAGACGACAATTGAGAACGGCACGATCGAATTCTTCGACCCGCTCAACAATCCTCCCAGCACGCTGACGCTCCGCGACATCAATATCCAACTCAAGCCGATCCCCGACGCCGGCCCGCCCGGCCATTGGGCGACCGATGTTCGCGGCTACATGGACGGCGATCATTTCCAGCGGGTTGAGTTTTCTGGCCGGTTGGAGCCCGACTCGAAGGGTGGCGACATTACGGGCGTGCTCACCGGGCTGGACATGTCGCCCGAATTGCGCGATTCGCTCCCGGCTGGGCTCGGTCAAAAGCTCGCCCCTTTGGCTCCTCTGCGCGGACAAATGCGAATTGGCTTCCATGTCCACGACGATCCGGCCGCCGCCGTGCCGCTGGCGTTTCAGATCAACGGCCAACTCTCGGGCGGCCGGTTCGACGATCCGCGACTTCCCTATCCACTCACCGATCTAAAGGCCGATTTCCACGCCGACAACGCCGGAATCACGGTCGATAGTCTCACGGCCCGCGCCGGATCGGCCACGTTGCAATTGGCGGCACACATGAACGGGTGTCAGCCAGGATCGCCCTTGTCGATTCAAGCCAAGACCGAGCATTTGCAAATTGGCCGCCAGTGGGACGCGGTGATTCCCGAGCCGCTGTTGACGGAATGGCAGCGATTCTTGCCCGCGGGCGAGATCAGCGCCGACGTGAAGCTCGATTTCGACGGTCAGCATTGGCGGCCCGAGGTTAAGGTGCATTGCATCGACTTGTCGATCACTTACTTCAAGTTTCCCTACCGCCTGGATCGAACCAGCGGAACGCTGGAATTGAAAAACGATCAGTTGACGGCCGATCT
>Ga0182024_10025979_pt1 | contig 10309 bp, 6 predicted proteins | sample P32metaG_FD_120480 | JGI IMG/M metagenome (GOLD analysis project Ga0182024, IMG submission 120480) | Permafrost microbial communities from Stordalen Mire, Sweden - P3-2 metaG (Illumina Assembly) | ecosystem: Environmental > Terrestrial > Soil > Wetlands > Permafrost | place: Sweden: Stordalen...
CTCTGCCGCGTGGCCCGAAAGTCCATAGCGTTCGCCGATTTCTTTCCACGAAAAGCCCTCAATACGGCGAAAGGCAATTTCGCGGGTCAGGCGGTCGCAAACGGCCATTATTTCATCCAGGAGCAAGGCGGCTTCGGCGCGCGAGAGATCGCGCTGCGAAATCTGATCTTCGGCTTCCGCATCGAGGGATTCTTGCAGCATGGGTTCTTTTCGTCTTGTTTGGCTGACCAGCCGCATGTAGGTGCGGAACAAATAAGCAGCAAGATCCCGCACAGCAAATCCACTGTCCTGTTTCGTCCTGATCGCTTCTGAAACGGAGGCCGCTGCCTGCTCGAAGAGATTTATAGCAATGGCGGGGTCCCCGAGAAGTCTTTCGGCGTAAGAGACGGCTTTCGGTGCAATCTTGTTAGCAACGGACAAAACGGTGGGAAGGATTTCTCGGCCCGAGAGGTCAACCGAGTTGAGCAAGAATCGGGGACTGGATTTCGTTTCTCGCACTCGGGTCCATTGGCGTTGCCAATCTTGCCGTCGAGAACCCTGTTGACAGTTGGATGCGACCAGAAGGACGATGGTTGCAGGTAAATTACTGATTCTATAGTACTTTAGTACTATGGTGACTCTGTGTGGTCCCCTTGCGACCGACCTGGCGCGTGTCATCGTGAGAATGCGAAGAGGGCCTCGGCTTCTGTGAGCCGAGGCCCTCAAATGAAGGGTGCACTAGAAAGGGGAGGCACCTGTTGCTTGGGCGAATGCAGCCGTTGCGAAAATTAGCGACAAGGAAAATGCGACAGACGCGGGCCGGAGCCAGCGGAAGACGAATTTGTTGTGAAGGAATTTCTTCATTGCCGGCGAGTTCCTTTCGGATGATGCGGGTCGCCGTAAGTTCGAGCTACAGAGAGGCTCGATCTGGAAGTTCTTGTTGGGAGAACTCCGTGACTCAGCGTCTGGGCGTTTCGCGATTCTGGATTGCCCGGGAATCTAGTGCCCTGGCCACGCGACGCTTGAGCACGGTTGCCGCGCGAACGCGTCGTATTCGTCCGAAATGAGGCGCATTCATCGCGCGACCGCGAAAAGGGGAAGATCCTCTTCAACCGTAGGTAGCGTAACACGCGCGCCATGTTTCAGGGGATGACTGAGAGCATGAATCTCGACTTCCTGAAGCACATCCTCCCTTTCGATTCGTTTCGAGAGCCATCGTTTGGTCCAATAGTTGCCAATGGCCTCGGTGACCGCGATGGGTTTGATTCTCGGGAGAAGATACTTGGGCCGCTTAGTACGCCCCAAAAGAATGTCTCGAAAGTTTGATGCCAAACATATGCCGTAGATCAACCGCGGGTTGCCATGTAGCAAGAGGACGTCTGATGCAAAGCCCGCCTCAGTTAGTCCATCCCGAATCTTTCGGAGTCTTGGATTCACTCCCTCGCCAAAAATGCTGTTGACCCTTCGGCCGTTCTGGCTCTGCGCGAGAAGGACCTCAATCTCAGCAACGGTCGTGGCAGACAAGTGATACGAACCGTATCCCAAGGAACGGCCCAAGAGTTCATAGGACAACGAAGCATCAAAAGGCCCCCCGACTTCGGCGGCTGGAATTCGAATGCGATTGTATTGACTTGAGGAAACTCCATACAGACTCGTAGTGCCCAATAATACGAGGTGAGGTTTGCGGATCACGGGTCTTCCCGCCAAAGATGAGGCGATGATGCTAGAAGACCGACTATATTTTCTCTCATAGAACATGGCAATTTCTGGACTGGTCATTATCATAGACACAAGTTCCCCCCCTAATAGAGCGTTATACGGAGGGATGGCGCCGCATACCGTGATGTCGAGCATATCGATGCCAATGTGAATGGCCTTCATATGCTTGAGGACCACCTGAATTGCGTGTCTTCCTGCGCTGGTTTTGAGTGCAGCTACCAGTCCGTTCGCAGTTGGCGCTTTGAATCCGTTCTGGTGAAGTTTTAGTTTTGCAGCAAGTAGTCCGGCCAGGACGCGTGCGCGTTTGGCCCGGAACAGATACGTTTTCGCTTGGACTTCCCAGTCTTGTCCAGACTTCTTGTGCTGACGACTTTTCGGGTATTTGGCGTGCTGCAGACGAGCTTGGTCGGCTAACTTCGTGAGCTTCTCTACGAGGGCGGCGGTTGGCGCCCGCAGGTCGGAGCGATCAAAGATGCGCTCTTTGAGGAAGTCTCTGATATAGAGTCTCCTCGTTAAGTCTCGCAAGGACGTGTCAATCCACCGAGCCCATGTGGTCGTCGGGTGCTTCTCAAGTTGTTGAAGAAATATCTCGGGTGTCCAACCTATCCAATTATCGCGGGGCGTCAGTTGTACGACGGCGCTCCCAAGGGCCGCGATACCAATCACCGGATGGTCGGGCCTTCAGGTCTAGGATGTAGTGCGTCATCGAGAAATCTTGCGCACGGGTACTTGTTAGCGAGAAGACCGGTCCGCCTTTCTCCGTGGTTTCTTCGGAGAGTTCCTCGTGAGAAAATACTCGCCGAAAGATTGAGCCCGCAAAACGGGGGTCGGTTTCGATGACTGAATTTATGTTGTTGGCCACCCAATAGGCTTCAGAGGCAGAAGCTTTTGGATTCCCAAGACGACCTAGAATTTCCCCGAGCACTTCCCGAGCCGCTTCTGGAAATACGCCGTAGAGCTTTGCAATGATGGGGATAACTCTTGCAGCGGCTAGGCCGGTCAATTGTCGGCCTTGGTAGTCCGCGGCTTCGGCAGCGATCTTCCAAAGCGAATGCAAGAGGTCGATTGCGGCCGTTCCTACTCGAACGCACTGTTCCGAGGTGATGTCTATCTTAGCGCTGGCCTGTTCGAGGAGTGCGACCAATTCATTTACGGCTCTGAGCAGGAATTCGTAGAGAGGCAATAAAAGAGCGGGTTTCCGTCGTGGGGGGGGGGAGTTCAGCTAGGCTCTGCGGAATGCGCGACAACGAATTCACGACAATCCTGGGATGGCCGGGCTACCGAGTCTACCGGCACGAAATTGATGAAGCGGCCAAGACCTTGCGTTTATGGGTGCGGCGCAAGCAGGGGAACCGGAAACTGATCTGTTCGGGATGCGGACGAAAGTTTAGCGATGCGCATGACGGCAACGAGCGCGAGGTACGAGATTTGCCGTGGGGCGAGTATCGAACGACGGTGGTCATCGAAGTGTATCGGGTGTGCTGTCCGCAATGCGGGGTAAGGGTTGAGAAGGCGCCCCAGTTGCCGAGCAAAGCGCCGTTCAGTCAGCGCTTTGAAGAAGCCGTGGGGTTGGTGTGTGAAAGTGCCTCGGTGCGCCAGGTGGCCCGACAGTTTCAGTTGGCAGCCAGCACGGTGCGGGCGATCGACTTGCGGTACTTAGAGCGATGGAATACCACGCGTCGCAGATCACCGTTAGAGGAGATGGGGGTGGACGAGATTTATTTCGGTAAGCAGACGAAGTTCATCACGGTGGTGAGCAACTTAGAGACCGGTGAGCCCTTGTGGTTCGGGCAGGATCGCAAGCAAGAAACACTGGATGAGTTTTTCCGAACGCAGCTGAATGCCAGACAGCGGGAACGAATTGAGGCGGCATGCGTGGATATGTGGCGACCCTTCACCAATAGCATTGAACAATGGGCTCGGAACTGTCGGATCGTGTATGACAAATTCCACGTACTGCAGCATGCCAACAAAGCCATCGATGAAGTGCGCAGGGCGGAGTTCTTCCGCAAAGGGGGGCGCATGCGCGGTGTCGTGAAGGGCAAGCGCTGGCTGCTGCTGACGCGATGGATGAATCTAGACAGCCAGAAACGACAGCAGCTAAACGACCTGTTCGCCCTGAACCGGCGGGTGATGAAAGCCTATCTTCTCAAGGAGAGTTTGGAACGGTTGTGGACCTACCGCTATGAAGGAGCGATGCTGCGCTACTTGCAGAGCTGGATCGATGAACTGCGATGGCAACGGCTGGCGCCCTTTCACAAACTGGCCCAGATGTTGCTGGATCACCTCGACGGGATCCTGAACTACTGCCGCACCAAAGTACGTTTCGGTGTGGTGGAAGCCATCAACGGAAACATCAAGACTCTTCTTAGAAGGGGCCGCGGCTATAAGAATCTCGCCTATCTGCTGCTGAAGGCTCAGCGCATGGCGGTTACAAAGACCGAATTCATCGTTCTTCAGAAAGCAGCCTAAAATGCGGGCCTCTACGAATTCTTGTGCAGAGCCGTTTCTTCACGATCTTCTCCTGACGCCGCGTTGATATTGATTCTGTCCCGCAAGTGAATGTGTGTCCGAGACGGTGTATTGCTAAACCGCATCATATCGATGTCCTCTGGAGAGCCACGGGCTAGCTTCTCGATGCGACCGTAGCGACGACGCTTGGGTAGCTCACTATCTAGCGCATATCCTGCCTGCTCTGTCGCTGGGCGGCACCGGTCCCGCCCGAAACAATACAGAAATTATTGCCGTAGTCGTCTTGTTCGGATGAAGATCCCCAGATCAAGATGTCAGCGCCGGAAGTTCCATCGAATTGCCCGATTCCAACCATCAGTCCAGAGCCGCTCAGCTGTGTCTGACCAAACGTAAGAGCGCACGAATCGGTCGGAGTGATCTGATGAGACGTCCAGCTTTGGACGCCGTCGTGCGAGAAATTCCAGCCCCAGCCTGTAATGCTCAAAATGAAGTTCGGGAAGGACCCCGAAATATTCGAGTCAAGGTTCGAAGAGGGGAGGGCAATATCGGCACGTCCATCTCCGTCAAAATCCGCGACAACCAGCCCTGTCACCGTATTCGTTAACGAGACGGGCAACGGCTTCCATTCCGAAAATGGTAGGCTCCCGGGTGAATAACTGACCTGCCACCCCGTGTTTCCCACACTGAAAACGTCCGTGTGTCCGTCTCCGTCGAAATCACCGAAGCGAAGATCCTTCACGCGGAAGCTGGAGGTTTGAGCAAACGTAAATGGGCCGGAGCCCCCGGAGGAAACGTACCAGCTCGTCCCGTCTGAATAGAAAATATCGGCGCGTCGGTCTCCGGAGAAGTCGTCGACGAAGTTTCCCACCGCCAAATCTGCGATGGTCGCGCCGGATGGAAGAGTGTTGAGCACTTCCCAATCGGAAACGCCGCCCCAGGACACCATGAGGTTGTTTCCGTTGATGCCGACGACATCGGTACGGCCATCGCCATCAAAATCACCAAACAAAAGCGTCCCGACCATGTCCGTCTTGCCACTGTTGAGAAATCGCCATTCGGCATTTCCCTGTGGAGCGTAGTACCAGGCGGTCCCTGTTGCTAGGAACGTGTCCTGAACTCCATCACCGTCAAAATCGCCAACCGCGACCTGATTCGTAGGATTCGAGAAGCTGAACTGGTTCGGATCGGTCGAAACATTCATGTATTCAATGCGGTGACTCGCCGGATCCTGAAGGTTACTGTCCTTAAAGAGCAGCGAGTCATCTTCACTCTGAAGCGAAATATTGAAATGATAATCGGTATTGTGGCAAGGCTCGGCGCGTAATTGATAGTTCTGTCGATTCGTGCCGAGGAATGTGTTTTCGTAGATTTCGACGTAATCCCCACCAAGGATTCCGTAGCCGTTGCACGTTTCGCAAAGACCTGTTCCGGTGCCGAGCCCGTGCATGTCGAAGTCATGTTCATAGGTGTCGAAAGGTCCTGCTCCAGTCTGTAGGGGGGCCTCAGACAAGACTAGGTTGAACCAAGCACGATAGGCTGTGTGCGAGGTTCCGTATCCTGCGGCAATCGCATGGCGGTTATAGAGGAAGGTGTTGCTTTCAACTAGCGGAAATGCTCCCGAGTTCGACTCGACGCCGTATCCGGCGTCTTGCTCCCGATTGTGGTGAATGAAATTGCGTGTCACCACGACGTTTTGCGTTCGCGTGAATGGGTTATCGTTGGGATCGCAGACGGCGTTCGGGCCGTTTATGCTTGTATCGTCGTTTCCTGCCACTCTGACACCCTGCTCTGTAAAGCCCGATATGTCGTTATGATCGATGATTGAACGGAGGTATTGTTCCAGGGTGCCATCGTGCGCGAGGACACCTATGGATCCTGTCTGATTTTGATCGGAACTCCTGCTCGAGCCCTGCAGTCGCAGCCCCGTGATGCGGACATCATTGCCTTTGATTTCGAGCATCGAGTCATTGGGAACATTAGGGGTTGAACTGTAATCGTCGCACGCAACCTCTTTGTGCAGACATGGACCATAAAGCGTACCGCGCCGATCCCCGCGGATTGTCACCCCGGATTGGTATTGAGCTATCTGAAGAGGTTCCACTCCAGAGAGATCAATAGAAGCGCCTGCGTAGACCTTAAGGACTGTTCCCGGGCCGGCGGGAGACGGCGTTCCACCAGGAAAGCATGGATTCGGTGGCGCATTCGCGGGAGTAAAAAGCGGAATGTACCTCAAAAGCTTGCAGAGTGGCGTCTCGGGATCTCCCGGATATCCCACCCGCACGAATCCGCTTGTTGGGTCTTTATCCGAACCGTCGATCGCGTTAAAGTCCCAGAACTCCGCATCCGCCAGATTGCGGGAACCCACAATGAGTTGCGTGTGGTTGAGGTTCACTGCGTTTGGCAACTGAACCACCAGGTTGCGATTCGTCGTTACGATGATGCTGTCGCCATCTAGATCGAAATATTGGCTCGCCGCCAGCGTCGTCGCCGCGTTTATGAGAACCTGCAATTGCAGACCGAACGGCACAGGAGGCGGCCCCGTTGTGGCCGCTGGAGTACCCGTGCTGGTCAAGATTCCAGTCTGTCCAGCGAACGCAGGACTGTTCGAATTCGGCGCTACACTGGCCGCACTCAGGATAGGTGGCGTACCGGATGACCCGCCCGAGGTTGAGCCAGCATACGAAATAACGAAATTCCCGGCATGCAACAACACATCATGGTTGGAGTTAACCTCCTGCACCAGAACCTGCTGCTCCGCCGATCCGTTGCAGTTGCTGATGTACACCGGAGCGCCGGCGACCAGCGGCGGCGGCCCGAAGTCCAAACATTTCCCTTCGTAATTCCGGATCGAGAATATCGAGGTCGAGATATTTACGGTGGTCTGCACTGTCGCTTTGTTTCCTGCGCGATCGGTGGCCGTTCCCGTGACAATCTGTCCGAGACCCTGCGTGACCACTCCCACAGGCGAAGTGCACGAAGCGATTCCGCTCAGCGAATCCAAGCAACTGAAACTCACCGTGACCGCTGAAGTATTCCATCCCAATGGATTCGGCGGTGGATTAATCACTCCGGAAATCACCGGCGGTGTCTTGTCCAGGTTCACGATTACGGAAGTGCTCGCCTTGTTTCCGGCATTGTCCGTAACGGTTCCGGATATCACTTGGTGCGCACCTTCATTTGATACCAGCACCGGAAGAGGGCAGGATGCAACTCCACTCGTCTTATCCGAGCAGGTAAAACTCACCGTCACATCGGAGTTATTCCAACCAACTGAATTGGGAGCCGGACTAACGGTTCCCGTGATTGACGGCGGACCAATGTCCACGCCGACGATGTCGAGCGCGAGTCCACTCCCCGCTGCCCCACGCAAATTAATTGTGAGTTGATTCGTCGAGAGTAGGCGGACCGGAATTACCAGAACGGGAATCAGAGGGTTGAGCGCGAGCGGGCCTACGACCTGGGTACTGTTTAGCGTGATCGTGCCGGTGGTTCTTGCGAATTGGCCACTGAGTCCGCCGTTCTTGATTTCGAGGGCGTATATGGCATTTGGATTCATGACCCTGAAAGTTGCGGTCGTCTCCGTTACGGTTCCCGGGCCGCGCACGTAGGTCACCGGCCCAAAGGGAGTCCACGTGCCCGCAGCACGCCCCACGGACGGACACAGCACGATGAACACTGAGAGGAGAACAAAACTGGCGACGGGTTTGATCGACAGCGTTGTTGGTCTCCTGACTGATGTGGGCGGTTCTCTGAGTGGGCCAGCAGGCAACTGTCGAAGGAATCCGAATGTCTGTTTTGCAATGACAGACTTTTTGGAATCGCTGCCAGTGAATTCCATCGCATCACCTCTCGGGAAAGTGTCTGAATAGAATTTCCGATTCACGACTCGCATGGTTTAGTTGTGAATCGATAAAGACGAAGGGGACATGGCGCATTCTAAAGATAAATGTGCAAATAACAATGGTCCTAAAAGGACCAAGGTGTGGTTTGTTAATGGAAGGAGCTTTTCCGTGTCCATACATTACCGTCCGATGGAACCAAAGCATGTTCGGGAATGTACCGAGATCAGAGCGGAGCATCCGGTTATCGGGCGAGATGATGTCGGTCGCTTGCTGATGAGGTGCTGCCTTGGATGTTGCGGGCGCCACCGGCTTAACGGTTGCTGCCACGACTCCAGTTCGGGAACAGTCGCCCATGGAACAGATTTGCGCTCCGGCGACCCCTGCAATCAAAATTCTTGAAATTGAAAACCGGGCAAGCGCCCGCTCTTTTCATTTGTGGGGCCTCAATCGTTCGTGATTCATTTGGGGCAATTGCAATTGAAACTTTAAGATCGCAGGGATGAAGCTGCTGTGCCTTGCCGCAGAAGTTTCAGATCGACCGGGCGCAGCTCTTCGGGATGCTTGCGAAGGTAAGCGACAAGGTGACGCTTTTTTTCTTTTCCGCGCCGGATCGTCTCCGTGTCCGCGCGCGAATGATCTGAAGTGAATCCCGGCAAATGGTCGGTCACTCTGCGATATACGGAGAGCCACATTTTCTTAACGGTGGGCACCGAAAGTTTCAATGTCTGAGAAAGTTCGTGATCCGTTTCGCCGTCAAGCGCCATCAGCAGCATGCGCTGTTCGCTTCGGCTGAAGCCGCATTTTGGAGGGCGATAGTCAAAAAGCTCGCCAACCTGGGAGGAGTCCCAGGCACCGATCCGCGCAAATTCGTCGTCTCGCGCGACACCGACCAGGTGAGGCTTTCCGATGATTTCTTTTGGGTCCTTTCTGAAGTTTGTTTCGTAGCGGCGCGACAAAGGGTTCCATAACATGCCGCCCGTTTGCAGCGTCCATCGAAAGCGTTCCACGCTCTCGATCTGAGGGGAGATAACTTCTTTCAAGAGAAAACCACGATGCACTTCGACGAATCCATCAATAACTAGGCGCGACAATTCTTGATCCGTCTCGAATCCCGGACGGATACAACCTTCCCAGGTAAGCAGATTCAGCCCGCCACGCGAGTTGTCCTCCCGTAGTTGACGATCGGAAAGGATGGGAGAATTCCGACCCAATGTTCGCTTCATGAGCTCGGGTCCGGTCCAAAAAACGGGCTTCGCCTTCAGCTCACGTAGGAACTCGTCATTCACATATACAGTCACGCCAATACCGCAAATCGGCGAACGAGGCCCTCCGGCGTGAAAGACGTTTGCGTTCTTCGCTTCGCACCGAAGCAAACGCAGCCAAGCCGCGCACAAATCACCGATCCGATTTCCATATCGCGGACCGATCACCGGATGTGACGCGATGATATCCACGCATTCCGGAACATCTTTTGGCGTCATCGGACGATAGCGTATGGACATGCGAGCACTCGCCCCCAGAACCTGCAGGAATGGCTTGGAATTATGGTCCTTTTAGGACCATTGCTAATAACACACAAATCAATAAAATATCGGTCGGCCAAGAAGTCAAAATGGAAATTCACGTTTACAAACTCTCATTGGGAAACAGCAGTTGATGACATCAGAGTAACAGGGGGAGCGTGTATGAGTCCATCAAAGTCAACCAAAACATCGAAGGGCGTGTGGTCAGGACTGGCGATGCTGATTCTTCTCAGTGCTTCCCCTGCTTTCGGCAGCACCTTCACGGTAACGAACGCCAACGACAGCGGCGCCGGTTCGCTCCGAGAGGCCATTGCCAATGCATCGAACAGCGATACGATTAATTTTAGCCTAACCTATCCTGCCACGATCACGGTTATCACGCCGCTGACGCTCGGGCCAAGCCTGACCATTACTGGACCGGGCGCGTCCAATCTGGCGATCAGTGGGGGAAACTCTGTCGTGGTTTTTGTAATTAACGCAGGGGCCATTGAAAGCATCTCCGGGGTAACCATCACGCAGGGAAGTTCCCTCTTGGGCGGCGGCATCTCCAACGCTGGCACGCTGACCCTGACCAACTGCGCCGTGTCGAATAACGCTGAAGGCACGCAATTGGGCGGCGGCATCTTCAACAGCGGCACGCTCACCTTGATCGGCACCACCGTCGAGAACAACGTCGCCGGCTATGGCACGTTCGTTTCTGGCGAGACTGGCTTGGGCGGCGGCATCTACAACTATGGCGAGACTGGTGGCGGAACGCTGACCCTGACCAACAGC
>Ga0182024_10025980_pt1 | contig 10308 bp, 10 predicted proteins | sample P32metaG_FD_120480 | JGI IMG/M metagenome (GOLD analysis project Ga0182024, IMG submission 120480) | Permafrost microbial communities from Stordalen Mire, Sweden - P3-2 metaG (Illumina Assembly) | ecosystem: Environmental > Terrestrial > Soil > Wetlands > Permafrost | place: Sweden: Stordalen...
CGAATTCAAGATCACAAAGAGCGCCAACGGCGAAGTCACCCGCAGCTGCAACAGCCCGATCACCAAAACCGGCTGTGCCGGTGGCGAAAAGGCCAGCTGGTGATGCGCCGGCGGAGCCTGCCGGGGCGGCACTAGCCTCTGGTCCGGTCGGTAGCGTACGCGCCCGTCGGCCACCAAATCGAACGCAGTCGCCGGCTGTTGTGCCTGGTTAGGGTCCAAATGCCGCTCAGCCTTCCTCATCGCCGCGCGCTCGCGCTCCTCTGGGGATCGCTGCTGCTCTGCGCCCTGGCCGCGACCGCCGGCGCACCGGCCGCGGACGCGCATGCAGCCCCGTCCGCCTCGGCGCGGCCGGCGGGCTCCTCGGGCGGGGCCGTCGCGCCCGGCTCGGCGAAGAGCCCCGGGCAGAAGAGCAGCAGCCCCGCCCTGCGCGGCGATCCCAAGCGCGCGCTCGTCGCATTCCAGGCGATGCAGAAGGCCTACTACATCAAGGGCACGGGCCTGTATACCGGCGAACCGTACTCCTACCTGTGGCCTTTCTCCCAGGCGCTCGCGGCCACGGTGAGCATGGCCGCGATCCCCCATCTGGGGGTCTCGCTCACGCGCGAACTGCACGCGCGCCTCGTCGGCCTCCACAACTACCTGGACAGCTCCAATTCGGGGGCGCCGGAAGGGACCTTCGCGAGCACGCTTCCGGCCTTCGACGGAGAGGTGGCGCGTCCCCTCGGGCCGGGCGGCGCCAAGTACTACGACGACAACGACTGGCTCGGCATCGAGCTGGTGCGCCTGTACGAGCTCAGCCGGAGCCCCTCGCTGCTGGCGGGCGCGGAGACGATCATGGCCTTCGAGATGGCCGGCTGGCAGACGAGCCCGGAACTCGGCTGCGCGGGCGGGCTGCCGTTCTCGAACACCGCCGAAAACAGCCAGCGCAACACCGTCTCGACCGCCCCCGCCGCGGAGCTCGGCGTGCAGCTGTACCGGATCACCCGCAACGTCTCCTACCTGCAGTTCGCGGCGATGGCCTACGAATGGGTGCGCCAGTGCCTGCTTCAGCCGAGCGGCCTGTACGCCGACCACGTCAACCGCGAGGGCGTGGTCGAACCGCAGCTGTGGAGCTACAACCAGGGGACGATGATCGGCGCAGGCACGCTGCTCTACCTCACAACCCGCAACGGCGCCTACCTCAATCAGGCCCGCCAGACCGCCGCCGCCGCGCTGTCCTACTTCACCCCGGAAAGGCTCGGCTCGGAGATCCCCTTCTTCCCGTCGATCTACTTCCGCAACCTGCTCTACCTCGACTCGATCACCCACGAACAGCCCGGCCCGAAGATCGCACAGGCCTATGTGGACTACGCCTGGCAGCACCTGCGCCTGAGGAGCGATCTGTTCGTCTCGGGCTCACCGCCGTCCGCCCAGCTGCTCGTGCAGGCGGCCATCGTGCAGATCTACGCGCTGCTGTCCTCGCCGGCGAAGAGCTATTTCTGAGCGCCATGTGGCGGACATCCCTCGTCGCTAGACTCGCGGCGAATGGTCCAATCCGAGGATGAGCTGTTTGGCGATGAGCACGTTCGGGTCTACCGAGAGACCAACGGCGAGCGGGGCTATCACTGGCGCGGAGCGACGATCCTGCTGCTGAGCACGGGCGGGCGGAGATCGGGCGAGCCGAGGACGACGCCCCTGATCCACCGCACCGACGGCGATCGGTGGGTGGTGGTGGCCTCGAAGGGCGGCGCGCCGGCGAATCCGGGCTGGTTTGAGAACCTGATGGCCGAACCGCAGGCCGCGATCCAGGTTCAGGGCGAGGAGGTGCCGGTGCGGGCAGCCGTTGCCGAGGGCGAGGAGCGCGCTCGCCTATGGTCGGAGATGGCCGAGGTGTGGCCGGCCTACGACGACTACCAGGCCAGGACCGACCGCGAGATCCCGGTCGTGGTGCTCTCGCGCCGCTGACAGCGCCGTCGCAAATGGCTGACCTGGAGACGATGACCTACGAGGTGACCGGACGCGTCGCCCGGATCACGCTCGACCGTCCCGAGCGCGGGAACGGGATCACCCGCGGCCTGGTCACCGAGCTCGAGGGCTGCGTGGAGCGGGCCGATCTCGACCCCGCGGTGCACGTGGTGACACTCGCCGGGAACGGCAAGGGCTTCTGCGGAGGCTATGACCTCGTGGAGTCCGCCGAGGGTCAGGGACGCATGGGCGGGGAGGGCGGGCCGGCGCCCGCCGGCTCGCCGCTTGACCCGGCGGTGACGGCGGCCAATCATGACCCGGCCGGCACGTGGGACCCGATGGTCGACTACGCGATGATGTCGCGGAACGTGCGCGCCTTCATGTCGCTGTTTCACTGCTCCAAGCCGGTGGTCTGCAAGGTGCACGGCTTCTGCGTGGCGGGTGGCACCGACATGGCGCTGTGCAGCGACCTTCTGATGATCGCCGCCGACGCGAAGATCGGCTATCCGCCCGCCCGCGTGTGGGGCTCGCCGACCACGTCGATGTGGGCCTACAGGCTGGGTCCCCAGCGGGCCAAGCGGCTGCTGTTCACCGGCGACTCGCTGTCCGGCGCCGAGGCGCTCGAGTGGGGCCTCGCGATTGAGGCGCCGGCCCATCCGGACCTCGATGAGCGCACCGAGATCCTGCTGGAGCGGATCGCGCGCAACCCGCTCAATCAGCTGCAGATGATGAAGCTGCTCGTCAACCAGTCTCTGCACGCACAGGGCCTTCAGCAGACCCAGATCCTGGGCACCGTGTTCGACGGGATCACGCGGCATACGAGCGAGGGCTATGCCTTCCAGCAGCGCGCCGCGCAGGCCGGCTTCAAACAGGCGGTGCGCGAGCGCGACGAGCCCTTCGGCGACTCCGGCCCCTCCACGTTCAAAGGCTGACGGACCCCTAAACGGCCGTCAGGCTCGTGTGGTGCTCGCCGGCCGAGCCGTGATGGGGGGAGTCCAGGCGGCAGAAGGCCTCGACGACCCCCGGGTCGAACTGGGTGCCGGCATGACTCCGGAGCTCCGCGAGTGCCGTGGCCACGTCCGTCGGTCCTCTGTAGGGCCGCTCGGATGTCATCGCGTCGAACGCGTCGCAGACGGCGATGATGCGTGAGCCGATCGGGATGGCCGGGCCAGAGAGCCCGTCCGGGTAGCCCCGTCCGTCGATCCGCTCGTGGCTTGATCGGATCAGCTCAGCCGTGCTCGCGAGGGCGGGTGCAACGGTCACGATGCGCTCGCCGATGAGGGGGTGGCGGCGCATGAACTCCGACTCCCGCTCATCGAGCGGGCCCGGCTTATCGAGGATCGCGGCCGGGATGGCGGTCTTGCCGACGTCATGGAGCCTGCCGGCAAGACGCACGCGCCAAACCTCGTGCTCGGGCTCGCCGAGCGCTTCGGCCACTGCGCCCGCGAGGTCTGAGACGCGCTCGACGTGCTCGTCAAGGCACACGTTCTGCTCGGTGATCACCTGCAGCAGTGCGTCGGTCACCTGCCGGCTCGCCGAGGAGCGAGTCGCCTTGTTGGCATACATGCGCTCATCCGCAAGAGCCAGCGCCTGCGTCTCGGTCGCCGCTTCGGAGGGTATCCACACGGCGCCGTGGGAGCAGCCGATATGCCACCCCTCGCCGCTTGCCTGCAACGAGCGGATCGCGTCGTCGAGGAGCCGCTCGGCGGCATCGGGGCTGCAGTGGGCCAGCATGCAGAACTCATCGCCGCCCATCTTCGCCATGCTCGCCCTGCGGATTCGGCGTTCGTTCCCTACCTGCGCTTCGGCGAGGCGCTGCTCACACAGCTGCAGCTCGACCCTGAGCTGCGGGAGCTCGCGATCCTGCTCGTCGCCGCGCGCACCGGTGCCGAGTACGAGTGGTTCCAGCACGTCGGCATCGCCAGGGCAATCGGCGTCGATGACGAGCGGATATCGGCCGTCGAGGGCGGCGAGCTCGATGCACCGTGCTTCGACTCCGACGCTCGGGTGATGCTTCGCTTCGCCTCGGAGGTGCTCGACGGGCCACGTGCCGAGGAGGAGACCTTCACGGCGCTCAGCGAGCGCTTCCCTGCCCGCGAGATCGTGGAGCTCCTGCTCGTGATCGGCAGCTATCAGATGCTCGCGCGCGCCATGACCACGCTCGACATAGACATCGATGAGGCCGTCGGCGGAGCGGTCCTCCAGCGCAGGCCCAGGCGCACCCGAGACCCCTCCTAGGTGTCGTGCGGGTGCGCCGGCAGTGTAGAATGCGCGCAAATCGAGGGTAGAGCCACGGCTCCGAGCACTACACGTCGCGGGGGAGGCAGGCCGAAGAGCAAACGCCACTAGGCCTCGCGCGCCAGTCGCTCACCGGGGATCAGCACCCGTCCACATCCAGGAGAGGGGACGACAAGATGTCATCTACGCGCCGGTATCGAACCAGGTCGCGCGACAGGTTTGCACGAGCGAGCCACATGGCCGCAATCGCTCTGGTGGTCACCGCGTTTGGCGCGTTCGCCAGCGTGGCGGCCGCGAACGGAGGCGGAGGCCAGGTGAACATCGTTCGCCAAGGCGCCGCCCCCAGCAAGGTTCCCGCAAACACGCACTACTTCAAAACGATTCAGGCTGCGGTCAACGCTTCGAAATCAGGTGACTGGGTGCTCATCGAACCGGGCATCTACTACGAAGAAGTCAAGGTCACCAGCGCGCAGTCGGGGATCTGGATCAGGGGCATGAACCGCAACAAGGTGATCATCGACGGCCAGGGCAAAGTGGGCAATGGCCTCGAAATCTACAAGGCCAGCAACGTCTGGGTCGAAAACCTGACCGTTCGCAACTTCGAGTTCGGAAAAACGGGCTGCCTGGTCGAAGAGTGCGGTAACGACATCTGGTGGAACGGCGGTTCGGGGTCCAAAAAAATCGGCGCGCACGGGTGGTACGGAAGCTATCTGACGGCGTACGACACCGGAACGACGGGCGGCTACGGGATCTTCACCGACAACGAGACCGAAGGCTCCTGGGAAAACATCTACGCCTCGGGCTTCGCCGACTCCGGAATCTACATCGGCGCGTGCCAGGAATGTAATGCGCGGGTCAGCGGAGCGATTATGGAAAACAACGCCCTCGGCTACTCGGGCTCGAACGCGGGCGGCAAGCTGCTGCTTGAAAACTCGATCTACCGACACAACACGGTGGGCATCGCGCCGAACTCCGAAAACCCTGGCGACGGACCACCGCCGCAGGACGGTGAATGCGGCCGGCCTAACATCGAAAACCCAACCCCCACAAACCCAAACCCCACACCGATCATCAAAACGACCAACATCCCGCGGTGCACGATCATCCGCAACAACATCATCACCGAAAACAACAACCTGACGGCGCCGGTAAACGGATCGACGGGTGTGGCGCCGTGGGGCGCGGGCGTCGAGCTCCCTGGCGACTATGCCGACCTCATCGAATCGAACATAATCGCCAACAACCCGACGGACGGGGTGATGGCCTTTGAGTACCCGAACCCGTTCACTCCGGAAAACGGCTTTGCCGGCACGCTGTTCTTCCAGCTGGCCGGGAACAGGGTCAGCAACAACGTGTTCGTCCACAACGGCAGCAGGGGCGGCGCATTCACCGGTGACGTGATGCTCGCCGGCGGGTTCAGCGAAATCGAACTGTTCAAAGAGCTCGGGTATCCGGAATCGCACTCGGTGAACAACTGCGTCAGCAACAACCTGTTCACCGGCGCGACGTTCCCGGCCAAGATCGAGGGAACCTGGGGTTGCCAGAACAAGACCACCCCGAGCCCGGGTGGTGGCGAAGCGGCGGTCGATTATCTCGTCGGCCTGCAGATCGAAGCCGACACAATCAGGGCGGAAACACCGCCCGTCGGACAGCCTGCTCCGCCGCCGCAGCAGAGCATGCCCAACCCGTGCCAGGGGGTGCCCAAGAACCCGTTGTGTTCGTGAGGAGCTAGCCGGCGGCCGCGAGGCCGCAGGCGATGGACACCGCCGCTCCACGCGAACGGAGCGGCGGTGAGCCATGCAGCGGCGGCTAGGATGCCTGGGCGACCGAGCGCTCGCGCAAGGCGGCGCCGAGGTGCCGGGAGAGAAAGTGCAGCTGGTCGGCGATGGCCCGCTCGAACGGCGGGCCGGTGTAGATGTCGAAGTGGCCGATGGGGTAGGTGCGCACCTCGGCGCGGCCGGTCGCCCGCCAGGCGGCGTCCTGGGCTGCCTTGACCGGGGCGATGGCGTCGCGGTCGGCGATCTGCACGAGCATCGGGCAGGGGAGGCGATCGGCCTGCAGCCCGGGTCGGTAGGAGCCTGTCCTGAGAAGGATTCGCGCGGCGACCTCGTTGCGCCAGGAGGGACCCGCGAGCGCGAGGTAGCCGGGCTCGGCGTCCGGCGTGGTCATCGCGCCGACGCTGCCCGGCGGACCCACCACGGCGATCATCGCGGGCGGGCGCCCGTACAGCGAGCCGGCAAGGTCGCGCAGGCCGGCGAGCACGAGCCTCGAGAGCATGCCGACGCCGGCGTAGCGCACGGCGTTGAGCAGCGTCGCCGTGCCATCCATGCCGGGCACCTGTGAGATGACCGCCGCCACGCGGCCGTCGGCGACTGCCACCGGCACGACGTGCCCTCCGGAGTAGGAGGACCCCCAAGCCACGATGCGGTCGGGATCGACGCCCGGCAGCGAGCGGGCGAAGGCGATCGCGGCGGCGTAGTCCTCGAGCTGGCGTGGGATCGACATCAGCTGGCGGGGATCGCCGTCGCTCGCGCCGAAGTGGCGATAGTCGAACGCGAGCGCGTCCAGGCCGGCGGCGGCGAAGCGCTCCGCGTAGGGCAGAAGCCCCGAATCGACTGTACCGGCGAAGCCGTGGGCGAGCACGACACAGGGACGCCTGCCGTCCTCGCCCGCGAACGCGTCGCCGGCCTCGGCCGGGAGGTGGACTCCCGAGCAGCGCACTCCGCCGCTGTCGAAGGAGACCTCGCTCATGCGGGCAGCTCTGAGGTTTCCAGAGCCGCCGCGCGCCCAGCCGTGGAGCGGGCGGTGGGTGCGCCGGCGCGTGCCCGGGCCTGGCCGGCCGGGATCGAGCGCGTGTTGAGCTCGCGCTGAAAGGCATACCACTCGAGCTGCATGGTGTGCCGGGGCTTGTTGATGAAGTGAGCCGTGTGGAACGCCTCGTCGCGCCGGATCTCCGCCTTCATCTCGTCCCTGTCCGGCGGGGCCCAGTCGCCACTGAGCCAGCGGGCCGCGAGCTTCGACTGAAGCTCGGAGAACGGGAAGATCGTGGGAATCGGCTGACCAAGCCCGATGAACGCGAGGTCATCGAGGCCCGGCTTGAGCATCCGCTTGAATAGCGGCAGCACGTTTTCCGGCGCCGCCAGCAGGTGCGGATCGAAGAACGGGAAGCTCACGTTGTAGCCGGTTGCGTACACGATCGCGTCGACGCGCTCCACGGTCCCGTCGGCGAACCGCACGCGGTCGCCGAGCAGCTCCTCGACGTCGCCCTTACCCACCGCGTCGCCCGCGCCGAGGCGCCCGAGCAGCTCGCTGGAGACGGTGGGGTGCGCGTCGAGGAAGTTGTGGTTGGGAGTGGGCAGCCCGAAGTCCTCCATGCGCCCGGAGAAGATGCGCGGCAGCAGCCGGCTGACCCGCCGCTGCAGGCCGGTCGGCAGCCGCGGGTTCGTCTTTACGACCTGGTCGGCCGGCTTGCCGAAGATGTACTTGGGAACGACATAGGCACCGGAGCGCGTCGACAGAAAGACGGTGTCTGACACCGTCTTGCGCGCAAGCTCAGAGACGATGTCAACGGCGCTGTTGCCGATCCCGACGACGAGCACGCGCTTGCCATAGAGGTCGAGCGGGGTGCTCGGGTCTATGTAGTCGTGGGAGTGGATCTGCGGCCCGTCGAAGCTGCCGGGGAAGTCCGGGTAACGCGGATCCCAGTGGTGCCCGTTACAGACGAGCAGCGCATCGAAGCTCTCACGGCCGCCGTCGTCGAGCGTGATGTTCCAGCCGCCGCCGGGCCCGCGCTCGGCATGCTGAACGCGGGTGTTGAAGCGGATCCGCTCGCGCAGCGCGAACGCGTCGGCGTAATCGCGCAGCCACTCGAAGATGTGGGTGTGGTGCGGGTAGTCGGGATAGCGATCGGGCATCGGAAAGTCGCGGAAGGAGATCGAGGGCTTGGAGATGTCGATGTGCAGTGACCGATACGCAGAGGAGACCCCGTTGGGGTTCTGGAAGTACCAGTTGCCGCCCACCTCGTCAGATGCCTCGAAGCAGGTGTAGGGCACGCCGAAGTCCCCAAGCGCCTTGCCCGCGGTGAGCCCGCTGACGCCGGCTCCGATCACGCACACCGATGGAAGCTCGCCCATGCTCCAGATCCTAACGTCACGGCCGCGCCGGGCGCCCGCGCTTCAGTGCGCGACCCGCTGGCGTTTCGTTCGATCCGTCCTTTCGCAGGGGGCTCGAAGACGGATCAGTCGACGCCCGGCCGGGGTCGCCGCCGCTGGGAGATCGTGTCCGTTGCGCGTCCATCTCGGCCGGCCGGCCTAAAGGCACCGCGCCGGGCTGTCGAAACAGCAACAAAGCTGCCATTCGAAGCATCACCGAACCCCGAACACTCTCCAGTTCGAGGTCTTAGCCCTGGAGGACCCGAATGAGATCTTTCTTTATCAGCGACAACACAGCGGTCGAAGATACGACCGACGGCGATCTTGCCATCGTGGCCATGGGCGGCGAGCTTGACTACGAGGCCAGTCCACAGCTGCGGGCGCGTCTCGTCGGCGCCATCAAGGCCGGGGGACGACGCCTGGTGCTCGACCTCTCGGACGTCACGTTCATCGACTCGACGGCGATCGGCGTGCTTGCCGGCACCGTCGCCAGGCTCGACGAAGCCGGCGGCGGCTCATTGGCGGTCGTGTCCACGAACGACAAGGTCCTGCAGATCTTCGAGATCACCGGCCTCGACGGCGTGATCAGCCTGCACAGCTCCCGCGAGGAGGCAGTCTCGGCGTTTTCCCTGGCTGGTTGACATGCAGACATCGCGCGAGAATGGCGCCGGAAGCCGGACTGAAAGCGAGCTGCGGCTCCCGGCCGAGCGCTCGCAACTGGGCGCGGCCCGCAAGTATGTCGCGGATGTGGCGGCGGAGTTCGGGTTCGATCCCAACACATGCTTTGAGTTCGTGTTTGCCGTCAACGAGGCGGTGACGAACGCCATTCGCCACGGCGCCTCTGATGAGAACGGGCAGATCCAGCTGAGCATCGTCGCCGACGCCGAGCGCCTGACCTTCTCGGTTCGCGACCGGGGGACGTTCGTTATGCCGGTGCTGGACGGCTCGATGAGCGCCGAGCACGGGCGTGGACTGGCCCTCATGGCCAGCCTGGTGGATGAGGTCCAGCTCGAGATCGAGCCCGGCGGCACCACCGTTCGACTTTCGAAGGCACGCACATGACCGTGCGCGCCGTGGGCCAACGCCGCGGCTGACGATGGCACCGTTGCGATCCAGCGCGATGGGCGCGGCCATGAGGATCCTGGCGATCGGCGTCTGCGCGATACCGCTCGCGGCGGGACACGCCGATGCCGCTTTCCAGGGCAGGCCATCACCGCGAGGCCAGTTCGCGCCCCGCGGCAGAGACGGCCAACCGCCCCCGCAGCAGCCTTCGCCGCAGGGTCAGCCGCCGCCCAACGCCCAGCCTTCGCCTCAGGGTGGAGCCGGCGGCGGCCAGTCGTTTACTCCCGACCGGGGCGCCAGCGGGGGCCGATCGCCGGGGCGGGGCTCCTCACAGGACGGATCGCCACGCCAGGGCGGGCGCGGGCACGGTCGCCGCGACTCGAGCGAACAGGGCTCACAGCAGGTGTCCTCCCCGCAAACACAGAGCACGGGCGCATCCGGCAATGCGTCGGTTGCGGGCCCCGCGTCGAACGCGCGCGCCGGCAGTCGTCACGACGCCGGCAACCGCGGCGCGGGCGGACAGACCGCATCCACGGGCTCCTCGCGCCATGGGTCGGGCAAATCGAAAAGCTCGCCCGGCACCGGCGCCTCGCAGGGTGCCACGAGCAAATCGAGCACGTCGAGCAAATCGAGCACGTCGAGCTCGTCGAGCACCCCACCCGCGCCCAGCGCCTCCCCGACGGTCGCGGCCGCCGCCGCGCCCTCCTCGACACCTGCGGTGCATACCCCAACGACCTCGACCAGCGCCGGTCAAAAGGCTCGGCGTACCGGCGGGCTCGGTCGCCCGGCCGCGGGCGGCACGAAAGCGGCGACGCACCGCGCGACGCACCGCAGCGCCCCTGCGAGCGCCGGGCGCGGAGTGGCCGGCGTCGCCGTGGCGCTGGGCGCGGCACCCGCGGCCTTCAGGCGGACC
>Ga0182024_10025981_pt1 | contig 10308 bp, 8 predicted proteins | sample P32metaG_FD_120480 | JGI IMG/M metagenome (GOLD analysis project Ga0182024, IMG submission 120480) | Permafrost microbial communities from Stordalen Mire, Sweden - P3-2 metaG (Illumina Assembly) | ecosystem: Environmental > Terrestrial > Soil > Wetlands > Permafrost | place: Sweden: Stordalen...
CTACAGCAACTTGAAATTTTCCAAAGCCGCGCGCGTTTTCTCCGGCGTCTCCTGCAAAACTGCGCGCCAGCCGCGCGCCTTGCCGGCTTCGATGTTTTCCAGCCGGTCGTCAATATAGACCAAATCCGAGCCGCGCCTGCCGCACATCTGCTCCATCGCCGCGTAGATTTCCGGCTGCGGCTTCATCGCGCCCACTTCGTAGGAAAAAATGTAGCCGTCGAAATGCTGGAAGAACGGGAAATTGTGGCGGACGTGCTCGATGGCAAGGTCGTTGGTGTTGGAAAAGATATAAGTCTGGAATCCGCGCCGACGCACTTCCTCGTGCAGATCAACCATCGGTTCCATGGGCACGAAAATGTCCGCGAAATCATCGGCAAATTCTTCGAGTGTGCCGGTGAAGCCGGTGGCCTGCCGCATCTCGTCGAAGAATTGTTGCCGCGTGAGCAGGCCGCTTTCATATCGCACTAGGATGGACGAGCTGCCGAGAAAATGCTGGAGGTCGGGAAGCTGTTTGGTGCTGCGGGCGGCGACCTTGCGCGCGGCGACCGAATAATCGAAATCCACGAGGACTTTTCCAAGATCGAAGATGATGGCTGGTTTCATGACATTTCCCTGCGGCCTTCCAGCGCGCGGCTCAGCGTGAGTTCGTCGGCGAATTCCAGACCGCTGCCGGCGGGCAGGCCGAAGCCGATGCGCGAGATTTTCAGCCCGGCGCGCGCGAGCCTCTTCGCGAGATAATTGCTCGTGGCATCCCCTTCCACGTCCGTGCCGAGCGCAATGATGATTTCCCTGACGGGTTCGTGCGCCAGGCGCTTTTCCAATCCGCCGATGCTCAAATCCTCCGGCTCCACGCCGTCGAGCGGGGAGATTTTTCCGCCGAGAACGTGGAACTTGCCGCGAAAGGTGTTGGATTTTTCAACGCTCAAGATGTCCACCGCGCGTTCGACCACACAGACGAGCGATGAATCGCGCCGCGAATCTTCGCAGATCGGGCAAGGCGATTTTTCCGTGAGCGCGCCGCAGATTTCGCAAAATTTTATTTTCTCGCGCGCGTGAACCATCGTGTCGGCCAGTTGCTTCACCGCGCCGGAATCGGCCTGGACAAGATGCAGCGCAATGCGCTCGGCGGAACGCGGCCCCACGCCGGGCAGCTTGGAGAGCGCGGCGATGAGTTGCGTGATGGAATCGGGAAGCATAAGGCAAATGAAGAATTATGAATGAAGAATGAAGAAACAAAAGCAACGGTGTCTGCGCGGATAATTCTTCATTCTGCCTTCTTCATTCTTCATTTCCGTTCACATGCCCGGCAGGCTCAAGCCCGCCGTGATTTTGCCCATTTCGGAATTGGAAATTTCCTTCGCCTGGCCCAGCGCCTGGTTCGCCGCCGTCAAAATCATGTCCTCAAGCAGTTGCGCGTCGGATGGGTTCAACGCCTGCGGATCAATCTTGATCGAGGCAATCGAGCCGTCGCATTTCGCGGTGACTTTGACCGCGCCGCCGCCGCTGGTGGCTTCGACCGTGCGTGCCGCGAGCTGTGCCTGGACGGTTTCCATTTGCTGCTGCATTCGTGCAGCCTGTTTCATTAATTTTCCCAGTGACATAATTTATTGAATCGTTGAATGGTTAAAGCGTTGAATCGAAAATGAATTTATGCGCGCACCTCAATGATTGTGCCTTTGAAAATTTCCAGGGCCTTTTGAATCAACGGATCGTTTTTAAAAGTTTCCTTGTTGAATGCAACCGGCGCGGTCTTATCCTTGGCCGGCGGGGTTGAAACCGGCTTTGCTGCGACCAGGGCAGCTTGCGGCGCGGCGGCTGGAACAATGGGTGCCGCCGCCGGTCTGGCCGTTTGCCCAACTGGCGCTTCGGCCTTGATGAATTTAATCTGGCAGTTTGGACGGCCGAGTTCGGCGAGCTTGGTTTGCAGCAGCGTGTGGTTGCGAGGATTGTCCACGAGGCCGAGATGATCCGAAAATTCGGGATCGAAGCCGATGACCAAAATGTTCTTCTCGAACGAAACCGGATTGGCTTCGTTCAAATAGCTTTTTACAAACGGACTGGCGCGGCCAACGGATTCAACGAGCTGCGTCCACAAGCCCGATAAGTCAGCGTAGGCCGCTGAAGTTTCCGCAAAATTGTAGCCGGCGACGGGAGCCGGCGGATTGATGACGGGTGAACTTTCGGCGGGCCGGGCTGTCCGCGAATTTACATTCGCGGCTGCGGGAGTTGGCACGGGCGGAACGACTGCGCTGCTTTGGCCGCCGCGCAATTGGTTCAATTGTTTCAGCACGGAATCAATTGAAACGGCACCGCGCGCCTCGATGGCCCGGAGCAGCGCGACTTCGAGGAAAATTTTCTTGGACGCGGCGTCGCGCAGGTTCAATTCCGCGTCGGCGAACACTTCCAGTATCCGCGTGAATGCCTCGGCGTTCGCCAGGGCGGATTGTTCCTTGAGCGCTGCAATTTCCGCTTCGGAAACTTCCAGCAAATTCAAATCGCCGCGCGAGATCTGGAAAATCAGCAGGTTGCGGAAATGGTTCAGCAAATCCGAAAGCAGCCGGCCCAAATCTTTTCCGCCTTGGGCCAGTTCGTTCAATTGCGTCAGCGCGGTCTGGATTTCTCCGGCGAGAACCGCCTTGCTCAAATTCAAAATCTGGCTCTCGGCGGCGAGTCCGAACATCGAGAGCACGTCGGGTTCCTCGATTTTGTCGCCGCAAAAGCTGATGAGCTGGTCCAGCGTGGATTCGGCGTCGCGCATACCGCCGTCCGCGCCGCGCGCGATGGCGTGGAGCGCGGCCTCGTCAATTTTTACCTTTTCCTTTTTGGCGATTTCGGCAAGATGTTTTGTGATGAGCGCGGCGGGAATCCGTCGAAGGTCAAACCGCTGGCAGCGGGACAAAATTGTCGGCAGGACTTTTTCCGGGTCGGTCGTTGCGAACATGAACTTCACGTGCGCGGGCGGCTCTTCGAGCGTCTTGAGCAGCGCGTTGAACGCCGCTGTCGAGAGCATGTGGACTTCGTCAATGATGTAGATTTTGAACTGCGCGTTGGCGGGCGCGTATTTGCACGTCTCGCGCAGTTCGCGCACCTGCTCGACGCCGTTGTTGCTCGCGCCGTCAATTTCCAGAACGTCCAGCGCGCGGCCCTCGGTGATTTCCTGCACGCGGGAATCGTTGTCGTCGAAATCCACCTTCGGACCGCCGGTGCAGTTCAGACATTTGGCGAAAATGCGGGCGATGGTCGTCTTGCCTGTGCCGCGCGGGCCGCAGAAAAGGTAGGCGTGCGCGATGCGCTTCTGCGCGATGGCGTTGGCGAGCGTCTGCGTGACGTGCTCCTGCCCGACAACGTCGGCGAAACGCTGCGGCCGGTATTTGCGGGCGATGACCTGATAACTCATGTGAAAGCAAATGAAGAATGAAGAATGAAGAATGAAGAAGCGAGGATGTTTTGCACGCGGCGGACGGGTTTTGTTTCTACATTGTTCATTCTGCCTTCATCATTTGAAAAAATGTCAGGGTGACCACGGCAGATGCAGAGCAGACTGCCGTTGCTGCCTTCCGGCCCTGGCGGGGTTCGTAAGTCCACATTCCATGGGCCCTGACGCAGAAAATCTGCCTCACATTCCGCGCTTTGTCGAGACAAAGCGTTTCGCGCAAAAATAATTGTAGCTTTCGGCCTGCAATGTCCGTCTGCATTGTCCATAATCCGAACATCAACCAATGAAGAAACCATTTTGGGCATTCAGCGGGATTTTAACCTCGTTGCTTTTCATCGCCTCGCTTTCGTCCGTCGCGGCTGCGGAAGTTTCCGGCGGCAATTATTTCAACGTCCGCAGCTTTGGCGCGGCGGGCGACGGCACGAACCTGGACAGCCCGGCCATCAACAAGGCGATTGACGCCTGCGCAGAGGCCGGCGGCGGGACGGTGCTGATCCCGGCGGGAACTTATTTGAGCGGCTCGATCCATCTCAAGAGCAACATCCACCTGCTGATTGACGCGGGCGCGATAATCCTGGGCGCGCCGCAGACCATGAACGCCTACGATTTCACCGAGCCATGGACGAACAATCCATATCAGGACGGCGGCCATTGCTATTTTCACAACAGCCTGATTTGGGGCGAAAATCTCACGAACGTTTTCATCACCGGCAGCGGCATGATCAACGGCGGCGACCTTCAGCGCGGCGACAAATGGCTGGATGAAATGTGCGGTTTTCCGACTTCGGGGACAAATAAATCAAAAACTTTCGGCGCGGAAGTCAAGGACGGCGCCATCCGCCTTGGCAACAAGGCCATCGCGCTCAAGCTCTGCCGCAATGTTTTGATCCGCGACATCACCATTTTCCACGGCGGCCATTTTGCGGTTCTCGTCACCGGCTGCGATGACATGACCGTGGACAACGTGACGATGGACACCGACCGCGACGGCATTGACATTGACTGCTGCCGCAACACGACCGTCTCCAACTGCCGCATCAATTCACCCAACGACGACGGCCTTTGCCCTAAAAGTTCATACGCGCTCGGGAAAAATGTCATCACCGAAAATCTTACCATCGTGAATTGCCAGGTTTCCGGATTCAAGGAAGGCACACTGCTCGACGGCACGATGATTGCGACGACCAACGGCACGGGCCGAATCAAGTTCGGAACGGAAGCCAATGGCGGATTCCGCAACGTGACCGTGGACAATTGCACGTTCCGCAGCTGCCGCGGCCTCGCGCTCGAGGAGGTGGACGGCGGCATCCTGGAAAACATGACCATCAACAACATCACCATGATGGACGTGAAGGCTTATCCGATTTACATCACCACCGGGAACCGCAATCGCGGCCCGGACGTCACCGCTCCCGGCCGAATAAAAAACATTTTAATATCCAACGTCATCGCCACCGGCGTTCCGACGGCGAGCGGAATTGAAATCATGGGATTACCCGGACAGCCCATCGAAGGCGTCCGCCTCGAAAACATCAGGCTCGTGTCCAACGGCGGCGGCACCAACATGGGCGTCGCGTATCTGCCCAAGGAACTCGGCACGAACTATCCCGAACCCGGACGCATCGGCATCATGCCCGCCTACGGCCTGTTCGCCCGGCATGTCAAGAATCTGGAACTCGCCAACATCACCACCAGCTTCATGACGAACGACATGCGCCCGGCGATGGAATTTGTTGACGTCAACGGGCTGGAAATGGACAACATCAAAACGCAGGCCGCCCGGGGAGTTTCCGGGATGAAATATGAAAAAACTTCCGGCCGTGCAGTTCGCAATTTATCCGTGTTTGAAACGAAATGAGAAATGAATTTATGATTGCAAAAGTGCTGGCGGTATTCTGCCTTTGTTTTGCCCTGCAATCTCCCGCCGGCGCGGCGGAAACTTCCGGCGATAATTATTTCAACGTGCGGTCCTTCGGCGCGATGGGCGACGGCAGAAGCCTCGACAGCCCGGCCATCAACAAGGCGATTGCCGCATGCGCGCAATCCGGCGGCGGCACGGTTTATTTTCCCGCAGGAACCTATTTGAGCGGCTCGATTCATTTGCAAAGCAACATCCATCTGCTCATTGATGCGGGCGCGACAATTCTCGGCGCGCCGCAAAATCTGAACGCCTACGACCGCGCCGAACCATTCCAAGGCAAGGCTTACCAGGACGCCGGCCACACCTATTTTCACAACAGCCTGATCTGGGGCGAAAACCTGACGAACATTTCCATCACCGGCAACGGCAGGATCAACGGCGGCGGTTTGGCTCGAAATTCAAAGGTCGCCCCTCCGGCCACAGCCAACAAATCCATCGCCCTCAAGCTGTGCCGCAACGTGGAGCTTCGCGATTTCACCATTTATCACGGCGGCTGGTTCGGCGTGCTCGTCACCGGCTGCGATGATCTGACCGTGGACAACGTGACGATGGACACCGACCGCGACGGCATTGACATTGACTGCTGCCGCAACACCATCGTTTCCAACTGCCGCATCAATTCCCCGAACGACGACGGCATCTGCCCCAAAAGCACCTTTGCGCTCGGCACCAATGTCATCACCGAAAATCTCACCATCGCCAACTGTCAGGTCTCCGGTTTTGCCGAAGGGACGCTGCTGGACGGGACGATGAGGCCGGGCCGCGCCAAAAATGGCCGCATCAAATTCGGCACCGAATCCAGCGGCGGCTTCCGCAACTGCACCGTCGCCAACTGCACGTTTCGCGGATGCAAAGGCCTCGCGCTCGAGGAAGTGGACGGCGGCATTCTGGAGAACATCACCATCAATAACATTTCCATGATGGACGTGGCCGGCTATCCGATTTACATCACCACCGGCAAGCGGAACCGCACGCCCGGTCTCACAACCACAAGCACCATCAGGAACATTTTCATTTCCGATGTCGTCGCCACCGGCGTGGATCGCGCCAGCGGCATCCAGATCAACGGCCTGCCCGAAAAGCCCGTCGAAGGCGTCCACCTGGAAAACATCCGTCTCGTGTTCAACGGCGGCGGGACGACCAACGACGCGGCGCGCGTGCCGGCGGAGTTGGGCGCAGGTTATCCCGAACCGCGCGGCGTCATGCCCGCCTACGGACTTTTTGCACGGCACGTCAAGGATTTGGAACTGGCGAACATCACGACCAGCTTTATGGCAGCCGATCTGCGTCCGGCGATGGAATTTATTGACGTGCATGGGCTGGAGCTGGACAACGTCAAACCGCAGGTGGAGGCCGGCGCAAAAGCCGCGCTTTTGGAAAATGTTTCCGGCGTGCAAATCCGCAACTCATCCGCGCTGCACCGAAGCTGGTTCAGCCGCCTTTTTTGACCGGCCAGCCTGCGGCGGCCATCCCCTTGTAACCGCCGATGAGCGAATGGACGTTGCGGTAGCCCATTTTTTGCGCGGCGTCGCAGGCCAGCGCGGAACGGAATCCGCCGCCGCAATACATGATGATTTCCGTGTCCGCGTCGGGATAAAGCCTTTCAAGGTCACGCTCCAGAATTCCCCTGCCCAGATGCACCGCCTCCGCCGCGTGGCCTGCGGCCCATTCGGAATCCTCGCGCACGTCCAGCAGCACCGCCTGCGGGCGGGCGGCAAGCTTCCCGCGCGCCTCGGCCACGCTGATTTCGTTGACGCGTATTTTGGACTCGGCCACGAGCTTGAGAAAACCGGGTGAATGTTCCATGCCTGAAAACATAATTCGCCTGCGGAAACGGTCAAACAAATTATGACAATGCCGGGCAATCCTTAAAATTGCGGGACAGTCCTGCTTGCAAAATCTATTCCCGCACCGTCGCGCCAAGGCTTTGCTTGAACGCCTCCACAATTTTCAGGTGCGCCGCGTTCACCTCGGCGTCGGTCAACGTCTTCTCCGGCGAACGATAGATGAAAGCATAGGCCAGGCTTTTTTGTCCTTCGGGAACATTTTTGCCGCGGAAAATGTCGAACAATTCCACGTTCTCCAAATTCGCCGGCCTGGTTTGCTTCACGGTTTGTAAAACGGATTCGTGCGTCGTTGCCTCCGGCACGAGCATCGCCACGTCGCGGCGGATGGACGGAAATTGCGGCAGCGGCTTGAACGACTTGGCCGGATTTCGCCGGGCGAGAAGTTGATCGAGATTCAACTCCGCTAGAAAAACGGCGTCGCGCAGATCATATTTTTTCGCCAGCGCGGGCGAAAGCTGCCCGAGTTCACCCAGCGGCAATTTGCCGCCAAGCGCAATCGTCGCGGACTCCAGAAACATCGCCGTGGTTTCGGCGCGCCGCGTGAACATCGCGCCGCGGAGGCCGAAATGTTCAAGAAATTCCTCAACCGCTCCTTTCAAATCAAAAGCACCGAACTTCGCGTCGCGCTCCTCACCGCGCCAAAAATCCGGCAACCGCTGGCCGGTAACGGCAATGGCCACGCGGCGTTCCTCCTTGGTCGCACCGTTCTGCCCGGTGAACACGCGACCAATCTCAAACAGCGCCACATCGTGATTCTTCCGGCTGACGTTGTGCCGCAACGAATGGATCAAGCCGGGCAGCAAAGTTGGCCGCAAAACATCCATGTCGCTGCTCAACGGATTCACCAGCGCCACCATTTCTTCGTCCTTCACACTTCTCACTTCGGACTTTGAAATCAAAGTTTGCCCCTGCGCTTCGTTCAGCCCCAAACCAGTTAAAATCCGGCGCGCTTCGGCAATCTGGTCATAAACGGAATCAAAAGCGTTCGCGCCAATCGCACCGCGCGGCGGCGTGGCCGGGACTTTTTCCACGCCATAAAGCCGTTCGACCTCTTCAATCAAATCCACCTCGCGTTTCAAATCCACCCGCCATGATGGAATCGCGAATGAACATTCGCCAGGTTCCTGCTTGGCAACAGACAGCCCAAGTTTGGTGAGAAAGCTAATTTGTTCCGCGTGCGAAATGCCGACACCCAGCAAATCCTTCGACTTTGAAAAATGCAGGGTGATTTGCTTTGGCTCAAACGGCTCCGGATAAACATCCACCGCACCTTCGGCCAACTGGCCGCCGGCCGTCTCCAAAATCAACTGCGCCGCGCGCTGGCTGGCCCAGTCGCAAATGCCCACGTCCGCGCCGCGCTCGAAACGGTAGCTCGATTCGCTGCGCAGGCCGAGCGCCTTGCTCGTGCGCCGGATGTTCACCGGCGCGAAATATGCGCTCTCGATCAGCATATCCACGGTCTTCTCGTTGATTTCCGTGTTTGCGCCACCCATGACGCCGGCGAGTGCGATGCCTTTTTGTTCGTCGGCAATCAAAAGCATTTCGCTTGTGAGCGTGCGTTCATGATTGTCAAGCGTCTTGAATTTTTCGCCGGCATTCGCACGACGGACAACAATCGTCGGTCTGCCGTTCCCATCTTTGGCGATAAGATGATAATCAAACGCGTGCAGCGGCTGGCCGATCTCCAGCATGACGTAATTCGTCACGTCCACGACGTTGCTGATGCTGCGGATGCCGACCTTTTCCAAAGTGCTTTTGAGCCAGTCCGGGCTCGTCCCGATTTTCACACCCTTGATGACTCGCGCCGTGTAACGCGGACAAAGCTCCGCGTCTTCGATGCGAACTGAAACCAAATCAGCCGCTTTTCCACCCGCAGATTGAATTTTGATTTCTGGAATTTTGAGCGGATTCCCCGTCACTGCCGCGATCTCGCGGGCGATGCCGATGACGCTGTTCAAGTCCGGCCGGTTTGGCGTGACTTCGAGGTCATAAACCACATCGCCGCCGCTGCGGCCGAGATATTCGCCGAACGGTTTTCCGACGGGCGCATCGGCGGACAGGATGAGCAGGCCGTCCACCTTGTCCGGCAGACCGAGTTCCTGCGGCGAACACATCATGCCATGGCTCGTGATGCCGAAAACTTTCCGTTCCTTGATGACAAACGGCTCCTTGTCGCCGGGCTTCAGCGGCAGCGCGAAGTTCGGCAGGATAAGCGGGACCTTGTCGCCAGGCTTGTGGTTCTGCGCACCGCAAATGATGGTGCGCTCGCCCTTGCCGTCATTGACCTTGCAGACGGAGAGCTTGTCCGAGCCGGGCACGGGGTCGCGCGTGAGGATTTGGGCGACGACGATGCCCTCGAACGCGCCGGAGATTTTCTGCACGCCCTCGACCTCGAGGCCGAGCATGGTGAGCCGCTCCGTCAATTCCTCAGGCGACCAGTTGAAATCAACGTATTGTTTGAGCCAGTTAAGGGTGACTTTCATTGCAAAATTAAATCTGTTTGAACCAATCTTCATTCACTGAAACATTTTCAATCAATCCGGTGACTACTCCCAATTTCAATTCTTTCAATTTTTCGGCAAGCTGGTCGCCGTCAATCAAATCAATCGGAGGTGCGCCGTCACGGACAGCTTCTTTCAGCGCGTCACGAGAAAAAGAACCGGTCGTGATGAAAAGTCCTTTGTCTGCACGACCAACCATTGCTCCACGAAAATCACGAATCTCGGCTGAACCAACAACGCCTTGCCAGCGTTTGCATTGAAACACGACATGAAAACTCATGAAGCCGTGAATTCGGGCGATACCTTTGCCATCAATTCCACCGTCACCGCTGCGCCCCGTTACTTCGACTTGGATGAAACCAGATTCGCGTAGCACGCGTTGAATCAAACGCTCAAAAGCGGCAGGCGAAAGTGTCTTGGTCAAAATCGAGTGCAGATTTGAGCGCCATGCTTTTGCCTCTTCCGGTTTTTCGGATTCGGTCTCGACTTCTTCGTCCTGTTTGGAAGATGGCTTCACAACTCTTTCTTTGCGGTCGAGTTCACGGACAAAACGCTGAACCTGTTTTGTGTCCACTTCCGAAGTTGTTTCGGCCTTTTTTGTTA
>Ga0182024_10025982_pt1 | contig 10308 bp, 8 predicted proteins | sample P32metaG_FD_120480 | JGI IMG/M metagenome (GOLD analysis project Ga0182024, IMG submission 120480) | Permafrost microbial communities from Stordalen Mire, Sweden - P3-2 metaG (Illumina Assembly) | ecosystem: Environmental > Terrestrial > Soil > Wetlands > Permafrost | place: Sweden: Stordalen...
AAGCGGAATTCGAAGGCGCAGGCGACGATTTCCAGGCCCGCCAGCGTTCCGGACATCACGATCAGCGCATCGCGCTCTCCGGTCTGCTTCTGCGCCTGCGTGATGCGATCCTTGTAACGCTTGGAGTCCTTGAACTTGAGCGGATCCTCGGGCTCGACTTTGGCAGCCATCTCTTTGGTGGATCCGGTATCGAGGAATTTGAGCAGCCGTTCGCGCCCGTTGATGCGCATATGATGGCTGCACTTGGGACAGACGTGCAGATTGCGCTCGATCTCGGCCTTGTAGAGCACGGCATCGCACGCGGGACACTTGGTCCACAGCCCTTCGGGAACGGAACGGGTGCGCCGCTCCGTCTTGATGCGCGAGGGGACGATTCGCTCGAACCAGGTCATGCGCCAGCCCGGCCTTTATGATTGATCATGATGAGCGCATTAGCTTAACAAAAAGGACGTGGGGGGTGCAGGTATCCCGAAATGTGCCGGATATTCCACCGTCATCAGGTAAAGCCCCGAAGCCGGCGCGGTCGGACCCGCCTTCCGGCGGTCTCGGCTCTCCAAAATCTCCTGCATCGCACGCTCGGGGTCGGCCTCGCGTTGAACGTCCATCAGCGTCCCGACGATGTTGCGCACCATGTGATGAAGGTAGGCGTTCGCCGTGATCTCCATCCAAACCCAATCGCCGTCGCGGTGCACGGCGATCCGCTCGACCCGTCGCATGCAGGACTTCGATTGGCACTCGACCGACCGGAACGCCGAGAAGTCGAGCTCGCCGATGAGCGTCTGGGCGGCGCGGTGCATGGCTCCGGCATCGAGCGGACGCGGGATCCAGGCGCTGCGCAGCCGCTTAAGGGCGGAGCGCGCGCTCGAATTCAGGATGTAGTAGCGGTAGATGCGCCGCACGGCACTGTGCCGGGCATGGAAGTCCGCCGCGACTTGGCCGGCCCATTGAAGCGCAATGGTCGACGGCAAGCGGGTGTTGGCCCCCAATACCCAGGCGCGCGGAGTGCGCACGGCCTCGGTATCGAAGTGGATCACCTGCCCGACGGCATGGACTCCGGCGTCGGTGCGTCCGGCACAGGTCGCGCTCACGGGCGCGCCCGCGACGAAAGCCAGCGCCCGTTCGACCGCATCCTGCAGACCGGCCGCGTGCACCTGGGATTGCCAGCCGGCAAATTCCGTTCCGTCGTACTCCACCAGCGCCGCGAAGCGACGCGAGGGGCCGATGACGCTCAACCCGGCAGCGATTCGATCAGGCGCGAGGCTTCCTGTTTCTGGCTTGCGGAGCCTTCCTGCACGACTTCCTCGAGAATGCTGCGCGCACCTTCCGGATCGCCCATGTCCATATAGGCGCGTGCCAAATCGAGCTTGGTCCCGACCTCGCTCATGGTCACGGGCTCGAGCTCGGACAGCGGCACGTCGACCGATTTCAGCTTGTTGGTCTGGGCCTGAAATTTATTGGTCGGGTGCTCGGCGCCGTTGAGCGCCTCGCCCACGTCGAGATCCACCCGGCGGCTGCGCTGACTGGCCTCGAACACCTCGGTGGAGAACACTTCCTCGGCTGCCCGCGGCTGCGACACGGTATCGCCGGTGCCGAGGGCCGTCGCCAGCCGATCGAGATCCAGATCGATGCTGTCGGAATTGATGCCGCGAAGCTTGGAGGTCGAGTCCATGTCGACTCTCTCGCCATCGTGAACATCCGAGAACTCCGGTGATGCCTTGGCCGCCGACGGAGTCTCGCGTGCCATCAACACGGTGGGAGCGGACTCGGGCCCGAGCACCGCGGTCTTGATCTCATCCGGCGGCGAATCCAGATCCGCGATGAACGACGCCTCGAGCTCGCGCTCGAGCTCGGTGAGGTCGCGGTCTCGCGCATTGTTGGCGGCCTCTTCCATCATCCGCCGCGAGCGCTCGTCCAGGCCCGCCACCATGGTCGGCGCGTCGGAAGGATGATCGGTCTCTTCGAGAGGCGAAACATGATCGCTCGAGTGGGTGCCGGTCTCCTCCAGATGATCGAGGTTGAGCCCGAGATCATCGACTGCGACTTCCGCCGTCTGATCGGCCCGCTGCTGCGGCGGGACCCGAGGCGCGCGCATTTCGGTGGTCTTGAGCACCGGCGATTCCTGCGTGGGCGCGTCCGCATAATTCATCAACTCGGCCTCGACCGTCGGCTCGTCGCGCCCCTGCATCTGCCGGGTCGGCGACTCGTCCGCGCCGCGATCGGGCGTATCGAGCGTGAAATCCAGATCCGGGCTGCCGTGCAAGCCTGGGGATTCGCCGGTGGCGGCAGTGTCGTCGTTCTCATCCGCTACGCCATGTCCCAGCGTGCTTTGCTCGCCTTCCGGCTCGCCGAACAAATCGATGTCGACGCGGTTCTCGCCGCCCTCGAGATTCAGATCGACCAGCGCGCCGGCGCCGCGACCGCTGCCGGCGGATCCGGCGAACATCGGCTCATCGGGGCAAATCTGCTTGCCCATGATGACGATCTTGTCCCACTCGCCGGCCGGGGCCCGGTCGCGGGTCGCCTCGAGCTGCTTGGCGGTTTGCAGGAACGCATCCTTGTTGCCCCAGACGAAATAAATCTCCAGGAGCTTCATCCTGAGATCGCGCCGGTCCGGCTCGCGCTCGAGCGCGATGCGCACCAGGTCGGCCGCCTGGTCGTACAGCCCGTAGGCCATGTGGAAGTCGGCTTCGGCCAGAGGGTCGCCCTGATCGAGATTCACTGCGCTTTCGCTGGAGAAGGTGTCCTCGTGCGACTTCAGCTCGCCGGTATCGCCGAATCGCGCGGCCTCCGCCGCGAAATCGGGAATGGGATGAGGGCCCGACTCCTCGACGACGATGGAGTCGTTGCCCCGTCGCATGGCCGCCAGCTTGGCGGTCGACTCATCCAGGTCGCCCATCCGGGCGTCATCGAAGCCGGCACCGAAATCGCTCGGCGATCCGATGGTGTTTTGCTTGCGGCGCCTCCAGGCAGCGAAGCCCAGCAGCGCGAGTATGGCGGCGAGCACCGCGCCCACCAGCCACACGTTGTCCTGCACCCAGTCCAGCCAGGAGCCGGAGGAGGCTGCAGGCGCCGGGGCCGGCTTCTTGACCACGGGTTTCGGTGCGGGCGGCACGGGCACGGCCGTGTTGGGTTCGGGCGGCGGCAGCGCCGAGGGTTGCGGACCGCTTGCCGGCGGGGTCGCGGTGGTCGATGCGGGCGGCGGAGGCGCGGCCGCGGTGCTCGGTGCAGGGACTACGGGTTTTGCCGGCGGTACCGCGGGGGGCGGGGTAGCCGGCATGCCGAGCTTCTTCTGCAAGGCTGCGAGCTCTTCGTTGCGGATCTCGATCAGCCGCTTGGAATCCGCGAGCTGCCCTTCGAGATCCTTCACCCGATCCTTGAGCACTTGATCGTCGGAGGTTCCGGCGCTGGATCCGTTGCCGGCCGCGGCACTGCTGCCGCCGGCGCTGGGGGTGACGAGCCGCAAATGTCCGCTCGGGGCAGCGCCGCCGGCGGTGCGCCATGAATCCATTTGGCGATGAACCTCGCCCATGGCCTCGCGCTGGTTCAGCGCGGCGATGTCATCCGCTCCCGGAACGCGCAGCACGGCTCCGCTCCGCAAGATATTGATGTTGCCGCCGAATGCCTCGGGATTCGCGCGATACAGCGCGATCATGGTTTGATCGACGTTTGCAGGCGTGTCGGCGTGCAGGCTCCGGGCGATCTTGGTGAGCGTGTCGCCCTTCGCCACTTGAATCGTGCCCGGAGCGACGGCTCCGGCGGCGGCGGAAGGCTCGGGCGGCGCGGTTGCATTGGCCGGCGCGATGGCGTTACCGGCGGTCGAGTCGGACGCGACGGGCGCGGGTTGATTCCTCGATCGCCGTCCGCTGCGAGGAGTGGGCGAAGACGGTGCAGGAGCGCTCGCGGCGGGCGCTGCCGGCTGCGCAGCCATGCTCGGAGCCGTCACGGGCGCCGACGTGCTGGCATTCTCGCCGGGTGTGTAGACCGGCGGATCGAGCAGCACGGTGTACTCGCGCATCAAACGGCCCCGCGCCCAATTGACCTCCACCAGGAAGGTGACGAAGGGCTCAGGGATGGCCTCGGTCGAATGCACGAACAGGACGTCGCGGCCATCCTTGCTTTTCCCGACCTTGAAGGTGAGCGACGACAGGAACGGTGGCCGGTCGATGCCGTAGCGGGTAAAGGAGTCCCGCGACGCCAAGGTCGCGCGAAGCGCGGTCAATTCGTCGGGCGTCGCCGCGATCAGGTCTATCTCGGCATTCAGCGGCTCGTTCAATGCCGAGTTCAAGTGGATCTCACCGAGACCCAGCGCCCACGACGAGTTCGACCACAAAAAGGACAGAGATAAGAGGCCCGCCAACAGCTTCATGCGCGGCATCGTCACTGACATTTTTTCTCCCAGAATTCCGCTAGGCGAGAGGCTAAACTTCATTGTCCGCTAGGAGCTTGGAAGCGAAATCTCATTTGCCTTCAACTGCCTTTAACATAAGCCAAACTATATCTTACCGGGCTCTATTTACCAAAATCTGGGCGACTGAAACTGCGTTATGCGCCGCACATTTCCGAACATTATCCCCAACGACCCAAAAATTTAGAGCCCGGTCACGCGTCGGATCGGCGCGCAGACGGCCTACATATACCCTATCCGGGGCACTCGCCAGTGTGGCCGGCGTCGGGAATTGAGCAGTTGAGCTCCCCTCGATCACCTCGATACCGCTGCCGCGCCGCAACACCTCCAAGGCCTCAAGGGGGCTCACCGGGCGGCTAAACGCGGCGTGCACCGCCAGGCTATGGCCGAAAAACACGGGCACACGCACGGCGGTCGCGTTCACTGCGAGCGACGGCGATCCTAAGAGGCTGCGCGTCTCTTCCCAAAGACGCCGCTCTTCCCGGCTGGTTCCATCGTCCCCGAGGACATCGACCTGCGGTATCACATTGAAGGCGATCTGCCGGCCGAATGCCCGGCCGCGGGCTTCCTTGCCGCTGAGCATGGCTACCGTCTCCCCGGCGAGCTCATCTATCGCGGGACGGCCGCTGCCGGAGACCGCCTGATAGGTCGCAACTTCCACGCGTTCGAGCTCTGCGAGCGCGCCGAGCGGCGCGAGGGCCGTGGCGAGCGCGACGCTGGCGCTGCCGGGCAGTGAGATCAGCCCGCGCGGGCCGATCGGGCGCAACGCCGCGGCATTGACGTCGGCAGCGACCATTGGCACCCCGGGGCGAAGACGAAACGCAGGCGAATTGTCGATCACCCAGGCATGCGCGGCCGCGGCTTCGGCGTAGCGCTCGGAGAGCACTGCCCGGCCGCAGAAAAACACCAGATCCGCGCGCGAGAAGTCGAACGCCGCGACGTCGGAGATCTTGAGCTCGGCATGCGCCGCGCCGGCATGCGCCGCGCCGGCGTCGCCCGGGCCGGGATCCTCGGCGGCGGCCTCGGGTGAGACCTGCCGCCCGACGTTGCGCTGATCTTCGAGGGCGTGCAGCTCGGCGATCGGAAACGCCTGCGACCGAAGCCGGGCGATCACCGCCTCGCCGGTGAGGGTCGACGCGCCGACGACCGCCACTCGCAGCTTCGCGCTTGCGCCGCTCATTCGGCGGCTCGCGTGACGATCGGTGTGGCACTCACGACGTCCGCGCACTGCGCACGATGCCTCAAGTAATGATCCATCAGCACGAGCGCCGTCATCGCTTCGGCGATGGGTGTGGCTCGAAAGCCGACGCAAGGATCGTGGCGGCCGGTGGTCGCGATCTCGCACGCGTTGCCGCCCAAGTCAATCGTGGCGCCGGGCACCGTGATGCTGGAGGTCGGTTTGAGCGCGATGCTCACCACGATGTCCTGTCCGGAGGAGATGCCGCCGAGCACGCCTCCCGCGTGATTGCTCTTGAATCCCGTCGGCGTGATCTCGTCGCGGTGTTCCGAGCCGCGCTGACCCACGGCCCTGAAGCCCGCGCCGATCTCCACGCCTTTCACCGCGTTGATGCCCATGAGGGCGCCCGCGAGGTCCGCATCGAGACGGCCGAATACCGGCTCACCCAGTCCCGGCGGCACGCCTTGGGCGATGACGGTGACGCGCGCGCCGATGGAATCGCCCGCCTCACGCGTCCTCCGGACGAGATCCTCGAGCTCCTTCACGCGGCTCGGGTCCGGAGAAAAGAAGGGATTGGAGTAGGCGCTAGACGGGTCCACCGGCTCGAGCCAGAGGTCGCCCATCTGCGCGAGATATCCCTGAATACGCACGCCCAAGCGCTCGCGCAGGTATTTTCGTGCGATGGCTCCCGCAGCGACTCGCATCACGGTCTCACGAGCCGAGGAGCGGCCGCCGCCCCGGTAGTCGCGAAATCCGTACTTCTGCTGATAGGTATAGTCGGCGTGGCCGGGGCGAAAGCGATCCTTGATCTTCTCGTAATCGCGCGATCGCTGATCCTCGTTTTCCACCAAGAGCCCGATCGGCGTGCCCGTCGTCCTGCCTTCGAAAACGCCGGAGAGGATGCGGACCGTGTCGGACTCTCGGCGCTGAGTGGTGAATTTCGACGTCCCCGGGCGGCGTCGCTCCACGTCAGCCTGCAGGTCAGCCTCCTTGAGCTCGAGACCCGGCGGGCAGCCGTCCACCACGCACCCGAGCGCAGGCCCATGGCTCTCGCCGAAGCTCGTGACCGTGAACATCTTTCCGAAGGTATTTCCCGCCACGCGTCAGTTCCCCCTCAAGGCGGCCGCCCGCAACACGAAAACCCCGCCGCCGCCCATGTCGATGTCGGGCCAGACGAACGGCAGGCGTGGAAACGCGCGCATGAGCGCGTCCTCGGTATTGCCGACTTCGACGACCAAAATGCCGTCGTCGGCCAGATGTTGTGGCGCCGCGGCCAAAATCGCCCGCACCGAGTCCAGTCCATCGACACCCGAGGCCAGGCCGATCTTCGGTTCGTGACGGTACTCGCGCGGCAGCGTGCGCATCTCATCTCGCCCCACATAGGGCGGATTGCTGACGATGATATCGTACCGACGGCCTGCGAGCGCGCCGAAGTGATCCGATCGCAATACCTGAACCCGATCGGCAACTGCGAGACGGCGCACGTTGCGCCTGCACACACGAAGCGCCGCCGTGGAGATATCCACGGCGTCCACCGCGGCGCGCGGGAACGCGCAGGCGCTCGCCAGCGCGATCGCGCCCGAGCCCGTGCCGATATCGAGAATCCTGCGCACGCGGCGAGGCTTCACCCAGGGCTCGAACCGGTTGTGGATCAGCTCGGCGATCGGAGATCGCGGCACCAGCACGCGCTCGTCCACGTAGAGCTCGAGTCCCGCAAAAAATGCCCGGTGGGTCAGATATGCGAGCGGCACCCGGCGCTCGATTCGCGCGCGTAACAGTGCATCGACTCGAGCGCGACGATGCAGAGTCAAGGACTTGCCGTAAACCGCACTGCCCTTCTCGTGAGCAAGACCCGCCGCGAAAAACACGAGCTCGGCGGCTTCATCGCGCGCGTTGTCCGTGCCATGACCGAAGTGGATGCGCGCGCGGCGCATCGCCCGCGCGCAGCGCTCGATGGCCGCGCCCACCGTCTCGGGTGCCGTATGGGATAATCGGCGCATGACTCCTCAATCCAGATTCGCCAGTGTGGCGGTGATATGTGTCGCCGTGATCTTGGGCCTCGGCGCGGCGCTCCTGTGGCGGCATTTAGGGACGCCAATCGATCTTGCGACGGGATCTTATCTGTCGCCCCGGCGTGCGCTGCCGAATTTTAGCCTGATCGACCAGCGGGGCCACTCTTTTGGCCCCGCGGACTTGCGCGGCCGGTGGTCGTTCCTGTACTTCGGCTACACCAATTGCCCGGATGCCTGCCCGACCACCCTCACCACGTTGGCGGCCATGGAGAAACGCCTACGCGCGGGAGGCACCGCCTCGCTGCCCCGCGTGGTCTTCGTGTCGGTGGACGCCAAGCGCGATACCCCTGCGCAGCTCGCCAAGTATGTACCGTATTTCGATCCTGACTTCGTCGGGGTGACGGCCGCGGACCAGCCGGCCATCGAGGATTTGGCGAGGAAACTCGGCGTGGCGGTATTCCTCTCGTCGCCGAATTCCGACGGCAGCTATACCGTGGATCACTCCGGCGAGATCTTCGTGGTCGATCCGGAGGGCAAGCTCACCGCGATCCTGAACGGACCGTTCACCGCGGCAGCGCTGCAATCCGACTATCAGCGCCTCGTAGCCTTGGGCGCATGAGCGGCGGCCTGCGCGCAAGGGCTTTCGTCTGGATGCAGCATCTGCTGCCCCAGCACCGCGTGTCGCGCTCGGTCCTCTGGGCCACGAGGGTCCGGTCGCCTTGGTTCAAGAACGCGCTCATCCGGGGATTTCTGAAGCTCTTCCCGGTCGAGATGGGCGAGGCGGTTGAGACCGATCCCTATCGCTATGCCACTTTCAATGAGTTCTTCACGCGGGCGCTGCGCTCCGGCGTACGCCCGATGGCCGCGGCCCCGGACCACATCGCATGCCCGGTCGACGGCCGGGTGAGCGAGTGCGGCGCGATCGACGGCGATTCCCTATTGCAGGCCAAGGGCCGGCGCTACACGCTCCCGGACCTGCTCGCGGGACAAGCCTGGGCCGCACGGTTCGCCGGCGGATCGTTCGCCACCGTTTATCTCGCGCCCTTCAATTACCACCGCATCCACATGCCTCTCGATGGACGGCTGCTCGATACCGTCTATGTGCCGGGACGCCTGTTCAGCGTGAACGACGCCACCGCGCGGCTGGTGCCGCGGCTGTTTGCCCGCAACGAGCGCGTGCTGACGCTGTTCGACAGCGAGTTCGGCGCGTTCGCGGTGGTGCTCGTGGGTGCGCTCAACGTCGGCAGCATCGCCACCGTATGGGCGGGTGATGTCACCCCGGCAGCCCGGCGCGCCGTCATTCGCATCCCATCGCCCGACATCGCGCTCGCGAAAGGCGCCGAGCTCGGCCGCTTCAACATGGGATCGACCATCATTCTGCTGTTCGAGGCCAGGCGCGCGGCGTGGGATCCCGGTCTCTCCGCGGGCTCGATCGTCAGGCTGGGACAATCTCTGGGCCGCCTCGCATGAGCGTCGAGTCGGCGGGTTCATGGCGGCCGGTGGCAACGCACACCGCATTGCGTCGGCGTGCCGCCCTGGTGGCTCGCGTTCGAGAATTCTTCGCCCGCCACCGGGTGCTCGAAGTCGAGACGCCGATCTTGAGCGCCGCGGCGGTGAGCGATCCGCAGATCGAAACCTTAAGGACTCGCATCGCGGGTCTGCCGGGCGCTTACTACCTTTCTACCTCCCCGGAATTCCCAATGAAACGGCTGCTGGCCTCGGGGATCGGCGACATCTATCAGCTCTGCAAGGTGTTCCGCGACGGTGAGCGCGGCCGCTGGCACAACCCGGAATTCACGATGCTCGAATGGTACCGGCTGGGTTTCGACGATGCGGCGTTGATGTCCGAGGTCGACACGCTGGTGCGCGAGCTGCTCGCTCCCGAACGCACGCTTGGGCCGGCGGAGCGGCTGACTTACGCCGAGGCGATCCGGAAGCACGCCGATGTCGATCCCGCCGAGTGCACCGACGCCGAGCTCGATCGAGCTGCCGAAGCGCGGCACATCGCGTGCGAAGCGACGCTCGATCGCGATGCCAAGCTCGACCTGTTGATGGGGCTCGTGGTGGGGCCCAAGCTCGGTCTCGAGCGTCCCTGCTTCATCTGCGACTACCCGGCCTCACAGGCCTCGCTCGCGCGGTTGAAACCGGGGTTGCCGCGTGTAGCGGCGCGCTTCGAGCTCTACCTGGACGGCATCGAGCTCGCGAATGGCTTTCACGAGCTCACCGATGCGGGCGAACAGCGCAGCCGGTTTCGGAGCGATCTCGCGACCCGCGGAGACCGCGGTCAACACGCACCTCCGATGGACGAGCATCTTCTCGCGGCGCTCGCCGACGGGATGCCGGATTGCGCGGGAGTTGCGCTCGGCTTCGACCGATTGGTCGCGATCGCATTGAAAGCCACCCGCCTCTCCGAGGCCATGGCCTTCTCGATCGACGAGGCCTGACTAGCCCTTTCCGCGCGACAGGTATTCGCCGGAACGCGTGTCGATGCGGACGGTCTCACCCTCGTTGATGAAGAGCGGAACCCGCACCGTGGCTCCGCTCTCGAGCTTGGCCGGCTTCGATCCGCCGGTCGCCGTGTCGCCGCGGACGCCCGGGTCGGTCTCGACGACTTTGAGCTCCATGTGCGCCGGCGGCGTGACCTGCAGCGGCACGCCGTTCCACAGCGTGATGACGCACATCGTGCCGTCTTTCAGCCATTGAGCGCCCTCGCC
>Ga0182024_10025983_pt1 | contig 10308 bp, 10 predicted proteins | sample P32metaG_FD_120480 | JGI IMG/M metagenome (GOLD analysis project Ga0182024, IMG submission 120480) | Permafrost microbial communities from Stordalen Mire, Sweden - P3-2 metaG (Illumina Assembly) | ecosystem: Environmental > Terrestrial > Soil > Wetlands > Permafrost | place: Sweden: Stordalen...
TGCCAGAGCTTCTGCCCGGACAGGGCCAGGAACTCGACAAACTCATAGGCCGAGGCACCCAGGTCTCCAATGCCGTGGCCACCGGGCAACGACGTTACATGCAATAAAATCCCACCGCAGCGAGGAAAGATCGAAGCATTCACGTTATACTTTTGACCATCAAGACGGTAACAGGGTTGCGACACTTGCAAAAATCTACGGCTGTAAGGCTCCTTAAGCCTGTTTAGATTCTCGCTGCGGCCAGTTGACTTGCGACTGGTCCGGTCAGCTCAGCGTCGCTCTCGGTGTAGCCGACCCATTTCTGGAATCCAAACGTTCCCTCCCGCCTCGGGAATCAGAATAGGCGGAACACACCATTCTGCTTGACCGAATCTTTGCCACCCAGTTAGCGTTTGAGAGTGACTTGCCAACTAGTTTCGCAACTTGGACAAGTCTACTCCCAAGTTGATTGCTTAGAGGCGAGTAGGGCGAATGCAGGGCGAGTGAGGCGGGCGGAAGAAATCTAACGAGGGATTGAGCGGGTCTGGTTATCAGATGGGCACGGCAGTTTCAGCATTTTCGGGACCGGGGGCCGCAGTCTTTCTGTTGGCTGAAAACCGGCTGCTGCGCGAAGCTTTATTGCGCATTCTGTCGAAGAAAGACGATATCCGCGTAGTTGGGGCAGGCTCGTTCGGGCCAGACGTGTTGGACCAGATTGCGTCGGCCCGAGCTGCCGTGGTGGTGCTCGATTCAGTCTCGTCCATCGCTATGATGAGAACGTCGGGCAGCACCTGTTCCACGATCTCCGCCAGCTCGCCCTCGTTCTGCACTTCACCCACAACTTCAATATCGGGCTGGTCGGCGATCGTAGCCAAGACCAATTCCCGCAGCAGCCGCGGATGATTTGCCACCAGTACACGAACTCGTCTCACGGAGGTTCCCAAGCGCAGAGCATAGGTCGGCCTATTCCGTGGGCACTAAGGTTCAAAAGAGATCTATACGGGAGCAGACGGACAGAAGCCGGGAAGCAAATCGGGAGTATCGATTGGCGAAGGACAAAAGGGGCTGCAGCAGTACCAATCCACGTACTAATTACGTTACTGAACGGTACTAATATAGGTCGCAAGATTGGCTTTATTGCCAGTCCGATCCGCGGCGATGTGCCAAGAACTGAGTTGATCTACTTTGCGAGAGGCAAATCCAATGTCTTGCCAGTCTGAGCGGACTGCCGAGCTGCATCCAGCATCTCAATTTCACCGTTCAGGACCGCAGCCTCTAGTGCATGGAATCGTCGTAGGGGGCAGTAAGGGCCGATAGAAGGACTTTTTCATATTTCCCTTTTTTCCGCGCGGAAAATCGCGACAGGAGGCACGCGCCAGGCACCAACTAATTCTAAGGTTGTGGTGCCAAGAATTACCGTCCACGCCTGAGGAGCAAACATCCTCCAATAAAGGAAAATATGCCAATGACAACGCCGATGACCATACCGGCTAAAAACGGCGGGGAATGAACAGCTTCGCCTGCATTTAGAAAGTAGTGGTGCAGCAGATGTGCGTAGGCTAGCGTCGTGAAGAGCACCGCCAGTCCGCTCAAGATGTTCACAATTCGCATGTCGCCTCCGCCTCTACGAGGATTGCTGTTTCAACTGGCGTGCCGGCCCGGAGCTTGGCAAACTGTAGACCTTATCCACCGCGCCACTCACACCATGAACCCCTACGCTGTCTTCGGAACTAACCTTGCTGACCTGCCGCCCGGCACGCACCGCCAGCAGATTGCTGAAGGCACCCGTGTCGAGCCCGAACAGCATGGATCTGGAATTGTTCACGTTCAGGCCGTGTCGAGCGTTTCCAAGGCGCTGGGAATCCTTTGTGATCACCTCAGCCTCAGCGACCGTATCTGGGAACGATGATGATAGCGGCGAGTGCCCGGATGCGGGCGTCGGCATCTGCTCCCTGGAGATCGCTAAGCTGCCTCGGAACGTGGGGCGCCAATTAAATCTTGTCGGAGGCGCTCAATTTGTGCCGCCGCTTCTTTCATCTGCTCAGCATATGCGTGTCCCTGTCGTGGAAGGAATGCGCCGTAATTGTCCAGCAACAATCCTGAAATGGTGTTGATAGCGGTGATATCGGAGCGCGCTTGGCCGGAAAGGACAGAAGTCAGTTTTTGTAGCTTTAAATCCCGCACGGCTAGCTCTTCCCTGCTTTTGGTAGCTTCTTCTTCTAGCAATCGCCCATGCCGTCTCATCAGCCCGAACAAACATGCTGCTATCAGAAGCATGGTGGAATTAGAAGCGATGCTGATCCACAAGAACCTCTTTAGTGTGGCGGATTTCTCGCTGTCGAGTTTGAAGAAATTGCGGCTTTCGGCGTCCGCTAGCGAGGACGCAATACGGCGAATCTGATCCATGTAGTCCTTGCCTTCGTTTGTATCCACAAGTCTGAATGACCGAAGGCGGTATCCCTGTTGGCGCAAATTAATCGTGCGCTCCATCTCAGCCTGCTTTGAATCAGCCAAAGACTCCAACTGCGACTCCAGAGATTTTTCGTGCTCCCGCTGGTGAGCCAGTCCTGCACGAAGGGCAACAAGATCCGTCGCGATCCTGCCCTTCGCGTCGGAGTACGGTTGCAAGTACGTAGCATCGCTGGTTAGCAGAAATCCGCGTTGGCCTGTTTCCATATCAGTCAAATCTTTCAAAACACCGGAGAGTTCCGCCTGCGTCGCGGAGCTTTCCATTGTGAGTGCAGTAATGTTCTGCATCCGTTTTAAATGGCCGACGGCAAGATAAGCATTCCAGGCCATGAGTGCGAGAAGCGCAGGCATTCCAATTTGCAGAGCAAGTTTTCGAATCATCTAATTGTGCCCCCTTCAGGCAAGCTTCCGAACACCCGCAGTTGTGATTCGGCTGGCTTTGCAAATCTCTTCCGCAACCTTGACCGCTGCATTGTTGCTGTGGGCCGGACCTTCTGCTGACATAACCGAACTGGCAGCCAGCGTGAAAAGCACGGCATCCTCCTGATTGTCGAAGTAAAGGACCACTTGATTCGCTGCCATGTAAGTAGCTCCTACTGATTCTTCTTAGGGGATAATAGGCCGATTTAGCGTAAGAGCAACGTTATCTGTTTTGGTGCGCCCTTTTGTCAAGTTTTCGTCCCGCAGATAAGGCGAAACGAACAATCCAGTTGTTCTCTTTACTAAAGATAATCTACCTCGTTCATGACCGGACGGCACGGGTCAATGGTTTGGGATGATGGCGGGTTGGAAAGTCAACCATTGATCAGGGAGTCAGGAACTCAGGCAACGGTCAAGAAATAGCGCAGATCGGGCAAGCAGAATCTTGCATCTCAAGCTTAGAGGAGAAGTCTACATGAAGGCTGTTTTGCTATATGCCTACGGCGACCCGGAGCAATTGCGATACGAAGAAACTGAAATGCCTAAATATGGAGACAACGAGGTATTGGTACGAGTCCGCGCCACCAGCATTAATCCGATTGACCTGAAAATGCGAAGTGGAGCGGCGAAAGCACGGATGCCTGTGGAATTCCCCGCGATTCTAGGGCGAGATCTTGCCGGGGAAGTGACTGAAGCAGGACGGAACGTTAGAGGTTTCCCGAAGCGAATGCGCGTGATGGCATTGGCAAATGGCACCTACGCTGAATACACGGTCGCCAAGGCAGACGTACTCGCGCCGATCCCCGATGCTTTGAGTTTCGAGCAGGCGGGTGCGCTTCCTCTAGTCACTACTACGGGTTCGCAATTGATCGAGCGCGCCGTAAAGCCAAAAGCGGGCCAGACTGTGCTCGTTACCGGAGCGCTCGGAGGCGTAGGACGATCAGCGGTGCATGTGGCACGCAAACATGGAGCACGCGTACTGGCAGGGGTGCGAGTGAAAGAGAAAGAAGAAGCGGCTAAGTTAGGTGCGGACGGAGTTGTTGCCATCGACAGCGAAGAAGAGATTAAGCACCTGCACGATCTTGACGCCATTGCCGACACGGTTGGAGGCGCGACGATTCAGCGATTACTGAAAACGATCCGCAAGGGCGGCGTGCTTGGCTCAGTGCTGGGAGAACCAGAGGGAGCCAAGAAATACGATATCCGCGTCGAAGCGTTTATGGCGCAACCGGATGCCTCACGACTGTATCAATTGGCTGAGGACGTATCTCGTCATGAATTCTCAATTCCGATTGCCCGCACGATGAAGCTACAGGAAATTCAGGAGGCGCATCGCATTTCGGAACAGGGCGGCCTCAGCGGGAAGATCGTACTGATTACGTGATCCCGTCACAGAGCGCAATTGATTCCAAAGCCGAGTTGTTTTCACAATTTTTTCCAGTCAGTAAGCGCCACCAATTCGTCCAAGATTTCCTGCAATCTCTGAAGCCGACGTTCATGGTCTCCCGCTGAGCCAGGAATCCTTTTCCCGCCCCCAACGTACTGCCGATTCGCCTCACTGATTTGCGCTATTTCCTCTCGCAACTTTGCGATGCGTTCTTTGACCGGATTCTGCATAACAATAGGCTAACAGGGCTTGCAGAATTGAGGAGTACCGACTGCTTATGGCGCTGAGGAAAGTGTTGGCGTGACCTATGGTGGGTTAAAGTGCTTGTGTCCAAATAAAGTTACATTGCCACGCTCATGATATTACTCTTTTGCCTCCTCCTCGGCTGCCTTACCGGGTTGCGCTCGCTGACCGTTTCGCACCTCTAGAACGGCTCGCTCTGCAACGTCGATTTGCCGCCTGCGGCCTTAACTGTAGTTGCCGTAAAACCCGCGCGGAAAATCTCTCTGCCCACCGATGCTACGGCTGTTTCAAGTTTGGAGACTGCCCGATTGTAATGGCGCACACCACGGAAGCTTTTTGAAAGGTGTCAGAACACGGGCAGCCATCACCGGTTAAGAGCGGAAGGGGTCTGGAAATCAGTGCTTTCTTTTTTACCTTTTGCACTCGCAAGCCCTTCATTGCAAAAGTTGGTGGGCAGTGCAGGACTCGAACCTGCGACCTCCTGCTTGTAAGGCAGGCGCTCTAACCAGCTGAGCTAACCGCCCGCTGCCACCTTGCTGAGACCAAACCGTGCCGCCTTCCATCGTATTCCGGTGTGGATCAATGCGCCGTGCGGTTGGCGGATTTCGCGGTATCTGCGACTGAGCGAGTATATGCGAGCCGAGAAAACGCGGTCAAATGAGGAGCATCAGCTTGGCGAATCCGGAAGCTAAAGTTGAGCCCATTCCTGCGGATAGCTTTCCTCAAACAGGAAGATCCGCTTTGCTCATGCGGCATATGCGCGTGCTGCCTTTGGACAAAGATGGAACCTGGGAGACGTGAATGGACCGCCTCAGACTCTGGACAAAACTAGCCACCGGGTTTGGCCTGTCTAACCTTGCTGGTTGCTTTGGCGTGCGTTATTACTCGCTGCTCGGCGTAACCTAGCCACCGAGGGCGGCAATCGCTCATTGGAGAGAAGCGGTCGGCCACGCTCTGAAATCGACGTGCGCAAAAAAGTTCGCGGCCTAAGCCGCTCCGGCGACGCCTCGTTCAGCCTACCCTGCTAGACTGACGCGGTGCGCCGTCTGATTGTTAACGCCGATGATTTCGGCTTCACAGCGGGAGTAAATCGCGCCATTGTGGAAGCTCACACGCGCGGAATCGTAACCTCGTCAACCCTGATGGCGAGTGGGCCGGCCTTTGACGACGCCGTCCGGCTGGCGAAAGAAACTCCACGGCTGGACGTTGGCTGCCACCTGGTACTTATAGACGGCGAGCCGGTTCTGGATGCGGTTCGGCTGCCCACAATCAGCTCCCAACATTCTGGCAAGAACCGCTTTCGTGACGGTCTGAAATCGTTTGCGGCGCGCGCTCTTACCGGCCGGCTGGATGCAACCGAAATCGAAGCCGAGAGCGGCGCACAGATTCGGAAGATCCAATCGACCGGCGTCTGCGTTTCTCACGTGGATTCTCACAAGCACACTCATTTGTTTCCTGCGGTACTGGCGCCGGTCTTGCGCGCCGCGAAGGCTTGCGGTGTACGAGCTATTCGCAATCCGTTTGGTCCGCGTAAGCCGCTGACTTCGACCGAACTGTTGGCGCGGCCTGGTCTATGGGCGCGTTACGCCGAAGTGCGAGTTCTGCGAGCCCTGGCCGGAAAATTTCGCGACACGGCTCGACGACAAGGCATGCTAACGCCCAACGGTACCTTGGGCATCGTCGTAACTGGCGCGCTCGATGAAAGACTCTTCCGCGCGATCGCGGCCATCATTCCCGAAGGGACTTGGGAATTTGTTTGCCATCCGGGATACAACGATGCGGACTTGCAGCGGGCCAATACTCGGCTCCGGGAATCGCGAGAGACTGAGTTGAGTGTTCTCACCCTGCCTGAGGCAAAGCGGTTGTTGGAGGCCGAAGGTATTGTCTTGATTTCGTACCGCGAACTCATCTCAAACGAAGCTGCCTTATAGGATTTCGCTCCGGTGATATAGGCTCACCCGACAAGGGGTTAGTCACTTTCGTAATCTTAGGAAAAATCCAGCAGAGCGTATCATCGAGTTAGATTCGACTTTCAGACTTAGGCTGGGAGGCTTATATCATGTCTGCCTCAGGGGCAGCTCCGCGCGCAACCTTGGACCTGCGCGTACGTGTGTGGGGCATGGGGGCTGATAACCAACCTTTCCATCAAAACGCGAAAGTGCAGAACGTCAGCATCACCGGCGCCTGTATTTGCGGGCTCGAACATGAGCTAAAAGTAGGCGATGTTATCGGTATCCAATACGAAACCAAGAAAGCCCGCTGCAAGGTTATATGGGTGATGGAGGCTGCGGGATTAAAGAAAGTTCAAGTGGGAGTTCAATTGGTAGTGGACCAGGAGTGCCCGTGGCTCGCGCAACTGCCCCCGGAACTGCGCTCCAGCCTGCCGAATTTCACTCCCGACAATCGCAGAAAATTTCAACGCCACAAGATATCGTTTCCCTTGGAATTCCGCGACGAACGCGTCAATACTCCAATGCGGGTGAATGCCACTGACATCAGTGGTAACGGTTGTTATGTTGAGACGGTCATGCCGTTGCCGATTTCGACTGTACTGCGGCTGGAGTTTTGGATCGATCAGGAACGTATCTCTGCCTCCGCTACTGTGCGCACCCGGGATCCCGGAGTCGGAATGGGAATCGAATTCAGCGGTCTACCGGAAGATTCCAAGAAGCGCTTCCAGGCTTACCTCGATAAGCAGGACCCTGGCCTTTCCGCGCAAGGACAAAAAGCGAGCGAGTAAACAGTCGTAATTCGCAAACTCTTCCTGCAGTCAGTTTCGCCGAGAATCTGCATCTTCTGCTACGCTCGACCATCGAACTACAGAATCTCTAAAGGGCGGTCCAGGCGGAATGAAGATTGGGATCACGTGTTATCCCACCTACGGCGGCAGCGGCGTGGTGGCCACAGAACTGGGTCTGGAACTGGCTCAGCGCGGCCACGAAATCCATTTCATCTCTTATGCCCAGCCGATTCGGTTGCGCGGCGAGGAGCCTAACATCCACTATCACGAAGTCGAAGTGTCCCGCTACCCTTTGTTCGACTATCCACCCTACGACCTGGCTTTGGCGACCCGCATGGCTGAGGTCTCGCAGTTATACGATCTCGATTTGCTGCACGTTCACTATGCCATTCCGCATTCCGTAAGCGCTTTGCTGGCTCGCCAGATGCTGGCTGATGGTCCGCGAGGACGCCGGCTGCCATTCGTCACCACGCTACATGGCACTGACATCACTCTGGTCGGACTGGACCGCTCCTACCTGCCCATCACCCGCTACTCCATCAACCAGAGCGATGGGGTCACGGCCGTCTCCAATTACCTCCGCGATCGTACGATGCGGGTCTTCGATGTCAACAAAGAGATCGAAGTTATCTATAACTCAGTAAATTGCGATGTGTATTGCAGGTGTGCGAACTCTTCCGAACGCCGCGTTGAGTACGCGCCCAATGGCGAACGTCTGCTGGTACACCTCTCCAATTTTCGCCCGGTAAAGCGGGTCACCGACGTAATCGAGATTTTTGACCGTGTACGCAAGAAAATTCCGTCAAAGCTCATGCTGATCGGCGACGGCCCCGACCGTTCTGTGGCCGAATGGCTGGCCGTTCAAAAAGGGATTCACGAAGACGTGCTTTTTCTCGGCAAGCAGGATGAAGTGCAGGAAAAGCTTGGTATCGCCGACATTCTCCTGATGCCAAGCGAGTTGGAGTCCTTCGGCTTGGCGGCGCTCGAAGCGATGGCTTGTGAAGTGGTACCAATCGCCACTCGCACCGGCGGCGTGCCAGAAGTGGTTGAACATGGCATCAGCGGCTATCTCGCTGACGTTGGCGACGTGGATACCATGGCGCGTTACGCGATCGAACTTCTCAATGACGAGAGCGCATTGCGCACGATGGGCAAGGCGGCGCGCGCCGTGGCCCAAGCTCGTTTCTGTTCCAGCAGGATCGTTCCCCAATATGAGAATTTTTACCGGCGGCTCGTGGACCGTTCTTCGTAAAATCCTTCGGGCACCGCCCCCGCTGTCTGCAGCAGGGGTAGTCGAATTCTCACCAGCGTACCTTTGCCCTCATGACTGTCAATCGTCATCCGCGCAGTATCTCCGTACAAAACGTGCAGTCGTTCGGAGATGTTGGCCATGCCGATTCCCGCGCCTCGTATGCTTACAGAATCTGCCGCTTGGCTGGCCGCCATGCCAACGCCATCATCCTCCACTTCAATCACTAGGCCAGAGTCGGACAAGCGACTGCGCAGGTGGATGCTGCCGCCTTCCACTTTGGAGGCGAGTCCGTGCTTGATTGAATTTTCGACCAGAGGCTGCAACAACATGCTGGGGACCATCACGTCCAGGGACTCGGGCGCAAGTTCCTTCACTACCCGGAGTTTGTCTTCTCCGAAACGGACAACCTCAATGTCGAGATAGTTGTCGATAAATTCCACTTCCTCGCGCAAAGGCACAAAAGAATCCGCGCTGTTGAGCAAGCGGCGCAAGATCGTAGCCAACTTTGAAATCAGTTCGCGCGCCGTATCCGGATCGAAGCGCACCAAAGAAGAAATTGAATTCAAAGTGTTGAAAAGAAAATGAGGATTGATCTGGTTCTGCAGCGCTTCCATGCGCGCATGCAACAGTAGCCGCTCTTGTTCTTCGAGCTTGATCTGGATGCGCACGCTGTTGAAGATCTTGAGTTCAATCCCGATGGCAGTTATCGAGGTTGCATAGATTGCCGCCCATATCCACCAGTTGTCGGGACTCTCCATGCTGAAGATGGAATGCGGAAAGTTTGCCGCGAGTTCCGTCTGCACGAATCGCAATCCCACGACCGTGGTGAAGAACATGACCTGCCAATCGAACAGCCGCGGACGCGGCAAGTTGCGCCGAATCAAACGAAAGATGCTCTGATCGATAAAGGGAGAGAACGACCAGATATCATCCTTGTCGGCAGCCAGGGTGCGCAGTTGGCCGGCGATAAAGCCGCACAGCACTCCGAATGGCATAGCCGCCCACTCGCCGTGCAGCATCGCGGGGATGCCCATCATAACTCCGCCGAGAGAGCCGGCCAGGCGTCCGCCGATCACACCCAGCAAGAGCGCGGTTTCAAAACTCAAATCTCCTGCAAGGAAACTCTTCGCGGTAAACCGGATCCACACCCCGACCATGATGGGGAGCGCCATCCACAACACCAGGTAGACTTTCTGCCGGAATGTGCGCTCTTCGCGGAACAAGAGCGATTTGAATTCCTTGGAGCGCACCAAACTGCTGGACACGGCAGCGGCCACGCCCAACTTCACCAGCAGATTGATCCAAATGAGCCGCGGTTCCATGAGTTTGGGCATACAACTGCCCGCGAGAAAACTGTAGCACGAGGGAAGATCAGGAGATCAGATGATTGAACGTACTCGATTCGAAATCTCCCGACGATCCGATCGAAGCTCAGCCGATCTTGCGTGCTACCCGCAGATCGCTTCCCGTCATTTCTTTCGGCTCATCGACGCCGAGGATGCCGAGTATGGTGGGCGAAATATCTCGCAACGAGCCGTTCGGCTTCAGCGTGAAGCGCTTGGCATCTTCGGCGACCACGATGAAGGGTACAGGGTTCGTGGTGTGCGCGGTGTGCGGTCCGCCGGTCACGGGATCAATCATCATTTCGGCGTTACCGTGATCCGCAGTGATGAGCATCGCTCCGCCCTTCGCGCGCACTGCAGCTTCGATCCGGCCCAGGCACGCGTCCACGGTCTCGACTGCCTTCACCGTGGGCTCAATTTTTCCCGAGTGTCCGACCATGTCCGCGTTGGCGAAGTTGACGATGATTACGTCGAA
>Ga0182024_10025984_pt1 | contig 10308 bp, 7 predicted proteins | sample P32metaG_FD_120480 | JGI IMG/M metagenome (GOLD analysis project Ga0182024, IMG submission 120480) | Permafrost microbial communities from Stordalen Mire, Sweden - P3-2 metaG (Illumina Assembly) | ecosystem: Environmental > Terrestrial > Soil > Wetlands > Permafrost | place: Sweden: Stordalen...
AGTGGTCGTCTCATAGTGTGTTCTTTATGCTACGAACATCCAAAAAAGTGTAGCAAGAAAACCTCGACTTGTCAACCGATTTCTGGATGAAAATCACTGACTATGTCTTTCATAGTAAATGCTTTAGCATGAGAAACGGCCTCTCCGAGGCCGTCCACCAAGCGCCGGGTCACGGTTGGATCGGCAAAACTCGCGGTGCCTACCTGGACTGCAGATGCCCCGACAGAAAGGTAATCTAGCACGTCCTCCGCCTTCTCGACGCCTCCGAGCCCAATTACAGGGATTTCCACAGTTTTCCTCACCTCCCACACTAGCCTCAGGGTTATCGGCTTGATGGCCGGGCCCGACAGCCCGCCGGTTGGGTTCCCCAAGCGTGATTTTCCGGTCCGGGAATCGATCGCCATCGCGGGGTAGGTATTCGCAACGGTGAGCGCGTCGGCCCCGGCTTCGGCGGCGGATCGAGCGATAAGTCCAATGTCTGCAACAAGCGGAGAAAGCTTGACCCATAGGGGACGGTTGACGGCTGCCCTACGCGCGGCGGTGACCACCTCCGACACCGTGGCCGGGGTACCCCCAAACTGGATGCCCCCCCTTTTGACGTTCGGGCAGGAGATATTGAGCTCGTAGCCCGCCAGCCCCTCGGCATCTTCCAGGGTACGGATGACCTCAACGTAGTCTTCTAGGGTGTTTCCGAAAACGTTGGCGAGTACCGGCGTTACGTATTTTCTTAGTACCGGAAGTTTTTCCGCCACAAAGGCCCGCACCCCTACATTTTGCAGGCCAATGGCGTTCAGCATTCCCGAAGGAGTCTCGACGATCCGGGGCGGCGGCGCCCCTTCGATGGGTTCTCGGGACAGGCCTTTGACGACAAAGCCGCCAAGAAGATTCAGGTCAACAAGGTGGGCGAATTCGATGCCATAGCCGAAGGTGCCGCTGGCCGCAAGGATGGGATTGCGTAGGCGCAGGGCGCCTACTTGCACACTCAGGTCAACAGCGGCTGCGGTAGTCACTGCACGCAGAAGGGTACCACGTCGGACTTTAGCGGGAAGGGAGAAATTCGGCGGGATCGGTGACCGCGCTTTGTGCGTTCGCGGTCATTCCGCCGCCGAATTGCCAGGCAAGCCCAGGATGGCAAGGCCAACTCGGCCGCTAGCAAGCTCGCTGCTACAACGGCAGGTAGCGCCGGCATCCTGCCGGCTCTTCGCTGCCGGAACTAGGGCGTTCCGTGAATTGGGCGCGCCACGGGCTTCGCCAAGGCTTCGGCAAGCACGTGACCGTCGCGAGGGGCCAGCGTGATCCCGCAGAGCGACGCCAGCGTGGGCGCAATATCCGCAGGCGTCACTTCTCGATAGTAGTCGCCGGGCTGAATGCCGTAGCCCATCAAGAGAATGGGCACGTGCTGGTCGTAGTTATACGGCGTGCCGTGACCAGTGCCGTAGGTGCGCGTTTTTCCGGCGGGCGTGCCGTCCACAAGCCAGTAAGGTTTCGGAACGATGAAGAGGTCGCCGCTGCGTCCGGCGAAGTAGCTGTCCGCGAAAGCGCTGCGAATCGGGTTCTGTGTCGCGGGGCGGTCTTCAACTTCGTCGGCCCAATAGACTGCCGCCACTCCAGGCTGCGACAGAGCAGCGTCAGAGATGGCCTGCATGGCGGTACCATCCTGATTCAGGCGATCGTAGAGGCCGGGAGCGAAATAAATGACGCTGTCGGCGACTCGCACGATCGCTGGTTTTGGATAATTGAAGGGTTCGAGAGACTTCTCGATCTTTTCCTGCACGTCAGGAATGTGAAGGATGCCCGCGTCGGCGCCGGTCTTGGCCATGTCTTCCGGAATAGGCACCACGCCATGGTCGGCGCTGAGGGCAACGACATAGTTTCCGCGGCCAACTTTTTTGTCGAGGTGTGCGAACAGATCGCCAAGATCCTTATCGAGCGTTATCAGAATATCCTGGATTTCCCGGCTGCGAGGACCGAATTCGTGGCCCACGTAGTCGATCGAGGAATAACTGACGCCCAGGAAATCGGTGGCGCCGCTCTTGCCCAAGCCGAGTTGATCCACCGCGGTTTCCGCGAGGCGCGTCAGATAAGTGTCCGCGAAAGGGCTGCTCGCCCATTGCTCGTAAAACGCGGCGTCAGGCTCGGCGTCCCCGGTCTTTCCTCGCAGCGCATGAGGGAAGGTGAGCTCCCAGCCTTCGGGGGGACCAGCGCCGGCGGCCTTTTCGTCGTACCAGTAGGCGCTTTCGGGTAAAGACAGCCTCCACGTTTTGCCGTAATCGGCCTTTACCGGATGCGCCTTCGCATAATCCTCGACAAACGGCATCGTGCCATAGGCGCTTGAAGTCATCCATCCGCCGCTATCAAACCAGGTTGCCGCATCAGCTTTGTGCCCAGCCATGGTAATCGCCGCCCGCGCCTTCAGCGAAAACGTAACCACGCGTGTAGCCCCCCCGGTCTGAAATTTCAATTCCTCGGCGAACGATGGCACCAGCATCCGCCACGCAGTGTCCCCACCTTTCGCAGTGGCGCCGGCATAGCCGGAATTTTTGGCGTTGGGATCGCCGGTGCACGTCACCATTTTCTGGGTGTCGCGGTCCCACCAGGCATTGGCAATCATTCCGTGCGTAGCAGGGAACGCCCCGGTAGAAATAGTGGAGTGCCCGACGCAGGTCTCGGTCGCGGCGTAAGGATATGCCGCATCGCGAAACCAAGCCCCTTCATCCACGAGCCGCCTTAGGCCGCCGGTCCATTGCCCCCGGAATTTGTCGACGTAGTCGCCGCGCATCTGGTCAACGACGAGGAGCACGACGAGCTTGGGACGCTGGGGGGACTTGAGTGAGGCAGGGGATTTGGCGGTCTGGGCAGCCGTGACGGCGCCGAAAAATACCGTCGCACTACAAAGCATTACAAAAAGTCGGACTCGCATTCTTGCCTCTGATACTTTCGCGCCGCGAGAGTCTAGCATGGCATGTTTTCGCAGAATCGTCTAAAAGCTCCGGAGACAGCTATCAAAACCCAGCATGGTTGCTTGCCCTCCGAGAGTGGCGCCGGCTTGTGCTAGGATTACGCCCGACATGCGCATCGTAGAGAAGGCACAATTGATGTCGGCGTCGGAGATTGACCGCACGTTGCAGCGGCTGGCACACGAAATCGTCGAAAAGAGCGGCGGGACCAAGCACCTGGCGATGATCGGCATTCGCCGGCGCGGGGTGCCGCTGGCGCAACGGATCGCTCAGGCCATGCGCGGGATCGACGGCGTGGACGTACCGGTGGGCACGCTGGACATCACGCTGTACCGCGACGACTTGTCGAAGGTGGCGTCGCACGCGGTGCTGCAATCCTCAGACATCTCTTTCGGCGTGGACAACATGAACCTGGTGCTGGTGGACGACGTGCTCTACACCGGGCGCACCATTCGTGCCGCGATGAACGGCTTGTTCGATCTCGGCCGGCCCAAGCGCGTGTCGCTGTGCGTGCTGATCGACCGCGGGCATCGCGAGATGCCGATCGAGGCGCAGTTCACCGGGCGCGTGGTGCAGACCAGCCCAACGGAAATCATCGAAGTGCGCCTGCGCGAGATCGACAATGAAGAGCGCGTGGTGCTGGTCGACCGTGTCGACTAGATTTTTGTAAACTGGGATCTCGCCGAGGTCGGCGCTCCGCGTTCGTTGTAGGGGCGCAGGACCCCTGCGCCACAGCTTGGCAACGAACGCAACCAAAGAGCATCGAAGCTGCGACGAGATAGATCTCAAAAGTTCGGGCAACGAGTGAAAATGTGACGCACCGTTTTCGTGATCTACTGGCGCTGGAACCGCTCAACGCGGACGAACTGACATTTCTTCTCGATCAAAGCAAATCCTTCCAGGAAATCCAGCGGCATCCTTTGAAAAAACTGGCCGTGCTGCGCGGCAAGACCATCGCCCTGGCGTTTTTCGAGACTTCCACGCGCACGCGCATCAGCTTTGGCACCGCGGCTTCGCGGCTGGGCGCCGACACCATGAATCTGCAAGCGGAAGCGTCGAGCCTGAAAAAAGGCGAGTCGCTGCTGGATACCGTGCACACCCTGGACGCGATGAAGCCGGATTGCCTGGTGATGCGTCACGCGGCTTCGGGAGCGCCGGAATTCGTCGCGCGTCACCTGGAAATTCCGGTGATCAATGCCGGCGACGGCACGCACGAGCACCCCTCGCAAGGATTGCTGGACGCGCTGACGATCCGCGACCGCAAAGGCACCATCGAAAATCTCAATGTCACCATCCTCGGCGACATCAAGCACAGCCGCGTGGCGCGCTCCAACATTCACTTGCTCAACAAGTTCGGCTGCAAGTTCACGCTGTGCGGCCCCGCGATGTGGGTCCCGCGCGAGCTGGAGAATATCGCGCCGGAAGGGGCGCGCATCCGCCGCGTTTTCCGCATCGAGGAGGCGCTCGAGGACGCCGACGTGGTGATGGCACTACGGGTGCAAAACGAGCGGTTGCACGAGCCGGCGCTTTCGCTGAACGATTATATTTTGCTCTACCAACTGAGCGCGGAACGCCTGCGCCACGCCAAGGCCGACGCGATCGTCTTGCATCCCGGTCCGCTGAATCGCGGTATCGAGATCACTCCCGAAGTCGCCGACAGCGCGCAATCCTGCGTCCTGGAGCAAGTGACCAACGGCATCGCGGTGCGCATGGCGTTGTTATTCCACTTGGCGGCTGGGGATTCAAACGATGACAGGCAACCCCCGAGTGAAGCCGAAGGGAACCCGAGGAATCGCCGCGCCACCGATCAAAAGGATGCTGCCGCGCAAAAGGACGTAAAGGACCCCTCGCATGCTTCTCATTAAGAACGGCCGCGTCCTGAATCCGGCGACGAAGACGGATGCGACGATGGATGTGTTGCTGGACGGCGAGCGCATCGCGGAAATCGCGGCATCAGGAAACATCTCGGCGAGAGCCAAAGACGCCGAGATTTTTGACGCGGCAGGTTTGATCGTCGCGCCGGGTTTTATCGACATTCACGCCCATCTTCGCGAGCCGGGGCAGGAAAATTCCGAGACGATCGAAACGGGGACGCGTTCGGCAGCGCGCGGAGGCTTCACGGCGGTGTGCTGCATGCCGAACACGAAGCCAGTGAACGACAACGCGAGCGTGACACGATTCATCATGGATCGCGCGAAAGACGCCGCCAGCGTGCGCGTGTGGCCAATCGGCGCGGCGTCGGTGGGCAGCCAGGGCGAAGCGATCGCCGAAATTGCGGCGATGAAGCAAGCGGGGATCGTGGCGGTGAGCGACGACGGAAAGCCCATCGCAACCGCAAAACTCTTGCGCCAGGTGATGGACTATTGCCGGTCGCTGGATCTACCGGTGATCGAACACTCGGAAGATGTTTCGCTGGCGGCGGGAGCAGTGATGCGCGAGGGCGTGACTTCGACGCGGCTTGGACTCGCCGGAATGCCGGCGGCCGCGGAGTCAGTATGCGTGGCACGCGACGTACAACTTGCGGAATTGACCGGCGCGCGCCTGCACATCGCCCACCTTTCCGCGCGCGGCTCGCTGGAGCAAATGCGCTGGGCGAAATCGCGCGGCCTGCGCGCAACTTGCGAAGTGACGCCACATCACTTCACGCTGATCGACGAAGATGTGCAGTACGATTCCCGCTACAAGATGAATCCGCCGCTGGCAGCGCGCGGAGATCGCGAAGCTCTTCTCGCCGGATTGGCCGACGGCACCGTGGACGCCATCGCCACCGATCACGCGCCGCATGAGCCTGCTCTGAAAGATGTGGAGTTCGACCGCGCCCCGTTCGGCATTCTTGGCTTCGAGACGGCGCTGGCGTTATCCCTGGAACAGCTGGTGCACAGCGGAAAGATTTCGCTGATGCGATTGGTAGAATTGTTCACGACCGGCCCCGCTCGCGTTCTCGGCATGCCGCGCACGCTCGCCGCAGGCCAGCCCGCCGACGTAACGATTTTTTCAACCGATCACTCCTGGACCTACGACGTCAAAGATTCGTCCAGCAAGTCCCGCAACTCCCCGTTCGATCGGCGCACCTTCAAAGGCGCGCCGATGGCGACGATCGTCGCTGGCCGCCTCGTGTGGAAGCACTGACCCCGATCCTGCCTGGACCTGGAAACGGAACCTCCCGCCGCACGTCTAGTCTCAAATAGGACCCCAAAGCATTCGGCCGCCGACTTTCGCGGGTGTCCGGAGGCACTTCCATGCACTCCATCTGGCAGGATTTTCGTTACTCCATCCGAGTGTTACGCAAGGCGCCTGCATTCACCGCGATCGTGGTGTTGACGCTCGCGCTGGGAATCGGCGGCAACACCGCGATCTTCAGCCTGGTGAACACCGCCTTCTTTAGGCCACTGCCAATCCCTGAGCCGGACCGCGTCCTGCGACTCCTGGACTCTCTACGCGGCCCCGATGGTCACCCTCGAACGTTCGGCATGCACAGCCAGAATGTGGTGACCTTGCGGGAAACGAACAAGATCTTTGACGGTATCGTCGCGCTTCGCGGCGAAGACCTGACCTTGCTCGGCGGCAACGAACCGGAGCGCGTCTCGGTGATTTATCGTTCCGAGGGCTGGGCATCCGCTTTGAAGGTGCAGCCGTTTCTGGGGCGCGATTTCACTAGCGAAGAAGAAAAGCAGGGCGCGGGCAGCGGCGTCGCGCTGATCAGCTACGCATTGTGGCAGCAGCACTATGGAGCGGTGGCATCGGCGTTGAACAAATCGATGCGGATCGAAGACCACAGTTATCGAATCGTAGGCGTGATGCCGCGCGGCTTCAATTTTCCGTACAACGCGCAAGTGTGGGTTCCCTTCGCGGTAAATGCGGGGGATCGCGCTCCTGATTTTGCGGTTTTTGGCCGGCTCAAAGCGGGAATCACGATGTCGCAAGCGCATGAAGTCCTGGACGAACTAACCGCGCGAATCAAGCAACAGTATCCCGAAACACTTCCGGGCTATGCCGTCGCGACGATCACCCTGCGTCAAAATCTGACCGACAACCAGGACGGCACAATCCTCGCATTGCTATGCATCGTCGGTTTTTTGTTACTGCTGGCGTGCATCAATGTGGCGAACCTGCTATTGGCGCGATCCGTCGTGCGAGCTAAGGAGTATGCGATCCGCGCCGCTTTGGGAGCGAGCCGCGGCCGCCAGATTCAGCAGATGCTGACCGAGAGCCCACTGCTTGCCGTGCTCGGATGCGTGTGCGGTCTGCTGTTCGCAACATGGCTGAATCGCTATGCTGACACGCTCCTGCCTTCCAACATCGGCGCGCAAATGGGCTTAAGTGCGGCGCAGCTTGACCTTCGCGTTCTCGGATTTGCGATAGGCGCATCGCTCCTTTCCGGGGCCATTGCCGGAGTCGTTCCCGCACTAACGCGCGCGAGTTCCGAATCCACGGAATCGTTGAAGGAAGGAGTACGCGCGGGCGCAGGCCGCGGCACCAATCGCGTGCTGAGCGGTTTCGTGATCTCGGAAACAGCGCTGGCGCTCGTGCTGATCGCCGGAACGGGTTTCATGGTGCAGAATTTCCAACGCCTGCAGCACCGCGATCTCGGGATTCAGCCGCATCAATTGATCACGATGGAGTTCATGCCGCAGCAGGCGAACTATCCGCTTGGCCCGCGGCGTGCCGCGTTGGTTCGGCGCGTGATCGATGAGGTGCGCGCGGTTCCGGGCGTGCGCGCGGCGGGCGCTACGACGGTGAATCCGCTCGGAGGCGGAAATTGGGGCGCGTCGGTCCTGATCGAGGGCCTCGGCACGGGCGATCCCAGCGGCTCCTTTAACATCAATCACCGGCTCGTGAGCCCGGATTTATTTCACGCCATGGGCACTCCTCTCTTGCGCGGCAGAGTTTTCACCGATTTGGATACCGAATCGAGCGAACCAGTGGCGATCGTCAGCGAAGCGATGGCACGCAGGTTCTGGCCGAATCAGGATGCGTTGGGAAAGCGCGTGCGTGTTGCAAGAGCAGGCGCACCTTGGCTGACGGTCGTGGGCATCGTAGGAAATATTCACGATTTTGGCGATCCTGGTGATCCCATCGAAACCTGGTATCTGCCCTATGCGCAGCAAGTCTCGACGCCCTCGGCCGGCGAATCGATTCACTTGATGGCTCGCGTCGAGGCCGATCCTGCCGCCGTCGTGCCCGCCATCAAGCAGGCGATCTGGCGCGCGGATTCGTCGCTTGCCGTGTTCCGCATTTCGGCGATGGATCACTACTATTCCGATTCGTTGGAACGAGAACGGCTGGGCACGCGGGTCATGAGTGTTTTTGGTCTCTTTGGTCTGTTGTTGGCGGCGCTGGGAGTTTACGGCGTAACGGCCTTCGCGGTGGCTCAGCGCACGCGAGAAATCGGTGTTCGCATAGCGCTGGGTGCCCGCAAAACCGAAATTCTGTCCTTGATTCTGAAGCGCGGCATGGCCCTTGCGTGCATGGGTCTTGTCGCTGGATCGCTGCTCGCCGCCGCGCTGAACCGCGTACTTACGAGTTTCTTGACGGAAGTCCACGGCGTAGAGCTTCCGCCTCTGGCAATTGCTTCCGCGCTTCTGCTGGGAGTCGCGGTTCTAGCGTGCTATCTTCCCGCCAGACGTGCAGGGAGTATCGATCCCCTCACGGCGCTCCGCTCCGAATGAACACAGATCCACCGCACAGCCGGCCTTCTTTGTTTGAAAAACGTCAGTGGGCCGCAGGTTCGGCGGCTGGGTGCAAACCATGCTGGGGCACTTCGTGAATGCCGCGCGCGGGCGGTTCTATCCTCTGCCGGTAAAAGTGATCGAGTGGCGAACGCCCCTTGCCGGTCGGATAGCTTTTCTCGATGGCTTTGGTGACGTAGGCCTTCGCCAGCATCGCCGCTTCCATCAGCGGACGGCCAGACGCAAGCTGCGCTGCGATAGCCGCCGCGAACGCGCAACCGGTGCCGTGCAGCGTTTCTTCTCTGACGCGATCCCCGGCGAGCGCGACGATCTCGTTCCCGTCAAACAACACATCGACGGCACGCTCCATGTGGCCGCCTTTGACGACGACGGCGTGCGCGCCCATTTCCACGATCTTCCGCGCGGCGGTTTCCATATCGCCGAGATCTTTGATGGTAAGACCCGTCAGGATTTCCGCTTCGGGAATATTCGGCGTGATCACGCTGGCCCGCTTCAGAAGTTCCGTGACGACATACTTGATGCCCGCTACGTCCAGCAGCTCCGTCCCACTTGACGACTTCATCACCGGATCGTGCACCACGTGCGCGAATTTGTGCGCGTCCAGGAATTCCGCGACGACCGCGGCGTTTCCACGGTTGCCCAGCATCCCGATCTTCACCGCCGCGATTTCGGAATCGTTCGCCAGAGCTTCGAGCTGGGCCCGCAGCGTGGCGCTGGGCGTATTCTGCACGTCCCCGACGCCTTGCGTGTTCTGAACGGTGAGAGATGTGATCGCCGCCACACCGTAGCATCCGTGCGCCGCAAACGTTTTCAAGTCGGCGGCGATTCCCGCGCCGCAGCCTGGATCAAATCCCGCGATGGTCAGCAGAATCGGAGGCGTCGCGTTGGCGTGATTGTTGTGACCGTTGTGAGTGCTCATGATTTCGTGCTTGTTGCTCCACAATCCGAAAAATTGAAAATGTCACCGAAACTTTTCGCTTCATCGCAACTACCTGGCGCCCGCAAATACTCGTGAAGCGAAAAGTGCCGGTACGCCCCAGGGACGGGATGTACCGGCACTTGCGAATGTACGCGCGTTTGTTTCGTCAGCGCAAGAAAATATTTTGCCCACCCTCTGTAGTGGCCGGTCTTTAGACCGGCCATTGCGATGAACGCTTATAAATTATCCGATGGCGTCATCCCGATTCGCAACGGTGTCGCTCCAATTTCGATCGTGTCATCCCAATCTGCTAAGGCTGTCATCCTGAGCGAAGGATCTCAACCGATCCATGGCGCAACTGTTCTGTGTCACCGCCCGAAACGACCTACGGAAAAAGCCCTCGAACCAGCAGCGCTTCCGCAACGCGCCCTACCGCGAGGATCATGGCACCCGCGCGCGGCGGCACGTGGTGCTTGCGCATGGTGTCCACCATCTCGTGGAAAGAGCGCACCATCGTTTTCTGCAGTCGCGCACTGACTTCTTCCGCTTCCCAAACCAGCCCCTGCTGATTCTGAACCCACTCAAAGTAGCTCACGGTGACGCCGCCGGCGTTCGCCAGAATGTCGGGGAGCACCGTGATGCCCCGGCGCGCGAGAATTTCGTCGGCGTGCGGCGTGGTCGGGCCATTAGCGGCTTCCGCGACGATGCGCGCCTTAATCGCTTCGGCGTTGTGCAGCGTGAT
>Ga0182024_10025985_pt1 | contig 10307 bp, 9 predicted proteins | sample P32metaG_FD_120480 | JGI IMG/M metagenome (GOLD analysis project Ga0182024, IMG submission 120480) | Permafrost microbial communities from Stordalen Mire, Sweden - P3-2 metaG (Illumina Assembly) | ecosystem: Environmental > Terrestrial > Soil > Wetlands > Permafrost | place: Sweden: Stordalen...
CAACCGTCAGCGTCCCACTCCCGGTGATCTTGTACGTCCCCGTCGACCCAGGATTCTGCCCCAGCAGCAAATATTGCGACACCACATTCGTCCCCCCGTTCAGCGTCACGCTCTGCGCGGTGTTAATCGCCACATATTCTGAGTCGGCGACATCCAATTCCTGAGTTCCCCCCAGCGTGAGCGAAGTCGCCAGATTCCCCAGGTTCGCCGGCGTGTCGAATATCGGGTCGGAGTTCGTCAGACTGAGCGTCCCACCCGTCCAATTGAGCAGGCCGAATGTGCCCGACAAATTCAGCGTCCCCGTGCTGATGGTTCCGCCGCTCAATGTGATTCCGCTGCCGGAAGTGTTGTAGACCGTCAGCGTGCCGGTCGCGCCCGTGTTCAGGTACCCGCCGCTGACGGACAAAACGCCCGTTCCTTCCTTCTCGCTCCCGATCTGCGGTCCCGTGCCGCCCAGGTACATGCCGCCATTAGTAATTGCTAATGTTCCTCCCTTGAGGAAATATTTTCCAACACCGCTGAGGGTCTGGCCAAGATCGATCTCCTGGCCGGCCACGTTTTCTCCGCCGGTTTGGTCGATGACGCCGGTGCCGGCCGCGCCCAGGATTTCCGTCCCTGACACCGTCAGCACCTGGCTTGCCCCCAGAGTCACCGTGCTGCCCAGAAGCCCCCCGTTCGCCACCGTGTCAAACGTCGCACTGGAATTCGTCAGGTTCAACGTCCCCGATGTCCAGTTGAACAGCCCGAAACTCTCCGACAGCTGCAGCGATCCCGTGCTGATCGTCCCCCCGCTCAAAGTGAGTCCGTTGCCTGTGCCGTTGTAGACCCGCAGAACGCCGTTCGACCCCGTATTAAGCAGCCCGCCGCTGACTGTCAGAATCCCCTTGCCTCCCGCTTCGTCTTCACTGCCTCCGACAAACACTTCCCCGTTGGTCATGGTCAACGTGCCGCCGCTTAGCACATATTGTCCGGTGCCCGAAAACTGACTGATGTCAAGCTCATCCTCAACCTTGTTCGAGCCGCCGCTCTGGTTGAACACGCCCTCGCCGTCTGAGCCGATACTCTCCGCCTCGGCCGCGAGCGTCCCGCTGCCGCTGAGCGTGTAACTGCCTGTGGTACCGCTCTCGACTCCCAGAATAAGCTGCTCCCCCTCAACGGAGTTCATTCCGCCGCTCTGGTTGAAGATCCCCGTGCCCTCGTACCCCACGAATTCATAGCCGTCGGCCGTGAGCGTGCCGCTGCCGCTGAGGATATACGTGCCGGTTGTCCCCTCATTGGCGGCAAGCTCTAAAGCCTCGCCAGTGCTAACGAGATTGGTCGTCCCGCCGCTCTGATTGACGACGCCGATGCCGCTGACGCCGACATACTCGGCTCCCGCCGACAACGAATCCGACGCCATGATCAGCGTGTTCGTCCCCGATGTGTTCGGGTGATCGATCGTCAGTTGATCGAGTGTGACGGCCGCCCCGTTGTAATTGTAGTTGACGTTGAAGCTGCTGGTCGCGCTGGGAGCGATAGTGACCTCAGCGTCATTCTGCGGAACAACGCCTGCCCCTCCTTCGAAGCTCCAATTCCCGGCCGTATTCCAATTGGAATCGACTCCCCCGACCCAGTTGTCGGGCTGCGCCGCCGCACAAAGCGGAAACGCCGCCACGGCGGCGGCGGCTGCTGCAAACAGCGCGCGTGTACGGCGGGCGTTGGACGCCTGATGTCGTGGCTTGTGCATTTTCTATCTCCAGTGCGACAATGCTTCCGTGACTGCGGGCTAGGCAAACATCGAATATCGATACATGTGAAGCCAGACAATATACCCAGACTCTGGACCTTAGCAAGCAAAATCCGTTTGCGGAATGCCCCGGTTTTTGACGGCCTGCGTTGACTGTGCCGCGGCCCCGGCGTACAACGCGCGGGTCATGTCAAAACAGGCATCCACGACGATTCCGGCGGCGATTGCACTCGTGGGGAGCGATCTGTTTCTGCAACTGGCGGCGTTGGCCGATCTGCTAAAGCTGCTGCCGAAGGATGCGCAGACGATTCAATTCGAGGGGGAAACGGCGGAGCTGCGCGACGTGCTCGATGAGGCGCGATGCTTTGCGCTCTTCGGCGGCGCGAAAGTCGTTGTGGTGCGCAACGCCGATGCGTTTCTGACCAGGTACCGCGAACAAATGGAAGAGTATCTGAGCGAAAGTTCCGGCGGCGCGATGATCGTGCTGCGGCTGAATTCGTTTCCGTCAAATCAGCGGATTTACAAGGTGATCGACAAAATCGGGCGCATTGTGCGCTGCGAGGCGCCCAAGGACGTTGTGCCGTGGATCGTGGAGCGCGGTCGGACGGCGCACAAGCTGGAGGTGGCGAGCGATGCGGCGCGGATGCTGGCGGAATTGATCGGCAATGATCTGGGGCGATTGGATAATGAACTGGCGAAGCTGGCGCTGGTGTGTGGTGGCGGGAAGGCGGGCGCTGCGGATGTGAGCGGGGCGGTGGCGTTTCAGCGCGAGCGGGAGATGTGGGACATGACCAATTCGCTGGCGTCGGGCGAAACGGGCGCGGCGCTGCGGCGGTGGCGGCAGCTTGTGCAACTGGATAATTCGGCGGAGTACCGGGCGGTCACCTGGCTGGGGATGTGGCTGGAAAACGTGCGAAAGGCACAGGTGATGCTGGCCCGCGGCGAGAGCGCGTTTGCGATCGGGCAGGCGCTGAAAATATGGCCGCGCGAGAATGCGGAGAAATTCGCGCGCACGGCCAAGGCGCTGGGGCGCGAGGGGTTGGAGTCGGCGCTGAATCTTCTGGCGGAGATCGACTTTCAGACCAAGACCGGCGTGGGGGACGCTGGAGGCAACGTCGAGCGATTCATTCTGGCGCTGGCGGCGGATAAGCAGGCGGCCGGTGCGGCATGAAGGAGCACAGCCGCAAAATCGCCGTCGTGGGCGCGGGGAGCGTCGGGGCGACGATCGCGTATGCGTGTCTTCTGCGCGGCGTGGCGCGGCGCATCGCCATGTTCGACGTGGATGAGGCGAAAGTGCAGGCGCAGGCGCTGGACTTGAATCACGGCTTGCAATTTGTGTCGCCGGCGATCGTGGAGGGGAGCAAGGATCCAGCGGTGTGCGCGGGGGCGGACGTGATCATCATGACGGCGGGGGCGAAGCAGAAGCCGGGGCAGTCGCGCATGGAACTGGCGTCGGTCAATGCGGGCATCTGCCGTCAACTGGTGCCGATGCTGTTGCGCGTGGCGCCCGAGGCGCTTTGGCTGATGGTGAGCAATCCCGTGGACGTACTGACGTTCGCGGCGCTGAAAATCAGCGGGCTGCCCCGGCGGCGCGTGTTGGGGAGCGGGACGGTGCTGGACAGTTCGCGCTTCCGATACCTGATCGCGCAGCGCTGCAGTGTTGCGGTGGCGAGCGTACACGGTTACATTGTGGGGGAACACGGCGACAGTGAAGTGCCGCTGTGGAGCACGGCCAGCATCGGTAATATTCCGTTAAGTGAGTGGGCGGTAAGCGGACACGGGCGTCTGACGGTGCGTGACCGGGCGGAGATATTCACGGGGGTGAAGACGTCGGCCGAGCAGATCATCCGCGGCAAGGGAGCGACGAGCTTCGCCATCGGTCTGAGCGCCGCGAGCATTCTCGACGCGGTTTTCGAGGATGCCAACGCGGTATTGCCTGTGAGTTCGCTGCTGGAGAACTTTCATGGCCTGTCGGACGTATGTCTCTCGATGCCCAGCATTGTGAACCGGGCAGGCGTGGAGCCGCCGCTGGACGTTCCCATGAACGCCGCGGAAGAGGCGGGATTGGCCAATAGCGCCGCGACGGTGAAGGGCGCGATTCGGGCGCTGGGGCTTGCGTGAGGGTTTGGGGGCGGCGGGTTCGTCATGTCCGGCGGCCGCCATGTATATGGAGTGGGTGAAAAGACCAAAAAGTTATCGGGCCTTGCGGAGGCTTTGCCTGGATGCCGAGGTTTCGCTTCCGCGGCGGACGGCTTTGCGTCCGCATTGGTGATCGTGCGTACGATAATGTCGGCTTGCGCTGCGTTAGCGGGGCCATCGGCAGAAACTGCGCATTCCACTCAAAGGCGACAACCGGACGGACGATATATCTGGTGTCGCAGGTTGAAGTGGAGAAAATGCAATGAACGCTACAAAGCTCAAAGACGTGCTGACGACCGGCGAGGTGGCCAAGGTCTGCAACGTGGCGCCGCGCACCGTCAGCAAATGGTTCGACAGCGGGGCGCTGCACGGGTATCGCATTCCCGGCAGCAAAGACCGGCGGATACCCCTGAATCAATTGATTCGTTTCATGAAGCAGCACGGCATGCCGCTGAACGGCCTGATGACCGGCTGCACGCGCGTGCTGATCGTGGACGCGGAGCAGGACATCGTTGAGGTGTTGGAAAAGATTCTGGAGGATGAGGCGAAGTACGAGGTTGAGGTGGCGCGCGGCGGATTCGCAGCGGGGATCACGGCGGAGAAATTCCGGCCGCACGTCATCCTGCTGGACATGCACCTGGGCGACCTCGACGGCCGCGAAGTGGCCCGGCAGGTCAAGAGCAGTAACGATCTGCAACTGACCAAGGTGATCGCGATGAGCGGCAAGATGACCGACGAAGAGGCCAAGGGGTTGCAGTCCGGCGGTCAGTTCGACGGATTCCTTCGCAAGCCGTTCCACGTGCGGCAGGTCATCGAGGCGATCGAAGACGCGATGGCCGTCGTGTACTGATCGATCTTCAAATCAGAATACAGGAGAGGGGCCGCCTCGGAGGGTTCGGCCCTTTTCTTTTGCGCTCAATTAGATTGACTGTCGGGCGCCGCGGCGCTGTTGTCGGCGGGCGGCCGAACGGCGGTGTCGGCCTGCTGAAGGATGCGGCGGGTGCGCGCCTCGATGAGTTGATTTTTGTTTTGCGTGTCCCGCGCCAGGTCGGCCTGCTGCTGATCGAGGAGCCGGCGGAGATTTTCGATCTGAGCGGCGCGCTGGCTCAGGTTCAACTCGACGAGTTCGCCGGCGACGGCGCGAATCTGGTCCTTCAACTGGCCCTGAAGCTGAGTGAGGCCGAGCTTGTTGGCGCGCCGCAGGCGGGCCGCCAGGCCGATGAGGCGATCCTCAGCCTGGAATTGCTGAACCATCAGGTCGTAGAGGGCCGGTTGGGTTTGGCGCACCTGCACCATATTCTGCCAGCGCTGCAGCAAAGCGGTGCGCAGCGGCGAGGCGAACTCCGGTTCGTGCTTGCGCAGGATGTCGTAGCGGTTGCGAGCGTTCTCCCTCAGAAAGCTCATCAGTTCGTTCCACGCCACCTCTTCGCGGTCGCGCACGGCCTGGCGATCCTGCGGCGACATCGAGTACCAGCGAAGATCATCCATCCATTGCCGCCGCTGCACGAAGCCGTTGCGAACGGGAGCGCTGGAGTCCGGCGAGGAGGCGTTGCCGTCAGCGGAGGCGCTGCCGTCGGTCGTTTGGGCCGCGGCGCTCTCCACGCCCCATCGCGCCGAAACGCCGGGGCCGGTCCAGACGGTCGCGGCCACGATCGGCAGCCCGCCGGCCAAGGCCCAGATGAGCGACTTCCATTTCCTCATCGCGTTCCCTCCCGGTTGCTCGAATCGTTGCCCGCATTGAGGAAGTAACTGAGGTCATCGGTGCTTTGCAGCGAGGCAAGAGCCTGACTGGCCTGGTCCTGAGCGGAGAGAGCCCCGGCCGCGTCGCTGCCGACGACGGCATCCACGAGTCCCTGCTGCTCATCGACGTTGAGGTTCTGAATGGCGACTTCGGGCGTGTCATCGAGCTGGTGGTGCTCAAAGTAAACCTCATTGTGCCTGACGCCCCAGACGGTGACGGCGACGATGACCATCGCGGCCGCGGCGATCGGATACCACCACTGCGGAATCAGCGGCCGCGGCGCTTCGGCCGGGGCTGGATGAGCGAGCTTGCGCGTGGCCCACTGGCGGATGGCGCGGTTAGCCCGCTGCATCGCGGCCAGTTCGGGAACCGGCGGCGGCGTGGCGGCGTCCAGCGTGTTCATCGCATCCATGAAGGCGCCGTGCGCGGCCTGCAATTCTGCCAGCTGTGCCGCGAGAGGCGCTTCAACCGCCAGACGCTGCTGGATCAATTGCCGGTCGCCGGGCGAAAGCTCGTCCGCCAGATACAGCAGCAGGATGCCGCGGTCGTCGCTGATCTTTTTGAGCTGGCTGAACATCGTCGATCTCTATTTCTGAGTCAGATCCCGTTTCTCGGCCGGATCCGGTTTCTCCATCAGGCTCTTGAGTTTTCCGATCGCCTTGTGCATCCGGCCCAATGCCGTGTTCAGCGGACAACCGAGCGTCTGGGCGATATCGGAAAACTTCATTCCACTAAAGTACCTCAGGAGCAGAACCTGCCGCTGGTTTTCAGGCAACCGCTCAATGGCCGAGCGCAGCTTCTGGATCTGCTCCGTGTTTTCCAAGGCGAAGCCGGCATCGGGTGCTTGGTCTACCGACACCAATTTTAGTCCTTCCCTGGCGGTCTTCTCACGGCTCCGGAAGCGCCAGTGGTCGTTCGCCTTGTTGGTGGCTATACGATACACCCAGGCTTTGAATCCGCCACCGCCGGACTCAAACCGATTGATATGGTCCAGCACGCTCAGCCAGGTCTGCTGGAACAACTCCTCGGCCAGTTGATCGCTTCGCACCAGGCTCTGCAAATACCGCAGCAGCGGTTTGCAATATCGGGCGACCAACTCTTCTCCCGCCTCGGCCTGACCGTTGCGGAGACGGGCAATCAGCACGTCGTCACTCACGCCGGTCGGGGTCTGGTGTTCCGATGCCACTAGCAGAGCCATTGGTCCTTCACCCGGCCGTCACAGGCTACAACGCCAAGCGGCGGGGTTTATTACGGATATTACCAACCGGCTACGGTTTTTTCGGAGGCTGGGGCGGTTCCTCTGAATTTTTCTTAACTGGCCCTTTGGCCACGGGATAGAACTCGCCGCCGTATTCGAGGTGCTCTTTCGGAGCTTCCGGCGGCGCGGCGGCCACCGGCTCGATTGCCAGTGTCTTGGCCGCGATGCCCGGCGCGGTCGGGGCGGCCGGGGGGGCGGCGGCCTTGGGGCCGCCATGCGTCGCGTCGGCAGCCAGGGAAGCGGTCAGGGATGCGTTCATCGTCGCCAGTTTTTCGCGGCCGGCTGCGTCCAGTTCCGCGTGGGCGGCCCTCGGTGCCGACGTTTCCTTGCCCGTTCCGAAGCGGCTCAGATCGTAGTCGGCCGCCTTCACGCGCCGCACCGACAGACCGGCCCCCGTCAGCAGGCGGATCGTGATCGGCCAGAACACGCCGACCACCATGAAGCTGATGCTCATCCAGAGTATCTGGCAATTCCTGGGAACCTTCCACCACGCAAAGCGAGCCTGCACCCAGGGGTAATCCTTCTTGCAGGCATCGAGCCAGTCGCGCACGGTCTTGCCATCGGTCGGATTCCACGGAATCAGGATCGCGCCGCCGGAACGAAATCGCCCGGCGGCGATCAGAGCCTTGATCGAATGCGAGGAGCCGAAGACGCTGTAGTTGGCCAGAGAGATCGCGTCGTCGCCCTCGGGCGTTTCCTTGCCGTAGACGGCGGCCGTGATGGAGCCGAGCGTCGCGTCGTCGTCGGGCGTGTAGGTTTTCTCAATGCCCGGCGGCCAGCCGCCCGCCGTGGCGCGGGTGTGCCAAGGCTCAAACGGAATTGAAGCGCCGAACCAGCTCGGCTCGTAAGTGTATTCCCCCGCCTGACCGCCGAGGAGCGGCACGAGCACGTCATAGGTCACGGGCATCATGTAGATGGTCTTTCCACCCGGCCCCAGCGCCGGGGCCGGCGGATAGACGATCAGATTGCGAATCCACGGGATTTGAGTGCCGCCCGCCACCGCGGGGGGGTGCATCACAGCCTGCTGAAATTTCCGAATCTCGTCGGTTCGTGTGTTGGTCGGCTCAACCGTGGCGGAGTTGACATATGCCAGCAGCCAGCCCAACGGCAGACTCAGCAGCACCCAGTGCCACCATTTGAGACGGTCAAGTTCCATACCGCGCCACCACCACTACCGCCACCGCCGCCAGCATACAACAAGACAAAGCAAAAAAGTCGCAATGCGGACTATTTTCTTTTTTCCTCGGCCAGTTCCGTCACCTGGTGCTCCAGATGCCGGATGCGCTCGAGAAGTTCCGGCAGCTTGGCCAAGATCGCATAGACCCGCCGGCCCTGATGCAGTGGCAACGCCGGCGTGCCAAAGACCACGGACTGATCGGGCACGTTATGGGTGACGCCGCTCTGCGCCGCGACCGTGACGTTGTCGCCGATTTCCAAATGCCCTACCACGCCGGCCTGCCCCGCGAACGTGGCGTGATGCCCGATGACCGTGCTGCCCGCGATCCCGACGTGCGCCACCAGCAGCCCGTGCGGGCCGATTTTCGCGCCATGTCCGATGGCCACCAGAGCATCAATCTTCGTCCCCTTGCCGACGACTGTGCTCCCCATCGCCGCCCGCGCGATGGAGCAGTTGGAGCCGATCTCCACGTCGTCTTCGATCACGACGTTCCCCACCTGCGGAATCTTGTGATGCACCCCGTGGCTGGTGGCGAACCCAAACCCATCCGGCCCGATGCTCGCTCCCGCATGAATGATGACGCGGTCGCCGATGACGCAATCATCGTAGATCACGATGTTGGGGTAGAGAATGCAATCCCGGCCAATTTTGACGCGCGGCCCAACGTAAACGCCGGGGTAGAGAATCGTCCCCTCCGCCACGGAAGCCGTTGGATCGACAATCGCCTGCCCATGCACCCCGCGATGCGGATGCACGCGATGCCCATGCAGCGCGACGACGGCTTTCTGAAACGCCAGATACGGATCCGCCGCCTTGAGCAGATTCAATCGCTCACACACCACCGCCCGCGCGACGACAACTGCCCCCGCCCGCGTGGTCACAAGCTGCTTCTCATATTTCGGATTAGCCATGAAGCTGACATGTGTGGCTTGTGCCTCCTCCAGCGTGGCGGCGCCGCTGACGCGGACCGTGGAATCGCCGACGACTTCCGCTCCGATCCGCTCCGCTAACTCGGCTAGGGTGAGGGTCACGGCGGCCAGTATATCGCATCGTGGTCGCGGAAACCAAATCAGACCTGGGCCTTGGAAGCTTAATTTCTGTCAAGGCGTATTTTCTGCCCACGTTCGGCTTGCACGCCCCACAAAACGGGGCGGCGCCGCCGCGAGCCAAGATAAAGGGTCATGTCCCTTTTAGTTACCCCATCCGAACGGAGCAGTCGGTCCGAAGGGCGGACCCCACAAGGCTACAGCGGGGAAATCGACTTGCCACCAGACAACCAGCGCACAAGAAGCAACGCCAACATACCCAAGGCCAACGTGCCGCAAGTGGCCGGTAATGGAACCGCAGTTGATGATGGGGCCGCAGTTGATCCGGCAGTGTAGTCGTAGATAATCGTGATGCCGGTGTAGGCTTGCGGCCCATACGCGACTATGGGATTACCAGAGTAAACACTGGCCCCTCCGGTCACGTCCTCGTAAATGTTTAGAGTACCGGCTCCGACTGACGTGAAATCGGAATCTGAGAGACCGAAGAATGACGGGGACTCAGCATTGGTGTCCGAAGTACTGTAGATAAGTCCACTACCGGTGAAGGTATTTCTTATCGCGTTGCCAGTGGCTGAGCCGGAAAGAGCGTCGATAAAGAATGAGTTTGCATCGTCGGGCGAGGAGTTCAAGCTAAACAGCGAATTATCCGACACATTCACCCCGAACGATCCCGTGCCTAATACCCCGATACCTCCACTATAATTAGCGCTGCCTGTCAAGATATCGTTGATCTCCAGGGTGACGGAGGTCAAGGTGCCCAGAGTCGTATCAAACGTGTTGAAGGCATAAGTGTTGTTCCACGGGATACTTAGATAGCCATTGCTGCCAGCACCGCCGGGAAGCAGCGTCTGGGAGATCGAGCCCGCATGGGCCGCCGCGGTGAACGCCACCAAGGCCACCAAGACGCCACAAGAAATGTGAAATCGCATTACTAGCTCCTGCGAAAGGGAAGTCTTCGTCCTGCCCAGCATTTCTCCAAAACGCATTCGGCAATAAGCGGCAATAATTAAATGTTGTCCCCTGAACAAAGAGGTCATTTGCCCACCATAAAGACCGGGCAGATGGAAAGCAAGGATTAAATCGGAAAGGAATGGCAAGGGGTGTAGCGCGCCAGGGTGGCGAATTTGGCATAATGCCTCCAACCCTTAATCATGGAGGCTTCTATGGGATTGGATTTTAATGCGTTGTCGCCTGAGGAATTGCTGGCGGCCGAGTCGGCC
>Ga0182024_10025987_pt1 | contig 10307 bp, 8 predicted proteins | sample P32metaG_FD_120480 | JGI IMG/M metagenome (GOLD analysis project Ga0182024, IMG submission 120480) | Permafrost microbial communities from Stordalen Mire, Sweden - P3-2 metaG (Illumina Assembly) | ecosystem: Environmental > Terrestrial > Soil > Wetlands > Permafrost | place: Sweden: Stordalen...
CATTGGGGACGGAAGGTACGGGCATGTACCACTCCGTCATCCGCCCGCAACGTGCGGGTCCCGCCTCTGTCGCGACGATCAAGCGCGAGAAGAATGCCTCCTTCTCTTTCAGCGAGCGCAAATGGAAACACGCGAATGGGCAGACCTGGATTTGCATCGACGTTGAATTTTAGTCGGCGGATGTTTTCGGGCTCAGGCTCGAACGCAAGAATTGTCGCGTTCCGACCGGAGCAAGAGGCGACAAACAGTGAAAACAGTCCAACATTCGCGCCGATATCGATGAACACGAACGGTCGCCCCGCGGTACCGATCTGTTTTATTTCCGCTTCCAGCTCCGTTCGCTCGCGCGCCTCGAACATTTGCGGCGTGAAAAGCAGGCCTTTTTCGCAGCCGTTGTCGCGCGGATGCAGTCGCATGCGCAATCCCCAGCGTACGACGTCCAACCCGGAATCCCCAGAAAGCCGCATCGTAACGATGCGCCGCAATAAGATCGCAAGTCGCAATCCCACCCAATTATCCGGGAGTCGACTGGTGATGGCGATAACTGCACGATCAAGCCAAGTCATTGCCGACGTCCCCAGGGGCTGAACATTTTTCTTCGCAATTCAAGATAGCCAAGAACCTAAACGCTGTCCGCATGATCACCGCAGACGGCCTTGCCCAGGTCCAGCGCCGAGAGACCCTGCAATGAACGCACACGGTCGCCCCGCAGAATGAAATCGAGCTTGGCTTGGTTGTCCGGAAGTCGCGACCGCTCGCTTTCCGGATGCCACAAGTGCAGCACGCCGGTTGCAAAGCGTCCGTCCTTGCGCCGCACGCCGCTGCGGATGAGCCGAATGAAGAGATCGGAGTCCTCCAGCCCCCAGCCGGTGAAGGCCGCATCGAAACCATCGACCCGTTCGAGATCATCGCGAAAGCTCGCCACATTGCAGCTGCGCGCACCCCGCCAACGCCGCCCGCCGAGCTTGCGCAAAGGACCAAACGGAACCGCGAGCAAGGGCACCACCCGGTTGAGGTCCGTGCGCCAGTAGTGCGCCAGAAAGCGCTCGATCCCCCACCTCTCCGGCTCTAGTCCCACGGCCAGGATGCGCTCGCTCAATGCGGGTGACAGCAGAGCCCGATTGCCGGTCACGAAATATCCGGGTTCGGAGAGCCTGCGGTGGGCGGCGACAAAATCAGGCCGTGCGATGCAGTCGCCATCAAGAAAGACGCAATAAGTCCCGACGCTGGCGCGAATCGCGCGGTTCCTGGCCTCCGCGGCACGAAATCCATGGTCCTCCTGCCAGATATGCCGGAGCGGAACGCGCATGTTCGAACTCCAGGTCTGGATGACGCCCGCCGTAGCCGGGCGCGAACCGTCGTCGGCCACGATGACCTCGAACCCCTCGTCAGTCTGCCGCGAAAGCGAACGCAGGACGGCGCCGAGCGCGTCCTCGCGATTGTAGGTCGTGACAATGACGGAGATCAGCTCAGCCATCGCGACGCGCCTTGAGCCAAGCCTTCATGTAACGATAATAGGTGCCTTCCGCATTGGCGACCGCGAGCAGAAAGCCCTCACGGCCGTCGAGAAAGCCCAGGCGCCACACATAAGCACGCAGGAACGACCACAGCCCGTGGGCGATCCCGCTCCCGAACGATACGCTGCGGCCGGATGCGACCAGCATTTCGGCGCCCGCGGTCGAATAACGGTCCATGCGCCCGAGCGCATCCTCGAGCCCGATGACCGGATAGTGCAGCAGTGCCTCGGCGAGGCGGCCGACCTCGCCCTCGCAGATGACCCGCTCATGCACCAGATCATCGGTGAATCGCGCGCGGCCGCGGCGGAACAGCCGCAAGACGAAATCGGGCGACCAACCAGAATGCCGCATCTCACGGCCCAGGAAGCTCGATCGGCGCGGCATTTCATAGCCATCGACGCCGTGGCGCCCGACGGCATCCTCGATCGCCTGCGCGAGCGCCGGGCTCACCCGCTCGTCCGCATCGATCGAAAGCACCCAATCCCCGCCAGCCAGCGAAAGCGCCAGGTTCTTCTGCGCGCCAAAACCATGCCAGGCCGCCATCACGACGCGTGCACCCTTTGCCCGGGCGATTTCGGGCGTGCCATCATCGCTCTCGCCATCGACCACGATGCGCTCGTCGCAGAAGGCCAGCGAATCGAGACAGGCACCGATGTTGCGGGCCTCGTTCTTGGCGATAACGATCGCGCTCAGTCGCGGCACCTGGCGCTCCGGCATGGCTGTTCGGTCGCTGCGCTCTCGGCGCGGATCCTGTAAATCATTTTGGGTGCCCGTTAGGGCGTTCAGACCTTCGATTTCCGCCCCAGCAGCCCCAACCTTTTCACTTCACCGGAGCCGGCTTTTCTTCCTCGGACTTGCCGTCCGGCGGCAGGCCGATCGGAGGCTTGGACGGCGCGGAGCGGCGCACCAGGGCGGTGGTCGAATGGCCCGGCACCAGATCGACCAGGATCGTTTCGCCACCGGCCGCCTCCACCAAGTCGTGACCGACCACATCCTCGCGCCGGTAATCCCCGCCCTTCACCAGCACTTGCGGGCGCACGCGCTCGATCAGCTCGAGCGGCGTGTCCTCGGCGAAGACGGCGACCAGATCGACCGCCTCGAGCGCGGCCAGCACCTCGGCACGGGAATGCACGTCCTGCAGCGGGCGGCTGTCGCCCTTGAGGCGCCGCACCGAGGCATCGTCATTGAGACCCACCACCAACCGGTCGCAGGCCGCGCGTGCCTGCGCCAGCAGCGTGACGTGGCCACGATGCAGGAGGTCGAAGCAGCCATTGGTGAACCCGATACGCAACCCCCGCCGCCGCCACTCCTGCAGGCGCTCATCGAGGACCGACCAGTCGAATATGATCTTCTCCTCGGCCGCGAGCGAGGATGCCGGGAGCAGGCGCGCACGCAGCTCCGCGACCGACAGCGTCGCGGTGCCGCGCTTGCCGACCACGACCGCGGCAGCCGCATTGGCGGCCCGCACCGCCGGCTCGAATTCCTTCTCGATCGCCAGCATGGCGGCGACCACCGCGACCACGGTATCGCCGGCCCCCGATACGTCTCGCACCTTGACCGGATAGGCCGGAACGTGAATCGGCGATCCGCTGGCGGGAACCAACGTCATGCCCTGCTCGCTTCGCGTCACCAGCACGGCCTCGCTGCCGACGATCCGGTTGACCTCGGCGGCCGCGGAAACGACGTCGGCGTCGGTGACGACCGGACGTCGGGCGGCCTCGGAGAGCTCCTGACGGTTCGGCGTGATCAGCGTAGCGCCGCGATAAATCGAGAAGTCCTTCCCCTTGGGATCGACGATGACGGGCTTGCCGAGCTTGCGCGCCGCATCGATCACGGTGCGGATCACGCGCGGCGTGAGCACGCCTTTGGCGTAATCGGACAGGACGACGCTCGCCACGTCGGGCAGGAGCGCCAGCGCCCGGTCGATGACGTTTTTCTCTATCGCAGGACCGATCGTCTTGGCCAATTCCCAGTCGGCGCGCAGCAGGTGAGTCGAAAAATGCTCGGAGACGAAGCGGACCTTGCGCGTGGTCGGACGCGTTGCATCGACGACGAGGTAGGGCTCGATCAAGGGCTCGGCGGCGAGCGCCCGCATCAAGCTCGCGCTGGAATCGTCCTCGCCGACGACACCGACGAAAAAACAGTGGGCACCCAGCGACGCGAGGTTGCGCGCTACGTTGCCGCCGCCGCCGACGACCAGCTCGCTGCGCGTCACCGCCAATACCGGCGCCGGCGCTTCCGGCGAGATGCGCGTGACTTCGCCATAGACGAAGTCGTCGAGCATCAGATCGCCGATGCAGAGCACCTTCGCTTGATCGAGCCGCGCGAGCTGTTGATCGATATTGTGCATGGCCGGTGCTGATCCCCGATCCGTCAACGGTAACGGTCCGCACGGTCGAGGAACAAGGTGATGTAGCGCCCGACCGCCTCTTCGAGCGGCGTAAAGGCGGCAGTGTAGCCCGCCCGGCGCAGGTTCTCCACTTCGCTCTGCGTGAAGTACTGGTATTTGTCGCGAATCGCTTGGGGCATATCGATATATTCGATGTTTGGCGCGCTGCCGAGCGCCCCGAACATCGCCGACACCAGATCGCGGAAGCTGCGCGCCGCGCCGGTGCCGACATTGAAGATGCCCGAAACCGCCGGCCGATCGATCAGCCAGCGCACCACCGCGATCGCGTCGTCCACGTAGATGAAGTCGCGCCTCTGCTCGCCATCGGCGATGCCGTCGCGATGCGATTTGAACAACCGGATGGCGCGGCCACTCCTGGCATCGTCGAAGCGCTTGGCCAGCAGGCTCATCATCTCGCCCTTGTGGTATTCGTTTGGCCCGAACACGTTGAAAAACTTCAATCCTGCCCATTGCGGCGGCAGGCTCGCTCCCTTGGCGGCACGGTCGGCAACCGCCAGATCGAACAAATGCTTGCTCCAGCCGTATAGATTGAGAGGTTTCAGTCGTCGCAGGGCCGGCAGCGACCAGTCGTCGCCGAACCCGTCCGCGCCGTCCCCATAGGTCGCGGCCGAGGATGCGTAGATGAAGGGGGTATGGGCGGCCGTGCACCAATCGAGCAGGCGTAGCGAGAGCCGGAAATTGGTCTCGATGACGAGATCCCCGTCGGTCGCGGTCGTGTCGGAAATGGCGCCGAGATGGATGACCGCGTCGAGCTTGCGTCCCTTGAGCCAGTTGAACAGATCACCGGGTGGCACCACATCGGCAAGTTGCCGCTTGCCGAGATTGCGCCATTTCTCCCCGGTATCGAGAGAATCGTTGACCACGATGTCGCTGCGGCCGGCCTCGTTGAGGCTCGCCACCACGTTCGACCCGATGAATCCGGCGCCGCCGGTGACCAAGAACATCCAGTGCTTCAACCTCCCCGGCCTCCTTTGCCTGAGAGCGCCCGGGCGCGCAACCTTGCTACGGAACCCGCTTTCCGCGAAGGCTGCAAGCAAGGCGGCTTGCGCGGACGGTGCCCTGTTGGCATTCATCCTGCGCTATGCGCTCTGCGCTGTCCGGCGTTTGCCCCGGATCCGAGGTGAGCGAGCGGCACAACATGGACCAAGATTCATAAATTAAATAAATGAATCTAGAATCATATAATGCGAGGCGAATCGCGCCGGTTGGCGAAAGTCCAGGCTCGCCCATTCTCCTGGTCCCCTATATGTGGATCGGGGACTTCGTGCGCTGCCACACCGTGGTCAAGCTGCTCAAGCAGCGCTTCCCCTCCCGCCCCATCGACGTGCTGACGACTGCGATGGTTTCGCCCTTGCTCGACTACATGCCGGGCGTGCGCAAAGGCATCATTGTCGACCTGCCACGCCGGCGTCTCGCCCTCGGCCAGCATCATGCGCTGGCTCGGCGACTGCACCGTGAAGGCTATGGCCAGGCCCTGGTGATGCCGCGGACGTGGAAATCCGCGCTCGCGCTCTTTCTCGCCGGCATCCCGCAGCGCACCGGTTTTATCGGCGAAGGCCGCATCGGTCTCATCAACGATCTGCGCTGGGGCGAGCGGCGGCTTCCCCGCATGGTCGAGCGATGCGCCGCGCTCGCTTTGCCGAAAGGCGTCGCGTTCCCGGCAGAGTGGCCGCTGCCGCAATTGGTGGCCTCCCGGTTGGAAGTGGCGGAGTGGCGCCAGCGGCTCGGCCTGGCGCGCGACCAACGCAGGGAGATCGCCCTGGCACCCGGCGCGGTCGGCCCCTCCAAGCGCTGGCCCATGGGCTCCTATGCCGATCTCGGCCGCCGCCTGGTCTCCGAGGGCCATCGCGTTTGGATCGTCGGAGGACCGAGCGAGCGAGCGCTCGCGGCCGAGATCGCCGCAGCCGCGCCCGAGGGAATTCGCGACCTGACCGGCCCCGATCTCCGCAACGCCATTCTGGCGCTGGCGGCAGCCGACGTGGCGGTTTCGAACGATTCGGGCCTCCTGCATGTGGCCGCCGCCCTCGGCACCCCGGCGATCGGCATTTTCGGCCCGACCAGCCCGTCGCACTGGGCGCCGCTCAATCCGCTCGCGGCGGTGATCGAAACTGCGAATGAGCTGCCCTGTCGGCCCTGCCACCTGCCGGTCTGCCGTCCCGGCCATCATCTCTGCATGCGCGACATCGCGGTCGAGCAGGTGATGGCGGCGACCCGAGCCGCAATCGAGGCTGGCCGAGCCGAACGGGGGGCGGCGACCTAGCTGACCTCCTCGAGCGCCGACACGACCTCGCGGGCCGAAGGCATCGCGGCCCTGCCCCCGACCACCGCGATCGGCCCCACTCCCCGAGGCCCGGTGAGGCCGGGTTCGCTGCCGACGAAGATGCCGACCAGCGGCACCCCGAGGGCTGCCCCGAGGTGAAGCAGCCCAGTATCGACCCCGATCACGAAAGCAGCGCCGGCGATCAGCCGGGCGACGGCATCGAGCGGCCCGCGGTCGGGCACCCGCGCATGACCGAGCGCAGCCGCCATTCGCACGCTGCGATCCCGCTCGACGCTCGTCCCCCACGGCAGCAAGAGCTCGACACCGCGGCCCGACAGCATCCGGCCCATCTCGACCCAGGATTGCTCCGGCCATTCCTTGCCCGGTCGCGCCGTGGCGTGCAGCAGGACGCCGTAAGGCGCACTCGCACGGCCGGCCAGACCGGCGCGGTCGAGACCGAAATCGAGGATGTCGTCTGGCGTGTAACCCAAAGCAGCCGCGGTCAGCAGCCGATTTCGCGCGATCGCGTGCAGGCCCTCATCGACCTGGTGCCGCACGTCGTAGAACAGGGCTGCGGGCGGCTCGCGAACGCTGCGGGCGTCGTAGCCGTGACGGCGGCCGCGCGCGAGCTTGGCGATAACGGCCGTGCGCACCAGGCCCTGGCTATCGATGATCTCATCGTAGGAATGCGCGCGCAGCCCCACCACGAAATCCTTCAGCTCGCGCCATGTGGCGGGCCGGTGCAGTCCCCTGCGCCATCGCCGCGAGTCCACCGGGATCACCACGTCGACGCCCGCATGCAGGCGCAGCAGCGGCGCGAACGCTTCCTCGACCACCCAGGAGATGCGCGCATCGGGGCGATTTCGGCGCACCTCGGCCAGCGCCGGCATGTGATGTATCACGTCGCCGAGAGAGGACGTCTTGATGAACAGGACGTTGGACATATCGGGGGGCGCCCTTTAGGAGCTTTCGGCCATGCAGCGCGCGCGGCTTTGGCATTCTTGCATTGTCACATTGTCGCATTCTCGCACGGAAAACCGGGCTTCCGCTGCTCCCGAAAATGCTCCGGGCGCGAGCTGACGCCATCGCTAACTGGATTTTCATACCAGTTGAGATAGCAATGGGTGGATACGAACAGGACGAGCGAGCCCCGATCATGACGATACTGGTTACCGGCGGCGCCGGCTATATCGGCAGCCACATGGTTCATGCGCTCGTCGATGCCGGCGAACCCGTGGTCGTGTTGGACAATCTTTCGACCGGCTTCCAATGGGCCGTGCCCAAGGCGGTTCCGCTCGTCGTCGGCGAGACCGGCGATCAGACCTTGGTAGCGGCGCTGATCGCCGGCCACGGCGTCGATGCCATCATTCATTTTGCCGCTTCGATCGTCGTGCCGGATTCGGTTGCCGATCCGCTGGGATACTATCGCAACAACACGGTGAATTCGCGCGCCCTGATCGAGACCGCGATCAAGGCCGGAGTACGCCGCTTTATCTTCTCCTCCACGGCCGCGGTCTACGGCAACCCGCTGCGCATCCCCATCAACGAGGACGACGCCACGGTTCCGATGTCGCCCTACGGCTCCTCGAAGCTGATGACGGAGATCATGCTGCGCGACGCGGGAGCCGCACATGGGCTGAGCTATCTCATCCTGCGCTACTTCAACGTCGCCGGCGCGGACCCCTCGATGCGGACCGGGCAATCCACCAAGGGGGCGACGCACCTCATCAAGGTCGCGGTCGAGACCGCGCTCGGCCTGCGCCCGACGATCGAGGTCTTCGGCACCGACTACGAGACCCCGGACGGCACCTGCGTCCGCGACTATATTCACGTGTCGGATCTGGTGCGGGCGCATTCGGATGCGTTACGTCATCTGCGCGGCGGCGGCGCCTCGGTGACCCTCAATTGCGGCTACGGCCGCGGCTTCTCGGTGCTCGAGGTGATCGATACCGTCAAGCGCGTTTCGGGCGTCGATTTCAAGGTCGCCACCAGCGGCCGGCGTCCCGGCGATCCCGCCGCCATCGTCGCCGATTCCGGCCGCATCCGCGCCTTGCTGGGCTGGGCGCCGCAATTCGACGACCTGGAGACCATCGTCGAGCATGCGCTGAAATGGGAGCATCGCCGCGCCGGCGTCAAGGCGGCCGCGGCGTCGACGAGCCCATAGCCGCGAGCGGCCGCCGGACGACCGGCTCTGAACCTTTCTTTGGGCTTGAATAAAGCGCCCGGGCAAGGGATACGAGCTTGCGGATTTCGACAGCTTGAGCGCTTCACGCGCGGATGCGCCACATCGGCGAATTCGGCTGGGCGTAGCGGACGGCGAATGCTCCAATCGGTTCTCCCACCTTCGACCACCGATCCCGACCAGGCGCTCGCCGTCATTCGGCGATTGGTGGTCGAGTTCGGGCTCGGGCAATGGCGCCGCTACGCCATGGCCTTCCTGCTGATGGGCGTCGCCGCGCTCTGCACCGCGATCCCGGTCTACGTGATCGGCGACATGGTCAATGCGGCCAATGTCTTTCATAATTTTCGTGAGGTGGTCACGCTCGGGGTGGGGGCGGCCGTGATCTTCGCGATCAAGGGGGCGGCGACCTACGGCCAATCCGTCATCCTGTCGCGCATCGCCAACCACATCATCGCCGAGAACCAGCGCCGTTTGTTCAGCAAGCTGCTCAACGAAAGCATCGGCTTCTTCGCCAACCGCCACTCCTCGGAATTCGCCGCGCGGCTCATGACGGGCGCGTCCGCGGCGACGCAGGTCCTCAATCTGCTCATCAATTCGGTCGGCCGCGATCTTATGATGTTGATCGGGCTGGTCGGCGTCATGATCTTTAGAGACCCGCTGCTCGCGTTCATGTCTCTGGTCGTGTTCCCGCCCGCGATGCTGGTTCTGCGCAAGATGATCAAGCGCATTCGCGGCATCGCCAGGGCTCAGTTCACCGGCGGGATCCGCGTGCTGGAGACGTTGCAGGAGACGCTGCAAGGCATCCGGGTCGTCAAGGCCTTCACGCTCGAGGATGTATTGCGCGCGCGCTTCGACGCCAACGTCGCGGCGGTCGAGCGCGAGGCCAACAAGATGGCCCGCGTCGCCAACCGCACCTCGCCGTTGATGGAAGTCATGGGCGGTTTCGCCATGGCGGGGGTGGTGATTTACGGAGGCTACCGGGTCATCGAGAATCCTGCATCCGCCGGCGCATTTTTTTCGTTCATTTTGGGATTCCTGCTGGCCGTCGAGCCGGCGAAGCGGCTCGCCCGCTTCAATATGGACCTCAGGAGCAACCTGGTCGCGGTCAACATTCTGTTCGAGATCATCGACAGCGTCCCCACCGAGCCCGCCGACGACGATCGGCCGCAGCTCGTCCTCGGCAAGGCGCGCATCGCGTTCTCGCGGGTCGAATTCGCCTACCGGCCGGGCGATCCGGTGATCCGTGACCTGTCGTTCGTCGCCGAGCCCGCGCAGGTGACGGCGCTCGTGGGTCACTCCGGCGGCGGCAAGTCGACTATTCTCAATTTGATCCCGCGCTTCTACGAGGTATCGAGCGGCGCCATCGCCATCGATGGCCAGGACGTCGCGACCGTATCGCGGCGATCGCTGCGCCGGCAGATCGCCTATGTGGGTCAGGACGTCTACCTGTTCCACGGGACGATCCGCGACAACATCGCCTTCGGCCGGCCGGGGGCCAGCGAGACCGAGATCGTGGCGGCCGCCACGGCGGCGCATGCGCACGATTTCATCATGGCGTTTCCGGCCGGCTACGACACGGCCGTGGGCGAACGCGGGCTGCAATTGTCGGGCGGCGAGCGCCAGCGCATCGCCATCGCGCGCGCGCTGGTCAAGAACGCGCCGATCATCCTGCTGGACGAAGCCACCGCCGCGCTTGACGCGGAGTCGGAGCGCTATGTCCAGGACGCGATCGCGAAACTCTGCATGGGCCGCACCACCATCGTCATCGCCCACCGGCTGGCCACCGTCATGCATGCCGATCGCATCCTGGTGATCGAAGCTGGCCAAATCGTCGAGAGCGGACGGCACGACGAGTTGCTCCGCAAGGGGGGACGCTATGCCTCGTTCTGCCGCCTGCAACTCGAGCAGGAGGCGCCGGTGGCGGCCCTCTCCTAAACC
>Ga0182024_10025988_pt1 | contig 10307 bp, 12 predicted proteins | sample P32metaG_FD_120480 | JGI IMG/M metagenome (GOLD analysis project Ga0182024, IMG submission 120480) | Permafrost microbial communities from Stordalen Mire, Sweden - P3-2 metaG (Illumina Assembly) | ecosystem: Environmental > Terrestrial > Soil > Wetlands > Permafrost | place: Sweden: Stordalen...
AAACGACGAGGCGTTGCTCGAGCGGCTGGGTTAGAGCGCCGTGCTCGACGTTGCGTCGTAGCATCCGTGAAATCCGGATGGCGCCGGACTCGGCGGCGGCGTATCGGGCGGCAGCGTGCTTTGACCCGGACTCGCCGGTTCGTTCTCGAGTTCGTGGTTCGTGAAGTTGACGACGCTGCTCAACGTTGCGGGATCGTTGGCGAAGTAGCCGTGCCGATAGGCGTTCGAGCGCTCTCCCAGCGGCGGCGACCCAAATGTCGGTGCGAGCACGATCGGCGCCTTGTACCACATCAGGCGCGTCTGGACGTCCTGCATCAGCAGGTTCTCCTCATACTCGCCGGTCTGCGTGTGCAGATAGCGCGAGAGTCCGAGCAGCGGATAATCCGGATAGATGTGAAGCACGCCCGATATGAAGTAGAGGAGCGAAGAGGGATAAGAATCCGCCTGAATGCGCTGAGCGAGGCTCGTCGGCGAGGGTGAAGGGGCGACCGTGCCGGGCGAAGGCGACGCGGAAGGAACGGGTGTGTCGAGCGCGGTCACGTGATCGTGTCGTTCGCAGGTATCGTTCATCGTGAACATGCGAAAGTTGGCGATGCGGCCCGTTCGAAGCGCACGCTCGAACCGCATGTACGAAACCGCCGGGGCCATAAAGATCACGTCGAAATTCATCGGTCCGTTCGACCCCTCGGCGCCCGGGTGTTCGGCGATATACCGGTCGTACTGCTCGATGAGTGCCGAAATAAGAATGGCACCGGCGCTGTGCCCGACCAGTACCACCTTAAAACCGGGATCTTGCCGGTGCAGTTCGGCGATCTTCGCAATGAGGCGCGTGCCCGCCGCGTCCTGGATCTTCGGATTCACGGTGTCTTCGGCTTCGTCGATCATGAAATGCCAGATGTGGAGCACGTTGAAGACGTTGTACATGCGGAAGAACGTTTCGCGTGCGTTCAAATCCGCCGCCGGATCGAGCTGCATCCACGAGTCGTCGCTTGGGTCGAGGTTATGCGAGGTGCCGTCGGCCGCGCGCTGCGCAACGTCGGCCTCGAAGGCCGCCTTGCGATTATAGAGGCCGTGCGGACTCGACTGCCGCTCGTTCGACCCAAACCAGGAACCCGAGACCGACTCGCCGAGCCCCGTGTGCCAAACGAGAAAAATTGGATACGCGTTGAGCGTCTCGGTACTCGGTCCGGGATTCGGTCCGGGGCTCGGAAAGAAGCCGTTGAGCGCGGCGACGGCGCCGCTGAACCCCGATGCGCCTGGAACCAGGCCGCCGTGTGCGAAAATCAAGAGCGTGCGCACCCCATCCGTCATGGCCGTGTTCAGATTGGTCATTATGTCGCTATACGACTGCTCGTTGAAACCGCAGGCAAACACGCCGTGATAGGTTTCAATGTATGAGTTGGTCGCATGGAACCACCAGGGAGCCGACTTCGATTTGAAGGACCGCAGGGCCTCACGTTGGTTGCGGTCGCTGGCACAGGAGTATGGCGCGAACTGCGCCGCCATTTGCTGGATCGTCGTGTACTCGTCACTGCTCGGCTCGCCGGCGCCGGCCGATGAAGAGGACGCAACGACGCAGAGGGCCGCGAACGTCACCAGAGCGAGGAGAGCCTTCTTCATCACATCACTCCCGGAAAGAAATCTGGCGTCAAGCTTCGAAGATGCCACGCAAAACGCCTATTGCTTTTTTTGGCGGCGCCGATGTTACGCACGATCTGCATTTCGGGTCTCGCTCTGATCATAGCCGTGCTGCTGACCGCCCCGGGCGCGCGCGCCGCCGGCTGTGAAGTCTTTATCGATCGCGGCGATCCCCACTTTGCCTATCGCGTTCGGCAACTGGTCAAGATCGAGCTGAATGGCTACGTACGAACCTCGTCGCCCACGATGGATCGCGACGTCGAAATCCATTGGTCGGTAGATCCGTCCACCGCTGCGGTCGTCGATTCCGATCCGAAGACGAACGGGCGCGCGTTTTTCTATCCGGGGCGCCTGGAGCGCAAGTACACGGTTACGGCGAGAGCCGACTTTGCGGGCACGCCGTGCAAACCCGCGACGCTCACGATCTACGTCGATAACGACTACACGCACTTTCTCGAAGGGGGCGGCGGATGGAGCGGCGGATCGACCGGCTTTGCGGGTCGCCTCGCGAACGAATTCGACGCGATCGTTCCAATGCTGCTTGCTGTGGGCGCAGAGCGTTACACCCCGAACGGCGCTCCCGCAGCGGAGATCTCCGCGCAGGCCGGCGTGAAGGCGATCGACCCGCGCATCTACCTCGAAGCAGGATACGTGCACCGCTCGACGCCGTCACTCTCCACCGGCGGTATTACGGCGATGCTCGAACGCCTGGTCGATATCGACCGGCCGTTCAGCGTTGGTTGGAGCCTTGGCACGTGTTTCTGCACGTTTCATCCGCTCTACTACTCGATTTCGGCGAGCTATCTCTTACCCGCGCAGCGAATGTTCGTCGAGGGCGGCTTCCGCGGCGAGACCGCGGCATCGAAGTACGTTCAAACCAGCGAGTTCTTACTGCTCGGCAACCGTCTGTAGCCCGGATCGCCTCGGAAACCGGCGGAATCCTCTTGCAGCGGCTCGAAACGGACGGTCCTGTGGGTAGGTTTGTTGTAGCGCTCGCGTTGGTATTCTCGCTAGCGTGGACGGTCTCCGGACTCGCTCGCGCCGATACTCAAACGATCTACACATTGCCCCAGCAAATTCACTGGGTCCCTCTGACCGGGAAGAACGTGCCTACCGGCGCGTTCTACGCCATCTTGCGTGGCAAGGAGAACGACAAATGCGGCCAAGTAGTCGTGAACAAGTTTCCGGATCGCTTCGTCTACCCTTGGCACGTCAATAACTCGTACGACCTGTACACGATTCTCAAAGGGATTCTCGTAATCGGCTTTGACAGGAACCATCTGAAATCAGCCGAGCGCGCTCTGCCGGCCGGATCGTTCATGCAAGGCCTCGCGACCGAGCCGCATTATGGCCGGGCCGTCGGGGAGACGATCTTTGAAACCATCGACCTTTGCCCCGCTTGGCGCTAAGTCTCTAGCAAGAAAGGAAGCAACGACACCATGGTACGCACCGAACAGAAGATCACGCCGCTGCTCTGGTTCAACAGCGAGGGCGAGGACGCGGTCAACTTTTACGTCTCGATTTTCAAAGACTCCAAGATCGACAAGGTCATACCCTATGGCGACTCCGGCCCCGGTAAGAAGGGGAAGCCGATGATGATCGAGTTCACGCTCGAGGGACAAGAGTTTATGGCGCTCAACGGCGGCATGGTGAACGAAGGTCCGGAGTCCGAAGTTCCGCCGCGCGGCGGCATCGCGCTCTTCGTCACTTGCGAAACGCAAGGCGAGCTCGATGTCGTCTGGGATCGCTTAGCCGAGGGCGGTGAGATTCTTCAATGCGGCTGGCTGCGCGACAAGTTCGGCTTCGCGTGGAACATCGTTCCGCGAGGGTTGAGCGAATACGTCGGCCACGACGATCCCGCAAAGCGCGAGCGCGCCATGAAGGCGCTGCTGCAGATGAAGAAGCTCGACATCAACGAGATCCGCAAAGCAGCCGAGGGCGCGTAAACCGCGCCCTCACCCTTACGTCGCCTGCGGCCGATAGGTACCGAAACTCCAGATGTGGCCTTCGGGATCACGTGTTCCGAATTCGCGCGAGCCGTAATCGGTGTCGGTCACCTCGCGAACGATTTCGGCGCCGGCGGCCTTCGCGCGAGCGTAGCAGCTATCGACTCCGGCAGGGCCGTCGAGTGCGATGTAGATCCCGCCGGTCACGCCGCCGAGCGCCCCGGGGCTCTTACCGTGCGCGTCGTCCTTGACGTTCCCGAGCATAATCAGGTTCCCGGCGAGCGCCAGTTGGGCATGAGCGATGCTGCCGTCGTCGCCCGCGTAGACTTCGTGTTCTTCGAAGCCGAGGGTTGATTTGAGCCATTCGATCGCGGCCCTGGCATCGTTGTAGCGGAGGGTGGGATAGATGCTTTGCATGGCTTTATCATAGCCGATCTCCGCGCCGCATTTAAGCAGGTTCAAATTATTGACTTTGGTTACACTTGGGCAAATTCAGTGGAACTGTTAGCTTCGATCACTCGTTTGGATAATTAGAACCATGATTGCATCATTGAAAAACCAAAAAATCGACGTCCTCACCATTGCATTCGGCTTCTTCTGCGTGTGTGCCGCAGTAATGGTGCTCGCCCGCTAGCTGGCCGGATCTACGAGCCCGGACTCAGTTTAAAGACCAAACCGCAGCCGCCGTTGCACGGGCCTGGGCCGCCGCTGACCGTCGTGCCGTAGAGATTGCCGGCGGCATCGCGCCGCACCGACCATAGGGCACTTCGCCGTCCTTCGACCCGCCGGTAAACGTGTGCAGCACCGATTCGCGGCCGCGTGCATCGACTTCGAAGACCGTGCCGCAGCTATACCCGCCGTTGCAGGTGCTGTTGCCGCCGAACGACGTCGTGCCGTAGAGATTTCCGTTCGCATCGACGATCAGATTCTCCGACGGCACCGCCCCGTCGGGACTGCCCGCGAACTCGTGCAGCACCTTGAGCTTGTGCTTGGGATTGAGTCGAAAGACGGTTCCGCATCCGGGGTTGCCGCCGCGTTTGTTGCAGCTGAGATCGCCGTAGTTCTGCGCCGTGCCGTAGAGGTTGCCGGAGGCGCCCATCACCATCCCGCCGATCGGATTTCCGCCGTCCTTGCCGCCGGTGAAGCGATAGAGCACGTTTAGCGCACCGCTCGCGTTGAGCTCGAAGATCGTTCCGCATCCGCCCGTGCATCCGCCGTTGCCGCCGAGATAGGTAACGCCGTACAAGTTGCCCGACGCGTCGCGAATCACGCCGGAATATGGCCGGCCGCCGTCCCTGTATCCGGTGAATGAATAGAGCACGCTTTCTTTGCCGCTCTTGGTGACCCTGAAGATCGTTCCCGACTCATTTTTGCCGCCGAAGGGCGTGGTGCCGTAGAAAATTCCGGACGAATCGGCAATCAGACCGCCCTCCGGGCCTTGTCCGTCGGCGACGCCGCTGCCGAAGTTTCCTTTGAACTGGTAGAGCAGGCTCTCGTGGCCGCCGCGATCGATCTTGAATACCGTGCCGCATCCGTTGCCGCCGTAGCTGTAGCACGGTTTATAGTTGCCGCCGCTGGCGGTCGTGCCGTAGAAGACGCCGTTGCGGCGAGTGAGTCCGGCAAACGGTTCGCTCGCGTCGGGCTTTCCGCGAAAACTGTAAAGCAGCCGCTCCTTGCCGCTCGAATCGATCGTATAAACCGTACCGCAGCCCGTAGCGTAACCACCCGGACAGCTCGGATCGGTTCCGCCAGCGATCGTCGTGCCATAGAGATCGCCGTTCGTGTCGAGAATGACGCCAGCTTCCGGACTCGCGGCGTCGGGACTGGCCGCGAACTTGTGCAAGACCGTCTCGGTGTAGCCCGACGCAGCGTTCGAACGAAGCGCCGCTCGTTGGTCGGCGTAGGGGCTGACGGATTGACCACAGCCCGTAGCGAGGAGTGCGATGAGCCCGGCGGCCGCAATGCGAAGCCTCATACCCATCACGCTAGCACGCCCGCGCCGAGGGCCGCCACAGCGAAGTCTGCGAAACTCGAGCGAATTCAGTTGAGAATCCGCACCAAAACGCGCGGGACGGCGGTCTTTCTCGACTCGGCCAATCGCACTTTCCCGGGATGGTAACCCATTCATGCTGAAGATTGGTGTAGGAGGAAGCGCAATGTTTGAATCACTGCGGCGAAGCCGTGCAATCCTTGGGATGTTCGCTGTGGGAGCAGCCGTAGCGATCTCGAGCTTCGGCATCGTACGCGCCGAACTTCTGGGTCCGGATGCCGGCAAAGTTTATCACTGCAGTACCGGCACGGCGTGCGTCGGCGGCAGCTCGACGGGCGGCGCCACCTGGGGCGTTTGGGGTATTGCCCCGACCGACGGTGTGGTGGGCGTCACGACGTCGACCAGCGGTAAGGCCGGCGTGCGGGGTCTGAGCGCGGGAACGACGGGTTTGGCCGACGGTGTCTTCGGAAAGTCGTCCAACGGCAACGGCGTCGTCGGCGTCTCTCTTGTAAAGGCGGCATCGGGCGTTCACGGATTCAACGACAAGGGCGTCGGCGTGACCGCCGAGTCGAAGGGTTCCGGCACCTTTGGATTGGTTTCGATCGCCGACAGCCACAATACGGCGATCTTCCACGGATATAACTCAGTGAACGGCGCCCACTGCACGATCGACTCGAACGCGAATCTCTCGTGCACCGGCACGATCAGCGGAAGTGCCGAGTTGCAGTCGACGCACCGCAACGATCGTGGGGAACGCATACTCGCCTATGCCCCGGAATCCGCGAGCGCGACGATCGAAGACGTCGGAACGGCTCGGATGAACGGGGGCGTCGCTAACGTGCGATTCGATTCAGCCTTCGCTTCGATGATGGATCGCCGGTGGTATTACGTCTTTCTCACGCCGCTAGGCGATACGCGCGGCCTCTACGTCAGCATGAAGACCCCATTGGGATTTCAAGTGCGCGAGACGGAGCGCGGGCGCTCGAACCTCGAGTTCGACTATCGCATCGTCGCGCATCCACTCGACGCCAGCGACGAACGCTTACCAGCAGCATCGCGATGAATATGTCCCTGTCAGCCTGAGCCTGTCGAAGGGTAAAAATGGTGACGGTTTAGCGGCGTTTCAACGGGGGGCGGTTGTCCTTAGCGGCGCGACCCCCTTTTTGCCTAGGTTGTACGAAATCAACGCTAGCAGCCCTATCGATGGAAAACACCTTAACCTTGCCGACATTATTCATAGGTTTGGTCGCGAGTTTTGTAACCTGCCTTTTGCTAACCAAAACAGGCCGACGTTTGATCTCTGCCGCGACTTCGGATTGTCGTGCATCGAACAGATCAAGTGCAACCTGCAAATTGATCCAGTACTGCTCGGATGTGCCAAACGCGTGGCCGAGGCGAAGCGCCATTTCAGTCGTCACATTGCGACGGCCATTTAGCAGTTCATTCAGGCTCGTGCGGTCGACGCCGAGAGCCTCTGCGGCGTCGCCCTGCGTCAATTTCAGAGGTTCTAAGAAATCCTCCCGTAGCACCCTTCCCGGAGTAATTGGGCGACGGTTGGTCGGTACAAGAATGGTCATGAGAAAGTTGCCTTAAGAATCATAAGCATGAACAGTTAGTGATAATCTGCGATCTCGACGTTTTGTGCCTCTCCCTCATTCCAGGTGAAGCAGATGCGGTACTGGTCATTGATGCGAATGCTATGCTGACCTTTGCGGTCCCCTGAGAGCTCCTCAAGGCGGTTGCTTGCCGGCGTCCGAAGGTCGCCCGGCTTCGCCGCCGCGTTAAGGCGATCCAAGAGTTCGGCGGCTTTGACATGCAACTCGGACGGCAAGGTGCGGCGAGCGCGCTTAGAGCTGATTCCATTGAAGATGTCCTGTGTGCCGCGATCGCCGATCCGCATAAAGTAGCCTTGTAGCCTTCTTGGCGACATCATAAGCCGCCAAAGCTAATGGTGTCAACTCGAGCTGGGGTCGCCTAGTTCGTAGGGCTGCGCATCGGCACGACCAGCACGTGCGGGTTGAACCCCGGCGGCGGCGAGTCCGACGTTCCCGCCGGCGGCGCAACGGGTGAAACGCCGATCGACTGGCACGACCACGGGCTCGGGATCGTGCGAACCACGTCGTCGGGAATGACCGCCGCGTCGGCGGAGATCGGCGGCTTCTCGCCGCGCAGCCGCGCTTCGTCGAAGCCGCCCGAGAGGTCGCCGGTTTCGCCGCTTGCGTCGCGCGGACCGAACGGCATGTAGCGCGCCTCGTCGGGAAGCTGCGCGAGCGGCGTGCGCCCGAAGAGATGCTCGACGAACTTGATCACCGATGCCTGATCGTCGTATTCATGCACGACCGCGGTCTGTGCGTATGGCGAAATGAGCAGCAATGGTACGCGTTGGCCGTCGCCGCACGGATTGCCGTCGGGGCAGACGAGCCATTGCGGCGGCGGGACGTGATCCCAGAAGCCGCCGGGATCGTCCCAGGTGATGACGATCGCGGACTGGCTCCAGTATTTGCTGCGCGCGATTGCGTTGACGAGCGCGGCGACGTCGGCCTCGGCGACCTGCGAATCGGACTCGCCGGGATGATCGTCGTCGCCGAGGTAGGTGTCCGCCTCGGCGCCCGCGGGCTTGAGTTCCTGATTGCTGCCGAATCCGCCCTTGAGATAGAAGAGTCCGCCGTCGCCGAGCTTGCCCGCCGCAACGTCGGACGCAAACTGCGCGATGTCGGCCACGTGACGGTCCATCGTCGGATTGTTTGCGACGTAGCCGAAGTAGTGCGGTGCGAGATGATGCGTGACGAGCGTGAGGTGCTGCGGGTCGGCCGGATTGGCGTAGCCTTGCTGATACCACGTCCAATTCACCGGCGCTTGACCTTTCGCGCGGAGAAAGGCGATGTCGTCGGCGATGTCTTGCGTGTACTTCGTCAGCTTGCCGGACTCGGCGCCTTCGAGATTGAGCAGCACGTTGGCATAGGTCTGATCGACCTGCTGCTCCTTGCTGTGGTCGGCGGCATTGTACGGACCCCACGCGGGATCGAGATCAACCGACATCGGCACGCCGCGTGCGGCAACGCCGACGGGCTGCTGCGTGTAGGGAGGCCCGGCGGTACCGTAGCGCTTGTACTCGGTCTCGCCGTTTTGCGCGGCGATGATCTCGACGTTGCTCGGCGCCGACGGTGCACGCGCGCCTTGGAAGAAGGAGTCGTAGAGCGCGAAGCGGCTCGCGAATTTCCAGAGATAGGGGATCGTATCGCAATCGACGTGCGCAATCGCCTCGTCGCCGACCGACGCCGCGTCGGCGGGGTCGGTCATGCCGAGCGCCTTCTGCGAAGCGGTTGGCAGCGCTTGAGCCCACGCGGCCTGCGCGCCGACGAAGCCGTCCATGGCGTTGCCGTGGATGCCGGCATCGACGATGGTGCGCGCGTTGTTCAGCAGGCCGATTTGGGGCGCAACGATGCGAAACGCCCGCGTCTCTCGCTTGGCAATCGGGTTATACTGCGTAAAACCGAGCGGCCCGGCATCCGGCGAGTAGATGCCGTTTGCGCCTGGGAACGTGCCGAAGTAGTGATCGAACGACCGGTTTTCTTGATAGATCACAAACACGAAGCGCACCCGCTCGCGAATCAGGCTCTGGAGCGCCGGACCGTTGCTCGGCGGCGCCGCTGCGAGCAGCGCTAGAAGCGTTGTGCCGAAAAACATTGCACGTAGCAGCGCGTTCATTGCACTCTCTCCCAAACGAGAATTACGCGGCCCCATGGGGTGCGCGCTTCCAAAGAGCGACGATCGTTCTGGAAGGAATAGTGGCGTAATTGTGGCGTGCCGACGAGATTGGGAAACGAGCCGCCCTCAACGTGATGCGTGACCGTGCCGGCGTCTTCGTCAACCGTAAATGTTCCGAAGTAGGCAAAGTAACCGGTCCAGGTCGCGGCCATCTCCTCGTCGGTGGCGTTTCGCCAATCGTCATCCTGAAAGCGCGGCTGCCGGCGGCGCATCAACTGCGCGGAAACCGCTCCCGACGCATCGTAGATGAGTTGCCCCGCCGGATCTTCCCCGAGCGGCGAGATAACTGCGCCGTTTGCATCGTCCCATTCCGACGAGACGAGGTGCCAGGCGCCCAGAAAACGTTCACGCGTCACACCAACGCTTTCGCGCCGCCAATGGTTCGTTCCTTAGGCGAGCAAGCCTAGCGCGGCGCCGAGGCAGTGTCGCGGGCATGTCGAAACTCAACAAGAGACTCACGCCCCGTACACGCTACGTACCTCGGAGGGAACCTTGTTGCGCTGCGCTCTTATCGTTTCTATCTTAACCTGCACGCTGCTCGAGGGTTGCGCACACCAATCCACGTTGACGCCGTTTGCCGGCGCGGCGTCAACGACGCAAGCGCGAACCGAGGCTTCTGCGTATCGGTTGATCTACAGCTTCCAAAGCCTGGGCGATGGCGTCAAAGCCGGAGGCCCGCCTCGTCGCGGTAAATGGCAAGCTGTACGGCACGACCTATTCAGGCGGCAAGTCTGACCGCGGCTGCGTCTTCGTCATCGAGGCCGACGGCACCGAACGCGTGCTGCATAGCTTCACGGGCAGCTATGGCGACGGCTCGTCGCCGTTGGCGGGTCTGATCCATCGCGGCGACGCGTTGTACGGCACGACGTTCGGCGGCGGTTCAGCGGGTCGCGGCACGATCTATGAGATCAAGCCGGACGGAACGCTCCACGTGATCTTCAGCTTCAACGGAAGCAACGGCGCCG
>Ga0182024_10025989_pt1 | contig 10307 bp, 8 predicted proteins | sample P32metaG_FD_120480 | JGI IMG/M metagenome (GOLD analysis project Ga0182024, IMG submission 120480) | Permafrost microbial communities from Stordalen Mire, Sweden - P3-2 metaG (Illumina Assembly) | ecosystem: Environmental > Terrestrial > Soil > Wetlands > Permafrost | place: Sweden: Stordalen...
AGTCCGCCGGCACGTACGGCGTGCGACTGGCCGCCGCTGACCTGGCCGGCAACTTCGCGGCGATCACCGGGACCCTGCGAGTCGGCGCTGAGCGCCGACACCGGGTGGCGACGCCGTTGCCCCAGCCGCCGGCGAAGCGGGGGGGCTACGCCCTTGCCGCAGCGCGGCCGAGGCCGGGCTCGTAGACTCGGCGCGCCATGAGGCCCCGCACGATTCTGTACACGGGCAAGGGGGGCGTCGGCAAGACGTCCGTCGCGGCTTGCACGGCGCGCCGCAGCGCGGCGGCGGGTTTGCGGACGCTGGTGATATCCACTGACCCGGCGCACAGCCTCTCCGAGTCGCTGTCGGCCGAGCTCGGCGGCGAGCCCGTGCAGGTGTCCGACCGGCTCTGGGGACAGGAGGTCAAGGCCCAGGAGGAGATGGAGCGGCACTGGTCGGGGGTCCAGGAGTGGCTCGGCGAGCTCCTCCAGGAGCGCGGCGTGGACCGGATCTCGGCCGAGGAGCTGACCGTCCCGCCGGGGATGGACGAGCTGTTCTCACTGCTGCGCCTCCAGGCTCACAACCAGTCCGAGCAGTGGGACACGATCGTCGTCGACTGCGCCCCCACCGGCGAGACGCTGCGCCTGCTGTCCTTCCCGGATGTCGCTCGCTGGTGGATCGACAAGGTGTTCCCGTTCGAGAAGCAGATCCTCGCCGCCGCGCGGCCGATCGCGCGCTCGCTGCTGGACATCTCGCTGCCCAGCCAGGCGGTGTTCGGCGACATGGAGCGGCTTTCGCAGAACCTGATCGCCATGAACGAGATCCTGCGCGACCGCGAGCACTGCACGATCCGGCTGGTGATGAACCCGGACAAGATGGTGATCGGCGAGGCGATGCGAACTTTCACCTACCTCAACCTCTACGGCTACCTGACCGACGCGGTGATCGTCAACCGCCTGTTCCCGGCCGGAGTGGGGGAATACTTCGCGGCCTGGCGTCGCGTCCAGGAGGAGCATCTCGAGCTGGTGCACTCGGCGTTCGCGCCGGTGCCGGTCCTGTGCGCCCCGTACTTCGAGCAGGAGGTCGTCGGGCCAGGGATGCTCGACCGGCTCGCCGACGCGCTGTTCGAAGGCCTCGACCCGACCGCTGTCCTGCACGATGCGATCACCCAGGAGCTCGAGGTCGACGACGACGGCGCCCGGTTGAGACTGGCGCTGCCGTTCGCCAGCAAGGGCGCGGTGTCACTGAAGAAGATCGGCCTCGAGCTGATCGTGGGTGTCGACGGCCAGAAGCGAACTATCATGCTGCCTCCTGCGCTGGCCGCATTTCGCCCGACGAAGGCCACGTTCGAGGACGGAGCGCTCGAGGTGCGATTCAATGGACGAGAATAGAGAGACCGATGACGCCGGGCTGAGCGATGACCCGCTCAGCCGCCTTGAACAGCGGCTCGACCGGGCCTCCGAAGCCGCCGAGCGCCTGATCGCCGAGGCAGCCGAGGCTGCCGTGCGCCGGCCGCCGCCGGCGGGCTGGCAGCAGCGTGACACCCGAAGCCGCTCGGAGCCCCGCGCGACGGGAGAGATCGAGCTTCTGCTGGAGGCGATCCACGCCCTCCGCGACCGGATCCCGCCTGAGCTCCAGCACCGCCTGGGGGTAGCGCTGCGTGAGGTCCTGCTTGCCGTCAGGGCGCTGATCGACTGGTACCTGGAGCGGACCGAGCGGCGGCGCAGCGCTCCGGTCGAGGTGCAGGACATCCCGATCCTCTGAGGGGACGAGTTCGCGCGGCCGCAACCGCCGGCGCCCCAGCCGGCGCTGCCGGGCCGCCCCCCTCGGCTCCCCCGGATCGGCGCCTACAATCGACTCGTGGCCCGCACCTGGATCATCCCCGGGTCTCCGAAGAACCTCGCGGCGAGCCGAGCCCCTGCACCCTGGGAGGGGGGGCATGAGTGAGCCCCGCGGCGGCAGGCACGCCGCGCACGCCGCCCACTCGCCGGCGACTCGGATCCGGCGCGCCTGGCACGCGCTCCCGCACGAGCGCAGACTGGCGGCCGGCGCCGCCTTCGGGTTGTTCGTCACCCTGTTCTTTCCGTGGTATCAGGAGACGGTGATCCCGACCGGCTTCGGTTCGGCGGCCAGCCGAGCGTTGCCGAGCGCGTCGCTGACGGGCTGGGCGTCGTTCTCGTTCGTCGAAGCGGCGGTGCTGCTGGTCGCGGCCGGGGTACTGGTGCTGCTGTTCGTCCGCGCCGAGGGGCGAGCCTTCCATGTGCCCGGCGGCGACGGCGGCGTGATCACCGCCGCGGGCTTCTGGACCAGCCTGCTGATCGTGTGGCGGATGTTCGACAAGGAGGGCACGGCCGGCCACGGCCAGTACGTGACCACGTCGGGGATCGAGTGGGGAATATTCATCGCGCTCGGCGTCGCCGTGCTGCTCGCCTACGCCGGCTCCCGGATCCGGCTGGCGCACGAGCCCGAGCCGCCGCTGCCGGGCGAGGGCCGGCGGCCGGTGGCGGGCCCGAGCGGAGTGGCAGCGGCCCCGGCAGTAGCGGGCGCCGGGGCTGGAGTCCCGGTCACGGCCGCCCCGCCGCGCCGCCGGGGCAGGATCCCGCCGCCGATCGCATCAGAGGACGCGCCGGCGCGGCGCGCCCCGCAGGGCTCGCGGGCCGGCCGCACTCCGCAGGACTCGCCGGCGCGCCGCGCGCCCGAGGACCCGAGGGTGCCACCGCGCCAGCGACGGCCGCGGCCTCCACGCGCGGCTCCCGACCGCGGACTCAACTTCTCAGAGCTCGACGAGATCAAGTTCGACGATCCCCCTGAGCCAACGACGATCCGGCGCGCCTCGGACCCCGACGAGCCAACGACGATCCGGCGCGCCTCAGGCGACGACGACCCGCTGACCACCCGGCTCGACCGGCCGGAATAGGGCGCCGCCGCCCCGCGGCCGGGGCGGTCAGCAGGGTTTGGCGCCGGTCAGCTGCCGTTCACATGCTCGGCGACCGTCAGGAAGTACACGCTGACCAGCCCGATCACCAGGATCCCGGTGAGGATCAGGGTGCGCGACTGGATGATGTGTCCGAACACGCCGACCACGACGCCGAAGATGAGCACCACGATAATCGCAGTCAGCTGGGACTGTTGGGAGACCAGGAGGAGGAGCACGGCTTGCGCTAACCCTATATTTGTGACCAGCGGCGCACGCCGATCCGGCCTGGCCGGGACGGGATGCCGGCCGCTGATCCCCTGCGAGCCAGTCCGAGGTAGACCCCCTGTCCGTCGAAGACCAGCAACCTAATTCAGTGGAGGATGTGGTGGCGGGGCTGCGGGGCGCCGGCTACCTGCCGGGCGCGAACACCGCGCTTGTCTCCTTTCTGGCCACCAAGCTAAGTAAGCCGGTGCTGGTGGAGGGCCCAGCCGGAGTGGGCAAGACTGAGCTCGCCAAAGCGCTGGCCAGGTACCTGAAGCGCACGCTGGTCCGCCTGCAGTGCTACGAGGGCCTGGACGAGGCCAAGGCCCTGTACGAGTGGAACTACCGCAAGCAGCTGCTGCGAATCCAGGCGGAATCCGGTGAAGCCGGGTGGCAGGACGTCCAGGACGACATCTTCGGCGAGGAGTTCCTCCTCCCCCGCCCGCTGATGACGGCGATCGCCTCGGCCGAGCCGGTGGTGCTGCTGATCGACGAGATCGACAAGACCGACCAGGAGTTCGAGGCGATGCTGCTCGAGCTCCTCAGCGACTTCCAGATCTCGATCCCCGAGCTGGGCCGGATCGAGGCGCGCACACAGCCGGTCGTGCTGCTGACCTCCAACAACACCCGCGAGCTGACGGAGGCGCTCAAGCGCCGCTGCCTGTATCTGTGGCTCGACTACCCGGAGATCGAGCACGAGCTGGAGATCGTCCGGCTGCACTCCCCCGACCTCGACGAGACGATCGCCCGCAAGCTGGTAGAGATCGTTCAGCAGGTCCGCGAGCTCGACCTCAAGAAGCCGCCGAGCATCGCCGAGTCGATTGACTGGGCCCGGGCGCTGATCCTGCTCGGTGCCAAGGACATCGACGGCGACATGTTCAAGCAGACGATGAGCGTGATCGTCAAGCACCGCACCGATCTCGACACGGTCGCCGCACGCGTCGGCGTGAAGCTCGAGCGATCCGTGAGCGACGACGCGCTCCCGGCGGCCTGAGCGGCGCCCGCCGGTGGCCGCTCCGATCCCCCCGAGCAAGATCTACACCCGGATTCCCGACCGCGGCCCCGGTGGCTTCGACGGCCAGCTGCTGGCGTTCGCCGAGGAGCTCCGCGACGAGGGTATGGCGCTCGGAACCTCCGAGCTGCTGGACGCGTTCGCGGCTCTGGAGGAGATTCCGTGGTCGGGCCAGAACGACTTCAAGGGCGCGCTGTCGGCGACTCTGGCGAAGTCGCCCGAGGACGGGCGCACGTTCGAGCTCGTGTTCGAGCGGTTCTTCTTCCGTGCCGCCGAGGCCGAGGCGGCGCGACAGCAGATCAGCGAGTCGCCGTCGCGCACCAGCGCGTTCGACGTCGACCTCGAGGCTCTGCGCCAGCAGATCGCCGCCGCGCTGCAGGACGGGTCGGAGGCGGCTCTGCGCGACCTCGCCCGGCTGGCGATCGCGGCGTTCGGAAAGGGCGAGGGCTCGGGTGTGCTCGGCGTCGACGTGCAGCGGATCCGCCGCGCGCTGGGCTTGCGGTCAGAGCCCCAGCCTGACCTGCCCGAGGACGACCCGCGCCGAGATGGGGTCCCGCGCGAGCAGTTGCGGCGTTTCGAGCAGCAACTGCGGCGTGAGCTCGAGCGCGATCTGATCGAGCGGACCGCGAGCCTTCCCCCCAAGCGGCCGCTGACCGAGCTCGACCGGGCGCTTCCGACCGGGCCGATCCAGGACCTGGCCGCGGTCCATCGCGTGGTGGCTCAGCTCAAGCGGCGGCTCGCCACCCAGGGCCACGAGCTCAAGGGGGCAAAACGCCACGCGCACGTGGACGTGCGCCGCACGATGCGGGCCTCGCTTCAGACCGGTGGTGTGCCGGTCGAGCTCAAGTACAGGCCGCGGCGGCCGCGACGACCCGAGATCTTCGTGCTCTGCGACGTCTCCACCAGCGTCACCAGCGCCAGCACGTTCTTCCTGTCAGTCCTGCATGCGCTCCACGATTCGTTCCGCAAGCTGCGCTCGTTCGTGTTCATCGAGCGGATTTCCGAGGTGACTGAGGTGTTCGAGCGCGAGCGTGACTTCCGCGCCGCCAGCGAGGCGGTCTCCAAGGATGCCGGTGTCGCCGACATCTCCGGCTACACGGACTACGGGCGGGTGTGGACCGAGTTCCTGGCCCTGATCGAGGACGAGCTGCACCCGCGTGCCACCGTGATCGTGCTGGGTGACGCGCGCACCAACGGCCGGCCCCCGCGCGACGATGTGTTCGCGGCGATCACCGCCCGCGCGGGCCGGACGTTCTGGCTGAACCCTGAGCCGCGCCTGTACTGGAACTACGGTGACTCAGTGATCTCCGCCTACGAGCAGCACTGCACGGCGTTCGAGTGCTGGCGGACCGACCAGCTCGAGGATTTCGTCAAGGCGCTGGCACAGCCGGTCACCGCCGCCGGCTGATCTGGCCCTATCCCCCGATCGGCGGATTGACAGTAACTAGACGTCTGCCTACAATGCAGGTCGAGAACTGACCGTGTTGCTATGCGGCGTGGCGGGGCTCTTGTGAGGTCGATGGACGCTTTGACAGGACTTGTGACTGTCATCCGACGGACCGTCCTTTCTGTTTTCCGAGACATGCTCTCGGCAGGATGGTCGTCAGGATGAAGATCAAACACAGTTCCCTTCGCACCTCCCCCTTGGCACCGGACGCGACCGGTGACGCCGAGGAGCGGTCGAGGGTGCTGGTCAGCGAGGGAGTGTCAGAGGTACTGAGCGAGTTCGCGCGGACGATGCTGACGGACTTTCCGATCCAGGGCATCCTCGATCACCTCGTCAAGCGCATCGTCGAGATCCTGCCGATCACCGCCGCCGGAGTGACGGTGATGTCCCCCGGAAGTCACCCGCAATACGTGGCGGCGTCGAACGCCGACGCGCTGCGGTTCGAGCAGCTCCAGAGCGAGCTGGGCGAGGGACCCTGTGTCCTGGCCTATGCCACCGGCGCGTCGGTCTCTGTACGCGATCTGAGCTCCGAGGTTCTGTTCCCGAACTTCTCCCCGCGTGCTCTGCAGGCCGGCCTCGCCGCGGTGTTCACGTTCCCGCTGCATCACGGCAAGTCGCAGCTCGGCGCGCTGGACCTCTACCGCGGTACACCGGGAGACCTGTCAGTGGAGGCCATGGCCGCCGCGCAGACGCTCGCCGATGTCGCCGGCGCATACCTGCTCAACGCGCAGGCCCGCGCCGATCTCCAGGATGCTTCCGACCAGTCTCGTAACGCCGCGCTGCACGATTCCCTCACCGGGCTTCCCAACCGCCTGTTGATGGTGGAGCGCCTCGAGCACGCCTTCCTCCGAGAGCGCCGGTCGAGCCACACGTCGGCATTGTTCTTCGTAGATCTCGACCGCTTCAAGGCGATCAACGACACCTACGGCCACCACGTGGGGGACGAACTGCTGGTGGCGGTGGCCGACCGTTTGACTGAGGTGCTGCGACCGGGCGATTCGCTGGCCCGTCTGGCCGGCGACGAATTCGTGATCCTCTGCGAAGATCTCGACAGCCCCACCCAGGCTGACACGATCACCGCCCGCATCGACGAGGCGCTGGCAACGCCGTTCCTGCTCTCGGGAATCTCAGTGGAGGTCAGGGCCAGCGTCGGTGTCGCCCTCAGCGGTCACAGCAATGATGCTCCCGAGCAGCTTCTGCACGAGGCCGACCTGGCGATGTACCGGACCAAGCGCGAGCACGTGAGCGGCCGTCAGATCCTCAACCTCCGTGATGCCCGGGATGTCGAGCGACTGGCCGCGCTGGAGAGCGCGTTGCCGGGAGCGGCGGAACGCGGTGAGCTGCAGCTCGACTACCAGCCGATCGTCGCGGCGGCCGATGTGAATCTCACCGGAGTGGAGGCCCTGCTGCGCTGGAGGCACCCGACGCTGGGACTGGTCCAGCCCTCGGTGTTGATACCGCTGGCCGAGCAATGCGGGGAGATCATCGCGCTCGGGCGTTGGGTGCTGGAGCAGGCGTGGACAGACCGCGGCCGCTGGGAGAGCGGTGCGACCACCGAGCTCGGCGTGTCAGTCAACGTGTCTCCCCATCAGCTCATGTCGGCCGGCTTCACCGACACCGTCGCGCAGGTGCTCAGCACCACGTCGACCAAACCCGAGCTGCTGACCCTGGAGGTCACTGAGAGCGTGTTCGTTCGCGATGGCGAGCGCGCGCTGTTCGTGCTCAACGACCTCAAGGACATGGGAGTGACGCTGGCCCTGGACGATTTCGGAACCGGCTACTCCTCACTCGGCTACCTGAGGCGGTTTCCCGTCGACACGGTCAAGGTCGACCGGGAGTTCGTCGCCAACCTCGGCCACGATCTCCCCAGTCACATCATCGTCACCGCGGTGATCCAGCTCGCGCACGGCCTCGGCATGACGGTCACCTCCGAGGGCGTGGAGACGGCCGAGCAGCACAGCGAGCTGACCAGGCTCGGCTCTGACTCCTGCCAGGGCTTCTACTTCGCGCGTCCCATGTCCCACTCGGGCCTGAGCACGCTTGTTCAGCAGCTGGACTCGATTCGTGGGCAGTCAGGCCCCACGAGCACGTCGCGTCGGTTCGCCCCGCGCGCGTCCCCGGACTCGACCGCTAAGGCTCGTCCACAAACCGCGTGGTGACCGTCCGGGTGTCACCGTTGGCGTCGCGCAGCACCCACTCGGCCAGGTACTGACCCGGCGCCAGGGCGGGCACGGGGACGCCCCGCCTGGTGTCGACGTTGGGGGCGTGCCACACCCGGCGTCCGGACGCGGCCCGAGTGATCGTCAGCGCGACCGGGACGCCAGTCGCCCCAATCGAACCAGCAGGACCCGGCAACCCCGACTGGGCGGAAGCGGTGAACGGTCCGTACAGGGTCTCGTCGTTCAGCGGCGCCGTGGACTCGATCAGCGGCACCTGGGTCACCGTCTGGCCGCCACTGAAGTCGTCGGTCTGGGCGATGTCCTTGACCCCGAGGCCGTGGGCGCGCCCGCTGGCCGGGCAGATCTCGCCCTGTCCGCCGACCCCGAGGCCGACGGATTGGCCGACCGGCGGACGCGTCAGCGGCGCTCCGTAGTAGTCACCGGGCTGGCAGGTCCCGGAGGCGATCCGGGTCTGCTCACCGACGATGGCGACGCGGAGGCGGGCCACGTGCAGCGTCGTCAGGCGACGCCCGGCCCGGTTGGTCAGAGTCACGGTGTCGCCTCCCCGCAGGGACAGACCAGGCACGTAGATCGCACCCCCCTTCGCCGCCCGAGCGTGGTGACGGGCGAGCGTGTAGCGGGCGTGGGGCACGAGCCCCGAGCAGCGCACCGCCTGGATCCTCACCAAAGCGGTGCACGTGGGGAAGCCGGTGGGGTCGAACGACAGCTGGTCGTTGCCCACCGCCGCGACGCTGGCCGGTTCCCCCAGCGTGACGCTCAGCTTGACCAGGGCTCCGTTGGGCTCCAGCGCTGACGCCGCCCGGTTGTCGTCGCTGGTCAGCGTCAGCGGCGTACCGGGTCCGATCCGGCGTGTGGGGATGACGGCGGCATCGCTCTGAGTGCTGCACAGCTGGGCGGGCGGCTCAGTGAGCCACGAGCCCACGCGCAGGGACAGCACACCCGTCTGCCCGCACGGTCCGAGCACAACCTGGTCGGAGCGAACCGCGTAGCCATGGTCGAGGTCGAACCAGCCGGTGTAGCCCCCCTCGGTGAAGGGATCGCCGCCGTCACCGGTCTCAATCAGGTCGAGAGTCGGGTTGATCACGCTCAGCCCGTAGGCGACCGCGAGCTGGTCGCGATCGTCGCCGACGGCGTGCGGGGCGCCGCTGGAGGAGCGCAGCTGAACGGGCCCCCAGCTCCCGTTCGCCCGTGTGGTCGCGCTCGCGGCGGCGACCAGGGTATGAGACCGGATCAGCTCCACCGCCACCGGGACCCGCGTACCGACCGGGAGGATGCCGCTCACATAGGAGCTGAACTGGCGCAGTGAGACGGTGTGCAGAGGAAGCGGCGAGCCCGAGTCGGTGGAACTCTGCACGCAGCCGGCGGCGGCGTTGGACCACATGTCCTGCAGCAGGTACTGGTGGCCGTTGATCACCTGGTTGTACGGCGAGCCGTCGGCCGCGAAGCCGAGCGGCGTCCCCTGCTCGGGGCCGAACTCGCACTTGTCGGCCACCTCGAAGCCGTTGGGATCCATCCAGGCGTTGCCGATCGGATCAGTGATCGCCTCCTCGGTCTCGTGGGCGACGGTGTCCAGCGAGGATTCGGCGTCCGGGTTGCCCTGGGGATCCGAGCCCGGACCGAGTGTCAGCTCGATCAGCGGGTCGGGAACCGGCACGTAGACCGTGGGCCCGTGCCCGAGGTCGAACTCCGAGTGGTAGCCGGCGAAGGCGTTGGTCGCGCACGATCCCGGCTGGGTACAGGTGTCGACATCGGGCGGCAGGAACACGAACCACAGGTTCGAGAGCCCGCGCGCGCCGGGATCATGGGGGCCGATCACCTTGTCGATCTCATACTGGAGCTGCTGGTCAGTGATGCACGTAGCGACCCCGCCGGGGGAGGCGCACTGCTGCCCGCTCGCCGGGTAGGGATCCTTGAGATCCAGGGAGTCGGTGGTGGGGTCATAGGCGATCTTCGTGCTCCCGGGCCCGCCCGCGTCCTGGTACTGAGTGAGGGTCGAGAACACGTTGCCGGGGGCGGCGGAGTCGTGCGCGACATCGCCCAGGAACTGCTTGATCAGCGGCTCGTAGCCGAGCACGCCGGGCGACGGCGGGCCGTCGAAGTGGAAGCCGGGGGGCGCCCAGAAGATCGTGTGCACGGTCACGTTTCGCATCACCGCCCCGCCGTGGTAGACGACCGGCACCCGCGGCCCAGCGGTGGTCTGAGAGCTGCCGAGCCGCGGCAGGATCCCCATCGCAAAGCCGATCCGGGGCCGGAATGTCTGCCGTGCCGCGGCCGCGGCGGGCGCTACCCCCACCCCCGCCAACAGGAGCAGAGCGCACGCGGTCGTCAGCGCCACCGCCGCGATCAGCCGGAGGACCACATTCGGGCGACGCATCGCGAGGCACGTTACCGCAGGGCGGCTGGTGACCGACCGGTGTGCCGCCCACTTGCACTACCATCTCCCGAGCATTAGAAACCCAGGGGGGCTGGCGGGAAGGCCGGCTGAGATAGCGCCCCTCGCACTCGATGCGA
>Ga0182024_10025990_pt1 | contig 10307 bp, 10 predicted proteins | sample P32metaG_FD_120480 | JGI IMG/M metagenome (GOLD analysis project Ga0182024, IMG submission 120480) | Permafrost microbial communities from Stordalen Mire, Sweden - P3-2 metaG (Illumina Assembly) | ecosystem: Environmental > Terrestrial > Soil > Wetlands > Permafrost | place: Sweden: Stordalen...
AACGATTGGTCGTTTGATGAGTTGAATGCGCCGGCTTATCCTGAGATTCGGATTTATAAGAACGTGGCGCGCAAGCTATGCGAATATGCGGTGAAGCCTTCGGATGTGAGGTTGGACGTGCAGGGCAAGGCGGTGCTGGCGAACGGGAGTGGAAGAGCGAGCTTTATCTGTTCGGACTTATAGCTTGTGGCGCAGGCACTCTGCGTGCTGTTCCCACTTATGGGGATACGGTCCCTGTCTCTGGACGCAAAACGACTTGCGCACAGGTGGAGAGAGCCGGCTGAAAGCCGGCTTGCAGCCAGGATTGGCTGCCCCACAAAATCACTCCAGCAATCCGGGCGTGTCCTCTTTCAATGTCACTCCTGTTAATTTACGCAACCGTGCCTCTCTCATCAGCAAATGCAGCTTACGCGCCGCTCGCGTGTACGGCAGGCCCTCCGGCCGCACGTTCGAGATGCAATTCCGCTCCGCTTCCGTTCGTCCCGGTCGTGGATCGTAAGTCACATAGATTCCCAGACTGTCCGGCGCCGTCAACCCCGGCCGCTCGCCGATCAACATCACTACCACCCGCGCTCCTAGTCGCTCGCCGATCTCGTCGCCGATCGCCACGCGCCCCTGTAACACTACCGTCAGCGGCGCCATCCGCCAAGCCATTTCCCCCTCTCGCCCCGCCAGCAGCGGCATCAACGCATCGAGCAGCGGCGCCGCGTGACGATGCACAGCGAGCGCGGAAAGTCCGTCCGCCATTACGATGGCCGCATCGTAGTCGCCGCGTGGTAACTGGATCCGCGAGTCATCGGCTAACTGCCGGCCCAGGTCCGGGCGCCGCAAGTACGTCCGGCGGTCGCGCGCCGCGCTACGGACTAATACGTGCGGGCCCGGTAACTCGCGCGGGTCTAACTCGGCGTACACCGCATCGCGAGCCCGCGCATGGTCTAACTGGAAGCGTAACAGCTCCGCCGTCGGCAAGCTATTGCCCGTGCGGCCCAGACTCACGCGCGCCGTGGTGAACGATGTCAGGTCAATAGCCATTGGTTGGATACGGAAAGTAAATCGGGACGCCGTTCCATCCACGCCTCAAACTCCGGCGCCGGACGCAGTCCCAGCACCGAACGCAGATACAAGGCGTCGTGAAAGCTGGTGCTCTGGTAGTGCAACATAGCGTCGTCGGCCCCGGGCACTCCCATAATGTAATTACAGCCCGCCACGCCCAGCAAAGTCAGCAGTGCGTCCATATCGTCCTGGTCGGCCTCCGCGTGGTTGGTGTAACATACATCGCAGCCCATCGGCAGCCCCAGTAACTTGCCGCAAAAGTGGTCTTCCAGGCCCGCGCGAATAATCTGCTTGCCGTCGTAGAGATACTCCGGCCCAATGAACCCAACCACGGTATTAACTAACAGCGGCTCGTAACGCCGCGCCACCGCGTAAGCCCGCGCCTCGCACGTCTGCTGATCGACGCCATGATGCGCGCCCGCCGAAAGCGCGCTGCCCTGTCCAGTCTCAAAGTACATCACGTTATCGCCGCGCTTCAGCTCACGCGCCGCTTGCCACGCTTCATCGAGCGCCGCCAGATTCACGCCGAACCCCGCGTTGGCCGCCTCCGTCCCCGCCACCGATTGAAACATCAGGTCGAACGGCGCGCCGCGCGCCAGCGCCTGCATCTGCGTGGTCACGTGCGCCAGCACGCAGATTTGCGTGGGAACGGCGAGCCGCTCGCGAATTGTATCCAGCATTTGCAAGATCGCCTCCACTGTGCCCACATTGTCGGTCGCCGGGTTCACGCCGATCACGGCGTCGCCACTCCCGTAACTCAGCCCATCGAGCACGCTCGCCGCGATGCCCTTCAAATCGTCCGCCGGATGGTTCGGCTGCAGCCGCGTTGAAACTCGCCCCTTCAATCCGATGGTGGAGCGGAACCGCGTCACCACGCGGCATTTTGCGCCCACGGCCACCAGATCCTGCAGCCGCATGATCTTCGAAACCGCGGCCGCCATCTCCGGAGTCAGCCCCGGAGCCAGCGCGCGCAGCCGATCCGTGGACGCTTGCTCGGAAAGCAGCCAATCGCGGAACTCGCCCACGGTCAAATGCGACACCGGCGCGAACGCCGCCGCACTGTGCGAATCGCAGATCAGCCGCGTGACTTCGTCGGTTTCGTACGGAATGACCGGCTCCGCCAGGAATGCTTTCAGCGGCACGTCCGCGAGCTTCATCTGCGCGCGCACGCGCTCTTCCGCCCCGGATGCCGCGATGCCCGCCAGCTGGTCGCCCGACCGCGCCGGCGACGCCTTCGCCAACAATTCCCGCAAGTTCATGCCGGCGGCTTCTCCCGCCGATGCGCGAATGCCGATTGCTCTTCCGGCGATAACACCAGCCGCTTCCGCGCATAGAACGCGTAATACGCGATTCCCAATACGAACCACGCCGCCGCGCCCAGCGCGCCCTGGTTGTAATCCGCGCTGCGAAAAAGCGTAGCCAGAGTTGCCACCGCGACGGCTGCCGCCACCAACGCGCCCGCCACGCCTAAAGGGCTCACATACGGCCGCGCCATGTTGGCGAATTTCCACCGCAGCGCCAGGAACGAGGCCATCTGCAGCACGTACGCCAGCACCGCGCCGAACACCGCCATGTTGAGCAGCACCGCTCCCACGGGACTTCCGTGCGGCGTCAAATGAATCGCCAGCGCCACTGCGTAGCCCAGCGCCGCGCCGGCAACGAGCGCGCGATGCGGCGTCTTGCGGCGCCGGTGCGTCACCGAAAGCCACGTGGGGAAATATCCCGCGCGCGAGAGCGAATAGATCTGCCGGCCATAGGCGAAGATGATCGTGTGAAAGCTGGCGATCAATCCGGTACACGCCAGCAGCGCCAGCATGCGCGTGGTGATGCCCTGGCCGAAGATGGTCTGGAAACCCAGGAACAACGGCTCGCCCGACGCCGCCACTTTGGCCACGCCCGGCGCGATGCCCGCGCTCATCAGCACGGTTAGCACCGAAATCGCCACCAAGGTCGCCAACCCCCACAGGATGCCGCGCGGCAGGTCGCGTTCCGGGTGATGGCTCTCTTCGGCCGCCAGCGGCAATTGCTCGATGCCCAGATACAGCCAGAGCGCGAACGGCAATTCCACCGCGCCCGCCGCGGCCTTGCCCACGCCCGCCGGAAAGTATGGCTGCGCCCAGCGCGCCAGATCGAAGTGCGGCGCCGCACCTATCCAGAAGAGCGCCAGCACGGCCATGGCGACAAGCGTCACTACCACGGAGACTTGAAACGTCATCTCGACGCCCCAGATATTCAGCGAGACGAATACGCCGTAGCATAGCGCCCACCACAGCGGGTCCCACGCGCCCGGAACGCCGAAGATGGAGCCGAGATATCCGCCCACGCCCACCACGATCACGGCCGGGGTGAGCACGTATTCCATATTTTCCGCCAGGCCGGTGATGTATCCGCCCCACGGCCCCATGGCGGTGCGCGCAAAAGAATACGCTCCGCCCGCGTGCGGCAGCGCGGCCGACATTTCCGCGATGGAAAAACAGAGCCCGATGTACATGGCCGTCATGACGGTCACAGCCAGCATCATGCCGCCGAACCCGCCCGCGGCCAGCCCGTAGTTCCACCCGAAGAAATCGCCCGAGATGACCGCGCCCACGCCCATGGCCCACAGGTGCCATGCGCCCGCATAGCGCCGCAGCCCGCGCTTCGCCATGTAGGCGGCATCGGCGGGCGTGTAAGTGGGCTGCACGGGTAGCTCTTATCTTATGGCGCCGGTGCGTGAGGCCGCCGTGAGCCTGGGCTTGAAATCGCGTGGGAGGCGGCAGCCATTTCCGGCGGGGTTGGGAAGCGATCTGAAGGTGTGGGGCGGCAAGCGGCGGGGCGGGCGGCGGTTGGGTTTTGGCGGAACGAAACCAAATTCGCGGAAGTGGGTTTGGATTGTTGGGGTTGCGGGGGGTGGGCAGCGGCGGTGGACCCGGGTTCGGGGTGCGGGAGCGGGGGTTTTTGGGATTTTTTGACGGAACGAAGCCAATTTTTGCGGAGGTGGATGCGGGGCGGTGGCGTGCCGGCTTCGGGTTGCGGTCTTCGCAGGCCATGGGCCCGCGCCACCGGGTGGTTGCGGTTTGTTTCGCTGTTCGCATAAGCCTCGATTCGAGCGCGGCGGCCGGCGACAGGCCGGGAGGCCTGTCCTACATGAACATTAGCAGGCGTTTTTGCGGCTGAAGGGAGGCGGCGGAGCTTAAGTGCTCGAAATGGGCCGAAAAGGCCGAAAAATAAAGTTCAAAGTGCTGTGACCGGGTTTCCTGGGCAACCTGTCCGCGTGGCGCGCGGGGGCCATACGGGCGAGTTCCCAAGGAGTGCCCCGTGGTCCACGAGCGCGAAACGCACCGACTCCGGCCCCCGCAGTTTCCTGCGCCAGAAATAGAACGAGTGTTCCGCCAGCCCGTGTTCTTTGCAGAACTGCTTGATGGACAGACCGCTGCGTTGCTGCTCGGTGATCCGTTCACGCCACCGATCCGCAGCGCTGGTCTTTCCTATGGAGGCGGCTTCGGTCATGACACCAATTTGCGCCGCTCGCCGCCGGTTGGAAAGAGGGGTTCATCGGACGCTTACTGATTCCCGCCTGGTGAGCGGTGGAGTGCAGGGCTTTTCGAGGAGGGCCGTCGCCGGTATGGCTTGTTGCCTGTCGCTTCATTCCATGACGGTTTCCGCATGCGAACCGGCTGCGCGTGTTGCCACGCACGTTCAGCACGTTCAGATAAGGCGTAACCAGTGGCCGTCTGGCGTGTCACCTGCTAGTTTCCTGATGGCCTCTCCGCGTGATCAACGACGAGAACCTCCTCGGTCCCCCTGGTTTGCACTAGATCGAGGCCGACGCTCCGCAATGCGCCCTGAAGCTTCTCCAGATCTGCAGCGGGGTCGCGGAGGTCTGATGAATCACCAGCGTCGGTAGGAAACTTCAAGTCGAAGTCAAATTGTCCGTCAACCCCAGTTTTATCTATGACTTGGCGGTGGTCCAACTGTAATGGCATCACCGAAAGCGCCAAACAAAACTCCGCCATTGTGGAACCGTGGACCGTAATTCCGCTGGGAGTGCGAGTGCCCCTTCCGCAGACCGGCGGAGACGGTTGTCCCGGCTCAGTCTGATGGCCTGTGCCCGCTTGATACACCCAATCTTGGCCGTTTCAAGACGCAAACGTTTTACGACAACTAACGCATAGGCAGGAGCCGCTCTCGTCTCACGATGGACCTTCAGCTTAAACCGCTCCTCGAGAAGCGCATGGGTCCACCTATAGTCGCGACGCCAGCAGCGCCTGCCGCTTTCGCGGAGATCTGGTAAAGATCGGTGTTAATCCAAGCTGGTCCGCCCTCAATCTTGACAGGCCTCATTACCGCGCCAGGCACGCCGTTTGCGAAGCGAATATATGCGCTCCTGACGAAGTCTATGAGGGGTGAGCAGTTATATACGACTCCCCCCGGACTCGTACTGCCGAAGTCATGCCCTTCAACGACGTTCCGGCTACATGGTTTGACCGAGGCGACCTCAAACTTTAGTGTCCCGTCGGGCGAAGCAACGGGGGGCGATTGCGCCGTGGCACTCAATATCATAACGGCGCCCACCGCAGGTGCAGTCCGAACGGCGAACTCAAGGGCATGACGGCCAGCTTGCTTAGCCTTCCTCAATTTCGCGACGCCTATTTTATACATAAAAGCCTCAATTCGGCCGACTAAGCAACACACTATTTCTTCGAGAAGCAAACTCATCGATGTGTGAAAAAGCGCTCCGCGGCCCCCGCCCCGACTCAGCCATGATCCGCCAGAACCGATTGCAGATTCAACGTCGCTCTGATCACCAGCTTCCAGTTCACCCATCCACGCCCGAACGACGCGGCCAGCCCCATCGACAAGTTCGATCGTTGGTGCCCCCAGCCTTCACAGCACTCAAAGTCGCCAATCGGACGTCCGACACTCTGATGCCATGTGACCTAAGATAGGTCCCGGCACTCTCCATAGAGTCGCGACCCTGCGCAAACACAGCGATAATATGCAGGCCGGGCCGATCGTGCTCCGCAAGTGAGCGGTGAAATACTGCGCTTCTTTCACAAAACGGACAAGTCGAGGCCAGCACCATGATCAATGTTTGCTGGTTCTTAGCCCAATCAACATTATCGAGACTTAAAACAGTTCCCACCCTCGGCGCCTGCATGGAAAGGGGTCGCGCCTCCGGCAGTCCGCCTCACGACCGGAAATCTGCCACTGGCGATATTTAATGTGCCAGACGGCGCGAGCTAAGTACCCCGTTTCATAGATGCGGTTTCGTGTTTCGAGAAGGCCACTCCCTCACGGTCGTGGCTCCGAACGGAGATGGGGCCGGATCGCCGCCAGTTAGCCCTCTACAGGCGGGATTAGCGTCTTCAGGAATTCGTGAGCCTGGCGGAAGCCACGCTTGAAGCTCTCCGTGAAATTCTGCTGCTGATCGTAGGAAGGGCCGTAGAACGGGTCCTCGTTCTCAATGTTCATGGCGCCTTGATATCCGGCTTCAGCGAGCACCGAGAAGAAACCTTTCCAATCCACCGACCCATAGCCGGGCACGCGGAAGCGCCACCAGCGCGAGTTATCGACCGGCTCTATGCCGGTGCGGCGCAGGATGTGCCAGAGAATTTCGGTGTCCTTGAGGTGCACGTCGTAGATCTTCGAGACGAAATCGCGCGCGGCTTGCACCGGGTCCATGAATTGCCAGACCAAGTGCGACGGGTCGAATTGCAGGCCGACGTTGGGGCTGTCGTGGAACGCCTTGAATAACGCTTCCCAACCTACGGGGCCGGTGCCGATGTTCGGGCCGCCCGCATACGGCTCCCAGAGAATTTTCACTTTGTACTGCTCGCACAGCGGGAAGTAATTTTCGGTGTAGACCTTGACGATCTCGTCCACCTGCTGCGCGAGGGGCTGGCCGGCGATCTTGCCGGATTGGCCGGCGATGGCCGGGATGCCGAGCTTGCCGCAGACTTCGATGGATTTCCGCGCGATCTGGATTTGGCGGGCGCGCTTGGCCGGATCGGGGTCGATGTGGTTACCGTCGCAGGCGAGCGACGAGAAGTAGAGGCCGGAGCGCTGCATCTTGTCCTTGATGGCGGCGAGCGCGGCGTCGTCCTGCTTCATGGGGTCGAGACGAAGCTCCATGCTGGTGAAGCCTTCGGCCTTGGTGAAATCGACGTTGGCCTCGGTGTAATTGCCCAGCGTGCCGAGTTTCGGTTTCCAACTGGGCGGGCGATTGCGCTGGGCTTGAACGGCCGCTGTGGCGGCGATGGTGGTGAGGATGCTTCGGCGAGTGACGGTCACGAGACGAAGATACTGCGGAAATGGCGCCGGTTGCAAGCGGGGATGCTGGGGACAACCGGGGAGCCCTGGGCATAGGCGTTAAAATAAGGCCCTCTGACAAGGTTCGGCTCGGGGGCCTGGGCCTAATCTCCGTTGTGTCGGTCGCTTACTCCCAGAGCCGGACTTCTTGGGTTTTTGCCGGTGGGAACGGGATTTCTGGACGGCTAGTTTCGTGACCGCGAGAATCGGTGCTACCAAAACACCGCTTGCTGACGCGCGCGGGTCCGATCAGAGCCACGACCGGGAGGGAGTGTTTGCTTGCAAAAGTACAAAACCAGGCGTCACTGAGCGTCTCGCTTTCGGCTGCGGGCCTGCCTCACAGAAAATCGGCGCGAAATGTGGAAGAGCCTCCCGCGAGAAGCTGCACGATTCGACCTGGTCAACCGGCAACAAGAGGAACCGGCTGGTTGTGGCGGAGAGCGATAGCTCTCATCGGACGACGACACGCCGGCGGCGGGCCATGAACCAGCCGAGAACCGCGAGACCCGGGCCAGCCAGCACAAGACCACTCGGTTCGGGAGTACTGCTGCTAAGGGCGATGTTGTCTATACTGCCCCCAAATACAGGATCTGTGGGATTCGAGTCAAGAATCTCGATGCTTAGGTCGCCAGTGCCATCGCCCGTGTAAGACAGAGTGCCCTGCAGGCCAGCCTCAAGATCGTAGTTACCCGGTCCCCACGCTCCCGGCATGTAGGTCTGCTCGGCCAACACACTGTCATCGCCGCGTAGAAGCTCGACAGTCAGGCCATCCGAAACACCAGTGCCCTGGCTTTCGCTGTTGTAGTTGCCCGTGCCGTAGTCGAAACTCACGACATAATTCTGCCCGGCATCGTTTGCGGCCACGCCTGAATTGAGCGTGATCGAGTTGTTGAAGTAAAGCATCACCGCCCAGTTCCCGCTACCCAACTCCACGCCATGGACTGCGTTGAATCCCGCGCCAGTCCACCCCGGGACGCTACCACCGTACGCCAGTTGATCGCCGGTATCGGCCTGAGTGTCAAGCAGGTTGCCGCTGTAACTGTTGAAATCGTCCTGGAAGATAATGGAAGCCTTCGCGCTGGAAAGCCCGCCAATCATTACTATTACTGCCGCGGCCAGAAAGGATCTGCTTTGGCCCCTTCGCTTGAAACACACTCTCGCTGTGAACATGAATTCCTCCTATCCTAAGCGGGGTAGCAATCAGGATTTCCGTTGATTTAGACTTTTATCTGGGATTAATTGCGGAACCTTGGATATCAATAGTATAGCTTGTCTGTCTCCCTTATAAACGCGCTGACAGCGATTTTTCAATACCAGCACCAGGATAATTGTAATGAATGGAACGCCGATTTTTCTGTATGGTCGCGGCACGCACGCGCCACCGAATAAAGAACTTCTGCAGCGGCTTTGGCGGGATAGGATTCCTGGAGGGTAAATGAAGAAGCGAAAACCGACCTGACCTACCCGGCCGCCCACAGTATTGGCCGAACGACGATCGTGCGCATACTTCAGGTTCTATAAAACGTCACTTGGTCGTATAAACGCCCTTATCCGCTGATGTGCCAACCTACGCGCCGCCGAAGTCGGGTTCTGATCTATAAGGCCAGTTGACATCCCTTCGTATCCCGACCTTCGGGTGTCGCGGAAACCCGGCGGCATCAGCCGGGCCGGTTCACGCGGACCAGTTTGTCCGCCATTTCGGGTTCGGCCCCAACGGCGCCGTCAATGCGCTGCGCCTGCCTGCAAAAATCGGCGTCGAATGTGCATAGGACGATACCTGCATGGCCGGCAGTCCAGTGTTGATGAAGGCGGAGAAAGTGGCGGCGATTGTGGGTCAACAGAATCCGGCCGTTAGCTATCGCGAACGCCAGAACTTCGGCGTCCGGCACGGCGGAATTCGCCATCCCCGCATCCAATGAAGTGACGACATTGTGCCCCAGCCGCCGCAGCTCCGTGACGACCTGTAATGGAATATTTTCGTTGGTATAGAAACGGGCCATTCTCTATGCGGTCTCGTTCTCGCGAATCTGAGAATCGATCTCCGCAGCATGCGAGCGCGCGTAGGCCCAAGCGTTTACCAGATCCTCGGCACGGAGATTCGGGTATGCAGCGAGCAAGGCTTGCTCGCTGGCGCCGAGGCGGCGGGCTTGCTCAAGGAGCCAAACTGGAATCCGGGTGCGAACGATACAAGGCTCACCGCCGCACACATCCGGCCGCGAGTCGACGCCTGGAAAATCGTCATCCAGCTCCCGAACCACCCACTTGAGGATCTGAGCCTTCTCCCCACGTGACAAAGCTGGCAACATTTTCTCGAAATCGCTCAAGCTCGCCATGGATTTCCTCTATTCAATTGTCGCCGATACCTCGCGAATTGGCTACAGTGGTTGCCGTTCAGCGGGCACATGGCGATCCAAACCGTGGGAGGCGGACACCCATAGACCCGTTCCGGGAGATGACGAGTTCCGCTGAGGATTCCTGTCGGCAGCCTTAACCCAGAATCAGCCACGAGGTCCCCGACCGTTCTGGGATGTATCCGCGATGTCAGGGGCTGCACTTCGGTGCGTGAGATCGGCCTTATTTTAACGCCTATGGGTTCCCTGGGTGTACCTTGATCGGCGCACTGGGCGCACTGCACGTCATCAAGCGGCTTCACGACCCTGGCGCCAGCCCGGACCGGGACTATGTTACCCTTCCCCTTCAATGCCCGCCGACGGCCGCGATGAGATAGCCCGCACGCAAGCCCGCAGCGCTTCGCTAACCCGCGAGCTGCGCCTCGGCGACCTGGTGCTGCTGCAGGCGCTGCTCATCGTCGGGCTGCCGTGGATCGGTTACGCGGCCAAGGCCGGCGGCGCGCACGTGGTGCTGTGGCTGCTGGCGATTCCGCTGTTCTTCCTGCCGCTGGCCGGCACGGTGGTCTATCTGAGCCGGCGCATGCCGCTCGAAGGCGGCGTCTATCAATGGGT
>Ga0182024_10025991_pt1 | contig 10306 bp, 12 predicted proteins | sample P32metaG_FD_120480 | JGI IMG/M metagenome (GOLD analysis project Ga0182024, IMG submission 120480) | Permafrost microbial communities from Stordalen Mire, Sweden - P3-2 metaG (Illumina Assembly) | ecosystem: Environmental > Terrestrial > Soil > Wetlands > Permafrost | place: Sweden: Stordalen...
CATCGTTCGTAACGTGACGCTGAACCCCTTATACAGAGTTATAAATGTTTCGCCGACCTCTTTCACAATTGATGGCATCGCATTGACTTTAACAGAGTGGCGAAAGACAGGCAATTGAACGCCTCGGAGTCATTTCGAATAGATCGATTCGGCGGGGCTACATCCTTCATTTACATCGCCGACCCAAAAACGTGCACGAACAAATATGGCATAGGACTGCGACTTGCGATGGAGAGTGATGTAAGAAAAGCAATTACCTATTCCCCGGGCGGCGAAACCGGCGGCCTTTCATCCAGCTTTCCTTTTCCAGTCAGCGCCGCAATTATTTGGCGACCGTGAAAACGTCCATTCTCGATGAAAATCTCGGCGGTATGTTTTCCTCCAACGATAACACCTGCCAAATATACTCCTGGAACGTTGCTTTCCAGTGTTTCCGGATTTATTTCCGGTTTCAACGAATTGCGATCTAATCGCACTCCCTGTTTTTTCAAGAACTCGAAATCAGGATGGTAACCGGTCAAAGCAAATACCCGAACGGCCGGAACGCTCTGCTCGCCGCTTCCATTCTTTACCCACACTTTGTCTGGCTCAATTCGCGTTACTTCGGTATTAAACAACGCTCGAATTTCTCCAGCCCGTATGCGATTCTCAATGTCTGGCTTGACCCAGTATTTCAAACTCTTGCCCATCTCCGCCCCGCGATGAATCAACGTCACACGAGCCCCGGAACGAAATAAATCAAGTGCCGCCTCAGCAGCCGAGTTTCTTCCGCCGATAACGACGACGTCCTGGTTCCAGTAAGGGTGGGCTTCGCTAAAATAGTGGCTGACGTGTAGCAAATCCTCGCCTGGAACGCCAATGAAATTCGCGAGGTCGTAATATCCGGTTGCCAGGATTATTTTGCGGGAGTGATATTCCAGGGCGAGGCCATCCTTATCGACCGTGTGCACTACAAACGCGCCATCTTGCCCGATGATCTTTTCCACGCGCTCGTATTGCCGCACCTCCACGCCGTAATGCTCAACCGCGCGACGATAATATTTCAGCGCTTCGCCTCGCGTCGGCTTGCCGCCCGAACTAGTCATCGGCAAATCGCCAATTTCCATGCGTTCCGGTGTGGTGAAAAACAGCAGATTTATAGGATAGTGAAACAGCGAATTGCACAAGCATCCCTTGTCAATCACGACCGGACGCAGCCCCGCGCGCTTGGCCTCGATGGCGCACGCGAGCCCGGTGGGGCCCGCGCCAATGCAAATTACCTCGTAGGAATCGCTCATTGATATAGTGTGGCTGAGCCGCGTTTAACTTTCAACTACGCTCGGCTTTCAATCGCCCTCGCCAGCTCACCCGAGTCGTCCGCGATTGCTATTTCCGTTTGCGGGACGCCGCGCCTCGTGAACTTTTTGCGCGTCTTTGTAAATTCCGCGCAAGCTTACCCCGACGCCGGTTGATTCGGGTTCTATCCACAGTTTTAAGGCGAGCCTGCAATCGCTTCGACAACTTCGTGAAGATCAGCGAATAAGCCTGAGAAAGCAATCGCTTGATTTCATCGGCCGGAAGCGCATCATGTGTTTCAAGCGCCACCCACTGTGCCCGAGCCAAGTATGGCGCGGGAACGATTCCGGGGCGTTCCACCAGAGCCCTAAACTCCTCAGGTGAGCATTTGAACGCGAGCCAATGGTCGCCGGGTTCCAGCGCAACGACCGCATACATCTTTTCCCCGATCTTGAAAACAAGATCGCCTCCCCATTGAACTTTTTCTGTTGTTTGCGGAAGGGCGAGGCAGTATTCGCGAATCCAGTCGATGTCCATGTGAAAAGGCTAGCGCCGTAGCGTTTCAAAGTCGAGGGCCTGCAGCATCCTCGAACGAGATCCTGCGGACAACTATCAATCGTGGGGTAAAAGCAAGTCTGCCAGTTCCGTCGAGAACGCACTGAGTTCATCGACGCGCGCTGGGGTCACTTCAAGTTTCTCTTTTTTCCAAACGAACCAGTCCGCGCCGTTCTTTGTCACCCGCACGCTGAAATTTCCACCTAGAAGATAGGCCGACTGGCCATGCAGCTTGAATTGATCTCCAACGACTGGGGCAAGCAGTGCCGCACAATTCCCTTTGCGCACGCCGACATAATTTGCATATATCGGAAACGCTACAATTTGGAAATCATGTTTATGTAGCCGCTCGAGGATTGAGATCTGTTGCGGAGTGAGGTCCATCGACAGAAAGAATATCAGTTAACGGTTAGCGCTTAACATGCGACATGAAATCAGTGAGTCTACTGTCGTCGCAATGCCCGCATGAAACCGCCGGAGTGAGATCAACTTCCAAGCGCTTTCGGCAGGCTCCAGTGCCGCCACACGCTGATCACGCGAAGCGAAAAACAAACGAATCCGCCAAGCAACGCAGCCAATGTAGAAGGAAGCCGCACCTTCGTGGCTACGATCATCACCACAGCTCCGGCGAGCGCCGCGCTCGCATATACATCTGCGCGCAGAACAGCAGGAACCTGCGCCAACATAATGTCGCGCACCGTTCCGCCGCCGACGCCGGTGATCGTTCCCAACAATGCGGCTACTAAGGGATGCATCTTGTAAACTAGCGCCTTCTCCGTGCCCGCCACGGCGAATAGCGCTAACGCCGCCGCGTCAAGCGTGATGATCACAGAAACAGGGACTTGACGAATGACAGGGTGCAGAAAGAAAACAATCGCACCGCCAACGAACGCGGCGGCCGGATACCGCCAATCGCGCAGTGACGACGGCGGTACAGCGCCGATCAACACATCGCGAACAATCCCACCCACAAGCGCCGTCGCAAACGCCAGCACCATCACACCAAAAAGGTCCAGGTTTGCATCTACGGCAGCCAAGGCGCCTTCGATAGCGAATAAAAGCGTCCCCGCCAAATCCACCGTAAGCAACAGTTTGCTGGGCGTGAAGATCATAAACAGCGAGGGAAGAATATGACGCGGCGTGCCGCAAACACAAGGCCGAAGCGGGATGGCAAAGGAGGCCGTGCCGAAGCTAGCATCGAATCCTACAGCGTCACGGCCAAACATTACGACGCAGCTTACGCGGTCAAACAAGATCTCGTTGATCTGCCCTTCTACCTCAATTTGGCAAATCGATCCGGCGGTCCAGTATTGGAAATTGCCTGCGGAACCGGCCGCGTCTTGCTCCCCATTGCGCGCCAAGGCATCGCCATCGATGGCGTGGACAATTCCCTTCCTATGCTCAGAGTTTTGAAATCGAACATCGAAAAGGAGACGCCGCAAACCCGTCGTCGCATAACTCTGCACAATGGCGACATGCGCGACTTCCGTCTGCGCAAGAGGTATCCACTCGTGATCATCCCTTTCCGTCCTTTGCAGCACATGCATACAGCCCAAGACCAGTTCAAAGCGCTCACCACAGCCGCATTTCATTTGCGAAAGAATGGAATCTTGGCGTTCGACGTCTTCTATCCGAAATTTGAGTTGATTGCGGCAGGTATGGGCCAGGAAATCTTGGATCTCGAATGGCCGGCCGGCAAAGATTCAGTTGTTCGCCGTTATTTCAGAAAAAACTCCGTGGACAAGATCAATCAAAACTTCAGTTTCACTTTCATTTTCAGAACTTACCAAGGTGACAAGCTCGTGCGCGAAGAATCCGAACCATTCATCCTGTCTTACTACACCTATCCCCACCTCAAAGCCCTGTTTCTTCTTGCCGGCCTTGAATCCGCGGTAGAATACGGCTCGTTTGCCAAAACGCCGCTGGACAATACCGCCGACCAGATGATTTTTCTTTTGCGGAGAGGAGGACCCTCTCGTCCGCGCTCGTAATTGATTATTCTCTTCGTTCACAACGAATAGGCATGACCTCGGCCGGAATCTGATCCGGCCTTACCGGGACGCAGTTCACCTGGAACGAGCCGCGGTAACCGAACAACGGACCCCAAACCCGATTTCGGACATTCACTTCAATGTGAAACCGCTGGTCCTGCTCTTCGTACCATTCACACACATCTGCGACGCCAGAAAACAGCATCGGAAAATCAAACCCAATCGAGCCTTCGTAAAACCGCTGAGCTTCTGAGCGCAAGCACAGTCCGCCGCGATGATCGACAGATAGATCAATATCCACAGCCAAGTGCTGATGAGTGCCTAGGTAATCTACGATACGGCCGTGGGCCTCGCTATACACCATGTATGCATCGAAACGCCGCGTCGTTTTTGTTTTAAAGGTTCGAATCCAAGTTATGGTTTCGCGGCCGTATTCGTCAACATACGCATAATTCCTAATCGTAAAAGGTACGGTCCTCCCCTGTTCTGGGAACATGATTTTCCGCCAGCTACCGATATACAGAAATGGCATGGTGTAGAGGGCGCCATGCCAAACCTCGTCCATGATACCTGTGCCGATGCAAGCCACATTGTCCGTACTGCTGAAGCCAAACCGTTCTTGAATGCGTGGGTGGAGAAGTTTGAACTTTTCACGAAGCGTCCGCTCGTAAATGGATTTCATCGTTCGTTTTCCACGGGCTTACGAAGGCAGTTGTTCGCCGTCGGAATGTACCTTTCGTTCAGCAGACCAATTATCGCCAAGGTTGCTACTGCCAAATTTAGGGTCACAGGATTAAATGCTCCAGTTAGGTATTTCGGCGAGGTTATCGCAACCCCTAGAGTCGCCATAAACATCGCGACAAGGGTAAGCCAGAGTCGCCAGCGAGATTTCCAGAAAATCACTAAGATGAGCGCGAAAAATATTTCCGCGAGTCCTAGGACTTTCAGCAATCGAAGCAAATCCGGGCCAGCGATTCCAGCATCGCGCAACATTCGGAGCTCATCGGAGTTCCGTGTGATTAGCTTGGGAATCAGTCCGTGATAAAACCAGATAAATGCAATCGTCAAGCGTGAAAACGCATACGTCAAAGCCTTTTCCCTGGAAATTTCCGGCAGAACGCCATCCTCGATCCAAAGCCTGAGGCGATCAAAACTCCACGCCGTCGCCCATCCCAGAATCGGCCGAAAAAACAATTTGTCGACAAAACGTCCGAGCGCGCCGAAGCGCGTGCGATAGTCATACCAAGTGATAAAGCGAATACCATCTTTGGTGGGAATGTACTTCCAGTAGCCCGAGCCTATCTCAATCAACGATTTCGGATCATCTGACCAAAACTTAAGGGCCGAAGTTCTGTGCCCCTCCGGATCGTCGCGCTGGCCGGTACTTTCTCCAGCCCCCTTAATACGCAAACCCGCGCCTATGCGCGTACTGTAAAGGAACTTTTGAGCTTCTTCAGGTTTGCGTGGGAGATAGTCGATTTCTGTAAAACGAAGGTCCCACCGTTGATGAAGTTTGGGATCTTGGCTCTTTTCCCAGAGCTCGTCCATTTCCGTTCGGATCAAAATCTCGACGAATATGCTCATGTCAGGGTTGTTGCGAACTAGAAGGTAACGCAACATTTGAATGGAGGCCAGTCCCGAGTGCAGTGTGCGTGACAATTTGAACTGTCGAGGCTTAGTTCATATCGCGAGCTAAAGTGGAGATCCAATTTGAGTAGCCAAAGGTAAGCGAAACCGTTTCATAAAAAAATCTGTGGCTGGGAAAACAGCCTTGGGAGTAAAATCAGTGCGTTTCCTCTCAGGGCAGTTATCCGCGCTGTTTCGCGTACGGCAAGCACCAAGTCACGATAAGCAAGCGCGAGTGGAGGCTTCTAATGGCGACAGCAAATCCAACCCACGGGCTCCGCGGAGCGGAAAGTTTCGTCAAGAAAGCAAGCGGCTGGTACATTGCCATGGCCGTGACGTTCATCATTCTCGGCATAATGGCCATCGTTGAACCGGGCGTGGCGGGTTTGGCGGTAACAGTCCTGGTTGGGTGGCTGCTAGCATTCGGTGGCGCGGCGCATCTGGTCGCTGCGTTCGGCGGAGGCGGAGCGAAGCACGTAGTCTGGCACGTGCTGATCGGAATCCTGTACCTCGTCGGCGGAGTCTACTTTCTGATCCATCCCCTGCTCGGTCTCGGATCGCTGACGCTGCTGCTCGGCGTAATTATTCTGATGGCCGCCGTATTTGAACTCGTCGCCTATTTCCGTTCGCGTGGCACAAACGGCTCCGGTTGGCTCCTGATGAATGCGCTTATCACTCTCCTGCTCGGTGGCCTGATCTATTTCCATTGGCCGTCGAGTTCGGTGTGGGCCATTGGAACGCTTGTCGGCGTGAATCTGATCATGACTGGAGTTTCGCGGTTGATGTTAGGCCTGGCAGCGCGGAATCTAATTACCGCATAGCCGTCGCCCGCAGCCGCAGCAATTAAACGACGCCGCAGGATTCTCTGCTCGATTGTCGCGTTAGGTAGCGAGTGGTATATTTCGCAAACACGGACCAACCATGCGTTGTCCTCGTCACTCCGACGCGTTCCGAGGAGATGTCCCCGGCCTTCTCCTCGTTTGCGCGGTCCTTTGTTTGCTCTCCACCGGTTGCAACACGTGTGTAGGCATTGTTTCGAATCCAGGAGGGTCAGGCATAGTCACGGTGACCAATCCTTCCACGTGCTCCGTCCCTACCGCCAATGGGAACCTACACCCTCGCATAACTTTATCTCCCACGTTGGCGGCGACTCCTTCTAGGATGCGCCAAATCTTCGTCACACTGCGCGGTATCCAGGTTAATCCGAACGCGACCGCCGACGATGATTCCCCCGGCTGGGTAGAATTAGCCCCAGACCTAGCACGCAAGCCGCTACAGTTTGACCTCTTAGCGCAAAGCGAAGAGTCCTGCCCCACTAATTTGCTCGTGCCCACCGCGGTGCCAGCGGGCGTTTACCGGCAGGTTCGGCTGCAGATGTCCTCCAATGAGCCCGCAACGGATCGTCCGGCACTGGAACAAAACGCATGCGGTGAAAGTGGATTCAACTGCACGGTTACTGATGACGGCGATGTACAGCCGATAAAGGTCGGCGGATCTTCCGCAGTAATTCGCATAACCTCGGCCCAAATCGCAGATGGCTTCTTCTCAGTTCCACCCAACAGCGACAGAGATCTCGAAATTACTTTAAGCGGTTATTCTTTTCTGTCTTTACCTGCGACCCAGGCCGCAGAGCTCGTCCCCACATTTACAGCCGTCCTGGCGCCACCCTGCAACGCTCGTTGAAGGCGACTCACAGAATCACTCGAGGCTTGTAAGATCAGCGCTATCGTCGAAGATGGCAAGCTTGCCGTTCTGCGGATTCCAGTCGAAAATTGCGTGGCCGCTCGCCTGCGAGCCGCCGTTTGTTTGAAGGAAAATAGCTATGCGGCTGAAGAAGAAATGGAGCCCGACTCAATCTCGCGCAGAATCGTGCGGAGAGCGGCTGACAGCTCCTCGCGGCTCACATGGCTCTTGCGAAATTGCACGCGCACGTGAAACGCATCATCCTGCGCGCGATAGTCGAACAAAAACGGCTGTGGCCGTGAATCCGGCCCGGATTCTTGCTTCCGCGCTTTGCGCGCTTCGTCGCGCGTCAACCCGCCTTGCGCGATACGGTGGACCATCTCATGCATCTTTTTCTCGTTGGGCTGTCGCGACACCTGTAGCAGCAACGATTTCGAAAATATCCCGCGCTCGATGCATTCCTTGCGCACAGCATCAGGAATCACGGTCAGCGACATCGTCTCGGTCACCGACGAACGCGCTCTTCCGATTTTCTTCGCAATATCATCATGCGTATAATCAAAATGCGTCGCCAGACGCTGCAAGCCATCCGCTTCTTCGAACGGAGTCAAATCCTTGCGCTGCAGGTTTTCGATCAGCCCAAGCTCGAGTGTTTCCGCGTCATCCGCAATTTTCTCGATGCAAGGCAGCTCGTGCAGGCCGGCAGCTTTTGACGCGTGGTAGCGCCGTTCACCCGAAATAATGTAGTAGGTATCCTCGCGAGGGATGAATCGCACCAGCAGCGGCTCCAGCACGCCCTTTTCGCGTATCGAATCCGTCAGTTCGCGCAGGTCGCCCAACGCTTTTCGCGGCTGGTCCGGATTTGGACGCACCTTGTCGAGCGGAATCATCCGCCCAATCGAAGCCCCGCTGAAGCTGGTCAGCGTCTCAACGTAATGCGCGTCATGCCGCATCTTGAGAGTGACGGGTAACCCGATCCTCTTGGACACGTTGCAATACCTCCTGAGCAAGCTTTTTGTATTCTTCAGCGCCCGACGACTTCGGCGCAAACGAAAACACAGTCTCTTTGTACGCCGGGCTTTCTTCCAGCCGAACGTTTTTGCTGATCCGCGTCTTGAAAAGCGCCTCGCCAAACACCGCCCGAATCTGTTCGTGCGTGTCCCGCGAAATATTCGTGCGCTTATCGAATAACGTGATCACCACGCCCAGCACTTTCAAGTCCGGATTAGGCCGTGCCCTGATTCGCGCATACGTTTCCAGCAGATCGTCGGTGCCTTCAATCGCGAAATACGCGGCCTGAATGGGCACCAGCAAATGCGTGGAAGCCACCAGCGCGTTCACCGTCAAAATGCCCAGAGCTGGCGGGGTGTCCAGCACAATGAATTCGTAATCCTTCAATATGGGAGTTAGCGCGTCCTTCAGCTTGAACGGCGCGTCAAACTGTCCGGCAAGTTGCTGCTCCAACCGGGCCAGCGCCAATTTTCCCGGCGCCACAAAAAGATAGGGGTCTTTCGTCGGCTTGATAATCTTGGCCATCTCCGCCGGATGCTCGGCGAACAGGTCGTACATCGAAGTCTGGATCTCGGATGACTCAAAAAACGCGATGGTCGCGTTGGATTGCGGATCCAGATCGATTAGAAGGGTTTTCTTTTTCTTCAGCGCGATGGCGGCGGCTAGATTAATCGACGTCGTGGTCTTTCCGACGCCGCCTTTTTGATTGGCGACCGCGATGACGTAGGTCAATCTTTGCCCTCAGCCTGTCGCGCAACCGGGGGCCTATATATGGACGCCCACGGCCCGACCTACACCACCGGTTACACCACAAGTAGCCCAACTCTACTCATTTGTCCACTCGCTGTGCAAGCGAAAAATGACGCCGGAGCAGATAATTCCTCTTTCCTCCCCACCTTCCCTCTGCCCGCGCGATACTTTTACGCCTCGCCGTGCGTACCAATCTATGAACACCTGATGTCCACCCCCAACCCACTCACCCCGCCTTCCCAGAGTCGCGAGTTCCTTGCGCCCGTTTGGCACACCGTCGTCCTGATCCTATTTGTGTTCGCCACTTCTTCCTTCCAATCGCGCCGCATGGGCCATATCGAAAACTACCACGTCACAAACCGGATCGCCCTCTATTCATTCACCATCTGTTTTGAACTAATTCTGTTGGCTTACGTCTGGTTCCTCGGTATTCGTCCAACTGGCACCAAGTTCAAGGAGGTTATCGGCGGCAGATGGGCGAGTGCGCGGGATGTTTGGCGTGACATCGGAGTCGCCTGCCTGTTCTGGATAGTCGTGGTAGTTTTTCTGGTGCTGTCCAGCCACATCCTCGGCAAGAATTCCGAAATGAACAGAGTGCTCCAGATAATCATGCCGAGGGGTCCGCTCGAGATGACTGTATGGGTATTGCTATCCATCAGCGCCGGGTTCTGTGAGGAATTCGTCTTTCGCGGTTATTTGCAAAAGCAGTTTTTCGCACTAACCGGAAGTGACGCCGCTGCGATTGCAGGGCAGGCCGTCATCTTCGGCGCGGCCCATCAATACCAGGGCATCAAGGGCATGATTAGCATTGCGATTTATGGAGCGCTGTTCGGCATCCTCGCAAAAGTGCGGAACAGTCTACGGCCCGGCATGATTCAGCACGTAATGCAGGATTCTACGGCGGGAATTTTGCTAAGCCTCTTATCGAAGTACCTTCCCAAACCGGCATAGTTCTTGTAGTTGAATTGAGTGACAGATAGCGGGGATATTCTGTGTAGGCGAGGCCTTGAGGTTCAATGCAGCGCCGCTGTCTTTAGCGCGGCATTGCACCTGCACGAAATCTACATCTTGTAACGCCCAAGGTCCTCGTCGTTCAAATTCTCCAGCCACTTCCGCAATTCCTCGCTCGAACTCTTCTCCGAAACCGCGCCGGCCTTCTTCGAATGTTTCAACACTTCGTCCTCGACGAAAATTGGGCAATCCAGCCGTAGCGCAAGCGCCAGCGCGTCGCTGGGCCGTGAATCCATCGACATCGTCTGCCCGTCGCGCTCCATCCATATCAGCGCGTAGAACGTGTCGTCCTTCAAATCGCACACCACCACCCGCTGTACGTGAACGTTCAATCCCGTAAGCACATTTTTCAACAGGTCATGTGTCATCGGACGCGGCGTTTGTACTTTCTCTATTTCCAACGC
>Ga0182024_10025993_pt1 | contig 10306 bp, 8 predicted proteins | sample P32metaG_FD_120480 | JGI IMG/M metagenome (GOLD analysis project Ga0182024, IMG submission 120480) | Permafrost microbial communities from Stordalen Mire, Sweden - P3-2 metaG (Illumina Assembly) | ecosystem: Environmental > Terrestrial > Soil > Wetlands > Permafrost | place: Sweden: Stordalen...
GATTAACCTTCTCTGCATGTCTAGAACCTCGTGCCGAAGCTGATGTGGAGCAACTGACGTTTGTCGTAGGGTTCTTTCTTCACCGCGTAAGACGTGTCGATATGGATCGGTCCCAGCGGCGACTTCCACGAGAAACCGACGCCCGGGGAGATGCGGAGGGCGGCGGAATCGGAAATGAACGACCCCGCGATCGGCTTCTCGTCCGTTCCCCACAGACTACCCACATCGACGAACGCATGTCCGGTGACCCCGATTTCCTCCGGCAGACCGAGGGGAAATTCCATATTCGCCGTGGCAACGTAGTAGGTGTTGCCCCCGAGCGCATCTTGGGTCGTGTTGTCGCGTGGACCGATACCGCCCACCTGGAAGCCGCGCAAATTGTCGCCGCCGACAAAAAAGCGGTCTTCGATCAATACTGGTTGGCCGATCCCGGTGATATTGCCAGCCTCACCGGTCAGGCTCGCCACCCATTGTGGAAAGATCGAATAATAATATCCGCCCTGGACCACGCTGCGAATGTAGCGCGAATCGCCGCCCAATCCAGCCAGGTCGTTGCTGAGCGACACGAAAAAGCCCGCCGTGGGCTGCAGGCGATTGTCGCGCTTGTCGAAGATCAACTGTTGTCCGACCGACGACGTGATGCGAGTGCCAGCCTCTTCGCGGATATAGGGCGACGCCATCGTCTGGATATCGTTGATGGTATCCGACCGCAGGGTATAGCGAAGGATTTGGCGCAACGATTCGTTCAATTGATAGCCGAGGCGACCTACCGCGCCGTAGGAAAACTGGTTGAATTGCGCGAATAACTGATTGTCCTGGTTTACTTCGAATAGGTCGAACCCGGCCGCGAGGTTGCGGTCGAGGAAATAGGGCTCGGTGAAGCTGAGATCGACTTGCTGAGTCAGCTGCGCGACGGTCGCGTCAATGCGCAGATCGTCCCCGCGGCCGAGGAGGTTGCGCTCGCGAATGCCGACATTGGCTAGCGCACCCTCGGCGGTCGAGTAGCCGAGCCCCACGGAAAATTCACCGGTGGATTGCTCCTGCACGTTGACCGTCATGATCGTCTTGTCGGGCGCGCTCCCGGGCTTGTTGGTGACATCGACCTTCTTGAAGTAGCCGAGGTTCTTGATCCTCTGTTCCGACCGCTGCAACTTCGAGCTGTTGAACGCGTCTCCCTCCACCAGGCGGAATTCGCGGCGCACGACTTTGTCGAGGGTGCGAACGTTGCCGGTGATGTCGATCCGTTCGACATAAACGTGAGGGCCTTCCTTGACGTTGAATGTGATGCCCACGGTCCGCTTCTCGGGATCGCGGATCACGCGCGGATCGACATTGACGAAGGCATAGCCATGATTGCCCATCGCGTCGGTGACGCCCGTGACCGCCTTTTCGACCAGATCGGCATTGTACCAGTCGCCGGTCTTCGCCGGGATCGCGGCGCGGAGTTCCTCTTTTGACACGTCCTTGAAATCGCTATTGATCGCGATGTCGCCGAACTTGTAGCGAGGCCCTTCCTCGATGGTGTAGGTGATCAGGAAACCGTCGCGGGACGGCGCCAACTCCGCCACCGCGGAAACGACGCGAAAATCGGCATAGCCTTCCGTTAGATAAAACTTCCGCAACAGCTCGCGGTCGTAGGTGACGCGGTCGGGATCGTAATTGTCGTCGTTGCTGAAGAATCTGTACCAGCGCGATTCCTTGGTGGCGATAACGCCGCGCAACGTGCCGGCGCTGAACATTTCATTCCCGACGAAGCCGATGCTGGTAACCTCGGTCAGCGATCCCTCGTCGATCTCGAAGACGAGATCGACCCGGTTCTGCGGCAATTCGATGATCTTCGGATCGACCTTGGCCCCGAAACGGCCGTTTCGGCGATAGAGTTCGATGATGCGCCGGACGTCGCTTTGCACCTTGGTGCGGCTATAGACCTGCCGCGGTTTGAGCTGGACTTCGGCGCTCAGCGTGTCGTCCGAAAGCTTATGATCGCCCTCGAACGCGATCCGGTTGATGAGCGGATTCTCCACCACGTGGACGACGAGAGCGTTGCTCTCGCGGCGGAGTGTCACGTCCGAGAACAAACCGGCCGCGTACAGAGCCTTCAGCGTCTTGTCGATGCGGTCCGCGTCGAAGGGATCGCCGGGTTGCACCGTCATGTAGGATCGCACCGTCTCGGGCTCGACGCGCTGCGCGCCCTCGATCCGGATTTCCGAGATGATACCGCCCGAGGCGACCTGAGCGGCGCTGGGCACCGGCAGGGTGGCATCGACGATCGACGCACCCGCGATGGCCACGCAAATGGCCACGATAGCCCAGTGCTTGCGAAACACTATCCCCCGCCCTCGCGATAAGAATCCGTGACCGCGTCAGGTCACCAGACCCTTGATGAATTCGACGATCCGTAACCGCACGAGATCGTTCCAAGTGGCGAACACCATAAGGGTCAGGACCAGAGCGAGACCAACTCGAAAGCCATATTCCTGCGCGCGCTCGCCAAGGGGTTTCCCCCGAATGGCCTCAGCGACATAGAACAGCAGGTGGCCCCCGTCAAGCACGGGGATCGGGAAAAGGTTGATGAGACCGAGATTGACCGATAGCACCGCCATGAACCACACGATCGAGACGATGCCGCCTTCGGCGACTTCACCCGACATGCGGATAATGCCGACGGGTCCGCTCAACTCCTCGCTGGACCGGCGGCCCGAAATCATCTGTCCGACGGCGCGAAGCGTGCCGGTGGTGAGGTTCCAGGTCTCTTGCCCGGCGTACCAAATGGCGCTCGCCGGATTGTGCCGAACATAATCCACGCGCTGCCGTGAAATGCCGAGACGCGTCGTCTGATGCGAGGACCCGAAGCGGTCCGTCTCGGAGATGACATTCGGGGTCGCGGTCACCGTCAGGTTCTTGCCGCCGCGATCCAGCAAAATGGTCATTGGCGTCCCGGTGTTAAGCTGCACGATCTGCTGCAACGCCTCGAACCGCTGAATGCCGCGTCCGTCGATCGCGAGAATGCGGTCGCCGGGCTGGATACCGGCCGCGGCGGCCGCGCTTCCGGCCTCCACACCGCCGACCTCGGCCGGCGTAAAAGCCTGGCCGACCGTGGCGAAAATCACCGCCAACGCAACGATCGCGAAGATGAAATTGGCCACCGGTCCGGCCGCGACGACGGCGGCGCGCTGCCACAATCGCTTATGCCGGAAGGAACCGGTACGATCGGCGCTCGCTTCGGCCGCTGTCTGGTCGGCGGATGCCGCCGAGACACGATCGCCCTCGCCGAACATCCGGACATAGCCTCCGAGGGGAAGCACGCCCACTTTCCAGCGGGTGCCGACGCGGTCCGTCCACCCGAACAGCTCGGGTCCGAACCCGATCGAAAACACCTCTATGCGAACGCCATTCCAGCGGGCCACGGAGTAATGACCGAGTTCATGGACGAACACCAACACGGTCAGAACGACCAGGAACGGCACGATGTAGCCCAGGCCGCCGAGTAGAAATCCCATGATAATCAACCCATCCAATGGCTGCGCGGAACGACCTTAGCAGGAAAGAAAGCCGGCCGCACTATTTGGCCAATGTGGTGACCCCCTCGATATGTCGCCAGAAATTTAACCAAGGCCGCTCGCCGATCGCGAGGCCGAAAAGCGCGGCGGCGATAGCGGCGGCGATCAAGCCGTCGAGCCGATCGAGCAAACCGCCATGGCCCGGGATAAGGCCGCTCGCATCCTTAACCCCGAAATGGCGCTTCGCAAACGATTCCACGAGGTCGCCGCCATGGGCGGCCAATCCGATCGCGACGCTGAGCGCGACCAGGGCCGCCGCTCGCGTGCCGACGATGGCGGACGTGGCAACGCCCACACCGGCCGCGCCGATGAGTCCGCCGACGAAGCCGGCCCAAGTCTTGTTCGGGCTGAGGCGTGGCGCCAATTTCCAACCGCCGATCCATTTTCCCGCCGCATAGGCAAGAATATCGGTCGCCCACACGGCGGCAAGCAGCCAGAGCAGCGTCGTACGACCGCCATCTCTCGGCGTGGCGAGCCAGAGGAACGCGACCGCGCCGGCGATGATCCAAGAGGCGCCCACTCCGGCCCATATCCGCTCTCTTGAGGCAGCGAGCGCGGCGGCGATCGCCCCCAAGACGGCGAGACCGCAGGCCTCGACGAACGCGCCGACCGCCGCCGCGGCGATGGCCGCAAGCGCCGCGACAACCATGATGGTCGCCCGCGCACGAGGCCTGCCGTCGCCAGCGAGGCGACCCCATTCCCACGCCGTCACTGCCCCGCCGGCCGCCACCAAGAGCGGCAGCCAGGGCCAGCCGAACCACACGGCCCCGAGCGCCGGCGGGATCATGGCCAGCGCGGAGAGGATGCGAAGTTCAAGGGCCGTCCGCCCCGACGGACGGCTTTCGGCCATCAGCGTGATTCGACGGTCGCGCCGTAGCGCCGATCGCGGCCGCGATAATCCCGGAGCGCCCTCTCAAGATCGGCCTTGCCAAAATCCGGCCAAAGGGTCGCGGTAAAGATCAGTTCCGAATACGCCGACTGCCACAGGAGGAAATTGCTGAGGCGCTGTTCGCCGCTGGTGCGAATGATGAGATCGGGATCGGGAATGTCCGCCGTCAGCAAGAATCGCCCGAACAGATGCTCGTCGATCGCTTCGGGCGCGAGCCTGCCATCCCGCGCCAATTCGGCCAATATTCGCGCCGCGCGGGTAATCTCGGCGCGACCGCCATAGGACAAAGCGATGGTGAGATGAAGCCGTTCGTTGTCGCGGGTCAGGGTTTCCGCGTTCTCGATCAGGCTCACGATATCGGTGCTAAGGCGCGAGCGCTCGCCGATCACGCGGAGGCGCACGCCGCCGCGATGAAGCTCGGCGATTTCCGCGCGCAGATAGTGGCGCAGCAACCCCATGAGATCGTCGATCTCAACCGGCGGCCGCTTCCAATTCTCGGAAGAGAAGCCATACAGCGTCAGATACGAGATGCCGAGATCGATCGCCGCCTCGACGGCACGGCGTACGGCGTCGGCCCCGCGACGGTGGCCCGCGATCCGCGGCATGCCGCGCGACTTCGCCCAGCGCCCGTTGCCGTCCATGATGATGGCGACATGCACGGGCGTAGCCAAAGAACCGGAATGTTCCATGCCGTCACACCTGCAGGATTTCTTTTTCCTTATACGCCAGCAAGCCGTCGATCTTCTTGATCTCGTCGTCTGTGAGCGCCTGGACGTCTTTTTCGAAGCGGCGATGCTGGTCTTCGCTGATCTCGCCCTTTTTCTCGCGCTTTTTCAAGAGGTCGAGACCGTCGCGGCGGACGTTGCGCACGGACACGCGCGCTTGCTCGGCGTATTTCGCGGCGATCTTGCCGAGTTCCCGCCGCCGGTCCTCGCTCAAATCGGGGATCGGTACCCGGATCGTCTGTCCGTCGGTTTGCGGATTGAGCCCCAGCCCCGCATCGCGAATCGCCTTCTCGGCGGCCTTGACCACGCCCTTGTCCCAGATACTGACGACGAGCAGTCTCGGCTCTGGGACGCCGACCGTACCGACCTGGTTCAGCGGCATGACGTTGCCATAGGCCTCGACATGAACGGGATCGAGGAGGTTGACCGACGCGCGTCCGGTCCGCAGGCCGCCAAATTCCTTGCGTAGGACATCCTGGGCGCTGTCCATGCGGCGGCGGAGATCGGCGATGATCGGGTCCTCGGTCACTTTGGCCTCATTCGGTGATGATCGTGAAGCGGCCTTGTCCTCGCACAACATCGGCGAAGCCGCCGGCATTGTGAATCGAAAAAACCAGAATCGGAATCCGATTTTCGCGCGCCAGCGACACCGCGGCCGCGTCCATCACCTGGAGGTCGCGCGACAAAACGTCGTGATACGTCAAGCGGTCGTAGCGCTCGGCATGCGGCTCGCGGGTCGGATCGGCGGAATAAACGCCGTCGACCTTGGTGGCCTTGAGGAGAGCCTCGCATTCCATTTCGGAAGCGCGCAGCGCCGCGGCCGTATCGGTGGTGAAAAAGGGATTGCCGGTGCCCGCGGCGAAAATCACCACCCTGCCCTTCTCCATGTGACGAATGGCGCGACGGCGGATATAGGGCTCGCAGATCGATTGCATCGAAATCGCCGACTGAACCCGCGTCGGCACATTCAATCGTTCGAGTGCGCCTTGAAGCGCCAGCGAATTAATCACCGTCGCCAGCATGCCCATATAGTCGGCTTGGGCGCGCTCCATGCCGGCGGCCGCGCCTTGCAGGCCGCGGAAAATATTGCCGCCGCCAATCACGATCGAGATTTCCGTGCCAAGGCCATGCACGGTCCCAACCTCGGAGGCAATCCGCGAAACGATCTTGCCGTCAAGCCCGTAGCTCTGATCGCCCATCAGCGCTTCGCCGGAAATTTTCAAGAGTACGCGGCGATATTTGTTTTCGGTCGAAGACATTTTGGCCCGAGAGGATTTCGTGACGCCGAATCGCGGCTGGCTATTATACATCATCGGCCGCCGCCTCCAATGCGCCGGATGGTTCACCGAGGCCAAGCGACGTCCGGCTCGGAGCGTGCCTGGTCGCTTCACCGAAACGGCGTTGCGCGGGAATTTCGACCAGATTTATCGGCCGAGGAGCGACGATCCCCACCCTTATTCGGAGTTGTCGAACGGTTGGGGAAAGGCAAGCATTTACCCGCCTGATCTGGCCGGCCGGGCATGGCTGCAATTCCGAAGCCGAATTAAGCGAAGCCGAGGCGCTAACCAGGTCCTATCAGGACCCGCCGGACAGAACGGCGATGCTCGCCAGACTGGCGCAGCTTCACCGCAAGCTCTAACCGTCCGTCAAAAACTCCGCCGGATTTACGGCTCGACGAACTCCGTTTCCTTGGGTGCGACGGCGCGCGGTGGGGCCGAGGTGAAGACAAAGCCGAGCTTGTCGCCCTCGCGCGTGACACGGACCACGCCGCCGCGCACCAGCTTGCCGAACAGCAATTCTTCCGCCAGCGGTTTCTTGACATGCTCCTGGATCACGCGGGCCAGGGGCCGCGCGCCGAACAAGGTGTCGTAGCCCTTTTGCGCCAGCCACTCTCGCGCGCCTTCGTCCAACTCGATGGTGACGTTGCGGTCGGCGAGCTGCTCCTCCAACTGCAGGATGAATTTATCGACGACGCGGCCGATCGTATCCGGCGACAGCGCCTGGAACGAGATCACCGCGTCGAGTCGGTTGCGGAACTCGGGCGTGAACATGCGATTGATTGCCTCCTCGTCCTCGCCGACCCGAACCTCGGCGCCGAAGCCCATCGCGCGCTTGGCCATGTCGGCCGCGCCCGCGTTCGTGGTCATGATCAGGATGACGTTGCGAAAATCGACCGTCTTGCCGTTATGGTCGGTAAGCTTGCCGTAATCCATCACCTGCAACAGGATATTGAACAGATCGGGATGCGCTTTCTCGATCTCGTCGAGCAGCAGCACCGAATGCGGATGCTGGTCGATGGCGTCGGTCAAAAGGCCGCCCTGGTCGAAGCCGACGTAGCCTGGCGGCGCGCCGATGAGGCGCGAGACCGTGTGGCGCTCCATATATTCGGACATGTCGAAGCGTGTGATCTCGATGCCGAGCGTACGCGCCAATTGCCGCGCCACTTCGGTCTTGCCGACACCGGTGGGGCCGGAGAAAAGATAAGAGCCGATCGGCTTTTCCGGCTCGCGCAGGCCGGCGCGAGCGAGCTTGATCGCCGCCGTCAACGCCTCGATCGCCTTGTCCTGGCCGAACACCATCGTCTTCAGGTCGCGATCGAGATTCTGCAGCGATTCCTTGTCGTCCCGCGACACGCTTTTTGGCGGGATGCGCGCGATGACGGCGACCACCGCCTCGATTTCCTTCGCCGTGATGGTCTTGCGGCGCTTACTTTCCGCCAGCAGCATCTGCGCCGCGCCGACTTCGTCGATGACGTCGATCGCCTTGTCCGGAAGCTTGCGGTCGTTGATGTAGCGATGCGACAGCTCGACCGCCGCGCGCAACGCATCGGCGGTGTAGCGCACCTTGTGGTGGCGCTCGTAATAGGGCTTGAGACCGCGCAGGATCTTGACCGAATCCTCGACGGAGGGCTCGTTGACGTCGATCTTCTGGAAGCGCCGCACGAGCGCGCGATCCTTCTCGAAATAATTGCGGTATTCCTTGTACGTCGTCGAGCCGATGCAGCGGATGGCGCCGCTCGCCAAGGCGGGTTTCAGCAGGTTCGAGGCGTCCATGGCGCCGCCGCTGGTGGCGCCCGCGCCGATGACGGTATGGATCTCGTCGATGAACAAGACCGCGCCGACCATCGCCTCAAGCTCGGACAACACGGCCTTGAGCCGTTCCTCGAAGTCGCCGCGATAGCGCGTTCCGGCCAGGAGCGCGCCCATATCGAGCGCGAAGATCGTGGCGTTCTGGAGCACTTCGGGCACTTCACGCTGCACGATGCGGCGTGCCAGGCCCTCCGCGATCGCTGTCTTGCCGACCCCCGGATCGCCGACATAAAGCGGGTTATTCTTCTGCCGCCGGCACAGAATCTGGATGGTGCGGTCGACCTCCATCTCGCGTCCAATAAGGGGGTCGATCTTGCCGCCCTTGGCCTTTTTGTTGAGGTTGACGCAATAGGCGTCGAGCGCGTCGTGGCCGTTGCGCTTTTGCGATTTTTCGTTGCCGCCGCGTTCTTCCTCGTCGGCGCCTTGCGCGCGGCGCGATTCCGAGCGGCCGGGCGCCTTGGCGATTCCATGCGAGATATAATTGACGGCGTCGAAACGCGTCATATCCTGCTCCTGCAGGAAAAAGACAGCATGGCTCTCGCGCTCGGCGAACATCGCGACCAGAACGTTGGCGCCCGTCACTTCCTCGCGGCCGGACGATTGGACATGAATGGCGGCGCGTTGCAGGACGCGCTGAAAACTCGCTGTCGGCTTGGCATCCTCGGCATGGGCCGAGACGAGATTGCCAAGCTCGCCGTCGACATAGCCGGCAAGGTCCCGGCGCAGCTTATCGAGATCGACGGTGCAGGCCCGCAACACCGCGACCGCGTCTTGATCGTCCATCAGCGCGAGCAGCAGGTGCTCGAGGGTCGCGTATTCGTGCCGCCTCTCGTTCGCGTACGCGAGAGCGCGGTGCAATGTCTTCTCGAGGTTGCGCGATAACATGCGGGTGATGTCCCTTCTCAGGCCAACGACTATAGCCGAACAATGCTGCCCCAACCTTAACGCATCAATCCTTTTCCAAGGTACATTGTAGCGGATGTTGGTGCTGGCGAGCGAAATCCATCACCTGCGTCACTTTGTTTTCCGCGACCTCATAAGTGTAGACCCCGCAGATCCCGACCCCGCGGCGGTGGACATGGAGCATGATGCGCGTCGCCTCCTCGCGATTCTTGTTGAAGAATCGCTCGAGAATATGAACCACGAATTCCATCGGCGTGTAGTCGTCATTGAGCATCAGCACCTTGTACATGGCCGGTTTCTTCGTCTTGGGCTTGGCCCTGACAACGACGCCGGTGGTCGGCCCCTCGCCACCGTTGCGCTTTTCGATGTCGCTCATCTCAAAACTCGATCAGATCGCTCAGCCCCGCAAGGGCGACATCCCATGATATTGAGTTCCAGCCGTCGCAGGAAAGGGCAAATCGCCTCGCGAGCGAAACACAGATAGTCCGAATCGGCCGCCGGGCGCGCCTTGAATAGAGCCCCGAAAGTACATGAACGAGCGAGGCCGAAAAGCAGCCCGTCGATAATCGTCAAGGCCGTCGTACGAACCCTCATAGCCCGAGAGAGTGGATTGATCTGATCCGGTTTCTAGCTTAAGTGGTGCATGACACATTTCCGACGGAATCGCGTAAAGAAACCTGGACAAAGACTCAATGGATTCATAGGGTCTTAGTACCTGATCCTCAGATTATACCCCAGGTGGCTTGGCAAAATGATGGCTCAAATTCTTAAGCCCATAGCGGGCGGGACCTGGCTCTTCCGTGCGGGCACCCTGGCGATAGCCCTCGGCGCGATTGCAATGGCGTTTTCCGGAACGGCCGCTCAGGCCCGCGAAGAAACCTGGATCGTGTTGGATGCCGCTTCAGGCACCATTCTGAACGAGCACAACGCCGACGTGGTCAATTATCCGGCCTCATTGACCAAAATGATGACGCTTTATCTGGCTTTCGAGGCATTGGAGGCGCGACGGATCAGTTTCGATACACCCTTTATCGTATCGGAACACGCCGCCATTCAGGCCCCATCCAAACTGGGACTGATTCCAGGGGATACGATTTCGGTCCGCGATCTCATTCTGGGAATGGTGACCAAATCCGCCAA
>Ga0182024_10025994_pt1 | contig 10306 bp, 6 predicted proteins | sample P32metaG_FD_120480 | JGI IMG/M metagenome (GOLD analysis project Ga0182024, IMG submission 120480) | Permafrost microbial communities from Stordalen Mire, Sweden - P3-2 metaG (Illumina Assembly) | ecosystem: Environmental > Terrestrial > Soil > Wetlands > Permafrost | place: Sweden: Stordalen...
ACTCCTGCCTGTCCGCGATTCTCCACAGCTTCCGCAGGAGCAGCCATGCTTCCCGGCCCCCCTCCTTCCACACCATGTACTCCTCGTCCTTGCGTAGCTCCCAATTGATTGTCATTTACTTCTCCTTTTCCGCTTCCTGTTCCTTGATGAATTTCAGAAGTCCCGCCTCGCCGCCCTCCTGCCATGCTTTGAAGTGGGACTCCATTTGCTCCTTGGTCGCCCAGTCCTGCATTGGTTCCTGAATCTTCTTTTCCTGCATGTTCGGCATATACTTTCTCCTTTACTTCCCTTGCACCATCTACAAGATGCGTAAATACATTCAAACTTTCCTTGCCGTGGTGCGCTGCGATCTCGGAAAAATAATCTGATAAAAACTTTGCTTTCTCTTCTGGAGTAGTTCCGAAGTCCGTAGACTTTCTTCCCATCAGTTTGGCGGCAGCCTCTGTAACCATTTGTGGAGAGTTGTATTCGTCGTATCCATTATCCAGCAAATAATCATACATCCCCTGCGGAATATTTCTATTGAGATGGCTGAAAACTCCCGGCCTCAAAACATCATCAAAATCGCCATTGGCCGATAGCTGGCGTTGATGTGTATGAATCAACTCTTCCCTCATGACCTTTACTGCGTGCTGGACTCCTTTCCCCGACTTCGATGCAATAGCCGCCCCGCTGTTGTCTGAAACTTTGTTGGCTTCAGATAACAGATTTTGTATCTCTGGGTGCGAATTCGCAATTTCTGGGTGACGAGAGGCAGCGTCCAGAACAGGCTTGGATATACTGAATCCGTTATTGGTCTGATGATTCTCTTCTGGATACATGATCTTGAAAATAGACTTCCATGCGTCAGGACTCAACCAGACTGTAGGAGCCTGTCCTTGTGCTTGGCGTACTTCTCCTGCCGCGTTGCGGTGCAGAACATTTGTTCTAGTGCGGTCAGGAGCCTCTTGGGTATCAATGGGTGTGAATGGGTGAGAAGTCAGAGCGTGTCTCGTAGCCATTCCAGCCATAATCCCGTCTAGGATTGCTGAGGTAGCTAGCTCTGCGGCCTTATCATGATCGCCCTTCTGGTATGCCTCCCACGCGGCAGGAGTTTGCTGAATGGCATTGAGAGCCATTTGTCCACCAAAGTACAGACTCACTAACTTAGACTCAGGCATAGCAGCCATGAGTGCTACTTGGTCTACTCGGCTCAGGTCTGAAATCTTATTCCTTACCGCCCTTTCGACAGCAGTGCCAATTCCCGGCTGTTGCAGAGCGGAACGGCGGAGCAAGTCCATATCGTTAGCAGTCAGAGGCGCGAACTTGCCTTGATGTGCTTGTGCGCTCAAACTAGCTACATGCTGTTGCTCCTGTGTAGTCAGCGGTACATCCTGCGGTATTAGTCGTGGAAGTGTGTCAGACCATTTCTCATAGGATTGGAGGTTCTGTGTGGACTGAGCGTTGGATTTAGCCGTCTGTTTCGCGCGGTCGGACATCTGCTGGTCTATCATTCCTTTGCGGGCGGCAGGATCGCTTTGCGTATCTGGATTCTGAGTAGTGTCATACCGCATTGGAACCGGAGGACGTGTCGCTGGGATATGCAACGGCATTGATCCCGCTCCCGCTACAGGTTCGCGTGTAATCTCAGGCGATCCCATCCCCACCGGAGGGCCAGTAATGCCAGTCAAGAAATATCCCTTTGGCGGGACGATAGGCTTTAGCTTTTCCGCTTGGTCTTTTAGCTCGGATAGCTTGGCTGGCTTCTTAGGCGTAGTCGTCTTTTTAGACAACAAGAGGCTATACCCCGCAGGAGGCGTTACGCCAGAGTCCTTCCCTACAGGTTCGCCGTCATCATCGAGATATTGCTTTACCGCTGCGCCCATCCATGCCCATCCCACACGCCGATTTTCCCGTTGCCAAACCGTTTTTCAGTTCCAATCTTACGTCCTGTCGCCGCAGGATTCAACCCACCAATCAGCTTATCCGGCAGCATCGGCATCCCGGCCACAGCTACCGGAGGACTAGGCGCGGCAGGAGTAAGGTCTTGCTGTGTCATCTTTGTCATATCCGCTCCCTTTGGGGGGATACTAGCCAATTGACTTACAAAGGGATGATAGGCTGCAATAACTTTTGCTAAGGCTGTCCTGTCGCCTCTCTTTAAAGCGTCCGCCGTTAAACTCTGGTAATCCGCTACCATCGTGGCTTGCTGCTCTGCGTTGAAATTAGCGATGGTCTTATGGGCGCGTTGAGCAGTCAGTAGCCCGTCTACCCCACCGTAGTCGAAGTCTTTCAGGCTGGAAGCGTTGGACTGACCTTGCAGTCCAGACGCGAACTCTGGATTACGACTCATCTGGTAGATGTGCGTGGACTCATGCGTCTGGACTGGCTGCGTGAAGTATTTTGGCTCCCTAACCACAATCGTTTGCGGGTCAGCCGGGTCTACGTCTGCGGCGATTTGTCCGAGTCCGGGTATGGTCTGAGACTCACCTCTGACTACCTTCGTGCCTTGGTTGGATGGCTTTAGGAAGCTAGGTAGGTTTACGATCTGGTAGCCGGGTGGTGGGGTTGGCTTGTCGGTGGGCATCCTACGCGACCTTTGAATCACATTGAGAGCATGTTATATGCGGAAGTCCACATCCAGCATGAAGTTTAGTATGGCAGTTTTGGCACTCACACGCCTTCTCCCTATCCAAAGATTCCAGTATCTCTGAAGCCCACCTGCGACGATCTTCATGATCGTCAAATATACCAATTTCGATTGCGTGTACCTGTACTTTAGCAACCCAATCCGCCACACATTGAATACGTGGATCGTCATCTGGCTCTGGCGCAAGAAACATGCGGCGTTTTCCCGAGAAATGTTCATCAAAACATTTACCACAGGCTATTCCACTGTCATTACCGATTTCCCACTCCTCTGTAACTCCTTCGGATGTTCCGCAAAACTTACATCTTTTTGCTGTATCCAAGGTAGTATCTTCCGTTTTTTTGAATGCCATTGATTTTCTCCCGTTTGCCACGTTAGATTTCTGTCACAAAGTATACGCCAAAGCGCAGGTATTGCAAGAGGTTTCTAGGCTACCTTCGCTCCAGTTTGAATGTCGAACCATCCGTTCCCGTTGCTCCCGATGCGGTGGCCTGTAGCAGGATTCACAGCTACGTGGTTGAATGCCGTTTGTCCTTGTGCGACAGGATTAAGACCTTTAGCCTTTTGGAGAAGCTCTTTTGGACCCGGAGCGGCAGACGATTGACCTCCGATTGGAGTCGTAGTAGGTGCCGCTGGATTTGGTGTGGGCGTCACAGATTGCTTGATATAGTCATTTATCGTATTGTGCATTTTTTTGGTGGCATTATAGCCAACATCTGCGCCATAGGGGGTTACCCGCGCCGCAAACCGCATTGCATTCAAGAACTTTTCCGCCGTCTCAGGGTGAGTAAGGGCAGCCGCAACAGTCTTCCATAGAGCGGCGCTGCCCGCCACGGGGATAAGACCGCCTATTCCTGCGGCCTCGACCGATTCTCCTCTTCCTAAAAATCCACTAACAGCAGATACCACAGTTGCTAGACCAATATTGCTTACCTGCTTAACGATTTCCGGGTTGGAGAGTGTCGCTCCTGATAGACCACCGCTTTCCTTGATCTTATTCAGCAACTCCGAAAATTCTCTTATCTTTGGCCACTGTTGACCAAATAAAGCTACACCTCTTTCGTCTCCAATCTGGAGAATCTTCTTAGAGAACAACCCCTCATCGAATGATTGTGTTCCTTTTCCAGTGGCCTCATAAATCGTATCCAGAAGAATTTGCTTTTGAACTCCGGGGATCAGTTTATTAGGAATAACACTCATCGCATCCCGTGTCTCTTGAATCCCGATTGGAGCAATGGCACTAGGGGAGTTACCTCTCAATACAAGAGCTATGTCCTCTGGATTCTTCTTGTCCGCAAGGTTCTTCACAAGCGTTCTAACGAAATTCTCCTTTTCCTCGCGAGTAACATCGTTAGCACTACGCCACACGGCGGCGAGGCTTGGGTTGCTGGAGTTCTTGAGACCATCCTCGATTGAGTTTCCTACAATTTTTGCCATAGAGTCTAGTACGCCCTGCTCTGGCCCGCTCATGAGGCTATTTTGACTTCTTGCGGCTGCCAATAAAGAAGTACGAAAGTCCTTCATCGCAGTATATGAAGCACTCTTATTCGGGTTAGCAATGATGTCTTCTAGCGTCTTCTTGAATGAATCAGTCGGGCCGCCTCCCCCTGTTTCTCCCTTAACTCGATTTATTCTTCCAAGTTCCTTTTTCGCAAAGTCTACCAAGTCTTTTCTCGGAACTTGCGTACCGGCGGCATCTGCTTGCTTCTCTATCTGCCGGTAGACAACGTTCTGCTTCTTGGCAAAGTCATCCATGTGGCTTTCGATGCCTTTCCGGATTACGTTTCCTGCCTCTTCGCGTGACCCGGTTTTTGATAACGATGTTGCCGAGATATCATCTGCCAACTTAAGCGCAGCCTTCTCGGTTTCTTGATTTTGTAATTCTCTCCACTTCGCCATCGTCCCAGACGTGAAAATACTTCCCTTCGGGTAAGTCTCGAACACGGTGGGCTTGGACGCATGAGCCTCGGAAGGAAGCATCCTAAATCCAGCCTTGTCAGATGCATCTACTGTTTCTCCGAGATAGTCTGCCAGCTTACCTAGCGGCTTTGCTACCAGCCTTCCTCCGGGGCCTAACACTCCGCCTAGTACGGCTTGCTCAGCAAGACTCTTTGCACGATCTTTTGGCGTCATGGTCTCGCCAAACAATTTGGCGTTCAGGAATTGCTTAACGCCTTCTCCTGTAGCTGCCCCAGCAGCATTAGCTGCTGCTACAAGAGCCAAATCTCCGGGGCCAGTAGCCGCACCGGGAACGCCTACTGCAATATCGGCAACCCCAGCACCTATTCCGGGGGCTGAGTTGATTGTTCCTTGTGCCAGCTTCATCCCGCCAAACTTAGCATCCTCTTTCGAAGGGATTATGTTCTTAAACCATTCTATTGACCCCGGCGCAGGCGTAGGGATAACCCCATACTTTTGCATGGTGGATTGATCGGATGTGTTCGCGTCTGTCCAAGTAGGTGATAAAAGCCTATGGACAGGTGGGGCTTGACCCTTTCCTTTAAGTTCTGTGAAAAGATCGTGGGCGTACCGAGTATCATCGCCACTATGGGGGTCGAAGCTGAATCCCTGCTGGCGAGCAGCGTTTATATTCCCATAGGGAACCATGATGCCGCTCTTAATGTCCGATCCAGCGGGCGCAAGCATCTTGTAGGTTCCCTGATTCTTGGGATTCGCGGTCAGGGAATCGAATGTGCTATCGGGCATATCCGCATATGGATCACTACCCGAAGCGGATGTGTCGGGCATGTCGGCGTAAGGATCGCTCTGCGTACTCGTTTTTGGAATTGAGTCTTTTTGTGGTGCCATCATGCTTCCTATGGTTTCGTTACAATGTATCCGAGAGATTCAAGATGCTTCTGAACTTCATCCGCACTTTCCCCTTTGTTAAATGGCTTTGCCATCGCTGCTGCCAAACTACGCGATCCTTTGCTGCCTCCTCCACCACTATCTGGATTTTTATACCACTTATTAAGATAGTAATTATTCCCAATAATGGCATTTTTTCTGTTCGCTAAAAGGTCTCTCAGGTCAGTGGCCACGGCGGAAATTTGATCCTTCGTGAACCCCCTGTCGAACAACCCAGTAGCCTGTTGTAACTTGGCATCAGAAGTTCCATTACCACTTCCTCCACCCTGAAGAATCTTAGCTACTTGGTCAGAGACTTCAGTAATAGTTGTGTAGTATGCGGCAATACTCGGATCGCCGGTCTCTAGCGATGCCCACATTTCCGGTCTGTTCAATGGAGGAAACTCAGTCCTATCAATCGTGTTTGATTGATTTACCAACTCCCCCAAGTTACCAGACTTATCATCCCTACCAGTAAGGGAGTTCAAATAATTAAGTAGGTTCTTGGTAGATGCGTCATTTGCATATTTATAATCTCCAGACGCCTTAGACGGATCAAAATTTGGGTCAAGTTCTCGCGCCCTGTTAAGTATCAGAATACGGTCGGCTCCACGTACCTGCATTTGCGAAGGGTCTGTGCCTCCGTTTACCATCTCCTGCGCTGCTTCATCTATCGGGTTATGGGAGTTGAAAGGACGATAAGCTTGGGCATTCGTGGAAGCAGTCTGTGGCGAATATGGTATCTTCGAACGTATCTGCGCGGGCGATGAAACAGTAGTTCCTGTTCTAGTGGGAGTAGAAGTTCCCGTCCCGGCAGGAGTCGGAGTTCCCGCTGGCAAACCGCTACGACTCTTTGTTGAACTATGGGTGGTATTAACTCCAAGGGCGTCTTTAGAAGAACCCGTTGTATTAATCGGAGCAGTGTAGGATGCTGTTGCGGCATCGAAGACTGATTTAACTTCAGGCGGCATCGTATTTGGATCAGTATAAACTTTACCCGTATTCGAATCCACGACTGCGTAAGGTGGGCCACCGGGAGTGTTGATCGCCTTTAGTGGCTTAGGTCCTGTCGGTGTATAAGCTGTCCAACCAATAGGAATAGAGTCTGGACGACTTGCATCTAGCCACGCCTTAGTGCCCCCATCGGGAGAGGCATACAACTTAAGATTAGGCTTTTCTGACACTCCAAAGAGTTTGCGACGGGCCTCCGCCTTGTCCTCTGGGGAAAGCTGTGGGTCAGCTTGGATAGCTTGTAGCTTAGATTGCAGTAGCGCATTATCCTGTTGTCCTTGCGACAAAGGCGCACCAGCCGCCAGCAAGCCAGCCTCCTGTTGCGCCTTCTGCATCGCCTTATCTTTTAGTTTCTGCACTTTACCTTGCGCCCAAGGGACAGGCGGTGCCTTCGTAACTGTTACTGGAGGGCCAGCAGGAAGAGTTATATTTCCTGACGGCGATACTGGATGAGCAGTTACTCCATTATTACCGTACTTCTCCTGATCCTCATGGAGTGTCTGTCCGTAGGATGTAGCTAACTTTGCCGCCTTGGTGCCCTCTTTGTCATCATCTTTGACCTTGAAAATACCGAAGAATTTCCCTGTTTTTTGGTATTGATTCAGCGCTTCATTGTTTTGTGGGGTAGGGCGATCCGGGGCTTTCCAGTTGTGGGGCTGATTTCCGGGCACAGCCCATTTCTGCGTTCCATCCGGTAGGGTATAAAGCACCCGCAGTTGACGCTCTGGATACGTCTTTCCATCTCCCACACCGGGAACAAGCACCTCTCCTTTGTCTGTGCCGAAACTCATGGAAAAAGTGCTGCTATGCGTTCCGTCGCCATTGTCGATGTTAGGACGCTTGGAGAGGTCTAAGTTCCCTTGAGCTACTAAGCCCGGAACATCCTTATCCGCGAAGGACTGTGTAATTAGGAGTGGTGGTGCGCTAGGAGTCATCCCCGGAATGGTAGTGGATGGCACTCCCGGAACGTTCGTAGTTATAGGCCCACCCTGCGATGGCATCCTTGGCGTTGTTTGCTGGTACGCAGGCATCTCCGGCGTCGTGATCGGCCCAGCGGCGGAAGGAATAGTAATCGCTGGCGTCTGGGTCGTAGTGGAGGGAGGAGGCTTGATGCCATGTAACTTCTCTCTCAGCCAATGCCAGTCGGCTTGCAAAGCACCAGGATTCTCTATGGGGTCGTAAAGCTGACCCCAATCGTACTCATTTTGAGTAGACGCAGCCATCGCTTTGTCGTACTGATCTTTGTATTCTGGGAGGACGTTTCCCTTCGCATCCTTTGGGTAGCTATTTATCTGAGTTTGAAGGTTAGTCCTTATGCCGAGAAGTTTCTGACGCTGATCCGCACGCTGTTCTGCGGAAATTTGATACTTTTCCGCCTGCGCCATTTGACGCTTCTGCGCGTTCTCTTCGTGGACTCTAGCTAGGTCTGCAATGAATGGGCTACCCATAACGCTCCATTAGAATCCGAGGTGCGTTTCGGCACCGCCCAATGCACCAGCAGCAAGATCGGAAATGCCGCCTCCAAAAATACTCTGCTGCCAGCCCTGCATTTGTTGGGTCGCGATGCTGGCCTGCTGACCGTACCCGCTCAACCCTGTCGATAAGAGGCTCTGTCCAGAGTTCAGGAGACTACTTGCTGCACCAGACTGGAGTCCACCGACCATGTTGATGATGTTGCCACGATTGGCGGCGTCTAGACTAGCGGCTTTAGCGGTATTGCCTCCAGAGCGGTTACCAAACTGCGCTATTTGGTTTTTCTGTTGCTGAACTCCCTGCTGTCCTGCTGAAATTGCAGGGGCCAACGCTGTTGCGATCTTTGTTGTATCGCCGCCCAATATGCTGGCATTCCAATTGGAGCCGAGAGTGCTGTTCGTCTGACCAAGACCGGACGAGAAGCCCGACAAGGCTTGAGTCCCCGAGAGGGCGCTATTCAACCCAGGCGATGAGCCACCGAATAAGGCACTGAAAAAACTGATCGCACACCTCCACAAGCACCTCTCCCGGATGGCGCGATTCTTTAGGAAATGATACACCTTTATAGGCGTTAGTACAACCGAATTATGTGATAGAATGAGGGTGTCGAGTGCTATCAACACTCGGCTAACGCCAACCGGAAAGAGGATTCCGATGACACCCTCAACTCAGATAATATACTCCACCGATACCGATATGTCGGAGAATTTCGCTTGCTCCGTATGCAGGCAGAACAAACCCATCGCCTGTTTCACTAAAAACAAGCGGTACAAATCTGGACATGAGAACCGCTGTAAAGAATGTGCCGTTGAATACTACAAAAACCTCGAACTCAAACACGCGACACTAGAAGGGTTACCAACCGAAAAAACGTGCTATTTATGTAGATCAATCAAGCCGATGGCAGACTTTTATAAAGCAGGATGGTCGGCTGACGGTAGGCATTCGAGGTGTAAAAAGTGTCACTACATGTTCGCGGCAGAAAACTGGCAGCAAAATCCGCGTCCACCGGAGATTAATAGGCAAAAAAACAAGCAGTGGCGTGAAGAGAATAAAGAATATGTTAGGGAGGTGAAAAGGCTAGCGCAATTCACTCATTATAGCGTAACGGAAGAATGGTACGAACGAACGCTGGCAGAACAAGGTGGAAAATGTGCTATCTGCGACTCTCCAAGGAATAGGGGAAATGGTACACGATTCCACATCGACCACGATCATAACTGTTGTCCTACCGGAAGAGGTTGTGAAAATTGTGTTCGTGGATTGTTATGTGGAGTATGCAACACTATGCTCGGAACGATAGAAAATCTAGAGTGGAGGCGAAAAGCTATCGCCTACCTCAACAAATACAGTAAGAAGCCAGCGGTCGATCCCGATCAAGGCTCCCTCTTTGAATTTTAGGTCGCAGGAGTCTGGGCCGTTAATCTGCCCGCAGTAAACGTCTGCGATCCTTGTGTCCCTCCGATTGTTAGCGCGGCGGTCGTGATTGTAACGCTGAGTCCTGTCGTCGAAGCATTTATAGTCTGATCCGGCCACGTCCCAGTAATCGAGATGTTCGTCCCAGCCACCAACCCCGGAGTTGTGGTGCCTGTGCCTCCCTCCGATACTGGCAGCGGCGTGGTTAGCCCTGTAAGCGACGTAATATCGCTATTTGCTCCTGACGCCGCCGCCCCAAGGTTGGCCCTAGCTCCTGCTGCGGTCGTGGCTCCTGTGCCGCCTTGGGTTACAGCCGCCGTTCCAGAAACGTCGGTAAATGCCGGTTGCGCTTCTGAGAAAATTCCAGTTGAAGAATTATATCCGGTGAAAAATTGGTGAGCAGCTCCGGGCGTGTTGACGGGTACGATGGGCAACGTAGCTGCCCAAAAATTCTGCCCATCAAACCAAACTCCTACCCAATACCCACCGAGTAGTGGCATTGACGATGCAGCTAAGTTGCTTGCGTAGGAGATGTTCGAAGTCGCCCCGGAAGGTACATTTGAAGGCGTGAGAGTAGCCGTAGTAGTTCCAAAATTAGCAATGAATGTAAACCAAGGGGTACCTACAGTATAGTTTAGTCCTACCGCGATAGGAGAAGCGTCGTCCAAAACAATGAAGGCTCCGTTATCAGTGTCCTGCGTAACGTATACTGTTTCCCCTGTCTGATTGTTGACTAAAGATAAATCCGGGAAATAACTTACTGCTCCCGTCTCTCCGTTAAACGAAGTTACTCCTGCCGTGCTACTGGTTCCCGAAGTCCCAAGGACAGTTTCGTTGACTGTTGTCGTGCTAGTAGAAGAATTTTCTTTTTGCTGCGCTATCGCCTGATAGATATCCGTGAGCGCATTGAAAGTAGCCAAATGAGCGGCC
>Ga0182024_10025995_pt1 | contig 10305 bp, 2 predicted proteins | sample P32metaG_FD_120480 | JGI IMG/M metagenome (GOLD analysis project Ga0182024, IMG submission 120480) | Permafrost microbial communities from Stordalen Mire, Sweden - P3-2 metaG (Illumina Assembly) | ecosystem: Environmental > Terrestrial > Soil > Wetlands > Permafrost | place: Sweden: Stordalen...
TCACGCTGAATTGCACCGTCCCTGTCTCTCCCGTGGCAGTGGATGGAGACACGGCTGAGACCGTCGCGGTGAAGGTCACTGTCTGGCCAAAGATGGACGGATTCGACGAAGAGCTCACTGTCGTCAACGTACTCGCCTTATTCACCGTCAGGTTGGCCGCCGGCGAGACGCTTGCCGCGAACGTGGACGCGTTGGGGATATAGGTCGCCGTCACGGCATAGGGAGTTACACTCGCCGCCAGGGTGCTGGTGGTGTAGGTCGCTTGTCCGCTGCCGTTCAGCGGCACAGGTGCTCCCCCACCCACCCCGTTGAACTGCACCGTACCCGTCGGTGTCCCCGTTGCAGTCGTGCCGGCTGTCACCGTCGCGGTGAAGGTCACTGACTGACCATAGACAGGCGAGATCGCCGATAAATTCAGTGCCGTCGTCGTACCCGTACTCAACGTCAGCCCGGGCGTTCCGTCGGACACATGAATCACCTCGGAGATGTTCAGTGGCGTCGCCGGTGTCAATCCAGGCGTTCCATCCGACACGTGGATGGTCTCCAGGATGTTGAGCGGCGTCGGCGGTGTCGTGACGGCGGGCAGCGTGCCGGTGCCGATCAGGTTGGCTGTCTGGGGCGAATTGCCGGCGGTGTCTGTCACGCTGACCTGCGCCGTCAGGATATCCGGCGGAGGAGCATTGACGAAACTGCCTCCGATTATCGCCGGGCTGAAGGTCACCTCGATGATGCAGCTTGAGCTGGCTGCCAGCACCGTGCCGCAGTTGTTGACCTGCGCAAACGCCGCCGCGCCGCTGCCGGTGATGGTGATCGCGGAGATCGGTAGTGGATTCGTGTTGCTATTGGTCAGTGTCAGGTACTGCGGCGAGGAGGTGCCGCCTTGCGCCGTCGAGAACGAGAGCAGGAAGGGCAGCAGCGTGACCAGGGGTGGCGTTCCCGAACCGATGCCGATGAGTTTGATGCTCTGCGGTGTGTTGATCGCGTTGTCCGTCACCGTGTTGACACCGGTAAGCGCCCCGGCCACCAGCGGCGTGAAGTCCACACTCACCGGGCATTCGTAGCCAACGCCGATGGACCTAACGTCATAGCAATCCGCGCTTCCGGTTGGGTTGGTCACATCGCGGGTGAAATTGGTGCTGGAGATCCCCCACGGCGAAGAGGTGAAGGGGCTCACGAAGCCCACGTAACCGCTGTTGCCTGCGTTCAGCACGGTCGCGGTCAGCGGCGGGCTTTCCGTGTCAATCTGCTGCGAGTTGGTTTCGTCATAGGGTCCGCTGAAGGGCAGTAGCGATTGAGAGACATTGATCTTGCGGACACCTCTGTCGAGCTGCATGATGTACAGGTTCGCTAGCCCGTCCAGGCGAACCAGCAGCGGTTGAGCAAACGAGGCTTCGCTTGCAGAACCGTCGGAATTAAGGTTTCCATAGTCGCCGAAGTCGACGTTGTAGCCGCTGACCTGGCCGGCGATTGTAGTGATGTTCTGCGTCCCGGAGTCAATCCTGCGGATATTGCATGCAGCATCGTCCACAAGATAGAGATCGTTGGCGGCATCGATGGCCATGCCGGTCAAACCACCGAATCCCGCCGCGGTTGCCAGGCCGCCATCGCCGGAACCGCCGGTGCAAATGTTCTGCTGTGAAGTGATTCTTTGTTTGCCCGTTATGGTGGTGATGACGCCGGTGGATGCATTCACCATCCGCACAAACAACCCTCCATCCACGATGTAAAGATTTCCGTTGCTGTCAAAGGCGAGATCTCCGGCATTGACAGCAGCCTGGGTTGCCTGCCCGCCATCGCCGCTGTGCCCGTCCGTCCCGTTGCCCGCATAGACGCTGACGATTCCCGTTCCCGCATCCACGCGTCGTACCGTCGAGCGATAAGTAGAGCCGCTGCCGCTGCTGGTGAGGGTGGTGATGTCGGAAAAATAAATATTGCCTGCCGGATCGAGCACAAGGCCTGCGACGCTCCCGATCGAGGCCTGCGACGCGGTGCAGCCGTCGCCATAGAGGTCAGTCTGCGCTGCGCATCCGCTGCCGCCAAAATATACGCCCTGATTCTGCCAGATCACTGTGCCATCCAGTACGGACACGCCAGTGCCAGTTGGCCATATTGGTGCGACGGTACCGGTGACACCCCCTTGTATCGCAACAAAGAGATACTTGATACCGCCTACGGTAACCACAATGCGAGCAGTCAAACTAAAGCTGTTAGTGGCTGCCCATGCAGAAGGAGCTATGAACCCCACGGCCGTTGTGATGATGCTGGTGACGGGATTGATATAGCGGATGCGGGTTCCGCTGAACGACGAGCCGTCGCCGAGGTAAAGGCCGCCCTTGGCATCCAGCGCCAGCGGTCCGCCGAATCCAATATGCGAACCCAGCGCGGTGCCACCGTCGCCACTGAGGACCTGGAGATTGCCACCGGGAGGAAACGGCGTGCCGGCATAGAGATGGATGTTGCCGCTGGTGTCGACGTGCCAGATGACGTTGTTCTGTTCGTCGGAGATATAGAGGTTGCCGATCGAATCCAGCGCCATGCCGTTCGCAAAGCCGACCTCAGCCTGGTTTGCGGTGCCGTCGGCGCCCAGGATTCCGGTAGCAACGCCTCCGCTGCCATTTACAAAGTTGCTGATGATGCCAGGCGTCAGCGCCGCGATCGGGCCTGTCCCCGTACCCGTGAGAGCGAAGGAATACGGCGTCGGCAACCCACCCTCTAGGGTGGTCACCACCAAGGGCGCATTGCGCACGCCGCCTGTCGTCGGAGTGAAGGTTACCGGGATAGAACAGACTGTGTTCACCGGATTCACGGTGGCGCCATCCAGCACGCACCCCGTAATGGTCCCGAGAGTGTACTCCGTAAACCCGCTCCCAATCCCGATCGACTTCAGCGCGAGGCTGTTGTGCAGCGTCAGGGTGACAATCTGGGTCGTGCTTTGTCCGACCGCGGTCGCGGGAAAGACCGCGTTCGCAAGGGTAAAGTTCGAAGTTCCCACCGGGACCGAGCCATCGCCAATCAGGTTCACGCTCTGGGTGACGTAGGCAAAGACGCCGCGCTGTCCGCCGGAGTCGTCGAGCGCGTTCAGAGTGGCGGCGAAGTATCCCGCGCTGGGCGGAGTGAAGGTGACGGTGATGTTGCAACTGGCATTGACGGCCAGCGTGGAGCCGCACGCGCTGGAGTTTACGGTGAAGACACCGGGCTCATTGCCGGAGAGGCTGAAGGGCTCATACCCCGTGGCAAGATAGTTGGGCAGGGTGAGCGGCGCGGTGCCGGTGTTGAATAACGTCACCGTCTGCGCCGCGCTGGTGGTGCCGGCGAGTTGGGAGGTAAAGGTCAGGGTCGTGGGCGACAGCGCTGCCAGCGGCGCCGTTCCCGTGCCTGAAACGGATGCCGTTTGCGTCCCGCTTCCGCTGCTCGCATCGTCGGTGACATAGATGGTTGCGTTGAGCGGCGTCGTGTTGCTGGCGAAGAAGGTGATATGGATGGCGCAACTGGAGTGGGCCGCCAGCGTAAGCGTCCCACCCGTCGAAAATCCGCAGGTGTCGGTCTCGCGGAAGTTGGCACTGCTGAAATAGATTTGCGTGATCGCGAGCGCCACATTGCTGGTGTTGTTCAGCATCAGTGTCTGCGCAGCGCTAACCCCCTCGTTGGCGATCGCCGTAAAGGTCAGCGGTCCGCCGGTCAGCGTTGCCGTGGGCAGTGGGCCGGTTCCCGTTCCGGAGAGCTGAACGCCGATACCGGCATTGTCGTAGGTGGTCGCGGTGAAAGCAGGAGGACTATCCGCAATCGGCTGAAAGACGAACGATGCGCCACAGCTCTGCCCCGCGCTCAGGTTTACAGATAACAAGGGCGGGGTGCAGTCGCCGATGTTGAGGGCTGGATTGGTGTACGGCGCCGTCGCGAACGGCGCTGGGACGCTGTAAAAGGGTAAATACTGCAGATACGAATAGGAGCCGCTACCCGGCGGGCTGAGGATATCGCCATTCATGATGATGGCTGTCTGCGGCGTGCTGGTCGAGCCGACCGCCACCGATCCGAAGGTTAAGGAGATGGGGCTGGCGCTGTTTACAAAACGCACACCGTCGGCTTCGAGGAGGTCGAGGTTGCCCGCGCTATCGACCACCAGGCCCTCGGCGCCGCTCAGTCCGGCCAAAGTGGCTACGCGGCCGTCTCCCGACGCGCTGCAGGTCCCATTGCCGGCCACCACCATCGTCGCCGGGGCGGCTGGGTTGTTCTGGATGGTTGGATCGTACTGCGACACGGTGCAGCCGGTGTGCTGGGTGAAGTAGATGTTATCGCTCGCGTCCACCGCAAGGCTGTAGGGGCTGTCCCCACCCTGATAGACCGTGCTGATGTTGCCGCTTACCGCGTCCACGCGGCGCACGGCGAGGTTCAGGCTATCGGCGATGTAGAGGTCGCCGAAGGAATCGACGATTACCGCGAGCGGTACGTTCAGGTTCGCCGCGGTCGCCAGCCCTCCATCGCCGTTGCTCGGCAAAGCTGCATTGCTCGGGCCGCCGGTGATGGTGTAGATGTCGCCAACCGTCGCCGTTGTGCCTGCATTCTCAAGCGCGATCAGGCTGGCAAGTTGCGTGCCGCCCTCGTAGATCACGCGCACCGCGTTGTTGCCGCTGTCTGCGATGTAGATGTTTCCATTCCCATCTACCGTGATCCCGGCCGGAAGGTACAGTTGCGCCGCCGTGGCCAGGCCGAGGTCGCCGGAGAAGCCGCTGCCCGGAGTTTCGACATTGTTCAGCGTGCCCGCCACCGTCGTGATGATTCCGGTCGCCGCGCTTACCATGCGCACCGCCTGGTTGTTGGTGTCCGCGATGTACAGGTTGCCCGCCGCATCCAGCGCGATGCCCGTCGGGCTGTTCAACGGGGATGCCGTCGCCGTCACCCCATCGACGCCCGGGCCGCCGTAGTTCGTGTAGGGGCTCAACGTCGGAGCGATGCCGGCGACGGTATAGATATTGCCGGCCACGGGACTGGCCACATTGGGAAGGGTGCCCGCTTTGTAGACGACGCGGATCACGCTGTTTCCCGTGTCGGCGATGTAGATATTGCCCAGCACGTCCACGGCAATGGCCGACGGAGTCGTAAACACCGCCGTGCTCGCCGCGCCACCATCCCCGCCAAAGCCGCTCTGCGGCGTCGTGTCATTGCCGACGAGGTCCGAAATCAGCCCCGGCGACAGCACCGCCTGCGCCCCCTGCCCCGTACCCGAGAGCGGGAAAGTGACGTTCACCTGTGAATTGAGGGTCTGGTCATAGTACCCCACTTGCAGCGAAGCCGAGCGGCCGATCGGCACCGGTGAGCTAGCGTGTCCCGGCAACGTAGGCAGGAACGTGATCGAGAGCGTGCAGCTCTGACCCGCGGTATACGTCGTGCCGTACTGGCAGTTGGGCTGGCCGTTCAGCGCGTACTCGGTATAGCCCGGTGCAATCTGAAAGGATTGAAAGACGATGCTGTCGCTATTCACCGTCAGCGTCACGTTCTGCGTCGTGCTCTGGTGGACACCAGTGAGCGGGAAGCTCTGATTGGTCAGTTGCAGTGTCTGCGCCGGTGCGGACGCAGCTGTCCCCACCGCGAGCATCACCGCAGCAACCGTGCAGGCCCCGCCTAAGGCCGCGCCGATGCGCCGGCGCAGCCTCCGCGCCCAACCAACAGTTCCCGAATTGCCTATACGTCCAGCCATCGCCGCTCTCCCTTCCACTTCGCCCGATGCGTTGTGCCGAAGAAGTTAAGAGAAGCTGATGGTGACCGTGACGCTGATGACCTGGCCGGTAGTCACCGTCAGAGGCCCACCAGGGACGACTGTCGAGGTAAAAGCGGCCAACAAAGGATAGTCACCAGAACCAGTAACAAGCCCGGCGGCTCCTACGATGCACGATTTTGCCGCGAGATCGGAGGTGCGCGATGTTGGATTGCCAGTCAAGGGGTAAGTGTTGGTAAAAGCAGTGGAGTTTACGCACCCGAGCAAGATTGTCTGCACCAAAGCGATTGTAGTTAGGCCGCTGGGTACGGTGTAGTTGCCGGAAAGCACCCAGTTAACGTTCGGTTGGAGAGAAAGTGCGGTGGAGAGTCCTGTCTGAGTGCTGGCATAGGCGGTGCTTAAAAAAGGCTGATTTTGTGTAGTGTTGAACAGGTAACAATTGGAGGACGGCGCCTCTCTGTTGTTGATGCACAAACTACTTGCATCGTATGTGCCAGAGGGAATGGTTGTATAGAATACAATCGCCGGATCACCCGTGGACATGTTCCCAGAGATCAGGGCAGCCAATACCTGGTCACCCCCCGTATTGGTTCCTCCGGGCACCAGCGAGTTGTCGAACTCGCGCTTCTGGCCGAGGCTGCCGTCCGGGTTCTTGACCTGGAGCACCCAATGCCCATGAATCTTGATGCCTTCCTGTCCCGGCGTTGCGGGGGTCGCCGTCTCTTCTTCTCCGGCGGGTTTGGCAGCAGGGCTCGCCGCAACCGCCGACGCTGCCGCGCTTACGGTGGCCGGTGCAGCCGCAGTGGGCGCCGATGCGACCCGCTGGTTTGGCAGGGGCTGGCTGGGGACAGCCTGCTGGGCAACACCCGTCGGCGCCGCTGTCAGGATCAGGAGAAGACTGCACGCCCCAGCCAGCAAGCGCATAGCACGCGAATTGCTCTGCTGCATCATCTGTTTCATATCGGACCTTTCGGTGGTTGAATTCGTCTCTTGCGTTGAGGTCATGAAGTGTACTCCCTTTCGCTTGCCTGACAGCGGTTCCTGTCAGGACCGCTCAGGCACCGGCGCTGCAAGCCTGCAAGACCGGCGATTGCGCCGACGCTTGCAACGGCAGGAGCGGTATGCCTTTAAATCAAACAGATGAGTTGTGTGTCCAGTTTGACCTGTCTCCATGTTGAACAATCATTAATGCTGAAAACAAGGCCATTTGCGCCCGGATAGAATTTTGGCGGGCCACCAGAGCTTAGGGAGAGCAAGGCGGGTTCTGCTCTGTGCCTTGGTCAGAAGGTCTTCACAAACTCGATCAGCGCCCGCTTGTCAGAGTCGCTCAGGCCGGGCTCGTCCCCGAGCATGTCCGTCCCAAAGTAGTGTCCCTTGTTGACGACAAAGTCCGGACACTTATTGAACTTGATGAGATCCGGTTCGACAGCGGCGATGACCTGCCCTATCTGATCGTCGGTTGCGTTGGGCGGAAGCTTCTCGAAGTCGTGCTTCATGCGGACCATCAAGCTGGCCACCTGAGCGTCGTGCTTCACGCGCTCTGGAAGATTCGTTCTATCGCCCAACAGGTCGAGATTGGCGAAAAGGTCGACCGGCGTGCCCGCGGGGATAGGCCCGATCTGGATGCCGTCGTCGCTGAAGAGCCAGGGCAGCAGCATATGTTCGAACCGGGTCCCGCCGGAGTGTCGCACGGGAAGAAAGCCCGATCCGACACGCAGGTAGCTGCGCTCGGTCGTGCGATCGATCAGGCTCGGGCCGGCGAGGATGGGGTCCTTGTCGCGCTTCTCCGGCCATAGCAACTGTTCGATCGCGTCGTTGAAGGCGTGCATCCGCGCCTCGACGGACGGATTCGAGTCGAAGTGGCCGACCGTTTTATTGAGCAGAAGCGGCGCCGTGGACCACACGCTGATCAGGCTGGGCACGCGCGTGTAGCCACGCCCACCGGCCGGCATCGGATACTGGCTCTCCTTGCCGGTGTATGGGTCCTGTACCGTGATGCTGCCGACCGACGGCAGATCCTTATAGCTCTGCGACGAGAAGTTGTCCCAGATATGGCCGGCCAGAGCGTTGCTTGCGAGCGGACTGCACGCGTTGGTGCGCAACAGCGTCACCGGAATGCGCGCGTCGGTCGAGAGATAGTTGTCCTGTAGGAAGTCGCCCTGCAGCACGATCTCGCGCATCTTGGCTTTGAAGTCCTCGGTCTGCGTGAGCTTCCAGTAGCGGTTGAAGCAGTTAAGGTAGTCCTTGCCCGCGCAGTGGGCGAGGCCCTCGCCGGCGGCCATCTCCGGCAGCTTGCTCGAGTGGCATCGTGCGCAGCGCTCCGCAAAGACGATCTTTCCGCGTGTCAGCACCGCTTTGTTCCTGGTCAGGTAGGCCGCGCCGCCGGGGGCGTCCGCAAGATGCTGCGGGTCAGTGCTCCTGAGCATGAAGAGCACGAGGTCCAGGGTCTGATTCTCGGTCGCCTTCCAGTAGCTCGAGTTCTTCTCGGCAACGGCAATCTCGATCGGCGTCATCTTCTTGCCGCCGACGAAGGCGGTGAAGTGCTCCAGCCACTCCTCGCTGAACAGGCCGATGTTGAGGTACACGCGATTGAGCGCGCCCAGCGCACCGACCGAATCCGATCCATCCTTGAGCACGTGCATGGTGTTCACCAGGTCCGGCGCGGTATAGAACTTCGCGAGATCATTGCTCGCGGGAACGTAGTCGTTGAACTGCTTGTTGTTGAAGCCGCTGCCGGCAATCTTCTCCTGGCCCCACTGCGAGGCCATCGCGAGCCGCGCCTTCACACCGTAGACCGCGTTCATCGAGCGCGGGTTGTTGATGTTGTCGGTTGCCACCAGTGAGGTATCGAGCGTGCCCGGCCGCGACGTGTGGAACAGTTGGAAGACAAAGTTGCTCTGGTCGTCCTGCCAACGGAAGATGTGTTCGATCCGGAAGTACTGCGCTCCCACCATCGAACTCAGGTTCTCCCACTTCGGATGGTTCGGGTCTGCCGGTGGCTTCAGCGGATTGAGGCCCACGTGGCAGAAGCCGCACGACATGCCAACGCGATACGGCTTCACCAGGCTGCGATCGTTGTAGTATCCGGGGTCGGTGTAGTAGCGCACCGGGTCCCAGCGCTTCTTCGCGGCTTCGTCGAACGCCGGATTGGGGAACAGCCGCAGACCCACGATGCCGGTTCCGTAGCCGTAGTACGAGCCCACCTCCACGGTCTTTCCACGCGCTCCGGTCTTCACGCCGGGATACTTCTTCTCATTCTCGAAGGGTTCCGGCCCGCATTCCGCCTTGCGCTTGTCCAGCCAGAGTCCGTAACGGTTCGGATCGGGGCCCGTAGCCTTCTCGTAGCAAGGCTCGTTCAACAGTCCCAGGTAATTCCAGCGGTTGTCGCGGCTCGCCGGCAGCCCAGGGGCCGAGGAGATCGTCTTGAGCAAGTCGAGGGAGCCGACGCTCATGGTGGAGATCAGGTCCCAGTAGCGGTCGTTGCCGGCCGTCCAAACGATCCAGTTATTTCTGCCCTTCACCTCTTCGGAGGTAAGGACGATGCCACCATCCATATCGTGGAAATAGTTTTCATCGGCGCCGGGAAGGCTGTCGGCGGAGCGCCCGGCCTGCATGGCCTCATCCTGCACCTTGCCAGCCTTCGACAGGGGCAGCAGAATCGCAGCGGCGATCAGCAGGACCATCGCAACCATGGAAGTGGCGGCTACGACGATCAGCAGACGAATCGAACGATAGACGATTCCATGCTCGCGGGGCTCTGCCCTCATGCCATACCTCCGGTGAGTTTCGCCGCACTGTCTGTCTTCCAGAATGACGTCAGTTGCATCCTATCGTATCGTCTTTCCCATGCGGGCCGCAGTGTGTCTGCTGCCTCGATTTGCTTCCTCAAAAATCTCTTGGCGGGTGACCCGTATCTCAACTCTGCACTATGCTGGGTGCCCCACGTCTCGCTTCTGAGACGTGGGCTTCGTGCGCAGCGCGAAGTCGTTTGTTCGCCGTCCAATCTGATTCGATCTCGATCGTGCCCGGTTCGCCAGTCCACCCGTGACGAAAGCTCGACCCTTACCAGTCCTCCGGCTCCGCCACCAGTCCTCTCGTCACCGGATTGCGAGGTATAGAACGCAGCTTCTCCACTCGCTTTTTCTCCTTATACACATCAAGTCCTTCGGCATGGCACAAATCCTACACCCACGTCTCAGAAGCGAGACGTGGGGCACCCACTTTCAGACCTGGGCCACCCGCCCACTAATTAGTAAAATGACTTGAAGAGGATCAAAGGAAGATGACAAAGATAGTTATGTACAGCTCTTGCCTGATTGCGATCGTAATTGGAACTATCGCATTTGTGTGGGGATACGGGAGTGTGGTTCCCCTCAAAGGTATTGGCGATCTAAGGGTCATACCCACATCGGGAGCCGAGCAGGGTATCGCGTTAAATATTAGCGGGACTATTATTGATAGCAGTCCCGGGATTACAATAACCCACATCATTCAGCAGCAGAGAGATCACCGCATAATAGTAGTTGTCAGGAAAGGGTTCCGCCCCAGAAGACCTTCAACGGGGAAATTTTCCATAGACATCACAGTGCCGA
>Ga0182024_10025996_pt1 | contig 10305 bp, 11 predicted proteins | sample P32metaG_FD_120480 | JGI IMG/M metagenome (GOLD analysis project Ga0182024, IMG submission 120480) | Permafrost microbial communities from Stordalen Mire, Sweden - P3-2 metaG (Illumina Assembly) | ecosystem: Environmental > Terrestrial > Soil > Wetlands > Permafrost | place: Sweden: Stordalen...
AACCAGGGAGAGTTGCGATGGAGTACATTGTGCCGCTCTCAAACCCAGCCCATGTTGTGGGGCTGGCAATTCTGCCTACGGGCGGGTTAGCCGGTGCAAGCAGGATTGCCTGCCCCACAAAAACAACGGGAGCAGGATCTAGCTAGTGGCGGCTGCAGCAGTCAAGGAGCTAGCGACGCTCGAAAATATTGTGGAAATGCTGGTGGCGATGCCCGGCATGATTGCACCGGCGGCAACGGCTACGAAACCGGCCATCAGGGCGTACTCGATCAAGTCCTGGCCGCGATTATCCGACCAGATCTTTAATTTCACAATTGCATTCAAGATAGCAGTCATTTGTTTTCTCCTCTTTTTTGCTTCCCCTGCGCGGGGTAGATTCATTCTGCCTGTGGAGGAGATTCGGTAGAAGAGGCCAGTGGTACCGATTTAGCAGGGCTGGACGGCCTAGCTATTTTGCCCGTCAGGAAGGCACGGCCCAGTGAGAGGTACTAGGAGAAAAGGTCTGAGTGGCGCAGGCGCTTTCGCCTGCGAACTTGTAATGGCGCTTCAGCGATGGCTCTCTGGCGCGGGAACGGGCGCCTCGTAGTTGGCCTTGAGTGTCCCGTTCTTCCGAGCCACTTCGATTAGTGTGGGATAGAACTGCACGAACGTGTTCTCCACCGCGCCATTCTTGCCGTGACAGGTCTGACAGACTGAACCGTTGGGGATCATCCGGGCGGTGTCTCCCGGCTTTCCCGGCGTGTCGCCGAAGCTGTAGAAAGCCCATTTGTCGGAGTATTTCGCTGAATCCTTCACTTCCGCTTCGATGGCGATCAAGTCGCTTTGGAAGTGTCCGCCCTGGTTGATGGAACCGTGACCGGAGGCTTTGCGGATTTCGAGCACGAACATGGTTTTCTCCGGCCAACGGCCAGTTGCCATAAACTCGCGATAGGCGGCGGGAGAAACAAACACGTTGTCGAAGGACGCCTCGGATTTGGCTTCGGCGCTATAAGTCATTCCCAGCCCCGAACTCAAGTAGATCCATTCGCGATAGTTCGGGCGCATCAATTTGCCGTCGGCGGTGAATTCGGGGCCCTGGGCCATCAGGGCGGACCCGAGCAGCGCTAACGCGAGTGGCTTCATGAACTCATCCTACGCTCTTTGCTCAACTACATGGATTTCCGCTGAGGCGTTGGCGCCAGGAAATTGTCCGGCGATTTCAGGAAGCGCTGCCGGCAACTGTCCATGCAGAAATAATAGGTGGCGCCTTTGTAGTCTGCCTTCAAAGCGCCTGGCTTTACTTCCATGCCACACACTGGATCTTCCTCGTATCCGGGCCTGGTCTTTACGTTGAGATAAGCGGCGTTCGCTGCACCACTCGAATCCTTCCAACCGTCACCTTGATACTCCATGTAGTAAGCGTTCTGCTCGGCCACTTCACGGCCGAAGTAGCGCTCTACAACACGCATGGCGAGATCCATGCCGGAAGTCAGCCCGCCCGCGGATGCCAAATTCCCGGCCTCCACGAATCGAGCGCCTCGCTTCAGAGTAATCTTCGGATATTGCCTTTCGAAAATCTTGTAGGAGTTGTGATGCGTGGTAGCCGATTTGCCGTCCAGCAGTCCTGTTTTCGCCAGCAAAAACGCGCCCGTGCAGACTGACATGGTGACATCGGCAGTCTGGCTGGCCTTGCGTATCCAATCCAGTACGACGGGACTGTCGTCAGTTTGGGCGGGGACCACGATCACTTTCGGACGCGGCGCATTGGCAAATGTGAAGTCCGGCACAATCTGCATGTCGCCGGACGCATGGATGGTTTTGGCGGAAGCCGCGACAGTATAGAGGTGAAACGGCATCCGCTGGTCGATCATCACGTCCTGGAATACTTCCCAGGGCCCGGCGAAATCGATCACAACGGCGCCGTCGGAAATCAGAAATGCCACTGGGATTGTTCCGCTGGCTGGGGGCGTGAGCGGATTCAGCACGGTTTCGGCGGCACTGGCGCGCTGGCGGCCATGAAGAAAAGCGCCTCCGGTCACCAGGCCGGCACAAAGTAGATCTCTGCGTTTCATACTGAATGTCTCCTTCCTATTCGCTGCGCAACGCGCGTAGCGGATCGATTCTCAAGGCTCGTCTCGCAGGAACATAAGAGGCCACGAGTGCGGCCGTGGCCAATACCAACGAGACACCCGCGAACGTGATTGGATCGGTGGGCTGCACCTCAAAGAGCAGGGTCTTCATCAGCCGGGTCAACCCCATCGCCGAAACGAAGCCGATGGCGAGACCAATCACAACCAGTGTCATTCCCTGCCGCAGGATCATCGCCAGCAGATCGCCCGGCTTCGCACCCAACGCTACTCGAATGCCGATCTCATTCAGCCGCTGGTTAACCGAAAGCGCCAGAATTCCGCCGATGCCGAACGCCGCAATCACCAGCGCCAGCCCGGAGAAGATGCCCAGCAGATCCATCATCACTCGCGGCGACGCCATGGACGCGTTGCGCGCATGCTCCAGCGTTTCGACGTTTGGAATGGCGGTCTGCGGATCCACTTCTAAAATCGCCCGCCGCATCTGGTTCGCGATGTTCATTCCATCCTGACTGGTGCGAACTACGATGCTGCCGATTGCCGAAATTTGTGCTTCGGCAACGTACGTCTCGGCGCCAGGCTCCTTGTCCAGGCCGAATTCCTTCACATCGCCTACCACTCCCACCACCTTCATCCAGTGTTCGCCCTTATCAAAGGAGACTCGACGCCCCAGCGGATCCTCATCGCGCCAATAGCGCCGCGCCGCAGTGCGATTGATCACTACCACGTTAGGAACTTTATCGTTGTCCGATTCCGTGAAGACGCGCCCGGCGATCAAAGGAATGCCCAAGGCCCTGAAGTAATCGGGAGTGACGCTCCGCAAGGTGGTAAGCGGCGGCTTTTCCCCTTCCCGCTGTGGATGGCCCTCAATCGTCATTCCCTCATTCGGTCCGCCGGTGGCGTTGTCCGGGTCGAGCGGGTAGCTTGACGAGATGGCCGCGGCCAGCACGCCGGGCTGCGATTGGATCTTTTCCAGCAATTGGTTTGAGACGCGCCGCGCGAGCTCCGGCTTATTCATGTATTTCGACCAGTTAAGATCCACTGTCATCGCCAGAACGCGTTGCGGCACGAATCCTGGATCCACATTCCGGAGTTTGCTGAAGCTGCGCAGCATGAGACCCGCGCCCACCAGCAGGAGAAATGAAAAAGCCACCTGGCACACCACCAGAACGTCGCGCGCATTTACGCGGTGCCGTCCGGCGGTGGAGTGCGTGTTTCCGTCCCTCAACCCCGCAGCCAAATCCTGGCGCGAGTAGAGCGCCGATACCGATCCCGAAACAATACTGGTGAGCAACGCAGCCGCGAGCGCGAATAGCAGCATGTATCCGTCCACTTGAATTTCCCGGGCGCGCGGCGTTAAACGCGCGGTGAAATCCACCAATAGTTTCAGGGTCTGCGACGCGAACAAAACGCCCAGACCCGCTGCCAGAAGTCCGAGAATGAGGCTTTCGGTAAACAACTGCCGCAGCAAGCGGCCCTTGCCGGCGCCGAGCGCGGATCGAAGCACCAGTTCGCGTTCGCGTCCGGCCATGCGTGCCAGGGTCAGGTTCGCGACATTGGCGCAGGCGATCAAGAGAACACAACCGGCCGCGCCCAGCAGTACTAACAGCATCGGCGTGGCGCCCTTGGTCAACTCCTGGCGGAGCGAAACCGTAGCCGTATTGATCCCCGCTTCCTTGGGATACGCGTCCGGATGCTGCTGGATCATTCGCGCCGAAATTACCGACAGGTCAGCCTTACAGTGCTCCACGCTGACACCCGGCTTCATCCGCCCGAACAGGCTCATCATGCGGCTGTTGCGATTCGAGATCATGCCCGGGCTCGACCGGTACGGACATGCCGACGTGGGCATGTACACGTCGTTCTCATTCGGATATTGCGGCACCGGCGGCAACACTCCGATTACAGTGTGCACGCGATCGTTCATCTGGAATGTTTTGCCCACGATGCCGGGATCGCCGCGCTCGTGCTTTTTCCAGTATTCATAACTCAACAGGAGAACTGCCGGCGCTCCCGGCTGATCGTCGGCAGGGGTAAAATCCCGACCCAGGATGGGCTTGACGCCAAACATCCCGAAAAAGCCGTCGGACACTACGCCAGCGCGTACGCGGCTGGCTTCGTCTTTGGACAGCAGCATGAATTGCATGCTGTGATATTCCACCAAGTTGCTCAATGTGCTGTTTTGTCGGCGGTAATCCTGGATCTCAGGAACCGAATAAGCGATATTCGCGAGACCTACCTTATCCGCACGTTGATGGAGCATCACTAACTGATCGCCCTGTTGGTACGGCAACGGCTTCAGTAACACAGCATTGATCACGCTTACGATAGCGGTGTTCGCCCCGATGCCAAGCGCAAGAGTAATCACAGCCACCACCGTGTAGCTCATGTTCTTCCGCATCATGCGCAGCGCATAGCGGACGTCCTGCCGCAGCATGGAAAGATGCTCCGCCGGCGCCGTGGTGAAGATTCCGGCGATCGTCTCTCCCCATAGCCGGAACAATCCGATCTTGCCGGCTTGGCGTTCAACGTGCACCCGCTGCTCTCGGAAGGTCTGCTCCATTTCGGGACCGAAGTCGCCCCGAAAATCGAAAGGAAACAGCCGCAGGAGCGCTCGATAGAACCGTTCAGAAAGAGTCTGCTTTTGAGCTTCCATAGGATTTTCCTTAGGCTACGCCGGCTTCAGGCGTTTGAGAAAATGCTTCTCACGCGCCGTGGCGATGAGCCGTTCCATACGCTCCGCTTCTTCGATGGCGACTTGGCGGCCTGCTGGTGTAAGGCGGTAATAGCGACGCCGCTGGTCGTCCTCCTCCACCGGTGGACGATGGCGGCACTCCTGGATGACGCCGTCAATCAGAAGCCGCTTGATGATGGCATACAAAGTTCCAGTGCTGAGCCGCACGTGACCATCGGTCTGTTCCTCAACCTCTTTCAAAATCGCGTAGCCATGCTTCTCGCCATCCCCGAGGGCCAGCAAGACCTGAAACATGGCGGGTGTTAGAGAAGTTTCCATAAGCAAGCTCCGTTCTGGCGGATGCCACTATAGCTGCATCAACTATATCGACAGCAGCCATAGTTTGTCAAGGGCTATGACTTGCCGCAAGATGGGTTTTTCCGTATGCTGAAGGCGATGGAAGTACATTTTGCGCCCGACGTCGAAAAGAAGCTCAACGATCTCGCCGCCCAAAGCGGACGCGGGACCGACGAGGTCTTGCAAGATGCATTGGCGGGATATTTCGACGATCTGGTCGAGACGCGGGATATGCTCAACAGCCGCTATGATGATCTGAAAAGTGGAACGGTGAAGCCGATCGATGGCGAGGAAGCCTTTGCTCGCCTGAAAGCAAAGACCGAAGCACAACGCAACCGCTCGGAATGAGCAGCGGCTACGCGCTCCATCCGGGAGCCTTCGCAGCTCTTGGCGAATCAGAGCCGGAAACCCTGCCTGTTTCATAAGTCTGTTTCATAAATCTCCGTTTTTGGGCGCACCGTCCCTCCATGTATTTGCCAAACGGTTCGATGATGCGGATCGACGCCGCCGGCATGAACGACGAGGGAATCGAGAGCAGCTTTTAAGTCCTGAACCAAGGTGTGGACGGCATCTTCCTTGAGAACGATTTCGTCGCCCTCCTTGAAGTGAGTCATGATCTCAAGCTTTGCCGCGGTTTCCTTCTGGATTCTTCCGCTGCAAGGGACGATATCGTTACGGAGAAGCCGAAGATCGCCGACCAAGGGCACTTTAAGAGCGCTCGTATCTTTTAGCCCAAGCGCAGCGGCGATGCTGGAGCGGTAACGTGTTTCCCAGAAGGAATAAATGAGCACGATGAGAAGCTGAGCTGCTCGAATGCAGTTTTGCCCACCGCGTGCATTGCGGTTCTTGAACTGGCCCTGGGTCGTTCGATGTTGAATGAAGTGTGACGGGTCAGCGGGATCGCCGCAACCAATGATCAGTTCGCGTGAATCAAGATCAATGCCAGGAGGAAGGAGGCGTTTTGCTTCTTTCTGCCCGTCGACTATAAACTGATGGATTTTCTGGAAGCCATTGATGGAGTCCAGATAGTGACCATAAAGCTCGTCCATCGCGGCCGCAAATGCCCCGATCTCTCGGTTTAGCTGTGCTTGGATCACGTTCGACCTTATCGGCTCCGCTTCTCCGACGCCGATATCATCATTATGTCAATCACCGCGGGGTCCGTTTGGAGCCCCTTGGGAATGATCGTCTGCACGCGACTTTGTGGGTAGTATCGCAAGCACGAGCGCCGCTCCCAGGGGATTCATCGGAGGCGACTTTCGAGAACCTCTTTCAAATCGCGCTTTCCGTGCAGCACGGCGACCACCTGCAACGGGGTCGTCTCCGCACGGTAGACGATCACATAGTTGGGAAATTTCGTGACCGTCCAGAACCGCACCGGCAACTGCGTTATATCCTGCCGCTTGGTTCCGATCAGTGGGCGCTTCGCCAGCCGGCGACAGGTGGCAACGATTTCCATTTCCACCCGGTCGGCGGCGGCGCGGCTGTCCTTCGAGATAAACCACCAGATGGCATCTAGGTCTTCCGTCGCCTGCGGCGTGAGCAGGAACGGCGCATTCATCCCTGCGGCTTCAACCGTTCGGCCCGTCGTTGACGCAGCATCTCAAGCGCGGCATCCCCGTCGATCAATTCCCCGCGCTCGGCCTGGGCGAAACCCGTCTCGATATGAGCGGCTACTGCGGCGCGCTGTTCGACCATCCAGTCCTCGAGCTGCAGCTGCTCACGGATTATCTCGAAGGCCTGGTCCAGGACCTCGTCGGGGTTCTGATAAGCGCCGGATCCGACGGCCAGATCGATCACGCGTTGCTGTTCAGGTTTCAGGTCAATTGTCACGTGGCGCTCCTGTTTCCAACTTTTCGCTTGCGGCCCTCACCCTAACTCAATCACCAAGTTATCATGAGCTAACGGTGCCCAGTGAGATCGAATTCGATCATCAGGTTTCCCGCAATCTGGCCGACGCCACCACTCGCGAATAGCTCAATACCAACGGCATCGGTGGATTTGCCTCATCCACTATCACCGGCCCCAACACCCGGCGGTATCACGGATTGCTGATTGCAGCCACCAAACCGCCGGTGGGCCGCGTAGTGTTGCTCTCGAAGCTAGAAGAAACGCTGTTCCTGGATGGCGAGCGTTTCGATCTAAGCTCCAATCAATACGGGGGTGCGATTCATCCGCATGGCTAACCTATGGACATTCCTGAAGCAGCAGAACAGTTCAATGCGAAAATGAAGGATAATCGTCCGAACTGTGACGATGCGGGAATGGCTCGCGGCATCCTGGCGGACCCACTTTATCAGCGCGGCGTGCCGATAGCGAAGGCAATTTGCGTGGCGATCTACGGAAGAGTGCTGCCGCGCGAAGACTGAGGTTTCAACCTGACCGCCCGGCGGACGGCTCGCGCCGGATTAGACTAAAAAAATACGAAAATTGATTATCATGACCGTCAGCGTCCACGCGGCGAAAACTCAGCTCTCCAAGCTCCTCGATCTGATCGAGGAGGGCGAGGAAGTTGTCATTGCCCGGCATGGGCGTCCCGTGGCGCGTCTGGTTCGGGTGAATTCCGCAGCCAAACCGCGGCTTGAAGCCATGCGCGGGGAAATCTCGTGGTAGGAAGGCTGGGAGCGGGCGATGACGCCAGAAGAAGCTGACGCTTTCTGGAATGGCCGGTGATAAACGGTCCTTATCTACTCGATACGAGTACGTTGATTTGGGCCTTAGCGGGTTCAGAAAGGCTCTCGAAAAAGCGCGCAAAGCGTTAAACGACGGTCCGCTGGTGTTGAACTGGTGGTCGCGGGCCAGCGAGATGCTCGGCGGCGATATTCTCTCGATTCGAACCGCTCACATCTCGGTGCTGGCAGCATTGCCGGACATTCACAGGGATCCGTTTGACCGTATGTTGATCGCACAGGCTACGGCCGAAGCGTTGACGTTGATTGCAAGCGACGAGATGTTCGGCCAGTATCCCGCAAAAACTCTCTGGTAACTCATTTAAAATTAGATAGTTGTACCTAGCTTCCTCTGCTACGGTTGCGCTGGCGGCATACTGATGATAAGCTTAATTTAGTTGACAACCAAACGCTAAGATTTTGCATCTAACCAACAGGGAGGCTCATGGACTTCAATCGATTCACCGAAAAAATGCAGGAGGCGGTTCGGGCCGCCCAATCCATCGCCGTTCAGCATGGAAACCAGCAAATTGACGTCGAGCACCTGCTGCTTGCCCTTCTGGAGCAAGAAGGCGGGCTGGCTCCGTCGATTCTGAATAAAGCGGACATCAAGGTTGATAGCTTGCGGGCTCGCGTCCAGCAGGAAGTGGACCGGATGCCGAAAGTCTCCGGGACTGCCGGGGCTCCGGATCAAGTCTATGTAACGCAACGGATTACGAAGCTGGTGACCCAGGCTGAAGAGGAAGCCAAGCGCCTGAAGGACGAGTTCACCTCGGTGGAGCATGTTCTGCTGGCCATCACGGACGATTCCGGGCCTGCGGGAAAGATCTTCCGGGAGTTCGGGGTGACGCGCGAGCGTTTGATGCGCGCGTTGCAGGAAGTCCGCGGCAGCCAGCGGGTGACTACTCAGAATCCCGAGGCGACTTACGAAGCGCTAGAGAAATACGGCCGCGATCTGACGCAGCTTGCCGGGCAAGGCAAACTCGATCCGGTGATCGGGCGCGACGACGAAATCCGGCGTGTCATCCAGGTGCTTTCCCGGCGAACCAAGAACAATCCGGTGCTGATTGGCGAGCCGGGCGTAGGCAAGACCGCTATTGTGGAGGGCCTGGCGCAGCGTATCGTTCGTGGCGATGTTCCGGAAGGTCTGAAGGAAAAGCGCGTCGTATCGCTGGACATGGGAGCGCTGATCGCAGGCGCGAAGTTTCGCGGCGAGTTTGAGGAGCGCCTGAAGGCGGTGCTCAAGGAAGTGCAATCGTCGGACGGCCAGGTGGTTTTATTCATTGACGAGCTGCATACGGTGGTGGGCGCTGGAAAAGCGGAAGGCGCCATGGATGCCGGTAATCTGTTGAAGCCCATGCTGGCTCGCGGCGAGTTGCACTGCATCGGCGCGACGACGCTTGACGAATATCGCAAGTACATCGAGAAGGACGCGGCGCTGGAACGGCGTTTTCAGACCGTGTACGTAGATCAGCCAAACGTAGAAGACACTATTTCCATTCTGCGTGGACTGCGGGAGCGGTATGAAATACATCACGGCGTGCGGATCAAGGATTCGGCGCTGGTGGCAGCCGCTGTTCTTTCGAATCGCTACATCACGGACCGGTTCCTGCCGGACAAGGCCATTGATCTGGTGGATGAAGCGGCGGCGAAACTTCGCACCGAGATTGATTCTATGCCGGCGGAGCTGGACGAAACGCTTCGGCGGATCATGCAGCTCGAGATCGAGCGCGAGGCGCTGAAGAAGGAATCCGATGCCGCGTCTAAAGATCGGCTGAAGAAGATTGAAAAAGAGGTGGCCGATCTGAAATCGGACTCGTCCGCGCTGAAAGCGCAATGGCAGGCGGAAAAGGAAGGCGTGCAAAGGCTGCGCGGGTTGCGCGAGCAACTGGAGCAGACACGTACCGAGATCGAGAAAGCCGAACGGCAATACGATCTGAACCGCGCGGCTGAGTTGAAGTACGGCACGCTGACCGAGCTTGATCGCAAATTGAAAACCGAGGAAGGACGGCTGGCGGAAAAGCAGTCCGGCAAGCGGCTGTTGAAAGAGGAAGTGGACGAGGAAGACATCGCCGACGTGGTCAGCCGCTGGACCGGTGTTCCGGTATCGAAGCTGCTGGAAGGCGAGATGCAGAAGCTGTTGCATCTGGAAGACGAGCTGCACAAACGCGTAATCGGCCAGGACGAAGCTGTTCAAGCTGTAGCTGAGGCGGTGATGCGGGCGCGATCCGGGTTAAAGGATCCTAACCGGCCCATCGGCAGTTTTATTTTTCTGGGACCCACCGGTGTTGGGAAAACGGAGCTGGCGCGAGCGCTCGCGGAATTCTTGTTCGACGACGAGAAGGCCATGATTCGCATCGACATGTCCGAATATCAGGAGAAGCATGCGGTGGCCCGGCTCATCGGCGCACCCCCCGGTTACGTAGGTTATGAAGAAGGAGGGCAACTAACGGAGTCCGTGCGGCGTCGTCCATATTGTGTGGTGCTTTTCGACGAAATCGAGAAAGCCCACGGCGACGTGTTCAACGTCCTGTTGCAA
>Ga0182024_10025997_pt1 | contig 10305 bp, 7 predicted proteins | sample P32metaG_FD_120480 | JGI IMG/M metagenome (GOLD analysis project Ga0182024, IMG submission 120480) | Permafrost microbial communities from Stordalen Mire, Sweden - P3-2 metaG (Illumina Assembly) | ecosystem: Environmental > Terrestrial > Soil > Wetlands > Permafrost | place: Sweden: Stordalen...
CCGTCGCCGAAGGGAAAAAACGCCCCCGCGGGCAATCGGCTCGCGAGTCCTTCCGTCCAGCGTTCGGGACGAAACTCATTTGGTTGATCGTAGTAGCGCTCATCGCGATGCATCACCCATTGCGACATCAGCATCGTTGTTCCCGCGGGGAATTCGTAGCTGCCGAGCTCGCATGGTTCGATCGAAGTGCGCGCCATGATGTACGCCGGCGGGTACAGCCGCAGTGTCTCGTTCATCACGGCCTGCAGATACGGAAGTTTTCCGAAGTCCGCCGCCTCGGGAATGCGCCCGCCGAGCACGCTCCGCAACTCCTCGTTTAGCCGCTCCTCCACCGCGGGGCGTTCGTTCAGCAAATACCAGGCCCACGCGAGCATCTGCGCCGTCGTCTCGTGTCCGGCGATGAAGAGCGTCATCGTTTCGTCGCGCAGTTGTTGCCGGGTCATTCGGCTGCCGTCCTCATCCATCGCGCCCATGAGCATCGAAAGAAGATCTTCTCGCTGGTGGGGGCCGTGCTGGTTCTTGCGGTCCGCGATGATCCGGTAGACAAGCGAATCGACGAACGCAAGTTCGCGCGTGGCGCGGCGGTTGCGCGGCGTCGGCCACGTTTCGGGAACTCGCAGCGGCGATCGTTGCCGGTTGAGGGAATACCGCATTAGAAAGGTCATCGCGCGGCCCACTTGCCGAGGATCCACGTCGAGCGTCGTCCCGAAAAGCGTTCTCACCGCGATGTTGAGCGTCAGCGACATCATCTCACGCGCCATATCCCGTTCTTCTCCGTCGCGCCAGTCGCGAACGTGAGCGTCCGTGATTTCGGCCATCGTCGCGCCGTATTCGCTGATGCGGCTGCGATGAAAAGCGGGCTGCGCGAGCCGTCGCTGCCGCCGCCAGATGTCCCCTTCGCTGACCAGCAGCCCTTCGCCCAGCAATCGCCCGGTAATTTTCTTGGTCAGTTCGCTCTTGTGGAATTTGCTTTGCTGGATGACGAAAACCTGCTCGATGAGGTCCGGATGGTTGAGAAAGATGCGCTCCTGCCGCACGACCGGCAGCCGCACGATGTCGCCATATTCGCGTGCCGCTTCGGTCAGGGCGCTGAGCGCGTCTCGCCGGATTTGCAGCGCCACGCCGACGATCGGCAATCCCTTTGGTCCGGGCGGCATTCGCTTTCCGTTTGTAGTTGCAGTCATCTTCGCGCGCACTCTTTCGTTGCGGACGATGCGATCCTCTACCTTACTTCAGTTCCGCTGGCATTTGCAGGATGCCGGCAGCTCTGCGTCCACGGTTAAACTTTGGCTCTATCGAGGCACTTGTATAAGATACATGCAGGCTGCGCTTAAGCCTGCGAAGGAATCTCGTGGACATCGAACGCCCGGAATGGCTCCAGCAGGTCGGAGGCCTCCTCGAATCGCTGAACGAGGGAGTGATGATCACGGACGAGTGTCACCGCATCATGTTCCTGAATTCCTGCCTCGAGGAAATGATCGGCCGGCCTTCGAGCGATATGGTCGGTCGCGAGAGTTTTCAGTTCTACACGCGCGAGGAATTCGTCCTTCTTTCGAAAGAGATCGAACGCGGCGAAGTGAGCGGGCGCAATCGCTTCGAATTCGTGCTTCCGCATCTGGATGGCAGCCGCGTGCCGGTGATCATCAGCGCGCGGCGCATCGAAGATCCCGATGGTCGCACCTTCGCCATCGTCACCTTCACGGACATTTCCGACCAGAAGAAAGCCGAAGCGCAATTGCGCCACGCGAATACCAAGCTGGCGGAGCGCCAGCAGGAAATTGAGGAGGATTTGGCGCTTGCCGCTCGCGTGCAGCAAAGCCTCGCGCCGCAGTCGCTTGTCTGGGGAAACCTTCGTGTTGAATCGTACTTTCATCCCGTGGGCACGATTGGCGGAGATTTCGGCCTCGTGAGTTCGCTCGATGACGATCACCTCAGCCTGCTCGTTTGCGACGTCTCGGGCCACGGCATTGGCTCGGCGCTGGTGGCCAATCGCATTTACGCCGAAACGATCACGCAGCTCCGAACGCAATCCGGCCTCGGGTCTGTCCTTCACCATCTCAACCGCTTCGTCATGGAGAACATCGGCAGCTCGGTTTTCTTTTTCACGCTGGCCGCTGCGCGCGTCACCCGCGATGGGCGCCGCATGGTGTTTGCCGGCGCCGGGCATCCCCCCGGAATGATTGTGCGAGATGGTGAAGCCCCTCGCCTGCTCCAATCCCGAAGCATGGTGCTGGGCGCGCTATCGGAAGCGGTGGGAGGGGAGGCGACCCTCGATGTGGAACTCGATCCCGGCGACCGCATCGTGCTCTATACCGACGGCATCACCGATGTCTTCGATACAAGAGGAGAAATGTTGGGCGTCGAGGGAGTGGAGCAATTTGTGCGCGAAACCTCGAACCTTCCCTTCGGCGAGATGAAACAGGGTCTTCTCGACCGCGTTGCCGCGTGGCGCGATGGCCCGTCCACCGACGATGTTTCGATCGTCCTCGCCGAAGTTCGATGAAACGCCGAGGAGATCACTCCCTCACGCGTTTTCGGAACCTACTCCACGACTAGTCTGAAAAACTTTCTTTTCCCCACGCGTACCATAAAGGTTCCCGGCTGGGTAAGCAAAATCTCCGTGCTTATGTCGGTTACAGGCGTTTCGTTAATCTCTACTGCTCCTTGCTTGAACAGTCGGTCTGCTTCGGATTTAGACGGGACCTCGTTCAGTAATACGAGCAACTTTGTCCACTTTTCCCTATCAGCCAAAGGAAAGGGATTAGCCATACTGGTTTCGACTTCCCCGTGCTTCTTATGCAAGAAGAATGTTTGAGAGGTCACCCGTCGGATTTGGTACTCAGAAATTTCCTCCGGCGCTTGCCGCTCGCGAAACACGCGCTGAAATTCGTCGAATGCTTTCTTCGCGGCTTCTTCCCCGTGGAAGCCGGCGATGATTGTGTGCGCAAGCCGCATCTTCGCGTCCATTGGATGCAGGAAGCCGGTGCGAACTTCTTCGCGCACCCGCACAATCACGGGCTCCGCAAAGTCCGTTAGCAATTCGTAATACGACCACATCAGATCGTCCGAGATCGACATCAGCTTGCCGAACATTTCGCTCGGCGTCTCGGTGATTCCGATGTAATTGCCCAGGCTCTTCGACATTTTCCGCGAGCCGTCGAGGCCCACCAGAATCGGCATTGTCAGCGCCACTTGCGAAGGCTGCCCGTACTCGCGCTGGATATCGCGGCCGACGAGCAGGTTTAATTTTTGCTCGGTGGCGCCAAGCTCCACGTCGGACTCGAGCGCGACGGAATCGTAAGCCTGCAGCAGCGGATACAGCAGCTCGTGCACGGAAATGGGATGGTTCTTTTCGAGGCGCGAGCGAAAATCCTCGCGCTCGAGCATCCGCGCCAGGCGATAATGCGCGCACAGGCGAATCATGTCGTGCCCGGTCAGTTTCCCCAGCCACTCGCTGTTGTAGCGGACTTCGGTGCGCTCGTGGTCGAGAATCTTGTAAACCTGATCGAGATACGTTTTCGCGTTCGCATCCACCTGCTCGCGCGTGAGCGGCGGCCGCGTTTCGGATTGGCCTGTCGGGTCGCCCACCATTGCGGTGAAATCCCCGATCAGGAAAATGGCCGTGTGGCCAAGATCCTGAAAGTGCTTCAGTTTGCGCAGCACCACGGTGTGGCCCAGATGAATATCGGGCGCGGTCGGATCGACGCCCAGCTTTACGCGCAGCGGCTTTCCCGTCTTCGCCGAATTTTCGAGCTTGGCCTTGAGTTCTTCTTCGCGAATGATCTCCGCGGCGCCTTTCCTCAGGTACGAAAGCTGCTCTTCGACGGGTTTGAAATTCGCGGCCGGCACTAATATTTCTCCGGGGTGACGAGAACGCGGCGCCCATCCATCCGGTAACGCTCTTCGAGAACGATTCGCACCGCTTCCGAATAAATGCGGTGCTCTTCGTGCAGAATGTTTTCCGAAAGCGTCTGCTCGGTGTCGCAATCCCGGATCGGCACAACCGCTTGCAGAACGATCGGGCCGGCATCCAGATTTTCATCGACGAAATGGACGGTGCAGCCGGAAAATTTTGCGCCGTGTTCGAGCGCTTGCCTCTGCGCTTCGAGTCCGGGAAACGCCGGGAGCAGCGAGGGATGAATGTTCAGAATACGATTCGGAAATGCCGCTACGAAATACGGCGAGAGCAGCCGCATGTACCCGGCCAGGCAAACGAGGTCCACTTTTTTCTCGCGGAGCGCGGCCACCGCGAGCTTGTCGTACGCCTCGCGTTCGAGTCCCTTCGACGGAATTACGCACGTCTCGATCCCGCGCGACCGGGCTCTTTCCACGCCGCCGGCGCCTTCGCGATTGCTCAACACGAGCGCGATTTCCGCATTCGGTATGCGGCCCGCCGCGACACTCTCTGCCAACGCTTCAAAATTCGATCCACGTCCGGAAAGCAGCACGCCAATGCGTTTTTTCATGACCGCCCGAAATTAGCATAGTTCGGCAAGCGGGCCAAACGGCGCCGTCGCGTCGCACAATCTCGCGCCAAAGCAATTGTTGAGGGATCAGAGAGCAAGTTTTCCCGAATAGACGACGCGCGGTTTTCCCCGGGCGGCTTTTTCGACGCGCCCGATCAGGAAGAATTTCTCGCGGCGGCGCTTGAGTTCCGCTTCCACGCGCGAAACATGTTTTGCGGGAACCACCAGGATCATCCCGACGCCGAGATTGAAAGTTCGGAGAAGCTCGTCGCGGTCGATGCGGCCAAGCTGCGCGAGGTAGCGAAAAATCGGCAGCACCGGCCACGACCCGAGATCGACGACGGCCTGCGCGGTGGGCGGCAGCGCCCGCGGCAAGTTGCCGGTGATGCCTCCGCCCGTGATGTGCGCCATCGACGAAATCCATTCGCGCGCAAGAACGTTTTTCAGCAGCGGCCAGTACGGACGGTGCGGCTTCAGAAGTTCGGCGCCGATTTTGTTGCCGATTTCCGCGACGTAGGTGTCCGGCTCAAGTTTCGCGATGCCGAAGACCAGCTTGCGAGCCAGCGAATAGCCGTTCGTGTGCAGACCGCTTGACGGCAGCGCGAGAAGCGCGTCCCCGGCGCGGACGCGGCGATGATCGATCAGCTTCTTTCGCTCCACGGCTCCGACGATAAAGCCCGCGAGATCGTATTCTCCGGGCGCGTAAAAATCCGGCATCTCGGCCGTTTCGCCGCCGATCAGCGCGCAGCCGGCCTGCTTGGCGGCGCGGCTCATTCCTTCAATCACCTGTTCGACGATGCGCGTATCGAGTTTTCCCATCGCCAGATAATCGAGAAAAAAAAGGGGTTCGGCGCCCTGTGTGAGAATGTCGTTCACGCAATGATTGACGATATCGGCGCCGACGGTGGAATGAACGCCCGCGGCGAAGGCGACTTTCAGTTTGGTCCCGACTCCGTCCGTGCTCGCCACCAGGACCGGATCTCGCCAGCGCTTCCTATCAAGCTGGAACAGCGCGCCGAAACCGCCGACCGGAGCGAGCACGCCCTTGCGAAACGTCTTGCCGGCCATGGCGGCGATGCGCCGCTTGGCTTCGTCCGCGGTCGAGATGTTGACGCCGGCATCGGCGTAGCGCATGAACGGAACTCTTTTTTTCGGACGGGGCGATGTCACCCGAAATTTAGAACACGTGGAACAGACGGCGCCAGCGTATCTCGGTAGGATGGATCACCGCTTCGAGATACGTTTCGAATCGTTCGCCGATGTGGCCCGGTTCCCAAACCTCTTCCGGTGAATTGATCGACATGTAGATGATCAGCGGCGTCCCGATAATATTTGCCCTCGGCACAAATCCCCAAAAGCGGCTGTCGTTCGAATTGTCGCGGTTGTCGCCCATCATGAAATATTCGCCCGGCGGTACGACGAGTTCGCCGTTTTGGGTATGGGCCTTCAGTTCGTCCAGCCACTCGGGCCTGTCGATGAAGCTCATCTCGGATGCTCTGGCCGGGAAATTCTCAACAGGCGAATCGGCCGCTTCGGGGCTGTGAAGCGCGTAGGGTTCATTGAGCAGCTTGCCGTTCGAGAACACCTGGCCGTTGACGATCTTGAGGTGGTCGCCGGGAACGCCGATGACGCGCTTGATGAAATCCGGGTAGCCCTGGTCGGGCAGCGGCGCGCGAAACACGATGATCTGCTGGCGATTCGGATTGCGCCACAGCGGGACGTGATAAGGCGTGAAGGGAATCCCTGCGTCGTAGCCGATTCGGCTCACGATCAGGTGATCTCCGATCAGAACGGTGTTTTCCATCGAGCCGCTGGGAATCACGCGCGCCTGAACGAGCACGCCCTCGATGAAAAGGAACGCCAAAATCACCCAGAACCAGGAAACGACTTCGCGCCAGACACGATCTTTGGTCGTCTCCGGGCGTTCCGGTCTTTCCACCGCGACGCGATCCGCCACGTCCGCATCAGCTTTCACGATGAGCCTCCACTTCGAGTTGCACCAGCTCGGTCGGATAGCTGCCGGTGTAGCACGACGTACAAAATTTTCCTTCGGTGTCTTCCACCGCCGCCCGCAGGGATTCGAGCGAAAGATATCCAAGCGAGTCGGCGCCCAAAAATTCCCGAATCTCCTCGACCGACTGCCGCGCGGCAATTAATTCGTCGCGGCGAGGAGTATCGATGCCGTAGTAGCAGGGGGAAATAATCGGAGGGCAACTGACGCGCACGTGAACTTCCGTGGCTCCCGCGTCGCGCACGAGCCGAACGATTTTCCGGCTCGTCGTTCCGCGAACGAGCGAATCGTCGACGAGAACCACGCGCCGCCCCTCGATCATGCCCCGGATGGGATTGAGCTTCAGCTTCACGCCAAAATCGCGGATGGACTGTTCAGGCTCGATGAAAGTTCGTCCAACGTAATGATTGCGGATGAGCCCCATCCGGAAAGGAATCCCGGATTCAGCCGCGTAGCCGACGGCGGCGGGAACGCCGGAATCGGGCACGGGCGTAACGATATCGGCCTCGACGGGATGCTCGCGCGCAAGCAGGCGGCCCAGCTGTTCGCGGCTCTGATTCACGGGGCGTCCGAAGACGAGGCTATCAGGGCGCGAAAAATAAACATGCTCGAAAATGCAGTATTGATGCGGTTTCTCGGGCGCGAAGTGGATGGATTCGATTCCGCCGCGCGAAATACGAACCATCTCGCCGGGTTCGACTTCCCGCACGTATTCGGCATCGATCAGATCGAAGGCGCAAGTCTCCGATCCCACGACCCACGCCCCGTCGATGCGTCCGATGGAAAGCGGGCGGAAACCGCGCGGATCGCGGATGGCGTACATTTCGTCCCGCGTGAGAACCACCAGCGAATACGCGCCTTCCACCTGGTTGAGAGCATCCGCCAAAGCGCCGGCAAGATTTCGCGCGGTGCTGCGCGCGATGAGATGCACGATCACTTCGGTGTCGCTCGTCGTCTGAAAAATCGAACCACGATGCTCGAGGCGTCTCCGCATCTCGAGCGCATTCGTGAGGTTCCCGTTGTGGCCGAGCGCGATCTTGCCTTTATTGCAGTCGATCACAATGGGTTGGGCGTTGGTGAGAATGTTGTCGCCCGCCGTGGAATAGCGCGTGTGGCCGATGGCGGAAGCGCCGGGAAGGCGGCCAATCACCGAGGGAGTAAAGATTTCCTGAATGTGGCCCAGGCTCTTGTGGCCGTGAAGCTCCGCTCCGTCGCTCGAGACGATGCCGGCGGATTCCTGGCCGCGGTGCTGCAGAGCGTAAAGGCCGAGATACACCAGTTTCGAGGCTTCGGGATGGCCGAAAACGCCGAAGACGCCGCAGTGATCGTGGAAATGATCGTCTTCGAGATGGTGGATTTTGGGAATCATGCGTTCTCGAGTGCTTTTCCGAGAGATTCGCTCCACGCTTTGCGAAGAGAATCCACATTTCCTGCTATTACGGGAGCGCCCTTAAATTGGATGCGAAACTCGCCGCGCGTGACCGTACCGACCCGCAGACTCTTGACACCATATTGTGCCGCAATCGGCTCGACGCGGGCAAGCGAAGCGGGAGAAACCGAGACTACCGCCCGGGCGCCCCGCTCTCCGAAGAGCCAGGATTCCGCGCCGCTCTCTTCCGGCGAAGCCGGTGAAGAGGGAACAAGACTCACATCCGCCGAGAGATCTTCGGAGCCGAAGCAGCACTCCGCAAGGGTGACAGCCGGCCCTCCATCGCTCACATCGTGAGCCGAAAGAATGGCCTTTTCGCTCGCGAGCCGCACGAGACATTCGATCAATCTTTTTTCGGCGGCGAGATCGATCGCCGGAGGCGCGCCAGCGACGATTCCGTAGATCGTCTTCGCGTACTCGGAGGAGGAGAATTCGCGGAGCAAAGCATCCGCATCGGATTTGCCCGCATGCGCAGGGCGGCCAGCGTCCAGCAGCAGGATCAAATCGCCTTCGTTCCGAAAGCCGGAGCCCAGCGCGTTGTCCGCATTTTCGAGCAAGCCCAGAACTCCGAGAACGGGCGTCGGGTAGATCGGCTTGCCGAGCGTTTCGTTATAAAAGCTGACGTTGCCGCCGGTGATGGGAACTTCGAGGACGCGGCACGCGTCCGCGATACCGTCAATCGATTCGCTGAACTGCCACATGACTTCCGGTTTTTCGGGATTGCCGAAATTCAAGCAGTTGGTGGCGGCTACCGGAAGCGCGCCCGCGCAGGCGACGTTGCGCGCAGCCTCCGCGACGGCGTGCATCGCGCCCAGACGCGGCGCCAGAAATCCCCAGCGGCCGTTTCCGTCGGTTGAAAGCGCGAGGGCGCGCTTTGTCCCCTTGAGCCGCACGACGGCGGCGTCGCCCGCTCCCGGGCCCACGCGCGTGTTCGTGCGCACCATCGAATCGTACTGTTCGGTGATCCAATATTTCGATGCAATGGTGGGCGAGGCCAGGAGACGGCGGAAATTTTCGGTGAGGTTCGCTCCGTCGCGCGCGAATTCAACCAGAGGACCATCGCTCGCAATCGCGAGTGGCGGGCCGGCGATCGGGCGCTGGTACACGGGTCCTTGCTCCGCAATCGCATGAGCGGGAATTTCGGCGGCGAGGCGGCCATGATCCAGAATGCGAAGGATTCCGTCATCGGTTACGCGGCCGACCTCGACGGCATCGAGGCCCCATTTGTGAAAGACGTCGAACACTTCATTTGCGCGGCCATGTTCGGCAACGAGCAACATGCGCTCCTGCGATTCGCTGAGCATGATTTCGTAGGGCGTCATGCCCGATTCGCGCTGCGGCACGCGCGCGAGATCGATTTCGATTCCCACTTCGCCGCGCGAGGCCATCTCCGAACTCGAACTGGTGAGGCCGGCAGCTCCCATATCCTGAATGGCGACGATAGCGCCGGTCCGCATTGCTTCAAGGCACGCTTCGAGCAGCAGCTTTTCCATGAACGGATCGCCGACCTGCACGTTCGGCCTCTTCTGCTGCGATTCTTCGCTGAACTCCGCGGACGCGAGTAGCGAGGCGCCATGGATTCCATCGCGGCCGGTCTTCGCGCCCACATAGATCACGGGATTTCCAATGCCCTTTGCGCGCGCAAAGAAAAGTTCCTCGCGGCGCGCGATGCCGAGCGCGAGCGCGTTGACCAGAGGATTGTTCGAATAGCACGGCTCGAAGACGACTTCGCCGCCGACCGTGGGAACGCCGAAGCAATTGCCGTAAAACGCGATGCCGCGAATCACGCCGTCGAGGACGCGGCGGTTGCGCGCGATTTCTTCGGGCGTCGCGTCTCCCGCAGCCGGACCCGGCGCGACCGGCCCGAAGCGCAGCGAATCGAGGACGGCAATCGGACGCGCGCCCATGGTGAAAATGTCACGAAGGATTCCGCCAACGCCCGTGGCCGCACCCTGGAATGGTTCGACGAAGCTCGGATGATTGTGCGACTCAATTTTGAAGACCGCGACGAGCCCGTCGCCGATATCGACCACGCCGGCGTTTTCGCCGGGACCCTGCACCACGTGCGTGCCGCGCGTCGGAAGGCGCTTCAAGTGCACGCGGCTTGATTTGTAAGAGCAATGCTCGCTCCACATCACGCTGAAGATGCCGAGTTCGGTGAGGTTCGGGTCGCGGCCGAGAATCTTCTGGGTGCGGGCATACTCGTCCGGGGTGAGGCCGTGCTCGGCCGCAACCTGCGGCGTGACTTTGAGTTCGGTGTCGATCATCGCCATTTTTGAGTGCCGTGAAAAACGACAAATCTGTACCGATTAGAATTGGAACCGCTCTTTATTTTCAGCGAGTTGCGGCGATTTTTGTTTCCTGTCGTGTACCGATTAGAATTTGCGTTCGGTGGCTCG
>Ga0182024_10025998_pt1 | contig 10305 bp, 9 predicted proteins | sample P32metaG_FD_120480 | JGI IMG/M metagenome (GOLD analysis project Ga0182024, IMG submission 120480) | Permafrost microbial communities from Stordalen Mire, Sweden - P3-2 metaG (Illumina Assembly) | ecosystem: Environmental > Terrestrial > Soil > Wetlands > Permafrost | place: Sweden: Stordalen...
GGCTGCGGGCCAAAGCGCAGGTGCGAAACTGTCATCGCTCCCGATTTCTTGGAGTCATAAACGAAGTAACCCTGAGCGTAGTTGTCGGTGTTCTCGCCAATAATCTTGATGGAATTCTTGTTCGCGCCCACAGTGCCGTCGGCGCCAAGACCGTAGAACATCGCACGGACGACATTGTCGGGTTCAATCGAGAACTCTCGGTCATAAGCCAGGCTAGAGTTGCTGACGTCATCTTGGATGCCGACAGTGAAATGGTCTTTCTGCGCTCCAGGAGCGAAGTTGTCGTACACCGCCTTGGCCATGGCGGGCGTGAATTCCTTGGAAGAAAGTCCATAACGCCCACCGAGAACTACAGGGTGTGCGGAGAAAGGGTTCAATCCCAACTTCAATCCTTCTGGGAAGGCATTCACTACATCGAGATAGAGCGGATCACCCGCAGCTCCGGCTTCCTTGGTGCGATCCAGCACTGCAATCCTGCGCACAGTTTGGGGCAAGGCCCGGAGGAAATGTTGCACTGAGAATGGCCGGTATAGCCGGACTTTCAACAGGCCAACCTTGCGCCCAGATGCAACTAGGTGTTCGACCGTCTCATACGCCGTTTCTGCGCCGGAACCCATCATCACGATGACTTCCTCTGCGTCCGCTGCGCCGACGTAGTCAAACAGGTGGTAGGCGCGGCCCACGATTTGGGCAAACTTGTCCATCACGGCTTGGACTTTTTCTGGGCAGGCTGCATAGTAGGGGCTGACCGCCTCGCGCGCCTGGAAATAGACATCGGGATTTTGGGCAGTACCGCGAAGTACCGGATGGTCTGGAGACAAAGCCCGCTGCCGATGCTCGAAAACGCGATCCATATTAATCAGCGCGCGCAGATCGTCTTCGTTGAGTAGCTCAATCTTGTTCACCTCGTGCGAAGTCCGGAAGCCGTCAAAGAAATGCAGAAGGGGGATACGGGATTCGAGCGAGGCTGCATGCGCGATCAGCGCCATGTCCATTGCTTCCTGGACCGAGTTGGAGCAAAGCATCCCAAATCCCGTAGTCCTGCACGACATCACATCCGAGTGATCACCAAAAATGGAGAGGGCGTGCGTCGCCAGCGTGCGCGCCGAGACGTGAAATACCGCCGGCGTGAGTTCGCCCGCGATCTTGTTCATGTTGGGGATCATGAGCAGCAGGCCTTGCGAAGCAGTGAAGGTGGTGGCCAGCGCACCGGTTTGAAGGGCCCCATGAACAGCGCCGGCAGCGCCACCTTCGCTCTGCATTTCCACTACGCGTGGAACCGTTCCCCAGATGTTGGGCACGCCTTCCGAAGCCCACTGGTCGGCCCACTCCCCCATCGCGGAGGATGGCGTGATCGGGTAAATCGCAATCACTTCATTGAGGCGGTAGGCGACGTTCGCCACGGCCTCGTTCGCATCCATCGTCTTGAAGTTGCGCTTCATGACATCATCATGCAACGGTAGCGAAATCTTGTCCGGAACTCTGTTCACACATGGGTGTGACTCAAATCACAGTGAAAATGAATGGGGAAAGGGCATTCTGGAAGTACTTCGAATGAGGCTTTTGCGGCTGAGTCACAGGAGGCTCGGCGAAGTTGAATCAGGCCTCGTTAGGAACGTTGGAATGCCATCGTAAATGGAAAGCCCGAGCATTCTCAAACGGATTGGGCGCGCCCTCATTCGTACGCGTTTCGGCATCAAGACGGTGGCAATAGTCTACGCAATCGGACTGTTCGCCGGTGCTCTCATGGTCCACGCTAACAGCGGATTCGCGCTGCGGTTGCGCGATGGGCTTGTCGGAGGCGCACGACGGAGCTCCCCTATTTTGGGACAGGGGCAGAAGGGGCATCACCTTACAGCGGCCAGCCTGGACGCAGGCGGCAACGCCGCTGCTGGTCTCCTGAGCATGATTGCCGGATACGGTGTGCCGGCGGGATATTGGGTTGCAGGTACAGAGGCTGGGTGGGCGGTGTGGTGTCCGTGGACGACGCTCACCATAGCCGGCTGAGCACTCCACATGAGGCATTCTACTACCTCACCACGCTTTTGCTTCAGTTGATTCCTTACATGCTCACTGGAGGCGCCGGCGTGAATCTGGGAATTGCGGCGTTTGCGAGACCGGCATGGACGGGATACGACGGGCGTCGCGTGAAGTGGCTGCTGATCCCATTCGATGCAATAAGGGACGCAGGATGGATTTATTTGATCGCACTTCCCATGTTCGCCGTCGCCTCGCTGTTTGAGTTCATGATGTGATGCGGCTCTCTTTCTCGCTCTGACATCGGATAATATCTTGAGGGCGTTATATGAGAGCCGCCATCTTGAATTCGCCGAAAGAAATCTTGCGACGTCCGTTGCAGATTGTAGACATGCCGCAGCCGGTGCCCTCGCCCGGCCAGGTGCTTCTGCGCGTTCGCGCCTGCGGTGTATGTCGCACCGACCTTCACATTGTGGAAGGCGAGCTCCCGCAGCGTCGCCCAAAGCTCATTCTAGGCCATCAGATCGTGGGCGATGTTGTCGGCGGCGCCACGCTGGAGCTTCCGCTTGGAACTAGGGTTGGCGTGTCCTGGATTGGAGGAACTGACGGTGACTGCTGGTATTGCCGGCATGCTCTAGAGAACCTCTGCGATTCGGCGACTTTCACCGGCTATACCGTGGATGGCGGCTACGCGGAATATGCCACCGCGCGGAATGACTTTGTCTTCCCCCTACCAAAAACCCTCGACGATTTGCATGCCGCGCCGTTGTTGTGTGCTGGCATCATCGGTTTTCGCAGTCTGCGGGTAGCGGGAGTGGAGCGCGGACAGCGGGTGGGTCTGTTTGGTTTCGGCGCATCCGCGCATCTGGCAATTGCTGTCTTGCGGGCATGGCAATGTGCGGTCTACGTCTCAACCAGAGGAGCCTCGCATCGCAAGCTGGCCGAGTCGCTTGGTGCCGTCTGGGTTGGTGATGCTACCGAGAAGCCGCCGGTGGAACTCGACCGGGCAGTGACGTTCGCTCCGAGTGGTGAGGTGGTGATCGCCGCCTTGGGGAGTCTTCGGAAAGGTGGGGTCGTAGCCATTAATGCCATCCACCTCGACCGCATTCCTGAGTTCGACTATGACCGCCTGCTCTGGGGCGAACGCCAACTGCGTAGCGTGGCCAACATGACGCGCTCTGACGCCCGGGATTTCCTTGACCTCGCGGCGAAGATCCGCCTTCAGCCCAAAGTCACAGCCTATCCTCTCGAGCAAGCCAACGAAGCTCTATCTGCTCTCAAGAGCGACAGCGTGGATGGCGCGGTTGCCATCATCCCGTAGCTTCAGAGATCCAAAACGGCCCTGATCGACGGATAGTCCAACTGCGAATGGAAACGGAATCCCAACTTCTTCGAGATCACCTGCATCGCCAGATTGTCTCCCAGCATTTCCGACGAGACGCGGCTCAATTTTTCATCCCGTGCGACTTGGATTACACGTCGGAGCATCTCGAGTCCTAGACCCTGGTTCTGGCATGCGTCGGAAACGAGGACGGCGACTTCCGCCTCGTTGTTGTGACCGCGCAACTTGCTTAGCCGGCCCACTCCTACGATGTTGGACTTGCTTATGTGCGGGTCGCGGTATTCTGCGACCAATACCATTTCGCGCTCGTAATCGCCGAAACAGATGCGGAGCAGGCGCTCGTGAGCGATGCGGGAGTTCAGGCTGAGCGAGGCGAAGTACCGCAGATAAACCGTACGGTCGGAAAGAGTACTGTGAAATTCCGCCATCAATGGTTCGTCTTCTGGCCGGATGGGCCGGATCGTAACTTCGCGGCCATCCTTCATCGTCCACTTCGAGACATACTGCGTGGGATAAGGACGAATCGCCGATTTCGGAACCTGGTTATGTTTCGCGGGATCATGGAGCACGATCCGTGCGTCGAGAGCAAGCAAACGCTCCGGCGAAGCGATGAGGGGGTTGATGTCGATTTCCGCAATCGATGATTGTTCAATGACCAGTTGACTGAAGCGGACCAGTAAGCATTCCAGAGCTGCGAGATCCACCGGCTTGCGTCCACGAACGCCTTTGAGAGCTTTAAAAACCTGCGTTTGCTCCATCAGTCGTTGAGCCAGGGTGGTGTTCAGCGGCGGGAGCGCCAGCGCGCGGTCTTTGTAGACTTCCACCAGCTGCCCGCCTGATCCGAACAGCAGGACCGGCCCGAACTGCGGATCGACGCTGCTACCGAGTATCAACTCATAGCCATCCAGCTTGACCATGGGCTGCACGGTCACCCCGCCGAACTGGTCTGCGCTGGCTTTCTCGGCGACGGCGGACTTGATGGACTGATACGCGTTGCGAACGGCGGCTTCGTCCTGCAGACTGAGTTTGACTCCGCCGACATCCGTCTTATGAGTGATCGTGGCGGAGAAAATCTTGAGCACTACAGGGAAGCCGATCTCCGAAGCGTGCTTCACGGCTTCGTCTTGGCTCCGCGCAATGCGGGTCTCGACAGTCGGAATACCATAGCTGGAAAGAACGGCCTTCGATTCGAACTCGTCCAGGAGTAAGCGCCCGTTTTGGCGCGCGTTCTGAATGATCTGTTCGACGCTGGCTCGTGCGGTGTTGTCAAGCTCCGGCCCTTCGGTCAGACTGGGAGTCTCGTACAGGCTTCGCAGGTTTTCCGTGTAGCGCCACATATAGGTGAACGCCCGTGCTGCAGTATCTGGATATGGGAAGGTGGGAATGCCTACATTGTTGAGAATGGCTTCGCCAGCGGCAATGCTCGTTCCACCCATCCAACTTGCGAGCAGAGGCTTACCGGACGAATGCGCATACGGTTTCAAACGTTCTGCGATCTCAGAAGGGTTGGTCATGCCCTGAGGCGCAAGAACGACCAGCAGGCCGTCGCTGTTGGGATCTTGAGCAGCGATCTCGATCGCTTTGGCATAGCGTTCCGAATCGGCGTCTCCGAGAACATCCACGGGATTGCCATGACTCCAGTGAGCGGGTAGGAACTCATTCAATTTCTGGATCGTCTTGTCGGAAAGTTTGGCAAGTTCGCCGCCATTCGCCACCAGGGCATCGGTAGCAAGCACACCCGGGCCGCCGGCGTTCGTCAGGACGGTTAGCCTGGGGCCTTTGGGCCGGGGCTGCTTACCCAGCACTTCCGCCATGTAAAACAAGTCTGCGATGTTGTAAACGCGCAACACACCGCATCGGCGGAAGGCCGCGTCCAAGACTTCGTCACTACCAGTGAGTGCGCCAGTATGAGAAGCCGCCGCTTTCGACGCAGCTTCCGACCTACCCGCCTTAATCACAATAATTGGTTTGCTCAGGGCGACTTCGCGCGCCGCTGAGAGAAATGAACGGGCATCAACCACCGACTCCATATACAGCAAGATACTTTTTGTATGTGGGTCGTCTCCGAAGTGGTAGATCAAATCTCCCCAGCCCACGTCGAGCATCGATCCCGTGGAAACAATCGCGCTGAACCCGACTTCTTCCTTATGGCTCCAATCCAGAATTGCCGTCAGCAGCGCTCCGCTCTGGCTCAGGAAAGCGACGTTGCCGGCTTTCGGGGCGTCTTTGGCGAAGGTGGCATTCATCCCGATAATGGGATTCATCACACCCAGACAGTTCGGCCCAATCAGGCGCATGGAACTGCGCCTCAACTGCTCTTGAATTTGCTCTTCCAGAGCAGTCCCGGCTGCTCCCCGCTCCTTGAATCCTGCGGAAATCACCACCGCAGATTTTGCTTTGGCCTCGACACACTCCCCGATCAGACCCGGAATTGTGGCGGCCGGAGTAGCCAGCACTGCCAGATCGACAAGTTCTGGGATCTCGCGGATACTCTTGTAGGCCCTAACTCCCAGCACTTCGGAGCGCTGAGGATTGACGGGATACACCCTTCCGTGAAAGGCGGGACGCAAGAGGTTCTGGAGCACGGTCCGCCCCACAGTTCCGGCGCGGTCCGTGGCGCCGATCACGGCCACGGTCTCAGGCGTGAACAGTGCGTCCAAACCATGTTTGCCGAAGCGATCCTGTTTCATTCGATTTGGCGTCTTCTCTGGTTGGGTTATCTCTGTCGAAATCATATCAGTTGAAATCACTGCGACCCCCGTCCTAAATACCCTCAGGCTGCTGAAAGCCAGTGCTCATCCTCGGACAGTAAGCACCGGACAAGTTGCATGGGCCACAATGTGCTGGGACTTGCTGTGAGCCAAATGTGTCAGCGTGTTTAACGCTCCCAGAGGAGCGCGGACACCCAACACGATCAAGTCTGCGTTATGCAAATCAGCAAACTTCAATATCTGCTCTTCCGCCGGCCCAAACTCAACGGCGTAGTTCGATCCGAACCACAGGCCTGACTCCTTCGAGACCAACCCCTCCAACCGGCGAATGATGAAATCTGCATTGGATTCGTAGTCGACTGTTCCCGTGTGCGGATGCTCCAGAACATGCAGCACAGACAGATGTGCCTCGTGCTCTTGGGCAAGCGAAATGGCATACGGTGCAGCCGCAAGCGATTCGTCGCTGAAATCGGTCGCGAAGAGAATCCGCTTGAATTGTGCAACTCTGTTCTGGTCACGAGAGACGCCTGGCCCAACCGTCAGGACCGGGATGGACGCCAGGCGAAAGATCTTCTCTGCTACAGAACCCATCAGAAGCTTTGGCAGTCCGGTGCGGCCGTGTGTGCCGAGCACCAGCAGATCGATCTCATGGTCGCGAACCAATCGAAATAGGACATCGGAAATATCGCCTACCGGGTTCAGAACTTGGTGTGGAACCCCTCGAAGATGTTCTTCAAGACGCGCACCATCGAGCTGCCGCGGTTCGGCCTGATCGACCAGGGCCGACCAACTCTCCGGTGGGGCGAAGAGATATGAATCGGAGGACAGGACGTGAGTGGCGTACAGCTTCGCGCCGTACTGATGGGCAATAGCCAGCGCGTAAGGCAACGCCGCGTTTGAGTATGGAGAGAAATCTGTAGCAAACAGTATCTTGTTAAGAGCGATCCGTTCAGCAATCTCCAAGGTTTTCATAAATCCCCCTTTCGCTGCTTGTTTCAATCTGCCACTTCTCAGGCAGCCACAGCATGCGTAGGATCATGCTGGCACGTGCTTATCACCGATAAGTACCGGCGCGGCCGCGGTTACCGCTGGTGCGAATGTCTGCGGCACCGCTAGTGCGCGCGACACCAGACAAACCGCATTTGCCTTGTGCAACAGTTTGAGTCCCTGTTCCTCTTCCTCTTTGCGGGCAACCGTTAAGCTCGGGCGAACTACTATTTCGGTGAAACTGTAGCCTGTGCTATTCCTGATCACGATGCCTTCGACTTCCATCTGCAAGTCGGTGTACTCAAATGTTGAGCGTTCTGCTAGCGCCCGGAACGTAGTCGTAAAGCAACTGGCAATAGCGCCGAGCAAAAGGTCTTCCGGCGTCCACCGTCCCTCGAATCCACCAAATGCAACCGGCGCAGTGAATTGGATGGCGTTCGGCGCGGAATCAGATTTTGCGATCCCAGTTCGTCCCGAAGACCACCATGCGACTACTCGAAACTTGTGCGTCTGATCCATATCGTTGCACTCCTTTTTCGCCAAATTTGATCCTGATCGACGACGTATTCACGAATCACTGGGAAAACCGGAATGTGACCGTAATCGTCGTTTCCACTTCCACCGGTTCCCCGTTGAGTAAGTACGGGCGGTACTGCCATTGTCGAACGGCCTCAATCGCGGCCGGCACCAGCGTTGGATGTCCGCTGATGAGCGTTATATTCTCTATCACGCCGGCTTTGGAGATCACCGCGTTAAGCACCACCTGGCCCTGAATGTGGGCCGCCTTGGCAATCCTCGGATAGTCAGGTTCGACCTTGTGGATCAACAGCCCCGTGGTTACACCCTGTGAAATTCGGATCCGCTTGGGCGCGATGAGCTTGGGCACGGCTGAGAGGCTCGAAGTGGAGCTAATGATCCCACCAATCACTCCTCCAAGTTGTCCACCAGGAATACCGCCCGGGACCCCGCCGATAACTCCCGTGCTCTGCGGGGGAGCTTCTTCTTCACGAATCATCTGCACTTTCTGCGGAATTCTGCTGGGCGTACGTAGATGACCGTCCATCAAGTCGCTCTGAACGCGACGAATTGCTTGGGCAGCTGCCGGAGGAGGAGGAGGAGGAGGAGGCGGCGGCGGCGGTGCTACGAGCATTGTCAGCAATTCGTGCGCGGGCAGCGCGTCGGTGAACATCAGCGGGGTGATCAGCACGACTCCGAGCAGCAAACTCTGGAATGTGAGAGAAGAAACGGCTGCCCACCTACGTCGACGTCTTTCCGTACCGTCAGCCTCCAGCAAAGCAGTAACAAAAAGGGGCTGTGCGGCCGGCACTAAAACCGGCTCTTCCGTATCAGGCCGGCTCTGCTCTCGAACTTCCTGTTCCTGCACTTCCATCAGGGTAGTCATCGCAACCTCCCTTGCATCAGGGTCCCTAACATGCTCATTCTGCAGGAGGCCGGAGGTGCAGTACCGTGCCGGAGCGCACCGCTCGTTGTGATTCCAATCACATGGGATGCTACAATTCGGGTGCGGACGAGGCTGCGAAAATGCGCGCTCCTTATGGCTTGAACATCATGGACAATTGCATCACTTGTCCGGTGAGGGAAGAGCGTTTGTTTTGCAACCTGCCCAGCCCGGCTTTGCAAAGACTCAACGACATCAAATCCACTGCCGTTTACCCGAAATCAGCCATGCTGTTCATTGAAGGCCAGCAGCCACGGGGAGTTTTTGTGCTTTGTACGGGAAAGGTAAAACTCTCCACCTCCTCCAAGGAAGGCAAGACCATCATTACCAAACTGTCGGAACCGGGAGATGTGCTTGGCCTGAATGCAACCGTCTCGAACCGGCCCTATGAAGTTACAGCGGAGATGGTTGAGCCCGGGCAGGCAAACTTCATCGCGCGTGACACGTTTCTTCAGTTTCTGCGTGAAAATGGAGAAGTTGCAGTCCGGGTGGCCGAGCAGCTCAGCCGCAACTACTACACGGCCCATGAGGAAATTCGGACCCTAGGGCTGACAAGCTCTCCCGCCGAGAAATTCGCCAAGCTACTGCTTTCATGGTCTCCTGATTCCAAGGATGCAGGCAATGTCAGGGTCACCTTGACCCATGAGGAAATCGCAGAGATGATTGGCACGACTCGCGAGACGGTCAGTCGTCTCTTCTCGGAATTCAAGAAGAAACAATTGGTGCAACTGAAAGGCTCGATCCTTGTGATTCGCAACCGGCCCGCGCTGCAGGGAATGGTGGATTCTTAGTCGGTTTTTCCGCTTGCTCTTCACCGCGGCTACAATCGTGATGATCCCTTTGGTGGCCTCCGCAATGGTGTCAGCTTCAAAAGCAGAATAGCGGCCTGACACTCCTCCAGGCTCATCTTGTATTGAGAAGACTTGTCCTTGACCGATAGGAGGGACGGATGTCAAACTGTTGTTGGAAGAGAAAACATTTCGCTATCTTCAAGACTTGTTGGGCATTCGGCCTTTTAGGCAGGATGTGCAATGAATAAGTTACGTATTATCGACGTGACGGAGTAGTTCGAATTCCCCTTCCGGAACCATACACTTTGTTTCCATGGAGATACAGCGCCGAAAGCTCGGCAAACTGGGCGAGGTGAATTGCTGAAATCATGATCATATTGCTCACGGTTGTCCACATTATTGTTTGTTTCTTCCTGATTATTGTCGTGCTGCTGCAGAGCGGCAAGAGCGGCGATATCGCGGCAGCTTTCGGCGGCCAGGGCAGCCAGACTGCTTTCGGTCCACGCGGGGCGGCATCGGCCCTGTCGCGCGCAACCACCTGGTCGGCGATCATCTTCATGGTGACTTCGATTTCACTCTCGATTCTGGCCCAGCGCAGGAGTGGCGCGGGATCGTCAGTGCTGCAGGGATTGGGCTCGTCGCAAACCAAGTCACAGCCTGCGTCGACACCGAAGAAATAGCTGAAAAGCTTCGTTCGTAGTTCGTCCTTGGCTGGCCAGCCTTCCTGCGTCGAACTAAACTTCCAGAGTAAAAGTGCCTGGCCAACGACCCAGGACCGACGACCAACGATCTCATGATCCACGAAATCCTTCCGGTTGGTCCGCTGCAATGCAACTGCTCCGTCATTGGAGACGAAACCACGCGCGAAGCCATGGTCATTGATCCTGGCGACGACATTGAGGACGTGGTCGCGCTCATTCGCAAACATAATCTCCGGGTTAAGCAGATCGTTATCACTCACGCCCACATTGACCACGTGGGCGGCGCCATGAAGCTGCGGGCTGTCACAGGCGCTCCCATTCTGCTCAACCAGAATGA
>Ga0182024_10025999_pt1 | contig 10304 bp, 8 predicted proteins | sample P32metaG_FD_120480 | JGI IMG/M metagenome (GOLD analysis project Ga0182024, IMG submission 120480) | Permafrost microbial communities from Stordalen Mire, Sweden - P3-2 metaG (Illumina Assembly) | ecosystem: Environmental > Terrestrial > Soil > Wetlands > Permafrost | place: Sweden: Stordalen...
CAGAGGCGACACCCAACTGATGTGGTTGCGGTTGAGATCGACCTCGTCGGTGCCCACGATGCTCACCACTCGCTCCGCTCCCGCGGCATTGGCATAGCGCACGGTCGCTCCGAAGAATGCCCTTGTCGCCGCCTGCCCCGCTCTCGGAGTTTCTGGGTCAACTACTTCCGCGTCCTCGATTCGCTTTGTCAGAAAGCGAATCCGCCCGTCGATCTGCCGCAGCCGCCGCTTGCCGTACTGATAGTCAGCGTTTTCACTGCGATCGCCATTGCTCGCAGCCCACGCCACCACCTCTGTCACGGCCGGGCGTTCCCTGGTGAGCAGAAACCGGTGCTCATCTTTGAGGCGCTGCAGGCCACTCGGAGTTATGTAGTTCTTGCCTCGCGTCGCAGGCTCGTCACCTTGCGGTCTTCTGGTAAACCCTCTTCGCATATCGTAGTTCTTCCGGCGCGAAATCCGTGTGCCTGGTAGTTCATCTGCGGCACTAACTGATTGTTTCACGTCTTCCAGTCTCTTTTTGATCTCGTCCAAGTGCCCGGCGAAGGCATAGCGAGCGTGAATTACTGGCGCAGAGTCGCTTACCTTTTACGAAGCTTTCGGTCGTGCTCAGCCACTCGCTTCTGGGGCAAGTTGCCGTATGAATCGATATCCCCGGAGTGAATTAATGGGGCTCTGAGCGGTTCGTCGGACACGGAAGGCTGCCGATAATGCGACGCAACAGGCGGTCGTCCGATTCGGGCGTTTCCCGTCAACTTGAGGTGATGGGGATTTCTCGGGATCTGATCGCGCAACCCTGCGTAACGAAGTGCCGCTGGCAAATCGTCGGCTACTCGGCGAACGGCAGGAACCACCGCCGAGAGGCACACGTTGCGAGCTGTGGATTCTGAGGACGTTGGCTTTTGCGCGCTCCTCCGTAGGGCGCGTCGGGAGAATTCTGTTTTCTCTTGACAACTGACTTGCATGGACGTCGGCAACCCTGAGAAGTGCCGGGACGACGCAAGCCCGCGCTACAGCGTTCTGAGGTTGCCGATAATGACCCGCAACATCCCGTTTTACGGCTTGAGCTTTTTTCGTCAAGTTAACTGGACGGCGACATCACCGGAGTAAACCTCCACAAGAGCCGTTTTGAATGCGCCGGCATGCGCAAGGTTTAGGTGCGGCATCCGATTCGAGCGGATGGGCTTGCCCGTCATTATTGCGAGGTGTACAGTGGAGCGCTGGCGGAGTTCACGCTGATTTCGATCGGCGCGTTTGTGGTGGTGGGGACGGACGCGGGCACCTGAACGTTCACTTGCGTGATTCCGGCGATCAATCCCGGGGCGGCGCCCACAAATTGAGGGGTAACCGCGGACGGCATAACCGGGAAGTAAACCGTGACCGCCGCTAGCGGAACCGGCAACGGACTCGCGTTCACCAGTCCGTCGTCGCCCGGCGGATTTGTCTGGCCGAGTCCCGAAACGTAGAGCATGATCACTGAGCCCGCCTTGGCCGGATTGCCGGCTGAATTCACGGTGCCATCCTGGTTCACAATGTTCAAGACCTGCGGCGAGGTAGGGACGATGCCCGTCAGCACCGCATTGGACATTTGTCCGTTGGAGGAAACGGCGATCTGGGTGGGCGCGACGATCTCGAACGGCACGTAGCACATGATCGACGAGGCCTGGACGGAAATCAACGGCGCTGGAATATTGCCGAAGAACACGACGGTGTTGGCGAGGACGAAGGGCAATCGTCCGGAAACGTCCAGCTGCGCGGTTGCCTTGGTAGCCGGGCCCAGGTTGGCGCCGCGGATTTGAATCAATTGGCCGGGAGCGACACCGTCATAGAAACCGTAGTTTGTCAGCGGCGGGAACGCGACTACTGGAAGAACGGAATCGATGGTGACGACAGGAGACTTCGCCGGGTCGATCTTCTCGACAGAAGCGGAAGAACCCGCCCAGCCCGCCAGATAGACAGCCCCCGGACCGAGAGAGAGCGCGGAACCTTCGCTGAAGCTCGAAAACAGGAGCTGCGATCCGTCCCCGCTCAGTTCACTGACAAATCCGTCAATCGGAGAGGACTGAATTTCACTGGCCTGGAATGGAGCTCGAAGGGGAAAGTCCGTCGACGCGGTGGTGCCGCTGATCCAGATGTTACCCAAAGGGTCCAAGGCAATCTGGTTCCCCGAATCGTTACAACTGCCTCCCAGATAAGTGAGAAAGCGCGCGGTGGAAAAAGTGGGGTCGAGCTCCAGTGCGAATGCGTCTCCGGTGCCGGTGTACGGCGGGGTCGGACCGATCGGAAAGGGGGGAGTACAAGTGTCCACCAGGCTGGTTTGATAAGCGCCGGGGGTTGCGCCGGCGGCGAAGCCCTGCGTGAACCCGGTAACGTACGCATTGCCGGAAGCATCAAGCACGACCGAATTCGCCTGCGTGGAATATCCGCCGCCCAGAAAGGTGCCGGCAAGTAGTTTGTCGCCCGCAGGGCTGAGCTTCGCCAAGAAACCGGCATTCAAAACGTTCCCCGGCGCGGGGACTGTTTGACTCACCGGTCCCGGAAACGCCGATTGGTAGCTGTTCGCCGAGACCGGAAAATCGGGCGACGGCGTGACGCCGGCCACAACCGCGTCACCGGCCTGATCCGTGGCGATGCTGTAGGTGGCGCTCCCGCAGGAGGCGCTAAGCAGCGTGGTGTACACCGGCGTTGTTCCGTTGGCGCTGAACTTGCTAACGAAAGCGTTGCCAAGCTGGATCGGCGGACTAAAAATGCTTGAGGGTGGGCGCGTGCAAGGGGTCGAAGGAACGGCTGGTTGGAACGCGTTGGGAATCGTCGGAAAGTCCGCGCTATTGCTCTGGCCGGTAACGTAAACCGCTCCTGAAGAATCCAGCGTCACGGCTTGTATGGTCACGCTCTTGGAAGCGCCCAGGGCGGTCGAATAGAGCAGATGCGTTCCGTCCGCGCTCAATTTTGCGAGAAACCCGTCGGACTTGCTTGGGCCGGGAGGACTGGAGGCCGGAACAGTCAGCGGGAAATCGGTCGAATAAGTCGTCCCGGCCAGCACTGCGTTGCCTTGCGCGTCGGCCACGATGCCGTTAATGACATCGCCGGAACTCCCACCAAAAAAAGTGGAGTATAAAATGTTTTGTCCCGATGGATCGAGTTTGACCACAAACGGTGTCGACGGTGTGATGCCGCCCACATAGACCTTGTTTCCGGACGCACTCAGTATCGGGTTGGAGATAAGGGTCAAGTTGGGAACCGCCGCGAAGGTCGCCGTTCCGTCCGTGCTGACGTACAGAAGCCGTGTTGGACCGCTGCCCACGTAGACCGCCCCGGTGGAATCCACAGCAAGGGATCGAGCGAATACCGGAGTTGTCACGTTCGCAAACGTCGCTCCACCATCCGCACTCTTGTGGAGCGTATTCGCATCGAGCACGTAGAGCGTGGAAGGATTGCTGGGATCCACCTGGATCGATACGGGCGCGAAGAATCCTGAAGCCAGCCTGACCCATGAGCCGCCGCCATCCGGGCTCTTGAGCAAGGTCCCATTTCCGTCGATGGCGTACAGGATGCTGCCGTCCGGAGTGATGGTCGCGGCTAGATTCGGAGAAAAAGTGAAGTGAGGCGCGGGCGGTTCGCCAGGGTAGGCCGGCTCCAGCTGCTGCCACGTATTGCCGGCGTCCGAGCTCGCGAAAAGATACGAAGGGCCGCTGGTCACGGCGTAAGCCATCAGCGGGTTGACCGGGTTGTAAAAGACCGACACTACGGATACGAAACCGCTGGCGCTCACCTTGAGCCCCGTATTTCGTTCTCCCCAGATTTCGCCAGCGCTGTCGGTTCCATACAGACCGGCACTCGTGGCGACCAGAATGGTCGCGGGATCGAGCGAATCGATAGAGAACGCGTTGATCGATACCGATGGGTTAAGATACGGTGCGCTAGGGACGGGCAGGGCGGCCGTTTGCCGCCAGGTCGCTCCGCTGTCGACGCTGAGCAGGACGCCTTGCGACGTTACGACGACTGGCGACGTCCCCGCATAAAGGATGCTTCCGTCCGGAGTCGCGCCTACCGCGCCCACGCTGAATGCGTTCGGTACCGGCAGCCCGTCGATCGTCTGCCCGCCGTTTGAAAGAACCCACAAGGCCGGAGCGGTGCTTGGTTTAAGACTGCCCGCTGTCGTGGGGAAATTCGGCGCGTTGCTATAACCCGCCACGTAGATGTTGCCTTGCGCGTCCGTGGTCACCAGGTTCGCCAGGTTCGCTGCGGTATTGCCGAGAGTCTTCACGTAGGACAAAACAGGATCGATTGTGAGGGGCGCGCGCCGGTCATGCTTCCCGAGGCGGAGTACGATTTGGTTCGCGCCGAGCAGCACATAGCTCGCGTGGATCTCGCGTCCAGCCTGGAACACACGCGGGCGTATCTGCTGAACGACGCCGGAAGCCGAGCCGATGGTCAGGTTCCCCGAATCGTCGATCGCTATCTTGCGAGATCCCTCCACGGAAATTCGAATTCGATCGACGGATGCGCCGTGAGTCAGTTGAAGGTCGTATTCCAGGTTCGCGGCGCTCCCATAGAAAATCGCGTCAACGCCGGGATAAAGGCCGCGGATCGCCAGCCGGGGAAACTGCGCGAAGGTTCGAGGGGAACCCGCGCGAAGATAGGTGCATGGCGCCGTGGGGCCGAGCCCTTCGAGCCGCGCGGAAGGCGCGGATCCCACAAAACGCAAAGTGACATCGCCCAAACTCAAGCGGTCCGGACGAAGTTCCGCAGTGGCGTTCGAGAAGCGCGCCAGAAAGTGTGAGGTGTCTCTTTCCTCAAAGGAGAGCGGGAGCGCTAAACATCGCGCCGCCGTAAGAATTGCGAGAACAAGAGAGCTTGAATTGCGCATAGAACTCCTGAGAAGGGGCGCGGGTAATCTCTATTGTGTCATGGAGCACAAGAAAATCGAATTCGTGGGTTCGACGAGGATCGACATGATAGGCCCCACCAAACGGCGTTCCGATAATGCTTGACATCTGGTACCTGTCCAAGTTCGGCGTGACCCCATAAGGATCAAGTATTGTTGTCCATTCGCAGCCCATTCGGGCCCGCCTATCGGAATTGGATTGCGACCGTGACGCAGTGGCCGTAGACTGGAGACGTTCCTCCTTCCTATGAAGAGGTCGGCTTCAGTCGCGCTAGGAGTGGTGACTGCCCTGGCGACCGCGCGCGCACAGCAGAGCGCCGATCCGTGCGATCCGGCGACTTTCAATGCCAAGGTCTGTCAGGCAGCGGTTCGGGGCGGATCCTATTGCTCTCATGGCGCGCGGGTCCCGACGATCTACCGACAGTCTTATCCCTATTACTACGACCGCTATCAAAACTACATCTCGCACGGGGGTGTGGTGAGCGCTTCGCCCGCTGAAACATGCCCGGGCCGCGGGTCGGGTGTCCGTGGAGGCTTCGGCGCCACCGCGAGTGCTCATGCGTCGCCAATGAAAGCCGGAAGTTAATGCGGCGCCTCATCTCGACGCCGCGCGACCATTGGGAGGCGAAAGTTGAAGCGGCCGGCATAACCTGGTACTCCGGTGATCAAACACCGTCGGCGCTACTCGAATCGGAGGGGGCCTATTGGAACGAATCCGCGTTCTACGAAATCACTCCGAGAGAAGTGGAGGTTCTGGAATGCGGCACGAACGAGCTTGCTGGAATGACGATCCGCGCGGCGCAGCATATCATCGAAAACAAACTGTATTCGAAGATGGGCATTCCAGAAAGCGCGATTCCGCTGATCGAAAGTTCGTGGGATGCGGAACCGCCGTCGTTGTACGGACGCTTTGATCTTGCCTATGACGGATCGAGTCCTCCGAAGCTGCTTGAATATAATGCCGACACACCTACCTCGCTGTTGGAAGCAGCGGTTGTGCAATGGTACTGGCTACAGGATCTGTTTCCATTTCGCGATCAGTTCAATTCGATACATGAGCGTCTGGTCGCGCGGTGGACGGAGCTGCGAATGTATCTCCCCGGCGAGCATATCGATTTCTGTTCGATAGACGACGCGGAAGACGGCATGACGGTCGCCTATCTTCTGGACACGGCCCGGCAGGCGGGCCTCACGGCAACGATGTTTCCAATCGATGAAATCGGTTGGGATGGCGTCAGTTTTCGCGGCCCGGACGATCAACTGCTGGGAGCCATCTTCAAGCTATATCCATGGGAGTGGATGGTTCGAGAAGAGTTCGGAACGCACCTCGGCAAGGATCGCACAATTTGGATCGAGCCTCCCTGGAAGATGCTGCTGTCGAACAAAGGAATTTTGCCGATTCTTTGGGATCTCTATCCCCACCATCCGAATATCTTGGAAGCTCGTTTTGATAGCGCGGGTCAGATGAACGCGTGGGTCAGAAAGCCGCTGCTGGGGCGCGAAGGCGCGAATACGACTCTCCACCGGCCCGGCCTCGACGTAGAGACGAGCGGGACCTACGGAGCCGAGGGGTTCGTCTTCCAGGAATTGGCTTCGCTCGGTCGTTTCGGCGATGTTCATCAGGTCGTTGGAAGCTGGGTGATCGGTCACGAAAAGAACGCGTCTTGCGGGATCGGAGTTCGAGAATCGGAATCACCCATCATCACCAACACCAGCCGGTTCGTTCCCCATTTGATTGGATGATCTTGCCCCGAGGACGAACGCTGCAGCCTGTTAGTGAAAGACCTCCTGCCGATAATGACCGATAACGGGCCAGGTTGCCCGCCAGTCAAACCTCCTCCATTCAGACTTCTCGCTGGCTGGACAGTAGATCCATGGTTTGGGTGTGCACACCGCAAACTGGATTGTGACCCGTGCTTTCGCACAAGAAGACATAGGCCGACTGCACTAATTTCTTGAGGTATTACCGGGCGGATGTCAGCAATAGAACACTCCTGTTGTGTTCCCACTGGAAGTATGTCATGCTTCCTGTAGGAAACCCAATGAAAGAGAAAACCGATGTCCTGCAAGGCACGCTGGCGTTGATGGTTCTGAAGACGCTGGACGTGCTCGGATCGCTGCACGGTTATGGCATCGCACGGCGTATTGAGCAGATCAGCGGGGACCTGCTCAGCGTCAATCAGGGCACGCTTTATCCCGTTTTGCTGAAGCTGGAGCAGGAGGGGTCGATCGCCTCTGAATGGGGCGTATCCGAAAACAAACGCAAGGCGCGCTTTTACCGGCTGACTCGCGATGGGCGCAAGCAATTGCGGGCTGAGACTAGAAGCTGGGAAGACACTGCGGCCATCATTGCGCGATTTTTTGCGGCAAAAGCGGAAAATCTCAAATGAGAACCCTGCGGCGATTCCTCAGGCGGATGAGTTCGTGGACGCAAACGCGATCTGACGAGGAACGGTTGCGGGCGGAGATTGAAGACCACATCGCGCGGCAGACCGCCGACAACATCCGCGCTGGCTTATCGCCCGTCGAAGCGCGGCGCCAGGCGGTGCTGAAATTCGGGGCCGTGGAAGCAACGAAGGAAGACTATCGCGATCAAAGAGGATTGCCGCTTTTGGAAACGTTGATACTCGACGCGCGTCACGCCCTGCGCCGGCTGCGGATGGCTCCAGCGTTCACGATCACGACGATCCTGACGCTCGCGCTGGGCATCGGAGCAACCACCTCCATTTTCACTTTGGCGCATGCCGTTTTGTTGAAATCGCTGCCGGTAGCGAATCCCGCCGAGTTGTATCGTCTGGGAAAGGAAGCGCGCTGCTGCTATTGGAGTGCCTATAGCCAAGGCAAAGAGATTTCCCTCGTCTCCTACGATCAGTACAAATGTTTCAGGGACAATACCAAAGGCTTTGCGGAATTGGCGGCGTTCGCGGCGGGCGGGGCGCTATTTGGAGTCCGGCGGTCAGGCGCCGCGGAGGCCGCTCAGAGCTATCCAGGCGAATACGTTTCCGGCAATTACTTCGCAATGTTTGGCATCAATGCGTATGCAGGACGCATGTTGAAGGCTGCGGATGATCGGCCCAATGCTCCGCCCGTCGTGGTGATGAGTTATCGCTTGTGGCAGCAGAAGTACGCGTCGGAGGCAACCTTGATCGGCAGCATCGTGAACCTGGACGACAGGCCGTTCACGGTGGTGGGAATCACGCCGCCGGGCTTCTTCGGCGATACTTTGCGCAACACTCCACCCGATTTCTTTCTGCCGCTGAACGCGGAACAGTCTATTGACGGGGATCTCAATAACCCCAGCACCGCGTGGTTGGATTTGATTGGACGCATTCAGCCGGGAGCACAGGCTTCCACTCTAGAAGCCGAAATGCGCGTGGAACTGAAGCAATGGCTGCGGGCGCATTGGGGCGACATGGATGCGAATTCGCGCGCGACCTTCTCCGATCAGACGCTTTACCTGGTGCCTGGGGGCGCAGGCATTAGCAGCGTGCGGGAGCAATATGAGCATTGGCTTCAGATCCTGATGATGGTTTCAGGATTTGTGTTACTGATCGTGTGCGCCAACGTGGCCAACCTGATGCTGGTTCGCGGGATGGAGCGCCGGCGCCAGACATCGCTCAGCATCGCTTTGGGGGCGCGGCCGCATCGGGTGATCAGTCAGACGCTCACCGAAAGCATCTTGCTTTCCTTGTTTGGCGGCGCTGCGGGATTGGGCCTGGCGTTTGGCTGCACGCGCCTGATTTTACATTTCACGTTTGCGTCGTCTGGAGTGCCGATCAGCGCCTCTCCATCCATTCCGGTGCTATTGTTCGCGCTGGCCGTTTCGTTGATCACAGGAATCGCATTCGGCATAGCTCCGGCGTGGATGGCGACGCGGGTCGATCCGATCGAGGCGTTGCGTGGAGCCGGCCGTTCCACCGCTCGAACAGGCTCTTTTTCGAGGAAGACGCTGGTGGTTCTCCAAACTGCATTTTCACTGGCTTTATTAACATCGTCAGGGCTGCTTACAGCGGCTTTGTACACACTGGAGCACCAGGATTTTGGATTTGAGCAGGACGGCCGCATGATCGCCAAGATCGATCCCCGGCTGGCTGGCTACCGGCGGGACCAACTAACGCCCCTTTATCAGCGTATCCAAGAATCGCTCTTGGCCATGCCCGGCGTGTCGGCGGTAGCGGTCTGTTTTTATTCACCGCTCAGCGGAAATAGTTGGGGTGGGAACGTCTGGATGGATGGCCGCCCCGCTCCTGGACCTAAAGAAGACAGCTTTGCGTTGATGGATCGCGTCACGGCGGAGTTCTTTGACGTCGTCGGGAATCCGATCGTGCGCGGGCGCGGTATCACCGGGCAGGATACGGCAACTTCACGGCATGTGGCCGTCGTCAATCAAGCGTTCGCGCGGAAATACTTCAAAGATGAGGACCCGATCGGAAAATATTTCGGCCGTCTTGAGAATCGAACGTCTCGTATGTACGAAATCGTGGGTGTTGCAAGGGACGCCCGGTTTATGACCTCCAGGCTCGCCAAGCCCATTGATCCGCTCTATTTTCTGCCGGAGGCGCAACACGACCTTCCTGATAACGACCCAGGCTCGCACTTCCTCCACGACATTGTCATTGTGGCCAGGCCGGGAGCGAGTCTTTCTGTCGCGCAGGTGACGCAAGCGATGGCTGCCGTAGACCCGAATCTGCCGGTGATTTCGATTCGTCCTCTGAGTGAGCAAGTGACCGGTGTGTTCCGGCAGCAGCGGCTGATCGCGCGCATCACTTCCTTGTTTGGGATTCTGTCTCTGTTATTGGCATGTATCGGGATGTATGGAGTTACTGCTTACAATGCCGGATGCCGCACGGCGGAGATCGGGGTGAGGATGGCGCTGGGCGCGAATCGGAGCGATGCCGTTCGACTGATCCTCGGAGGTGTGTTCTGGCTGATTGCTTGTGGAATCGTCGTTGGAATTCCACTCGCGTTTGCCGCGGGGCGATTCTTAGGGAACCAGCTTTATGGAGTGAATCCGTTCAGTCCCTCGGTGACGTCGGTCGCCGTAGCCGCACTGGGGTTGTCGGCGTTGATCGCTTCTCTGGTTCCCGCGCTTCGAACCAGCCGCATCTCGCCGGTAGAGGCATTGCGCGCAGAGTAGGGGCTTGCGCGAAAGTGTAGTATCCAGAAACATTCCGGCCCTCCGATGTAGCCTATCTTGAGATTTGTGGTCGGCAGACTACCGAAGTGAAGCTCCAAACGGCGGTGCGGAGGTTTGCCGTTAATGGCGGACATCTTGATGGTTCGGGTTCCGTGAGGGCGGTCCTTGCTTTAATCGTTATATCATCGGTCAACCCATAGGAGAGCCGTTTTTCTACTCATTGCAATCGGATCTCCCATCGCGTCGGCCGCGGCCGAGTGCGAAAAATTGACATCTCTGACG
>Ga0182024_10026000_pt1 | contig 10303 bp, 5 predicted proteins | sample P32metaG_FD_120480 | JGI IMG/M metagenome (GOLD analysis project Ga0182024, IMG submission 120480) | Permafrost microbial communities from Stordalen Mire, Sweden - P3-2 metaG (Illumina Assembly) | ecosystem: Environmental > Terrestrial > Soil > Wetlands > Permafrost | place: Sweden: Stordalen...
CAACGTCTCGGAAGAGACGCTGAAGAATCTCGACGAGGCCGGCATCGTCTATATCGGCGCGGAAGTCCGCGCCGGCGACATCCTGGTCGGCAAGATCACGCCGAAGGGCGAAAGCCCGATGACTCCGGAGGAAAAGCTTCTGCGCGCCATCTTCGGCGAGAAGGCATCCGATGTTCGCGATACGTCGTTGCGCGTCCCGCCGGGCGTGCAGGGCACCGTCGTCGAAGTCCGCGTCTTCAACCGGCACGGCGTCGATAAGGACGAACGCGCGCTCGCGATCGAGCGTGAAGAGATCGAGCGGCTCGCCAAGGACCGCGACGACGAGCAGGCCATTCTCGATCGCAACGTCTATGGCCGTCTCGCCGAGCTCCTGGAAGGCCGGCAGGGTATTGCCGGACCCAAGGGCTTCAAGAAGGACACCAAGATCACCCGCGTGGTGCTCGAGGAATATCCGCGCTCGCAATGGTGGCTGTTCGCTTCACCGAACGACAAGGTGATGACGGAGATTGAAGCCATCCGGAAGCAATACGACGAGTCGAAGAAGCGCCTTGAACAGCGCTTCCTCGACAAAGTCGAGAAGCTGCAGCGCGGCGACGAATTGCCGCCCGGCGTCATGAAGATGGTCAAGGTCTTCGTCGCCGTGAAGCGCAAGATCCAGCCCGGCGACAAGATGGCCGGACGGCACGGCAACAAGGGCGTGGTGTCGAAGATCGTGCCGATCGAGGATATGCCATTCCTCGCCGACGGCACGGCGGTCGACATCGTGCTCAATCCGCTCGGCGTGCCAAGCCGCATGAATGTCGGCCAGATCCTGGAGACCCATCTGGGTTGGGCCTGCGCCGGTCTCGGCATCAAGATCGGCAATGCCGTCGATCTCTATCACGGCAAGCGAGATCCCAAGCCGCTCAAGGAACTGCTGCGCAAAATCTACGGCGAAGACGAGACCATCAAGTCGCTCGACGAGAAGGGTCTCATCGAGCTCGGCACCAACCTGCGTCATGGCGTGCCGATTTCAACGCCGGTGTTCGACGGCGCAAAGGAAGCGGATATCGAGCACATGCTAGATCTCGCCGGTCTCGACCATTCTGGACAGGTCACGCTCTTCGACGGGCGCACCGGCGACACGTTCGACCGCAAGGTCACCGTGGGCCACATCTACATGCTGAAGCTGCACCATCTTGTCGACGACAAGATCCATGCCCGTTCGATCGGCCCCTACAGCCTCGTCACCCAGCAACCGCTCGGCGGCAAGGCGCAGTTCGGCGGCCAGCGTTTCGGCGAAATGGAGGTGTGGGCGCTCGAAGCCTACGGCGCCGCCTACACGCTGCAGGAAATGCTGACGGTGAAGTCCGACGACGTCGCCGGACGCACCAAGGTCTACGAATCCATCGTGCGCGGCGACGACGCGTTCGAGTCCGGCATACCGGAAAGCTTCAACGTGCTGGTCAAGGAGATGCGCTCGCTCGGCCTGAACGTCGACTTGCACAACTCCAAGCAGGGGCGTGGCGGCGACGGTATGTCCGAGGCGGCCGAGTAGCAAGTTCCCTCCCCCGCAAGTGGGGGAGGGACACAGACCCGATTTAACCGACCCGCGGAGTCAAGGCTCCAACGGCGTCGAGGAGAAGACGATGAACCAAGAACTTATGAATCTTTTCAGCCCGCAGGTGCCGGCTCAGGTTTTCGACCAGATCCGGATTTCGATCGCGAGCCCGGAAAAGATTCTGTCCTGGTCCTACGGCGAAATCAAAAAGCCGGAAACCATCAATTATCGCACCTTCAAGCCCGAGCGCGATGGGCTGTTCTGCGCGCGCATTTTTGGGCCGATCAAGGATTACGAGTGCTTGTGCGGCAAGTACAAGCGCATGAAGTACAAGGGCATCATCTGCGAGAAGTGCTCGGTCGAGGTGACGCTGTCGCGCGTGCGGCGCGAGCGCATGGGCCATATCGAGCTTGCCGCGCCGGTGGCGCACATCTGGTTCCTGAAGTCGCTGCCGAGCCGCATCGGCCTTCTGCTCGACATGACGCTCAAGGACCTCGAGCGCATTCTCTATTTTGAATATTACGTCGTGCTCGAGCCGGGCCTTACCCCGCTCAAGGACCGTCAGCTCCTGAGCGAGGACGATTACGTCAAGGCGCAGGACCAATTCGGCGCCGACAGCTTCACCGCCATGATCGGCGCGGAAGCGATCCGCGAAATGCTCAAAGCGCTCGATCTCGAGAAGATGGCGGCAGAGCTGCGCCAGGAGATCATCGAATCGACGTCGGAGCTCAAGCCGAAGAAGCTCGCGAAGCGGCTCAAGCTGATCGAGGCGTTCACCCAGTCCAAGAACAAGCCGGAATGGATGATCCTGACGCATGTGCCGGTGATCCCGCCCGATCTGCGTCCGCTCGTGCCGCTCGACGGCGGCCGTTTCGCCACGTCCGACCTCAACGATCTCTATCGGCGCGTCATCAACCGCAACAACCGCCTGAAGCGACTCATCGAGCTGCGCGCTCCCGACATCATCATCCGCAACGAGAAGCGGATGTTGCAGGAGGCGGTCGACGCGCTGTTCGATAACGGCCGCCGCGGCCGCGTCATCACCGGCGCCAATAAACGGCCGCTGAAGTCGCTTGCCGACATGCTCAAGGGCAAGCAGGGCCGCTTCCGGCAGAACCTGCTCGGCAAGCGCGTGGATTATTCCGGCCGATCGGTCATCGTGGTCGGCCCCGAGCTCAAGCTGCATCAGTGCGGGCTGCCGAAGAAGATGGCGCTCGAACTGTTCAAGCCGTTCATCTATTCGCGGCTCGATGCCAAGGGCCTGTCCACCACCGTGAAGCAGGCGAAGAAGCTCGTCGAGAAGGAGAAGCCCGAGGTTTGGGACATCCTTGACGAAGTGATCCGCGAGCATCCGGTGCTGCTCAACCGCGCGCCGACGCTGCATCGCCTCGGCATTCAGGCGTTCGAGCCGGTGCTGATCGAAGGCAAGGCGATCCAGCTTCATCCGCTGGTTTGCGCGGCGTTCAACGCCGACTTCGACGGCGACCAGATGGCGGTTCACGTGCCGCTGTCGCTCGAAGCGCAGCTTGAAGCGCGCGTGCTGATGATGTCGACCAACAACATCCTGCACCCGGCGAACGGCTCGCCGATCATCGTGCCGTCGCAGGACATCGTGCTCGGCCTCTACTACCTCTCGATCATGACCGATAACGGCCCCGGCCAGTGGAAGTTAGAACTCCACTCCACCGAGGAACTCAAGCGCGACCCCAAGAAAACAAATGCCGTGCAAGGTTTCTATCGTGAAACCAGCGAGGTTGAGCAGGCGCTGCAGCAGAAGTCCGTCGGACTGCACAGCAAGATCAAATACCGCTGGAATGGAGTCGGCGAGGACGGCAAGCCGGTGTCGCGCTGGTACGAGACGACGCCCGGCCGGGTCATTCTCGGCTCGGTGCTGCCGAAGCTGGCGAAGACTCCGTTCGATCTCGTCAACAAGCTTATGACGAAGCGCGAAATCTCCGGCATGATCGACACCGTCTATCGCCACTGCGGTCAGAAAGAGACGGTGATCTTCTGCGACCGGGTGATGGCGCTCGGCTTCCATCATGCCTTCAAGGCCGGCATCTCATTCGGCAAGGACGACATGGTGGTGCCGCGTTCCAAGAAAGCGAGCGTCGAGAAGACGCGCGACCTCGTCAAGGAATTCGAACAGCAATACAACGACGGCCTGATCACCCAGGGTGAGAAATACAACAAGGTTGTCGATGCTTGGTCGAAGTGCACGGAAGAGATCGCTGAAGCGATGATGAAAGAGATCTCCACCTCCAAGCCCGCGGAGAAAGGCCAGGAAGCCCAGGTCAACTCGATCTACATGATGGCGCATTCCGGTGCGCGCGGCTCGCCCGCGCAGATGCGTCAGCTTGCCGGCATGCGCGGCCTGATGGCCAAGCCGTCGGGCGAAATCATCGAGAGCCCGATCATCTCCAACTTCAAGGAAGGCCTCTCGGTGCTCGAGTACTTCAACTCGACGCACGGTGCGCGTAAGGGACTTGCAGACACCGCGCTGAAGACGGCGAATTCCGGTTATCTGACCCGGCGTCTCGTCGACGTGGCACAGGACTGCATCATCACCGACTACGACTGCGGTACGACACGCGGCATCAAGGTGCGCGCCATTATCGATGCCGGCACCGTCGTGGCGTCGCTGGCAAGCCGCATTCTCGGCCGCACCACGGCCGAGGACGTGCGCGACCCGACGAAGAACGACGTCCTAGTGCCGAACGCGACGCTGCTCGAGGAGCAGCATGTCGAGCGGCTGGTCAATGCCGGCGTACAGGAGATCAAGATCCGCTCGGTGCTGACCTGCGAAACCACGAGCGGCTGTTGCGGCAAGTGCTATGGGCGCGATCTCGCCCGCGGCACACCGGTCAATATGGGCGAGGCGGTGGGCGTCATCGCCGCGCAATCGATCGGCGAGCCGGGCACCCAGCTCACCATGCGCACGTTCCACATCGGCGGCGCGGCGCAAATTTCGGAGCAATCTTTCGTCGAGTCGAACTTCGAGGGCAACATCAAGATCAAGAACCGCAACGTCACCCGCAATTCGGATGGCGATTTGATGGCGATGAGCCGTAACCTTATTGTTGCCGTGCTCGATCCGGACGGCACCGAACGCGCCGTGCATCGCATTCCGTACGGCGCGCGGCTCAAGGTCGACGACGATGAGCACATCAAGCGCGGCCAGCGCATCGCCGAGTGGGATCCTTACACTCGTCCGATCCTCACCGAGCTCGAGGGTACTATCGGCTATGAGGATCTGGTCGAAGGTCAGTCGTTGACCGAGACGCTCGACGAATCGACCGGCATCGCCAAGCGCGTGGTTATTGACTGGCGCTCGGGCTCCGCCCGCGGCCAGCAAGATCTGCGCCCGGCGCTGACGATCAAGGGCAAGGACGGCAAAATCCTCAAGCTCAGCCGCGGCGGCGATGCCCGCTATACGCTGGCGGTCGACGCCATCATCTCGGTCGATCCGGGCGCCAAGGTGAAGGCGGCCGACGTCATTGCGCGTATCCCGACCGAGAGCGCCAAGACGCGCGACATCACCGGCGGTCTGCCGCGTGTCGCCGAACTGTTCGAGGCGCGGCGGCCGAAGGAGTCCGCGGTCATCGCGGAAATCTCCGGCACCATCCGCTTCGGTCGCGACTACAAAAACAAGCGGCGCATCACCATCGAGCCGCCTACCAAGGAAGAGGAGCCCAGGGAGTATCTGGTCGCCAAGGGTAAACACATCCACTTGCAGGATGGCGATCTCATCGAGAAGGGCGATTATATCGTCGAGGGCAACCCGGCCCCGCACGACATCCTGGCGATCAAGGGCGTCGAGGAGCTTGCCGGCTACCTCGTCAATGAGATCCAGGACGTCTATCGGCTGCAGGGCGTGGCCATCAACGATAAGCACATCGAAGTGATCGTGCGGCAGATGCTGCAAAAGGTCGAGATCGACGATTCCGGCGAGACCGATCTCATCCAGGGCGAGCAGATCGACAAGATCGAGTTCGACGAGGTCAATGCGCGCGTTGTGCTCGAAGGCAAGAAGCCCGCGACCGCGCATCCTGTTCTGCTCGGTATCACCAAGGCCTCGCTGCAGACGCGCTCGTTCATCTCGGCGGCTTCGTTCCAGGAGACGACGCGCGTGCTTACCGAAGCAGCGGTCAACGGCAAGGCCGACACGCTCGACGGCCTCAAGGAGAATGTCATCGTCGGCCGTCTGATCCCGGCAGGGACCGGCGCCATGATGAACAGGATCCGCGAGGTGGCGGTCAAGCGCGACGCACTCATTCTCGCCGAGCGCGCGAAGGAAGCGGCGGTCAAGGCCGAGGCGGCCGTGGAACCTGCGGCGCTACCGGCCGCGGAGTAACCGCGCCGGGCACACTCGCAATGCAAGCAAGGGGCCGCCACGTTGGCGGCCCCTTTGTATATTGGCCCGTATTCGGGGAATTTCATGTCGGCGGCGAAATCGATCAAAGTCCTGAGCGGCGGCGCCATGCGCTCGCTCGTGATCGAAATCGTGCCGCTGTTCGAGCGTGCGAGCGGGACGAAAGTCGAGATCGAGTTCCGCCTGACTTCGGTGCTGAAGAAGCAGATCGAGGACGGCGCGGCGTTCGACATTGCGCTGCTGCCACGGCCGGAGCTCGATGCGCTCGTGCAGGCGGGCAAGATCGCGGCCGGGAGCACCGCCGACGTGACGCGTTCGGCCGTTGGCCTCGCGGTGCGCGCCGGTGCACCCAAGCCAGACATCGGCACGGTCGAGGCCTTGAAGCGCACGCTGCTTGCGGCGCGTTCCATTGCCTATAGCGACGGTCCGAGCGGCGCCTACATCGCCGGCCTGCTCGAACGCCTCGGCATCGCACCGCAGATGAAGCCGAAGACGCGGCTGACCAGCGGCCCCGTGGCGGATCTCGTTGCCAAGGGCGAGGCCGAGATCGGCATGCAGCAGATCGTGGCGATTCTACCCGTAAAGGGCGCCGAACTGGTCGGGCCGCTCCCCAGCGAGCTGCAAAACGTGATTATTTATGCAGCAGGGCTCGCCGCCGGCGGCCGCGACGCCCCGGCGGCGCCGGATTTCATCGCCTTCATGGGCACCCTAGAGGCGCAGCGCCTCATTCGCGCGAAGGGCATGGAGCCAGGCTGATTAGTTACCGGCGGATGTTGCAGATGTGCTTGCGCCATCGCGCTTTCATGCCCATATCGGCTTGACTTGTAGCGGTAGCGCCGATACATACCGCGAACTTTTCGGCAGGCGGTGAGCTTCGCCAGTCGGAACGGCCTGCCGGGTTCCCGTAAGCTATTGAAAGCAGTCGCTTTCTTGGCGCCTTTCTGGGCTGATGGGACACGGCGTGACGCCTCGACGAAGGAAGCTCAAACGCTGCCTCTGACTTCGAAAAGTCAGACTATCAGGGCATGACCGCGGTCGCCGCATCGTGGTCCTCTGCGCAAGCCAAGCGCCCTTCCGCACCGGGAAGCGGATGGCGCGATTTGGTTTTGCGCGAACGGATTCGCGGCAGGCATGGGGCGCGAGCCCCACATTGGAAAGTTTGGACGGGCGATGCCGACGATCAACCAGCTCATTCGCAAGCCGCGCGTCACGCAGCACGCGAAGAAGAAGGTGCCGGCTTTGCAACAGAGCCCGCAGAAGCGCGGCGTTTGCACGCGCGTTTACACGACGACGCCGAAGAAACCGAACTCGGCGCTGCGCAAGGTCGCCAAGGTACGGCTGACCAACGGCTTCGAGGTCATCGGCTATATCCCCGGCGAGGGTCATAACCTCCAGGAGCATTCGGTGGTGATGATCCGCGGCGGCCGCGTCAAAGATCTGCCCGGCGTGCGCTACCACATCCTTCGCGGTGTGCTCGATACGCAAGGCGTGAAAAACCGCAAGCAGCGAAGATCGAAATACGGTGCAAAGCGACCCAAATAGTGGGTCGTTTTGCGTCATAAGGAACGTGAGACGAGGAAGATAACGAGATGTCCCGCCGCCACAGGGCAGACAAGCGCGAGATCCTGCCGGACCCGAAATTCGGGAACGTCGTGGTCACGAAGTTCATGAACTCGGTGATGCATGCCGGCAAGAAGTCGGTCGCCGAGACCATCGTCTATGGCGCGCTCGACATGATCGAGGGCAAGACTCGGCAGAGTCCGGTGGCAGTGTTCCAGCAGGCGCTCGACAACGTTATGCCTTCGATCGAAGTGCGCTCGCGCCGCGTCGGCGGCGCCACCTACCAGGTGCCGGTCGAAGTACGCACGTCGCGGCGTCAGGCGCTCGGTATCCGCTGGATCATTTCCGCGGCGCGCGAACGCAACGAGAAAACAATGACCGAGCGGCTCTCCGGCGAGCTGCTCGATGCGTCCAATAACAGGGGAAACGCCGTAAAGAAGCGCGAGGACACGCACCGGATGGCGGAAGCCAACCGCGCGTTCTCGCACTATCGCTGGTAAGGCCGGCGACAGCGAAGGAACCCTAGAACAATGCCCCGCACCCATCCTATCGAGGACTATCGCAACTTCGGCATCATGGCCCACATCGATGCCGGCAAGACGACGACGACCGAGCGCGTCCTCTATTACACCGGCAAGAGTCACAAGATGGGCGAGGTGCACGACGGCGCCGCGACCATGGACTACATGGAGCAGGAGCAAGAGCGCGGCATCACCATCACCTCGGCCGCGACCACTGCAATCTGGAACGGCAAGCGCCTCAACATCATCGACACGCCCGGCCACGTCGATTTCACCATCGAGGTGGAACGCTCGCTGCGCGTCCTCGACGGCGCGGTCTGCGTGCTCGATTCCAATCAGGGCGTGGAACCGCAGACCGAGACGGTCTGGCGCCAGGGCGACCGCTACAACGTTCCGCGCATCGTCTTCTGCAACAAGATGGACAAGATCGGCGCCGACTACTTCCAGTGCCTCAAAGATATCGTCGATCGCCTCGGCGCCAAGCCGGTTGCGGTCCAGCTTCCGATCGGAGCCGAGGCGCAATTCAAGGGCGTCATCGATCTCGTCCGCATGGTCGGCGTGGTGTGGGACGAAGAGACGCTCGGCGCGAAATATCACGACATCGAAATTCCGGCCGAGCTGTTGGACCAGGCCAAGGAATATCGCGAGAAGCTGATCGAGGCCGCGGTCGAGCTCGACGACGATGCGATGACCGCCTATCTTGAGGGCAAAGAGCCCGACATCGCCACCCTCAAGCGCCTCATCCGCAAGGCGACCATTTCAAGCGCATTCTTTCCGGTGTTTTGCGGCTCCGCATTCAAGAACAAGGGCGTTCAGCCGCTCCTCGACGCCGTCGTCGATTACCTGCCGTCGCCCATCGACGTGCCGCCGGTCAAAGGCATCGATCTCAAGGGCAACGAGGTCGAGCGCAAGGCGTTGGATACCGAGCCGATGTCGTTGCTTGCCTTCAAGATCATGGACGATCCGTTCGTCGGCACCATCACCTTCTGCCGCATCTATTCGGGGAAACTCGAGAGCGGCACCGGTGTGGTGAACTCGACCAAGGAGCGGAAGGAGCGCGTTGGCCGCATGCTGCTGATGCACGCCAACAACCGCGAAGACATCAAGGAAGCCTTTGCCGGCGACATCGTGGCGCTGGCCGGCCTCAAGGAAGTGCGCACCGGCGACACGCTGTGCGATGCGCAGAAACCGGTGATCCTGGAAAAGATGGAATTCCCCGAGCCGGTGATCGAGATCGCGATCGAGCCGAAATCGAAGGCCGATCAGGAAAAGCTCGGCGTGGCGCTTGCCAAGCTGGTGGCCGAAGACCCCTCGTTCCGCGTCAACACCGATCCGGAATCCGGTCAGACTATCATCAGGGGCATGGGGGAACTTCACCTCGACATTAAGGTCGATATCCTCAGGCGCACCTACAAGGTCGACGCCAATATCGGCGCGCCGCAGGTTGCGTATCGCGAGCGGATCACCCGTTCCGCCACCGTCGACTACACGCACAAGAAGCAGACCGGCGGCCACGGCCAGTTCGCGCGCATCAAAATCATCGCCGAGCCCGGTGCGCCCGGCGCGGGTTTTGAGTTCGAGAACGAGATTGTCGGCGGATCGGTGCCGAGGGAATTTATCCCGGCCGTCGAGAAGGGTCTGGAAGGGATTCTGGGCTCAGGCGTGCTCGCCGGCTTCCCGGTGGTCGATCTCAAGGTCTCGCTGATCGACGGCGCCTCGCACGACGTCGATTCCTCGGCGATGGCATTTGAAATCTGCGCACGCGCGGCTTTACGCGAAGCGTTGCAGAAGGGAAGCCCGGTCCTGCTCGAGCCGATCATGAAGGTCGAGGTGGTGACGCCGGAGGACTATACCGGCTCCGTCATCGGCGATCTCAATTCGCGGCGCGGCCAGATCCAGGGCCAGGACATGCGCGGCAACGCCAACGTCATCGCGGCGATGGTGCCGCTCGCCAACATGTTCTCCTACGTCAACAACCTGCGCTCCATGTCACAGGGGCGCGCCACGTTCACGATGCAGTTCGACCACTACGCGGAAGTGCCGAAAGCCATCGCCGAAGAGGTACAGGCGAAATTCGCCTGACGAACATTCACAAGAATTAGCAGGAGCCGGAACGGAGAGTCCCATGGCCAAGGAAAAATTCAATCGCACCAAGCCGCATTGCAATATCGGCACGATCGGTCACGTCGATCACGGCAAGACGTCGTTGACGGCGGCGATCACCAAGATATTGGCGGAAAAAGGTCAGGCGACCTATACGGCCTATGACCAGATCGACAAGGCGCCGGAAGAAAAAGCGCGCGGCATCAC
>Ga0182024_10026002_pt1 | contig 10302 bp, 9 predicted proteins | sample P32metaG_FD_120480 | JGI IMG/M metagenome (GOLD analysis project Ga0182024, IMG submission 120480) | Permafrost microbial communities from Stordalen Mire, Sweden - P3-2 metaG (Illumina Assembly) | ecosystem: Environmental > Terrestrial > Soil > Wetlands > Permafrost | place: Sweden: Stordalen...
CCCGATCGAGATGTTCGGCACGAAATGGCCGTCCATGACGTCGACATGGATCCAGTCGGCGCCCGCGGCGTCGACCGCGCGCACTTCCTCGCCGAGCTTGGCAAAATCGGCGGCGAGGATGGACGGGGCGATGATCAGCGGCCGATGCACCGGGCTCTCCAGAGAATTCGCCGTTCGCGTATCACGCCGGCGGCGCGCGAGCAACGCAACCGGCCGGCGCGGGTGCGAACAAGCCCTCGGTTTCCAGCGATATGTAGGGAGCGAAGGCTTGATCCGCGCCGGAAAATTCAAAGATATGTGAGCGAAAGACATGTGAGCGAAGGCCACGGCGCGGGCGCGCCTTTTCATCGGTGGCCGACCGGGAGCTGCCGTGGCGCATACCGATATCATCGTGCTGGGAGCCGGCATCGTCGGCACCTCGGTTGCCGTTGCCCTGGCCAAGCGCGGGGCCTCGGTCGCACTGGTCGATCGCGGCGGGCCGGGCGAGGGCACCTCCTACGGCAATGCCGGGATCATCGAAGGCAACACGGTGTTTCCTGCGGCTTTTCCATCGGACTGGACGACGCTCGCCCGCATCGTCCTCAAAGAGTCCCCGGTGGCCAATTATCACCTCGCCTTCCTGCCGAAGGTCGCGCCCTGGCTGGCGGCGTTCCGGGCCGCGTCGCGGCCGGCCAGGCTCGTCGAGACCGCCCGTCTGATGCGCCCGCTGATGGCGCGCGCGGTGGCCGAGCACGAGGCGCTGAGCGCCGAGGCCGGCGCGACGAACTATCTGCGCCGCACCGGCTGGCTCAAGCTGTACCGCAGCGACGCCGCCTTTGCCGCCCAGGCCCGCGAACTGGAGCTGGCCGAGACCTTCGGCATCGCCAACGTGGCGCTCGACGGCGCCGGCGTGCGCGCCCTCGAGCCGTCGCTCAATCCGGTATTCCGCCATGCCGTGCATTGGACCGGCGCGGTGAGCGTCACCAATCCGCTGGCGCTGACCCGCGCCTATGCGGCGCGTTTTGTCGTGCTCGGCGGCGTCATCGTCGGCGGCGACGCGCGCACGCTGCATCGCGCCGGATCGTCCTGGCGCGTCGATGCCGCTTCAGGCCCGCTCGATGCCGGCGAGGTTGTCGTCGCGCTCGGCCCGTGGGCGCCCGATGTGCTCGCGCCGCTCGGCATCACGCTGCCGCTCGCCGTCAAGCGCGGCTATCACCGCCATTACCGCCCGCACGGCAACGCCGCGCTGGGCCGCCCGGTGCTCGACGCCGAGAACGGCTATTGCCTGGCGCCGATGGAGCAGGGCATTCGCCTCACCACCGGCGCCGAATTCGCCGCCCGCGACGCGCCGCCGACGCCGGTGCAGTTTGCGCGATTGCTGCCGAAGGCGCGCGAATTGTTGGCGCTTGGCGAGCCGGTCGAGGCGCAGCCCTGGATGGGAGCGCGGCCCTGTTTTGCCGATTCCCGGCCGGTCATCGCGCGCGCGCCGAAGCAGAGCGGACTCTGGCTGGCCTACGGTCACGGCCACTGGGGCCTGACGCTCGGCCCGGCGACCGGGCGGCTGATCGCCGAGATGATGACCGGCGCGACGCCGTTCTGCGATCCGGCGCCGTATTCGGCCGAGCGGTTTTTGCGGTAGGAGGCCAATGGCGAGCAGCGAATGAACAATCCGGTTCGCTGTTCGCCGCTTTCTCGTCGCCGCTTTCTCGTCGCCGGTTACTCGTTGATCGTCTTGACGACGCTCGACTCCGGGCGGGTGTTGTTGGTGGACGAGAACTTGTCCTGCGCCTTGACCATGTCGTCGTATTTCGCCAGCGTCGTCACCGGTTGCTTCGGCACCATGTGCACGACCTTGAAGCCGGCGGCCTTGAGCTGGCGCAGGATTTCCGGCATCGCCTCGGCGGTCGCCTTCTGGAAATCATGCATGAGGATGATGCCCTTGCCGGCCTTGCCGAGCTTGGTCATCACCGACTTCACCACATCGTCGGGTTTGTGAATCTTGAAGTCGAAGGTGTCGATGTCGGTCGAGAAAGTCGCGATGTTGCGCGTACCGAGGTAGGCGATCGCCTCGGCCGGCATCTGCAGATCGGGGAAGCGGAAGAACGGCGCGATCGGTGCGCCGACCGCCATATTCACGGCGCTCACCCCCATCTCGATCTCGTCCTTGGTCTTCTCGATATCGCCGGCATACGGCTTGCGGGCCAAGTCCTTGTGCGACCAGGTGTGGCTGGCGACCGTCATGCCGGCAGCGGCCACCATCTTGGAAATTTCCGGATGCCAGGTGGCGTGTTCGCCGATCTCGAAAAACGTCCCTTTGACGCACATGTCGGTCAGCGCCTTGACCACCGCCGGGGTGTTTTCCGGCCAGGGGCCGTCGTCGAACGTCAGCACGACTTCGTGATCGCGCAGGAAATCGTACTGCTTGAAATGCTCGGCGCCGAAAGCCGGGCCGCCGGTGGTGTCGATCTCGACGACGCGTGACAGCCCCATGCCGCCGGGCTTGTCGCAGGCCGGAATGCTGCTGCTCGGTGTCGGAGCGGGCGCTGCGCTCGCCGGCGCCGGAGAAGATGGTGGCGACGTGTTTTCGGCGAGCCGGATCGGCGCGGTCGTGCTGCCCGGCGTCGGCAGCGGCGACAGTGCGGGCAGGCTGGTATCGGTAACCGGCCCTTTAGCGATCTGGCTGACAGGCGTGCGCGCCGGCACGCCAGCGGTGGACTGGGCGGCGGGCTGCGCCGCCGGCACGACATGCGAAATCAAGGCGAAGGGGGAACCCGGAGTATGGGCGCGTTGCGCGGCGACGACGCCGAATGCCGCAAGACCCAATGTCATCAACGCGGCAAAAATTACGACGACCACTCGCATCGAACCCTCCGCATCATGTCCGAGCCCGCTCGGCGCGAGTGAAGGCGCAAAAAAGCGAGCAAGTCAACGAAAACGAAGTCTTACCTGTGAAAGGAAGCGCATTTGTGGTTTCGGCATCCGGTGCAGCGGGAACTGGCGCGGGCAACCCTGTCTTAGCGGCCGAATTTATCGTGCCAACTGGGCATCGCACCCGGGAAGGCAAGGGCGCTTGCCTCGAAAATGCCACGCGCAATTGCCCGGGCAACCACATTGGCGGCGGCCGCGCCCAGTTTGGCGAGGCTGAGATGCGAATCAGCCAGCGCGCGGCGGCCGGTTGCGGCGGCGAAGAGCACGTCGCCGTCGAGCGGGGTGTGCACCGGGTAGATCGCCCGCGACAGGCCGGATTGCGCCATCACGGCAAGCCGCTTGGCCTGCGCCTTGTTCAGAACCGCGTCGGTTGCCACGATCACCAGCGTCGTGTTTTCGCTGACGCTGCCCTTGGTGCGCGCTTCGAGCGCGTGCGGCGGCAGTTCCCCCGGAAATCCGTAGCCGCCGAATTCGTTGTCTTGCTCGAACGGCGCCGCCCAGAACCACGGCCCGTCGCCGACCACGACGCTGCCGACGGCATTGACCGCCGCCAGCGCGCCGACCACGCAACCGTCAACGCTTGGCGCCGAGGCGGAGCCGATGCCGCCCTTGAAATTCACCGTGGTCGCCCCGGTTCCGGCGCCGACGCTGCCGAGCGCAAAATCGGCGCCGGCCGCCGCGGCGGCCGCGTAGCCGAGCTCGCGATAGGGCGGAAAGCGGCCCCAATCCTTGTCACCGCCGCTGAGCAGATCGAACAGAATGGCCGCCGGCACGATCGGCACCAGCGCGGTGCGCACCGCAAAGCCGCGGCCTTGCTCCTTCAGCCAGGCCTGCACGCCGGACGCGGCATCGAGACCGAAGGCCGAGCCACCCGACAGCGTGATGGCGTCGATGCCCTCGACGGTCTGCGCCGGATCGAGCAGCGCGGTTTCGCGGGTGCCCGGCCCGCCACCGCGCACGTCGATCGAAGCGACCGCCGGCGCATCGAATATGACCGCGGTCGCGCCCGAGCCGAGGCGCCGGTCGGTGCCGTGCCCGACCTTGAGGCCGGCAACGTCGGTGATGAGGTTGCGCATGGCGCGTATCATAGCCTGTCCCCGCCGCGCGGCGCGAGGCAGCCGCCATCCGGCCGCCTTGCAATCGACAGGCCCCCCGGTGCATTCATGCGGCCATGCCGAATGTCTCCATCGTTGCCGCGCTCGTGGCGGGCATGTTGAGCTTTCTGTCGCCCTGCGTGCTGCCGCTGGTGCCGCCTTATCTCGTCTATCTCACCGGCACCTCGCTGGAGCGCTTCGCCGACGCCGAAACGCCGCCCCAGGTGCGGCGCGAGACCATCGTCGCGGCGGCCCTTTTTGTGCTCGGCTTCTCCACCGTGTTCGTGGCGCTCGGCGCCAGCGCCAGCGCCGTCGGCGCCGTGCTGCGCGCTTATTCGAACGCGCTCGGCGTCCTTGCCGGCGTCGGCATCATGATCATGGGGCTGCACTTCCTCGGCCTGACGCCGATCGCCTGGCTGATGCGCGAGAAGCGGCTTGCCGTCGCCAAGCCGGTCGGTCTGTGGGGCGCCTATCTGATGGGGCTTGCCTTCGCGCTCGGTTGGACGCCGTGCATCGGCCCGATCCTCGCCGCCATTCTGGCGATCGCCGCATCCGAAACCACCGTGGCGCAAGGCGCCGGCATGCTCGCCGTCTATTCGCTCGGGCTGGGCGTGCCGTTTCTCATCGCGGCCCTGGCGGTCGAGCCGTTTGCCGCCTTTCTGGCGCGCTTTCGCGCCCATCTCGGCCTCGTTGAAAAGGCCATGGGCGGGCTCCTCGTGCTCACCGGTATTGCGTTTCTGACCGGCGTGGTCGGGCAGGCCAGTTTCTGGCTGCTGGATACCTTCCCGGTATTGGGAAAGATCGGCTAATTGCTGCAGCCCGACGCCGGGCATTCGACATAGGAAATCTTGCCGCTGGGATCCTTTTTCCAGATGTACATCACGTAGTCGAGCTTGGTGATGTCGCCTTTGGCGTCGTAGGAGATGTCGCCGAGCACGGTCTTGAAGGCCATGCCGGAATGCATCTTGTCGGCGACCTTCTTGGGGTCGGTCGAGTTGGCGGCTTCGGCGGCCTGCTTGATGATCTGCACCCCGGCATAGCTGTAGAGCGTGTAGGACTCCGGGTCGTAATTCCTGGCGCGGAATTCTTTCACCACGGCCTGGGCTTCGGGCCGGTTGCGCGGATCGGGACCATAGGTCATCAGCGTGCCGACGACGCCGGGGCCGCCGACCGTGCCGAACTCGTCCGAGGTGATGCCGTCGCCGCCCATCAGCGGCGCCGTGACGCCCTGGTCGCGCATCTGCCGCACGATCAGGCCGGCTTCGGTGTAGAGCCCGCCGAAATAGACGAGGTCGGCGCCGGACTGCTTGATCTTGGAGACCAGCGCCGAATAGTCCTTCTCGCCGGTGTTGATGCCTTCATACAGCACCTCGTGCATGCCGCCTGATTTGATCGTCTTCAAGGTTTCGTCGGCGAGACCTTTGCCGTAGGTGGTCTTGTCGTTGACGAAGGCGATCTTCTTGCCCTGGAAGTGCGCCAGGATGTAGGTGCCGGCGACCTTGCCCTGCTGATCGTCGCGGCCGCAGGTGCGGAAGATGTTCCACAGGCCGCGCTCGGTGACGGTCGGATTGGTCGATGACGGCGTGATCTCGAGGATGCCGTTTTCCTGGTACACCTCGGAGGCCGGAATGGTGACGCCGGAATTGTAGTGGCCGATCACGAATTTGACGCCGTCCCCGGCGAACTTGTTGGCGACCGAAACGCCCTGCTTGGGATCGGAGACGTCGTCGCCGTACTCGAAGGTGATCTTGCCGCCGAGAACGCCGCCGGCGGCGTTGATGTCGGTGATCGCCTGTTCGACGCCGTTCTTCATCTGCGCGCCGGTGGCGGCATTGGCTCCGGTGATCGGGCCGCCGACGCCGAACTTGACCTGGGCGGACGCGGGTCCCGCCACCGCACACGCAAAGCTCAGCGCAAGGCCGAGCGTGATGAGTCTGGTCATCGTCAATTCCTCTTCGGCTGGAGCCCGGACGCGTTGTGGCAATGCTACGTCAAGGCGGCCTGCGGCGCCAGCGCAGCGGTCCGTTGGGCTGATTGATCCAGCGATACTGGATGACCATTTGGGCGGCGCGGGCAGCCTGGAAGCCGACCAATCCGAATGCCAGGCCGATGGCGGTGTCCACCGCATAGTAATGCGGCGACAACAATGTGCCGCCGAACAGCGCGAAATGGATGAAGCGCACCGCGCCGCCCAGGATCAGCACGTAGAGCACGATCTGCCACCACGGCCGCCAGGTGACGGCGATGGCGCGACCGGCCAGCGCCGCAGCGCCGCCGCCGAGAATGACCGTGACCAGGAGAAAGACGCCGAACGAGCCTTCCTCGTACAGAAAATTCTGGATCATGGCGCGACCTGTTGGCGTCCGCCTTCCAGATAGGCGGATTTCACTTCGGGCCGTTCGAGCAGTTCGCGACCGGCGCCCGACAGCGTGATCAGCCCGTTGACCATGACATAGCCGCGGTGGGCGAGGCGGAGCGCGTGATAGGCGTTCTGCTCGACCAGAAAGACAGTGAGGCCGTCCTCGGCGTTGAGCTTTTTGATGGCGTCGAAAATCTGCCGCACGATCAGCGGCGCCAGGCCAAGCGAAGGCTCGTCGAGCATCAGGAGCCGTGGCCGGCTCATCAGCGCGCGTGCGATCGCCAGCATCTGCTGCTCGCCGCCCGACAGCGTGCCGCCGCGTTGCGCGAGGCGCTGATTGAGCCGGGGAAACAGCGCCAGCACCCGTTCGAGATCGCGATCGAAGTCGCCCGCTGCGGCCACGGTCGCGCCCATCTGCAGGTTTTCCAGCACCGTCATGCGGGCAAAGATGCGGCGCCCTTCCGGGGCCTGCGCCAGCTTCAGCCGCGCGATCTCGTGGGTCGGCAGCCGGGTAATATCGCGGCCGTCGAAGCGAATCTCGCCGTCGCGGGCGCGCGGATTGCCGCACACGGTCATCATCAGGGTGGATTTGCCGGCGCCGTTGGCGCCGATCAGCGCGACGATCTCGCCGGCATGGACGTCGAGGTCGACGCCCTTGAGCGCCGGCACCCGGCCGTAGAACGCCGTCACGCCGCGCACCGAGAGCAGCGGCGCGGTCATGGCGCCGTCACGCTTTTCCCTCCCCCTGAAAGGGGGAGGGCGGCGGGGTGGGGGTGCTGGCCGCTCGCGCGGCGCGCAAAACCCGCCCGGACCCCCACCCGGCTGCTGCGCAGCCGACCTCCCCCTTACAGGGGGAGGAAAAGGAAAGGTGCGTCATCATAAGCCCACCGCCGCCTCGACCTGGGCGACCTCTTCGTCGTCGACCCCGAGATAGGCCGCGATGACCTTGGCGTCGTTGCGCACCATCTCCGGCGCGCCGTCGGCGATCTTGACCCCGTAGTCCAGCACGACGATGTGGTCGGAAATCCCCATCACCACGCTCATGTCGTGTTCGATCAAAAGGATCGACACGTCGCATTCATCGCGGATGGCGAGCAGGAGGTCGTTGAGCTCGGCGCTCTCGCGCGGATTGAGGCCGGCGGCCGGTTCGTCGAGGCAGAGCAGCACCGGATCGGTACACATGGCGCGGGCGACTTCCAGCCGCCGCTGCGCGCCATAGGGCAGGACGCCGGCCGGATCGTCGGCCCGCTCGGTCAGGCCGACGCGGTCGAGCCAGCCGCGGGCCTTATCGCGTCCGGCGCGCTCGGCGGCGGTGTAGGAGGGAAAGCCGAGCACGCCGAGCAGCGTATAGCCGGAGGCCAGCATCAGCCGGTTATGCTGGGCGACCATCAGGTTCTCGAGCGCCGTCATGCCGGGAAACAGGCGGATGTTCTGGAACGTCCGGGCGACGCGGGCTTTCTGCGCCACCAGATAGTCGGGCATCCGCTCCAGCAGATACAGCGCGCCGTCGGGCCGCACGATGCCGCGGCCGCCGGCGTCGGTGAGGGCTTCAAGCGCGTTCCACACGGCGGGATCGCCGCGCTGCAATGCAATGCGGCCTTCGGTCGGCTTGTAGAAACCGGTGATGCAATTGAACACCGTGGTCTTGCCGGCGCCGTTCGGCCCGATCATGGCGGTGATGGCGCCGCGTTTGACTGCGAAGGAAAGATCGTTGATGGCGACCAGCCCGCCGAAGCGCATGGTCAGGTGCTCGACCCGGAGCACGGGAGAGCCGTCCATCAGCCGTGTCCCTCTTTGATGAGATCGACGGAGATGCTCTTGCGCTCGCGCAGAACGATCGAGGGCTCGCGGGTCGAAATCAATCCGCGCGGCCGCCAGATCATGATCAGCACCATGGCGAGGCCGAACAGCAGCATGCGGTACTGGGTCGGATCGAAGGTGGGCCCGAAAATCTCTTTGAGGAAATCGAGCTCGCGCAGGATCTCGGTGCCGCCGATCATGGCGACCGCCGCGATGGCGACGCCGATCTGGCTGCCCATGCCGCCGAGCACGACGATCGACAGGATGGTCGCCGACTCGATGAAGGTGAAGGATTCCGGCGAAATGAACGCCTCCCGCGCGGCAAAAAACGAGCCGGCAAAGCCGGCGAACATCGCACCCATGGCGAAGGCGGTGAGCTTGGTGTTGGTGGTGTTGATGCCGAGCGACCGGCAGGCGATCTCATCCTCGCGCAGCGCCTCCCAGGCGCGCCCGATCGGCAGGCGGCGCAGCCGCACGGTGACGAAACAGGTCAACAGCGCCAACGCGAGTATGACGTAATAGAGAAAAATCACGCGGTAGATCGGCGAGAACTGCAGGCCGAACCGCGCCGCAAAGCCGTCGTCGTCGGCCGTGAACGGGATGCCGAAGAAGCTCGGCCGCGGAATGCTGATGATGCCGGCATAACCGTTGGTCAGCGCCACCCAGTTGATCAGGATGAGGCGAATGATCTCGCCGAACGCCAGCGTGACGATGGCGAGATAATCGCCGCGCAGCCGCAGCACCGGGAAGCCGAGCAGGATGCCCCAGAAAGAAGACAGAAGGCCGGCCAGCGGCAGCAGGATCCAGAACGTCAGGCCGAAGGTCTTTGCCAGCAGCGCGTACGAATAGGCGCCGACCGCGTAGAACGCGACATAGCCGAGGTCGAGCAGGCCGGCGAGCCCGACCACGATATTGAGGCCCCAGCCGAGCATCACATAGATCAGGATCTGGATGCCGAAATTGTCGATCCATTTCTGCGCCCCGCCGAACCCGGCGGTGGCCATGACAATCGCCGGATAAGCGATGACAAGGCCGATGGCGAACGGCACGAACCACCGCCCGACGTAGCCGCGCCACGCCGCCGGTGCGGCCGTCGCCGGCCGCGCCGCGCGGTGCGCCAGCCGCGGCGCCAGCGCCGCCGCATAGATGAACCGGCCGCCGGCCGTGATGGCGACGAAGGCGGCCAGCAGCGGCCAGCGCGTGGCCAGCACCAGCTGGTCGTTGATGTTGGTGACGGTCTGAAAGCCGATCAGCGGCAGCAGCACGCCGAGCGCGATCAGGCCGGCCACGCCGGCGTCGCGCAACGCGCCGGCGATGTCGACGCGCCCGCCTTGCGCGCCGCTTTGCATGTCAGACCTTCTCGACATCCGGCCTGCCGAACAGGCCCTGCGGCAGGAAGATCAAGGTGATGGCCAGCACCGAAAACGCGGCGACATCCTTGTAGTCGATGGAAAAGTAGGCCGACCAGAATGTCTCGATCAGGCCGATCAGGAGCCCGCCGACCACCGCGCCGGGCAGCGAGCCGATGCCGCCGAGCACGGCGGCGGTGAACGCCTTCACCCCCGGCACGAAGCCGTCGGAGAAGGTCACCACGCCGTAGTACATCAGGTACATGGTGCCGGCGACCGCGGCGAGCGCCGCCGCGATCACGAAGGTCATCGAGATGGTGCGGTCGACGTCGACGCCCACGAGCGCCGCCATGGTGCGGTCCTGCTCGCAGGCGCGCTGCGCGCGGCCGAGCCGCGTCTTCGCCACCAGATACCAGAACGCCAGCAGCAGCACGGCGGTGACGCCCCAGATGATCAGCTGCTTGTAGGACAGCGTCACCGGAAAGTTGTTGGTCTTGAACAGCACGAATTCGCCCTGCACCATGGGCGGGATCGACTTGTTGCGCGGCCCCTGCGTCACCTGAACGAAGTTCGACAGGAAGATCGACATGCCGATCGCCGAGATCAGCGGCGCCAGCCGGAACGAGCCGCGCAGCGGCCGGTAGGCCACGCGCTCGATGGCCCAGTTCATCAGGGACGTGAATATCATCGCCACAATCAGGACCAGGAATAGCGCCAGCGCGATCGACGAAATTCCGATCCACGCGGTGAGGATCAGGAACGCAATCAGCGCGATGAACGCCGACACCATGAA
>Ga0182024_10026003_pt1 | contig 10302 bp, 9 predicted proteins | sample P32metaG_FD_120480 | JGI IMG/M metagenome (GOLD analysis project Ga0182024, IMG submission 120480) | Permafrost microbial communities from Stordalen Mire, Sweden - P3-2 metaG (Illumina Assembly) | ecosystem: Environmental > Terrestrial > Soil > Wetlands > Permafrost | place: Sweden: Stordalen...
GGAATGCACGCGTGCGGCGTAACCTACGGCTTCGGCACCGAAAGCCTGCGCGCGCATCCGCCGGACATAATGCTCGACAGCCTCAGCGACCTGCCCGCGCACCTAAAATGATTTCTGTATCCCGCAGAAGAAAACCCCGCTAAGTCTTCGCGTACGTTTGCCTGTACCAATCCCAAGTCCGCTTCAGCCCCTCTTCGAATAGCACGCGCGGCTCGTAGCCGAGAATTTTCCGCGCCAGCGAGACATCCGCCTGAGAATCCCGTATGTCACCGTTGCGTGGCCCGTCGTATTTCGCCTGAATGGCTTTTCCCGTAATGCGTTCCAGCAGTTTCAATACTTGGTTCAGCGAAATCCGCGCCCCAGTCCCTCCGTTGAACACCAAACCCGAAGCTCCAGGAGCCTCGCAGGCGCGCAATGTCTCATCCACTATATTTTCCACGTAAGTGAAATCTCGCGATTGCTCGCCGTCGCCATATATCACGGGAGCCTGCCCCTCGATCACGGCCAGCATAAAACGCGAAAGCACTCCGGAATATTGCGAACTGGGATCCTGCCGCGGGCCAAACACATTGAAGTACCGCAGACACGCATTCTCCAGGCCATAGGAGCGCCCAAATACTTGCGCGTACAACTCGCCCACATATTTCGTCACGCCGTACGGCGAAATGGGTTGCGCCGGCATCGTTTCGACTTTGGGTAGCGCGGGAGTTTCGCCATACGCCGCCGACGACGCCGCGAAAACGAACCGGCGCGCCTGCGCATCCCGCGCAGCCACCAGCACGTTCAACGTGCCGTCAATATTCACGTGATTGGTTTCCACGGGATTCAGCACCGAGCGCGGCACCGAAGTCCGCGCGGCAAGATGAATCACATAGTGCGCGCCCTTGCACGCTGACTGCACCGCGGCCAAGTCAGTGACGCTCCCGATATGCAGATCGATCTTGCTGCGCACTGCCGCGAGGTTCGATTCCTTGCCGGCCGAAAGATCGTCGAGCACCACCACTTCCTGGCCGCGCTTGACGAGCTCATCCACAATGTTCGAGCCGATGAATCCCGCGCCGCCGGTTACGAGATAACGCATTCTGAAAATCCTCCCGCACAAAGAAACTGCAATGATCGTCCATTCATTTATTTTTCGTACGCTTGACTATATCTCCGCCGCTTGCGAACGGGCAACCTCTGGAACGAGAATAGATGGCTGGCGCGAAATACGCGCAAGGTGAGAGCGTTGCGGTGTCACCGAAAACGGATTGCCGGCCAAGCTCCATCATGAACTCGCACCGCCGCGCAGCCAGCTCCCGCCGGGTCTTCATCGCCGCCTGCGCATGCGTTTGCGGCGGCCTGCTAGCGACACCTCGCCCCGCGCGGCCTCACGGTGACACAAATCAAACTCCCGCCAGCGCTCCCGCGAAGGCGTTCGCGGTAAGCAAGATCACCGCGGCGGAAATCCCGATGCCATTTCGCACTGGCGAATCCTTGAACTATCGCGTGGGGTGGGCGATCTTTCCGGCCGCCGCCGCGCTGCAGATGAATGTCGTCGAACGCCGCAATCTTCTCGGCTGGCAAACCTGGCACTTCCGCGCTTCGGCGCACTCCGTGGTTCCGGCGCGCACCTTCTTCGAAGTGGACGACCAATTCGATTCCTACACGGATGCCACAACGCTGGAGAGCCATCAATATGAAATGTATCTGAACGAAATGGGTTCGAAGGAGAACGAAGTGCTGCACCTTGTCCCGATCGGGCAAGCGAATCGCGGCAACGTCGCGCCGGTGATCGTGCAGCCCGGTACGCGCGATCCCCTCGGCGCATTTTACGCACTGCGCACGGTGGATTGGCAGCAGACGCCGGAATTTCACGTTCCGGTTTACGATGGCAGAGATTTATACGATGTGCGCGCACGGCAGGAATCCGCATCGGACTCAGTGGCGGTGGACGCGGGGAATTTTCAAGCAACGAAAATTTCCCTTCGCCTGTTCGAGTACGGCAGGGAAGTCCCGCACACAGGTTTCCTGGTGTGGTTTGCGCACAATACAGCGCGCACGCCCGTGCTGGTGCTGGCGGAAATGCCCGTGGGAAATGTTCGTGTGGAATTGGAAAAAGCGCCCAGGTAGTTGCAACCCCGCAGCGAAACGGCAGCGCGGACTAATCTTCGGGAACGACCCAATCGTCCGGCGGAAAATCGATCTGCCAGAAAGTGCGCGAAGGCTTCACGAATTCGATGCCCATTTGCGCTTTTCCAGCCTGCGCGGCGCCTACGTAAACGATGCGGCATTTCTGGGTGTTCTGAGTGGCTTTATTTGCCAGCGTCACTTCCTGCGCGGCGGCTACACGCGCGGCCAGCGAAATCAGCGCTCCGTGGGCGTTCACCACCAAAGTGCGCGTCTCTTCCTGGAAATCCTGGTTGGACGTGTTCTTTCCGGTCACGGTGATCGGTACGCTCAGCAGCACCCTCATGCTGCGGCGGCGTCCCGGGTCCAATAACAGCGGCTCTTTATCCTTTTGCGGTTGTGTCCTTGCTCGCATACCCACACGATAGGGTTTGCTTTCGTACTGGGCAATGGAACTATCTTCCCATGTACGGAAACACAACGTCCCCCTGTTCGAAAGTACAGGCGAAAGTCCGGCGCAGAGACCATCGTGAGATGTGTTGAGAGATTATCGCGGGACGGGCGGCGCCAGCTAGCAGTGCACCACTTTTTCGCGGTTCTGTTTTACGTGGCGCGTGGCATTGCGCGTATCCACCACCAGTTTCGAATTGCGCACGATGGCCTCGTAGTCGTAACTGGTGTGGTCGGTGGCAATCAGCACGCAGTCGTAACTCGCCAGGCGCTCGGGGGAAAGCTCCACGGACTTCATGTTGGAATAATCGTAGTGGCGCATTTTGAAGAGCGCGGGGAAATAGGGATCGTTGTAATCCAGCACCGCGCCGCGCGCGCTCAGCAGCTCCAGCAGTTTCAGCGAAGGCGATTCGCGCAGGTCGTCCACGTCCTTCTTGTACGCCACGCCCAGCAGCAAAATTTTCGAGCCCTTCACGCTTTTTTCGTGGCTGTTCAGAGCACTTACCAGGGCGTCCACCACGTTGTAGGGCATAGCTGTATTAATTTCGCCGGCCAGCTCGATAAAGCGCGTGGCAAAATCGTATTCGCGAGCTTTCCAGGATAAATAATACGGGTCCACCGGAATGCAGTGTCCGCCCAAGCCCGGGCCGGGATAAAACGGCATGAAGCCAAAAGGTTTGGTCGCGGCGCTGTCAATCACTTCCCAGATGTCCAGGTCCATGCGCAAGGAAAGCTGTTTGAGTTCATTCACCAACGCGATATTCACGCAGCGGAAAATATTTTCCAACAGCTTCACCATTTCTGCTGCACGCGTCGAACTTACCGGCACCACTTTCGATACGATCTGCGCGTAAAGAGCTACTGCCGCGCGGCCGCTCGCAGGATTGATTCCGCCGACTACTTTCGGAATTTGTGCCAGTCCAAATTGCTTGTTGCCCGGATCTTCGCGCTCTGGAGAAAACGCCAGATAGAAATCCGTGGCCACGCTTTCGCTGCCTGCGCCGCGCGCCAGTGGACACTTCAGCCCGCCCTTCTCCAGAATCGGCAGCACCAGTTCTTCGGTGGTTCCGGGATACGTGGTGCTCTCCAGCACGATCAGCTGGTTACGCTGCAGATTTGGCGCGATGGATAGCGCGGTTTTCTCCACGTAGCTCAAATCCGGTTCGCGCCGCTCGTCCAGCGGTGTGGGCACGCAGATCAGCACCGCATCCATCTCACGCAGGCGCGTGAAATCGGTGGTGGCGTCGAAGCGTTTGCCCTGCACGTGCTGCTTAATTTTGTCCGCGGAAATGTGCTGGATGTAAGACTGCCCGGCGTTCAGCTTGGTGATTTTTTCCCGGTCGGTGTCGAACCCCGTGACGCGCTGCCCCACGTCCGCAAAGCGCAGCGCCAACGGCAGGCCCACGTAGCCGCACCCGATAATTCCAATCTTCAGTTCTTTTCCAGCAAAAAATTCCGGCTTGCGCTCCGCGGCCATCTCTCTCCCTCGGTGCTGCGAATTAAGGCAGCCGCGCCCAGACCGGGCCGAAGCTGCATTTTGAAACGAAAAATTACTATAACAAGAATTCGAATCTGCTCCTAGGCGGCGTCGGCCGCCGGTGTGTAAGCATTACCTTGCCGAATGCAATTGGCGGGGCTTGGCAACGATAAGCCAGAGACAGGGCAAGTCCTGTTGCGGACCTGTGAAAAGTGCGGAGACATTGCGCGCAAACTGCGCGAAGGGTTCGTATTCCTGGTGCGATAGGCCTAGCGCGATATTATTGCCGCGCTGAGGTGCGTATTTATTTGCGGCAGGCGTAGGAGTGTGCGCAAGCGGGCGCGCCTGATGCAATCAGGCAATCGCGCTCCGCTCCGTCGCGGTAATCATGCGCAGATTCGGCAGCGGCGCCACCAGCTTTCCGCCGCGCGCCAGAAAGTCGTGTTCGCGAATCTGAATTTCATCCATGAAGTGCCACGGCAGCACCAGAAAATTGTCAGCGTGCGCGCGAGCCTCGGCTTCAGAGACGATCGGTATCCATGTTCCCACCGTGTATTTTCCCCATTTTTCAGGATTGCGCTCCGCCGCGGAGCGAATCATGGTGTGGTCGAGCCCAAACACTTGCAGCAGCGTGTTGGCCTTGGTGGAACCGCCGTATGCGGAAATTTCCCGGCCGTGCGGCCGCTCGTTACTCGGCCATGCTTGCAGCTTCGCGCCGATCTGCCGCACGCGCGCGCCAAATTCTGTATAAACGCTCGGTGAGCGCAATCCTGCGGTTTGTTCCCGGGCGCGCATGGAGTCCACGCGTTCGCGCCGCGCCGGCACCGAAGCGGCCGGCGAATTGCGATGCACGACGTACACGCGGAAGCTTCCGCCATTCACGTGATTCGTCTCGACGTCCGCCACCATCAAGCCGTGGCGCGCCAGCAACGGTTCCAGAGAACTGAGCGAATAATATTCCAGATGTTCGTGGCCGATCGCGTCAAATGCGTTGCATTCCAAGACCACGGGCAAATAGTGCATCTCGATCACCCAAACTCCCTCTTCCATCAGGATGCTCGCGATGTCCGAGACAAACGCGCTGGGATCTTCCCGGTCGTAAAACATGGCGATGGAAGTCACCACGCGAAAGTGTTCACCGGCAACGGGCCGCGCGCTGAAGAAATCCGGCACGATGCGATCGGTGCCCGCGGCCGCTTCACAGGCGAAATTTTCCACCGGCTCGAATCCCACGCGGCGCACATCGTCGTATTCGTACGAACGCAGCAGCGTGCCATCGTTGCAACCGATGTCCAGCACGCTGTCTCCCGCGTGCGGGCCCGCAAAATGCGCGGCCTTGCGCGCAATGTCCGCCAGCGCGGCGCGCATCGTCGCGCTGATTCCGGATTTGTACCAGTAATGGGTGTAGAGCCATTCGGCCGGCGTGGGGTGCCGCAATTGCGCCAGGCCGCAATCCTCGCAAAGGATCAGGTCCAGCGGCGCGCGCGGCCGGGACCGCCACGCGGCCCAGAAATCCGGCGCCGCCGGTGACCGCGATGCGCCGGCCGTGGAAAACCCCCATGGCCGCATCGGCATTCGGGAGAGTTCTCATTCACCGCCTCGCATGGCCATGCGCCGTTCGACCTGGCCGCTGCGTTTGTCTTCCAGCAGTTGCACGTCCGCTTCGACCATGATTTTCACCAGCTCGCGAAATCTTGTCTGCGGTGCCCAACCGAATTTCCTGCGCGCTTTCGACGCATGGCCTTCGAGGCGATCAATTTCCGTGGGCCGGTAATATTGTGGATCCACTTCCACGTGGCGGCGCCAGTCCAGACCCGCTTCCGCGAAGGCGCGCTCAACAAATTCCCGCACCGAATGCGTTTCGCCCGTGGCGAGGAAGAAATCTTCCGGCTCGTACTGCTGCAGCATCTTCCAGATTCCTTCGACGAATTCGGGCGCGTAACCCCAATCGCGTTCGCCATCCAGACTGCCGAGATACAGTTTTTCCTGCATTCCGTGCAGAATACGCGCGACGGCGCGCGTGATTTTCCGGCTGACAAAGATTTCTCCGCGGCGCGGTGATTCATGATTAAAAAGAATTCCGTTCACCGCATAGAGCCCATAGCCTTCGCGCGCGTTCACTGTCATCTAGTAGCTGTAAGGCTTGGCGCAACCGTACGGACTCCGCGGACGGAATGGCGTGGTTTCGGTTTGCGGGCATACATACGGTTGCCCGAACATCTCGCTGCTTGCTGCGTTGTAAAAACGCGTGGCGATTCCGGTTTCGCGCATAGCGTCCAGCAGGCGTGTGGTTCCCCGCGCGGTGATGTCGCCGGTGTATCCCGGGATGTCGAAGCTCACGCGCACATGGCTCTGCGCACCCAGGTGATAGATTTCGTCCGGCGCGATGCGGTCGAGCAGTTTGGACAGGCCGGTCGCGTCAGACAGGTCGCCAAAGTGGAGGAAGAAGCTGATGTCGCGCTCGTGCCAATCTGAGGCTAAATGGTCAACTGGTTCCGTATTGAAACTGCTCGATCGCCCCTTGATTCCATGCACTTCATAGTTCTTCGATAACAGCAGTTGGGCCAGGTAGGAGCCATCCTGGCCCGTGATGCCTGTAATGAAAGCTCGTTTGCGGCGTGACGGAAATGCCACAGTCATTTGGTTTGTTCTTTGGAACGCGCCGTTCTACCTGAGATTCGCGCGACACATAACAGTTCGACCATGTGCGCGTGTTGCATCAGTCATTTTCGGTGTTGTGGTTGCGAACGTCCGGCGAATTGCAAAAGTGGCTTCACGATTCCGCAAATGAAACTGTTCGGGTCGGTTCCACAGGCCTAGAGAGCAAGGCTCCTGCCAATCGGTATGTCGCTTCTCGTCAAGTCTCCGCCGCGCGCCCGCCGCGCTCTGGCGCTCCTCCGTTGTCATCTCTCATCTGCTGCGTTATCCTCGCCTCTAATGATTGATATTCATTGCCACTTGCTACCCGGCCTTGACGACGGTCCGGAATCCATCGAAATGTCGCTGGAAATGGCGGAAATGGCTATTTCAGACGGCATTACGCACGTGATTGCGACGCCGCACGCGCACCCGCAACATGCTTTCGTTCCTGAATTGATTGACCTGCGGCGTGAGGAAGTGCAGGCGCGGGTGGAAGGACGCCTGATCCTCGCGACCGGATGCGACTTCCACTTGAGTTTTGAGAACCTGCAGGAGATTCAGCGCCTGCCGAGCCGCTTCACGCTGAACCAAAAGAACTACTTGTTGGTAGAGTTTGCCGACTATTCGATTCCGCCTTCGATGGACCAGGCGCTGCATCATTTGCATCTGGCGGGGTTGCGGCCGATCATCACGCATCCGGAACGCAATCCCTTGATCCGCGCGAAACCTGAACGGCTGTACCGCTGGCTGCGGCAGGGTTGTTACGCGCAGGTGACCGGGCAATCTTTACTGGGAAAATTCGGGAAGGCGGCGCAGGAAGTGGCGGAAGAATGGATCGGAATGAACGTGGTGCATTTTCTGGCGAGCGATGCACATAACATCACCTCGCGTCCGCTAAGGTTGAAGGAAGTGTTCGACCATGTGGCGAAAAAGCGCGGGGAGGATGTGGCGAAGGCGCTGCTGGTGGATAATCCGCTGGCAGCGTTCGATGGGCGGTCGCTGCCGTGGGTTCCGGAGATGGATGACGATATTGGGTTGAGTCCGGGGGCTACGCCGCGCAAGCGGAAACGGTTTTGGTTTTTTTAAGTGTGAGTGGCGGTGAAGACACCCTTCATTTGAAAAGCTCTAGAATTTCTTCGTAGCGTTTGAATGGCGCGATCAAATATGCGCCGGCGATGCTTTCACTGCGGGCGGTGCGGGCCCAATCGAGCATTTGGCGCGCGAGGACAAATCCGCGCTCGCGGGCGGCGTCACCGGCTTTTTCCATTTCGCGCAGCGTGGCTTCGGGGATGACGATTCCGGGAACTTCGTTGTTCAGGCGCAAGGCTTGCTTGTAGCTGGTGAGCGGCCACAGGCCGACGATGATGGGAACGGGAGATTTTCCGCCCAGGCGCTTTACGAAATTTTGCCAGTGCCGGGGATCGAAAATCGGCTGGGTCATCGCGAAATGCGCGCCGGCTTCAATTTTCGCTTCAAAGCGCCGCAGCTCTTCGTCAATGTCTTCCGCGACGGGATTGACGGCGACGCCAATCGTGAAATTGGTGGCGCCACCGAGGCTCTTGCCGGCCCAGTCGGTGCCCTGATTCAACCGCGACAAAACTTTCACCAGGCCGATCGAATCCACTTCATACACGCCGCTGGTTTCCGGATGATCGCCGAGTGAAGGAGGATCGCCGGTGATTGCCAGCACATTGCGCACGCCGCCGACGGCCCATGCGCCCAGCAGCATCGCTTGCAGGCCAATAATATTGGCATCGCGCGTGGTGACGTGCGGCACCGTTTCATAGCCGTGCGCTTCGAGAGCACCGGCAAGCACCAGCGCGTCCATGCCAACGCGCGCGAGCGTGCCGCTATTAATGTCAATCGAATCCACGTGAGGAGAAGCCATTACGCGGCCTACTTGCTCCAGGATGCGGTCAATGGCGACGCCTTTCGGCGGATCAATTTCCACGGACGTTACGAATTGGCCGGCCTGGATTTTTTTCCAGAGTTTGCTTTCGGGCTCGCGCGCGGCGATGCGGCGGAAACGTTCGGCCGGTTCGAAAACTTCGACGGTTCCGATCGCGCCGCTTCCATCGGCAGCTTTTGAGCCGCGCGGTTTCGCCGAGCGGAGCTTCTTCACCGCTTCCGAAATGGCGTGAATATGTTCGGGCGTAGTGCCGCAGCAGCCGCCGATGATACGCGTGCCGATTTCAGCGGCTTCCTGTGCGAACAACGCAAAATATTCCGGTGAAGACTTCGGGTAGACGATGCGATCGCCGATGCGTTTGGGAAATCCCGCGTTGGGCATGGCGGAAAGTGGCAGCTTGGCGCTGGCGCCGAGTTCGCGCAGCACGGGGAGCAAAAGTTGCGGACCAATCGTGCAGTTCGCGCCTATCGCCTGAATATTTTTGTCCTTCAGCAGCTCCCAGGCATCCTGCGGGCGCGTGCCGCCGAAAGTGGTGCCTTCATCGGAGTAGGTCAACTGCGCGACGACGGGCAGGCGCGAAAACGAGCGGATGGCGTCCACGGCGGCGAGGAGCTCGGTGATGTCGCTGAAGGTCTCGAGCAGAAATAAATCCACGCCGCGCTCTTCCAGCGCTCCGGCCTGTTCCTTGAAGATGGCAACGAGGTCCTCGTGCGGCAATTCGCGCACGTGCTGCAAGATTCCGAGCGGCCCGATGGAGCCGGCGATCAGGACTTCGTGCTTGGCGGCTTCGCGTGCTTCGCGGGCAATTTTTACGGCGCGATGATTCAGTTCGGCGACGCGTTCGGCCATGCCGAATTGGCCGAGTTTGTGGCGGTTGGCGCTGAAAGTATTGGTCTCAATGATTTGCGCGCCGGCTTCGATATAGGTTTGATGAACTTTAAAGACGGCATCGCCGTGGGTGACGTTGAGCTCGTCCACGCAGCGCTGCGGGCCTACGGATTCGTACAGCAGCGAACCCATCGCGCCGTCCGCGACCAGGACTGCCTGCTTCAGCCGTTCATTGAAATCTTCGATGCGCATGGTTTTTTGTTTTTTTGCCTGTCGCGGCGCGCCGACGAAACAAGCACCGGCGAATCGGACGCCGCGGCTGCATGTTCCGGCGGCGCGCAAAAAGTTCGCCATTATACCATCCGCGGAGCCGTGGATCGTAAAGCGCGGTCCGGCGCGCCGAGCGAATGCTGACGTACGAAAGGAAGCGCCGCGGCTTCAGGAAGACAGATCCTTAGGTAGACTCAGGATGACGGATTAAATTCCTAGGGCGGCGGCTAGCGTTTCTGGCCGACGAGGCCGGCGATTGTGTCCATTAGGTCGAACTTGGTTAGGACTTCGAGTTTGGCGTCGGGCATTTCTACGAATACGGCGGGGCTGTCGTGGCTGAGGATGTAGGTGACGCGCTCGATGGGGGAGCTGGCGGGGACTTGGGGAAGCGGGGCGCCCATGACTTCGCGGATGACGAGCTTGCGGAGGTCTTTTCCTTGCAGGGCGAGATTTAGAATTTGATCCTCGAAGACTGTGCCGATGGATTTTCCTTCTTCGAAGATGGGGAGCTGCGAAATATCCTGCTGCTGCATGGTTTGCAGTGCGTGGAAGACGGTTTGGTACGGGCCGGCGACGATCATGTCGCGGGTTTTGCCGGCCTGGCGTTTCACGCGGATGA